>ERZ772962.33-NODE-33-length-83558-cov-5.597691_pt1 | contig 83558 bp, 79 predicted proteins | sample MGYA00580676_ERZ772962 | MGnify/ENA primary metagenome ERZ772962 (study PRJEB29015, sample SAMEA2738049) | human oral metagenome | biome: human oral; feature: human-associated habitat; material: saliva | place: China | collected 2230 ...
GGTGCTCGGTCTGATAAAAAATATCCGGAAGTATAAGTATATTAACAATAAGTATATCGAAGCCCATTCAAATCTAAAGAAATATAAAATAATTTTGCCAAAATCTAATGGGAGTGGAGCAATTGGAGATGCAGGTCCTACTCCTCTAATTGGAGAACCCCTAATTGGAGAACCATTAACTGGATATACCCAATCATTTATTTCTTTTGGAGCATTTGAGAAGTCTATAGATGCTAGCAATTGTCTCAAATACATTAAAACAAAATTTGTAAGAGCTTTGTTAGGAACTTTGAAAATTACTCAAGACAATAATAAAGATACTTGGAAAAATGTTCCGACCCAAAACTTTACAGCTAATTCCGATATTGATTGGTCACAATCTATTGCTGATATAGATCAACAGCTCTATAAAAAGTATGGGTTGAGCGAGTCAGAGATTGCCTTCATTGAAGAAAAAGTCCAAGCGATGGAATAAACTTTATATACACTCAGAGAGCCCGCCAATTGGTGGGCTCTATCCATGACAAAAAGCGAACTAAAGTTCGCGTCAACTCTTCCATAATCCTCCTAATAGGCGTATAATAGAGATTGTAGAGAAGTGAAGACGGTGGTGACTCCCACTCAGGAGGAGGTGGTGCCCTATGTGCATCCATCAAAATCTAGAGGGAAGGAGGACACTGAATTTGTCAGCTGAAGCTGTGGTAAGGCTTATCTTGGAATTTGGTACTTTTGTCATTGCCTTGATTGGGCTCTGCCACAAACTCTTCAATAAACACGACAAAAAATAGCCGTCCCCACTTTGACTCGCGGGACGGCTATTTCTAGTCAAAACCGCATCACCGTCTTATACGGCTCTGCATGGGAGTCGAGGGCTAACTCGACTCCTTCTATGTTTATTATACTGTACAGGTTTGGAAGAAGTCAAATCTCTTTCTCGTTTCCACGTCAAAAGGGTAAAACTACAATAAATCCTAAGAGGAGGAGAGGTCCGAGATAAGGTTATTAATGTATAGATCGACTGCTGAATATCGAAATTAGTTGGAGGTCTAGAGAGGGGGATAAGAGTTACAAGGTAAATTATGGGTAGAAGTAGCGAACGGTCAAATCAAATATATAGGTCAGATGAAAAAGTTCAAAGTTAAGAGAGGAGATATTGCATGAGTTATTTATACTATGAAATACGTAAGTTGTTCAAATGGGAAATGTTAGGGGCAGGAGTATTTTCTGCGATTTTTAAAATTGTTTCTCTAGCACTTGTATATTATTGTTTTTTTGATTTGAATAACCCCAAGGGTTTTGGATTTTTGCTAGTGCTCCTCATTGCATATACCATGTATTTCGGTGCAGATAATTTTTTTCTTGATAAGAGGAAGCGTGTAGTAACTGAATTGATGGAAAAAGAGCTAATTAATGAGCCTAATATAAGCAATCTCATTGATGAGATTGATAGTTCATTAGCTAAAACAACAAAATTTGCGCAATGGGTGTGTGGTTTCGTTGCGTCTATCACTCTTTTAATAGGAACAGGTATTGGTAGTGCAATCACCTTGTATACGGAAAAGAGATATAAATTATTGAGCTCTACTTCAGAAAAAATGAGAGCATTAGATGATTTCCAGAGACTTTTTGACACATTACTTGGGGAAACTGGACTTCAGCAAGTAGTCGCTATAATTTTACTTCTTATTTTACCTGTTACTATTAGCTATATTCTAATTCAGGGCTTCAGTTTTAGGAGAAGACAAATAAGACTCTATCTTTTAGACTGCAAATATGAATTAGATAGAAAAAATACCTATAAGCAATGTGGGCAAAATGAATGCGTTGAGGATGCTTCAAATAATGTCAGATCCATAGAGAAAATATAGTAGTGCTAGTCGTCTATATGAATCAGTATATTAGAGCTCGAGGTAGATAGTACCTCGAGCTCTTTCTATTATTGCATTCTCTCGGGGGGAGGAGTCCAAGTCTATTAGACTTTCTTATCCAACACTTTTTTCCACAAAAAAAGAAAAAGATAATCTTTTCCCTAAGAAAGCGCTGTTATATAATGAAGATAGATGATAGGACAGTTAATAAGAAGGGGGAGAATATATGAGGCGTAAGGAATTATTGAAGAAATTGAAGCAGGAAAGCTTCATTAAATTAGATGACTTAGCACAGACCTTTGATGTATCGACTCGGACCATTCGTGATGACGTGAAAGCACTAAACGATGAGTCGACTTCTTTCAGAATCGAACTGTCCCGTAAACGCGGCTATTATTTAGTTATTAGTGACGCTAATCAGTTTGAGGATTTCTTATCAGATTGGACAGAGGATGGCTACGAGACCAAGAACAAGCGAATGGAGACGCTCTTAGTTCATCTTCTATTACATTCCCAATATATCACTTACCGTCAACTAGCTGATTTATGCGGGATTAGTATTGCCCAGGTTAAGTTAGACTGTGGAGCTTTATCCAAGTTGCTTGAAGGCAGTGAAATTAAATTAGAAACGAAAGCTCATCACGGGATTCGGCTGCAAGGCAATCTTTACGATAAGATTAAACTGATTGACGCTTACTATATCAAAGGACAGCATTTAATATTGGATTACATTAGCCATTTGGTGACTAATCCAGACGATATCAGCCAAGGGGTGAGACTCATTTGTCAGGAGTATCGCCTAAGACCTGATGGTGATTCTGCGCGGATTTTACGGAGATGGCTAGAATTATTAATCTGCTACCATATATTGAATGTAGAGACTCAGTATCAGAGTCTTAATCTGTCCGATATGGAGCCTCTAAAAAAGATTCTTAACCAGTATGAGATAACGAGGGCTTGTCTTCCACATGCTCAAGTCATTTATCAGTTACTCTTAGAACACCAATCGATTAACTTAGTAACCCAGACTGCGTTGCGTAAATTTCTCTATCAAGTTTATACAGAGATTGATCAACAGTTCGATACACGATTTGTTGAAGATGTTGATTTCATGCGGATGATTCAGCTCCACGTTGCCGTGATGATGGAGAGTAATCATCTATCGGATAGTAGTAAGAGTAGTCTAATTGATTCGCTCTGCCGGGAGTTTCCGGCAATTATGAACTGTGCGCTACATCTAGTTAAGCGTCTCGAGCAAGAGTATCATATGACCATTACGGAAGAGGAAATCGTCTACCTCACTTCCCATATGGCGGTTTCTTATGAGCGTCAGAGCGATCGTAAGATACGGAGCTACTACCATATCGCCTTAGTTTCAAGTTCCGGTGGGGGATTGGCACAACTCATGGAGATGCGATTCTCTAAGATATTCCCATCTGCTAGAATCAAACTTTTTTCACTAGACCAGAAGACAGAGCTCTTAGCCTTTCGACCGAATCTAGTCTTTTCCATTAAACTTCTAGATTATCCGGTTGATTGTCCTGTAGTTCTAGTTAAGGAAGTTTTGGAGGAGCTAGATTATTTTAGTATCCAGAACAATTTGGAGTACTTAACTGAGATGGGGACACTCTTAGACGCCAATAAGGGTTTGTTGGAAATGATATCTCCCGATCTCTTCTCTATAGGTGACTATAATCAGTATCTAGATTTATTAGAAGACGTCGCGACTAAACTAGAGTCGTATACGCATAGTGAGAACTATGTCACCTCTATCTTGGAGCGGGAGTCTTATGTCTCAACCGTGTATGACAATGGCTTAGCCATTCCCCATCCCATGGAAATGAAACATTCAGAAAATTTAATTAGTGTTACCTTACTTCCTAAGGGGATCATCCACCAGGGGAAGACGGTCAAATTAGTCTTTATGTTAGCTCTTAAACCCAACCAAGTTGAAGTTCATCAGCATATCTCTAAGAAGCTATATGGGCTAATGCAACAAGCTTCAGTGGTTCAGGAATTAGCTAATTGTCAAAATTATCAAGAATTCATCAACTTATTAAGAATCTGCTTATAGGAGGCGAGGAAGATGGATTATGAATTGCTAGGGGCACTCTGCAATGCGGATGCTCTGGCTGCAGATGAGGAGGAAGTCCGACATGTGATTCGCTCGGAGCTTAGCCAGTTAGGTTGGGTAGAGCGAACGGACGGCTTAGGTAGCTTAATCTACAGCAAAGAGAGTCTGCAAAATAGTCAGAGTGTGATGCTATGTGGACATATGGATGAGGTAGGCTTCATGGTTCGGACAATTGATGAACTAGGCTTGATTCATCTCATGAAGGTAGGGGGTGTACAGACCTACGGGCAGTGCTATCAACATGTGCGTGTTACAACTCAAGACGGGCGAAAAGTGAAGGGTATGGCAATTGCTCAGTACCAAAATGAGACAGTGCAACGAGTGTTCTGCGATATTGGTGCTCAGTCGCGCGAAGAAGTTGAAGCTTTAGGCATTCAGACTGGCGACATGGTGACCTTCGATACAGACTTCAAGGCCTACCAAGTAGCCAATATCTATGCCGGTAAGGCTATGGATAATCGACTAGCCTGTTATATAATGTGTCAGTTAGCCAAGCGCTTGGATCAAGTTGATTTACCTTATAATTTACACCTAGCCTTCACTAGTAGTGAAGAAGTTGGCATTCGTGGCGCTCGGACAGCTGCCCAGATGATCGATCCCGATTCAGTCTTCGTTATTGATGTTGCGACTGCTCCTAACCAGTTGATTCGGGACCATACCAATCAGCGCCAAATGGGGCAAGGTCCTATCCTGACCTTCTTCGATCGAACACTGTCACCAAACCGCAAGATGACGCGATACATTCGTGACATCGCCAAGGATAAAGGCATCAAAATTCAGTGTGATATGTTTAATTCTGGTGGTACGGATGGTGGTGAAGCACATAAGGTCCATGACGGTAAGCCTACAGTCGTGACCATTGTGCCTGTTCGCTACGGTCACTGTACAGCTTCCTTAGTGAATAGCCGAGATGTGGACCAGATGACCGATATATTCCAAGCAATTCTCGAGTCCTTAGACTCAGCGAGATTGACACAATTCAGACAATTTTAGAGGGGGTGACAAGATGTCAGTGAAGGAACAAGATATTGTCAAGATCATTGCCAACTCAGGTGAAGGCAAAATGAAGGCCTTTGAAGCGCTCAAGTGTATCAAGACGAAGGACTTCAAGAAGGCCCGTGAACTACTGAAAGAATCGCGCCAGGTAGAGGTGGATGCCCATAATGCGCAGACCCAAATCATTGCTGACGCGCTAGATCCTGATAACAAAGAAGCTGTGACTTTACTCATGGTTCACGCGCAGGATCATTATATGACTTGTCAGTTAGCTCGCGATTTAATTGAGGCTTTAATTGATATATTTGAGGAATAAATAGAATAGAGGAGGAAGTATCATGAAAATTCTATTATGTTGTGCGGGTGGTTTCTCAACCAATATGCTGATGCAGAACATGAAGAAGGTTGTGAAGCAGAGTGAAAAACTGAATGAAGCAGATTTTGACTTCACTGCCATTCCCGCTGATTCACTTGAAGGAACTGTTGAGAATTGGGACATTGTTTTGGTAGGACCACAAATTGCGCATAAGATTGATTTTATCAAATCCATTCTAACCCCTCTCGATATACCCTATGCCATCATAGATAAGGACGTATATGGTGAGATGGATGGGGCGACAGTCATGAAGTTGGCCCTCGTGACCTATAAGAAACATCAACTCAGTAAACAAAAATAATGAGGACAAAGATTTAAAGGAGTGAGTAAAATGTTTGATAAGTTTGCCGAATTTATGAACCGTTTTTTCCTACCTTTAGCTCGTAAGGTAGATAACCAACGACACTTAAGTGCGATTAAGGCGGGTATGATGGCCCTAACCCCTTTCACGATTTTAGGGAGTTTTTTCGCCGTTATTCCAGCAATTCCCAATATGCTATCAGCAACTAACCCGGTAGCAGTTTTCATTAATGATAATGCGACTCTAATCGATTTGCCGGTGACTCTATCCATCGGCTTGATTGGCATGTATGCCTGTATGGCAATCTCCTATAACTTGGGGAAATATTATAAGCTCTATATCCCGGGTTGTGTTACCTTGTCGACTTTCTCCTTCCTCTTCATGGTAGCGACCTTTAATGATGAGGGACAGCTAATCTTGAAGAACCTAGGGGCACGCGGCCTCTTCACAGCCATGATCGTTGGCTTACTGACTGTAGAACTCTATAACTTCTGTAAAAAACGTAATATCACCATACGGATGCCAGAAGGGGTACCAGACTTTGTATCTCAATCCTTCGAGTTAATTCCAGTTACGCTGATTGTTGGGGGGACTTTTATCGTCCTGCGCTTTATCTTCCTTAACATTATTGGAGAATTACCACCAAGCTTATTAACTCGTTTCTTGACCCCGTTAGTAGGGAGTATGGATAACCCATGGGCTGTACTTATGCTTAACTTCGCTATCTGTACCATCTTCTTCTTCGGGATTCACTCATCCGTCTTCAGTCCAATTACGCGACCTATTATGGTGGCCTTCATTGCAGAAAACATTGCAGCCTTTCAAGCCGGAGAACCATTACCACACTTCTATACCGCAGGGACATCTAGCGCCTTCTTTGGATTTACAGGTTGTGGTATTAGTATTGGCTGTATTATCGCCTGCATGATGTCTAAGAACCAACGCTACAAACAAATTGGTCGGGTCTCTCTCTTCCCAGCCTTATTCGGGATTAATGAACCTATCTTGTTCGGGGCACCCATTATCTTGAACCCTATTATGTTTATCCCGCATGTTTTTGGGGGTGCCATTATTGGGACCTTCCCAATGTTCCTCATGCACTGGGGCTTGCTGAATAAGCCGGTTTTTGATCCGCCATATGTCGGGATTTTCTTAGAAGGATTCCTTACTAATGGGGACTGGCGGACTATTATCGCTTGCGCCATTCAATTGATTGCTTCCGTGGCAATTTACTGGCCATTCTTCAAAATTATGGAACGAAATGATGAATTACAAGCTGCACAAGCCAAGGCTGATAAGGCAATCTTCAATGCGGAAGATGAGGCTTTGTTAGCGGATCTAGACTTAGACTTCTAGGTGATTCTTATGGAACGAATTGAGAGATTGCAAGCCATGATGAGGGATCAAGGATTGGATGCCATCGTGGTAACTAACAAGATTACTAAGCAATACCTTGGTTTAGTAACAGGGAGTGGCTGTGTGCCGGTTGTCTTAGGTGATCGCGTCGTCCAATTTATGGACGGACGCTATCAGAACGAAAGCTATCGATTAAAGAGCGCAGAAAAAAAGGTCCTAGACAATCGGGACTACTATGGGGCCATTATCCCATTTTTAAAGGAGATGGGGTCTAAGGTTGTTGGTCTTGAAGATGAAGGAATCTCTGTAGCAAAATACCTAGAGATGAGAGAATTCTTCGAGATTCGTTCGGTAGGCGAATTGATTGTGACCATGAGAAGTATCAAAGATCAAGACGAGATTGCAAAGATTCGCACAGCTTGTCAGATGACTGATGAAATCTTCAATCGCCTACTTCCATGTATCCGAGCTGGTATGACGGAGAAGGAACTAGTAGCTTATCTCTACTTCGAATGCTTCAAGGCGGGAGCGGATCGAATGTCCTTTGAGCCAATCATAGCAAGTGGCTGGCGGGGCTCCTTACCTCATGGGCGTCCAAGTAACAAGGTGATTCAGGAAGGTGAGCTTGTAACCATTGACTTCGGGATTGTTTTCGAAGATTATATGTCAGATATGACACGGACTGTCGGTATCGGCCAGATTAAGCAAGAACTCTTGGATATTTATGAGGCCGTCCAACTCTCTCAGCAAGCAGCAGTAGAGGCCGTTCGGCCCCGTCTCATGGGCCAGGAAGTAGATGCTGTTGCTCGTCAAATCATCGAAGACAAGGGCTACGGCGCCTATTTCACGCATGGCCTAGGGCATGGAATTGGGATAGGAGGCGATTATCCTATGCTTAATCCGACCAGTAAGTTCTGCTTGGAGGCGAATATGGTCCTGACTTGCGAACCAGGTATTTATGTCCCGGAAGTTGGTGGCGTGCGAATTGAAGATGTCGTGCTAGTCACGTCGGTTGGCGGCGAAGCGCTGACCAAGACCGATAAGTCATTAATACTGGTGGGATGATTTATGGATAAATTTGATAAAGCATTCGACAGAAGCGCTATTGGAACACGCAAATGGGATCCAATCTTGTTGGAAGAGAAGATGCCAGGAGCGAAGGACGTGATTGCGATGGACTTAGCTGATATCGACTTCGAGTGTGCCCCGGCCATTCAACAAGCCCTTGTGGAGCGCGCTATGCAGGCCGATTATAGCTATACTTATGTGCCCGATAGCTTCTATCAAGCCGTTATCGATTGGAATCGTCGCTACTATGGGCTGGAGATAGAGAAGGATTGGATTCGATTAGTGTTTGGGACCGTCTCAGCCCTTCATAATATTGTGCAAGCTCTGACAGAAGAGAGCGAAGCCGTAATGATTCAGACACCGGCTTATGCCCCCTTTGCTGAAGCTGTGCAGCATAATGGGCGACGCTTAATCTGTAATGACCTTGAGATTCGAGACAATCGCTACTACATGAACTTTGAGCGTATGGAACGTGACATCCAACAAGAGGGCGTGAAATTATTCATCCTCTGTAATCCGCAGAACCCCTCAGGAAGGGTTTGGACCAAGGAGGAATTGTATCGACTCGCTCAAATCTGTCAACGCCATCAGGTCTGCCTTGTGTCAGATGAGATTCATCGCGATATCGTTTTTAGGAGTCAACACTTTACTAGCATATGGCAGGCTAATGAAGCCATTATGCAGAATAGTGTTTTATGCGTCTCTCCCAATAAGGGATTCAACCTTGGGGGGCTTAAGACCTCTTATATTGTCGTGCCTAATCCTCAAATAAGGGCTCAAATCTATGAGCGCCTATCAGCTAACTATGTCACTTCCCCCCATGTTTTTGCGGTGCCAGCTATTGTAGCCGCCTATAACAAGGAAAGACAGTGGCTAGAGGACATGGTAGCATATATTGAGGAAAATCATCGACTAGTAGAAACTTACGTCAAGGAGCATATGCCGAGATTCGAAGTAATGCCTGCCGAATCATCCTTCCTAGTTTGGGTGTGGGTTGGAGATCTACTTAAGGCAGAAAGTGAAGTGAAGGCATTCTTCAATGCTTGTTCACTTACGGTAGTGCTAGGGAGTTACTTCGTTCAGAATGGCGAAGGCTATGTCCGCTTGAATATAGGCATGCAGCGTGATAAGGTATCAGAGGCGCTAAGACGAATGCTTAGGGAATATAAATTGAGAACATAAGATACTATCAGCCACCTGTAATGGGTGGCTGATTTTTAATATGGGGAAGTGAGGTGAGGGGATATTGCCATATTAGATAGAGGCACGTCGTGTTGGGAGGCAGCCACGTCGCGTTGGAGGTCCAAAGCGACGTGGCTCGGTAAGGAAGCGAGTATTTTGAGGCAAAAAGTAAGAAAAAACGTGAGCCACGTCGTATTGGGAGGTAGCGATGACGCATTGGACCTCCAACACGACGTAGCTCAAAATGTAAGCTGGGCTTAAGCTGAAAAAGGTGAGGAAGAAACCCCAAAGTCGCGAATGGCGTGCTTTTTGGCGTATATAGGTGCAAGAAGGGGTCAAATTACTAAAATAGATAAACTATTGTTTAAAAATAATACTGTGCCATTATTGGAGAAGACAAAAGGCAAGAGTATAATGGAGTTAGTGGATTAATGCACAGGTTGGCGGTAACTTATGCAACCCCAAAATACCAAGAGAATGTTAGGAGTTTAAGTATGAAGTTTGGTTTACGAACCCCAAGTTTAAAAAAACGCCTCTCGGCCCGAACAAGTGGTGCGGCGAAACGAAAAATTAAAAGAGCTTTGATTCCCGGCTATGGGCGTAGGGGGAGAGGGTGGCTTACCAACCCTCGGAAAGCACTGTATAACAAAATCTATCGTAAAACGACATTTGGCTGCCTTTTACCTTTCCTGATTAGCGCTAGCCTAGTAATTGGTGGCACATCATTTATTGCTGCAACACCATCATCAGTGACCATAGAGGAACGTAGTAAACAATGGATAGATGAGCATCTAAAAGATCGAACACTCTCAGAATTTACGCAAGATTTAATTAAGCTAGAAGACGAGAAGCTCAAGGAAATAATCTTATTTGGGCACAAAAAAGGAACGCAATTGAAAGATGACTTCGATATCATTGGACGTGATGTAACAATCAAAGGGAAAGTGGTTGATATAGCGCGTCCACCTCAAAAACAGATGGATGGCAAGTATTTTGGCACCTATCTTGTCTATCTAGGAGATAAGCCAATTGAAGATTACCAGATTATTGAAGACCGCAGTAGTACTCGTAAAGATATGTCAAAAGAAGATTTCTTTCTAGGAAAATACCCGGAGGAGAAGATTCAATTGGTACTAATCGAGCATAAGTCTGATCAACCAATAGAAAAGGGAACAGAGCTAGAGGTATCCGGTATTTTGACTAACTATGTATTGAGAGCCAAGTTTGATGGGACAGTAGAGGAATTCTCTGCGCTAATAGTAACCAAAGATATGGCGAGTAGGTAAAAGATAAGATTAAGGAAGGATTAAAGGAGAGATAAATAGCATGTCACAGAGACAAAGGCAGCTTCACGAAGAAATTAAAAAGTTTATAGTTAATGTTTCTTGGACCCATAAAATCCAAGTTGTATATTCAGACATACTGGCTAGCTATGCGAAATGGGTTCGAGTAGGGGGGATAATACTTTCTGCTTTAGTTTCATCAGGCTTAATTTATATTTTGTTGAGTGATAAATACTGGGCAAAAGTCGTGACGGCAATAGCATCTATATTCGTTACCGTTCTAACTGCTCTAAGGAAAGAATTTGACTTTGAGGGAGCTAGTGAAAGAACAAAACGGGATGCAAATATGTTCTGGGAGCTTAGAGAAAAAGCTACACATTTGCTGTACATTTTAACCTATAACACAGCTAATTCTGAATCTGTAGCGACAGAATTTAATGAACTAGTTGAAACTCGCAATAAGAAAATGCCTGATCTTATTAACGCTCCACAAAAAGCGGTTAGGAAAGCTAGTGAGCTCCTGAAGTTGAGAAAAGACGATGATTATGAGGAAGATTATAAATATTTAATACCGTACAATCTAAAGGACATATTAGAGGAGGAATAGTGTGAATTTAGTTGAGCACTTTAGAGATTTTTGTGAAGATGAGCTTCCCGTTGAGAAACAGGAGCTTAATAGATGGCAAGACCGATTAAAAAAAATTACTAAGAAACTAAATAGAGAGTACTATCCTAATAACGATTTTGAGGATATAGAGAGCGATAACTGTTATATTGTTGGAAGTGTTGGCCGCGGGACAGCCATTGCAAAGACAAGTGATTTCGACTGTATTTTTAAGTTGCCTCAAACAGTCTATGATAGGTTCAATAAGCATTCTGGAAATGGGCAGTCTAAGCTTTTGCAAGAAGTTAAAGAGGTGATAGCTCAGACTTATCCGTCAACTAAAATAAAAGGTGATGGTCAAGTAGTCTCTATTACTTTTACAGCTTGTCCAGCTGGTATAATTGAATTAGTTCCAGCATTCGAACAATATAATGGGGATTTCAAATATCCTAACACGAATAACGGTGGGTCTTGGAAGATAACAAAACCAACTCCTGAAATAACTGAATGTTGTCGATTAAGTGATGAAACAAATGGTCATTTTATAAATTTCTGTATGCTTTTGAGAAAATGGAAAAACACAAATGGTTTTGCATTTAAAGGTCTACTTATCGATACTATGGTTTCAGACTATCTCGAAGATGAAGGAATAAGTTCATTTGGTTACTCTGACTATGAGAAACTCATACCAAATTTATTTAAGTATTTGTCTAAGCAAAATAAGGAGAGAAGCTACTGGCTAGCACTAGGTAGCAATCAACAGATAGAAAATAATGATAACGGAAAATTTGTAGATAAGGCTAAAGAGACATATAATCTGCTTAAAAACTCAAGTGATATTATTAAAGATTATAGGGCTACATTCGGAAATCGATTCGCTAAATCGGATCCTTCCATATCCAATATAAGAGCTCCCAAAGAACAATTCATCGAGGAAATGTTTCCAATTTACATACAGTATAATTTGGAGTTAGATTGCGACATAACTCAAAAAGGATTTCGAAAGAATTCATTGCGCCACTTTCTAAGTCGGGGATTTTGGCTAAATACTAGAAAGAGTTTGGATTTTTACATATTAAATATGAATACACTTAGTACTCTCAAGGGTGTTGAATATTTCTGGAAAGTAAGAAATGTAGGGGACGAGGCAATTAGGCGAAACTGTGAACGAGGGCAGATAATAAAAGGTAGTGCTAGAAAGCATGAAAATACGGATTTTAAAGGGTTGCATTATGTTGAGTGTTATGCTGTTCATGAAGGGATAGTTATTGCGAGAGGAAGAATTGAAGTTCCTATCGCCCCCTAGTCGAGTGTAATCTGAGGATATATCGTTTTTGGAGACATGAGTTAATTGACTATAAAAAAAATCACGACCAATAATCGCTATTTTCTGTTTGGTTTATAGAATTGCAAAAAATTTGATAGCTCAGACCGATATCCAATATTCAATCTGATGATTAAAAATCAGATTAGAGATATACAAAGATGCATCCCCTATATGAAACAATATATAGGTTCAGATACGCTAGCTTTGACTAGCGTTCTTTTGCTATTACTAAATTCCCCTATATCTCCGACGTCCTTATTGCTACTATAATCCATCAACACAACACCGTAATGTGCACAACCTCATTAGCATCTTCAATTGACAACAGCCCATCCCTAAGCTATTTCTTAGACTATAATATTGCTCAAAATGAATTTTGTTGCAAATTATGAAATCATTTAGTGAAGGGCTTTCTAGAATTTACAGGCGTATAATATAACTATAGTAAGTTAAGGCGGATTCTCTCTCTCGTTTGGCTCCATGGTTAAGCAGTTAGGTAGAAGTCGTCTTTTTGCTATATCAAGACAAATTCTATAAGAAAGGAGGGTTACTTATGAGAGAGATGCAGCAAATTCAGATCAGCTACCAATATGATCATGAACGTCTTTATGAGGCACTTAAGCGGAGAGGCATGACCGAACGTGCGCTGGCAGAGAAAATCTATTGCTCGCCCGCTACGGTTTCTCGAATCTTCAATGGTTGTGGCCGTCTAAGCATTGAGACCATCATTATGGTCTGTCTAGCTTTGGAACTGACGGTTGAAGAGCAGCTTGAGATTTTCTATTTCTCTTGTATGGGTATCTTGCGTCATTTAGGGGTGAGTATGGGCGATACCCAAGACATTAAATTCGACATATGACATCAGGAGGCGTAGTTTAATACAATTCACTATATTGCCACAATATAAATACTCAATTTCTGGTTAACTAAAAATCGCTAAAAAATCGTGACCCATCAAGAACATTACATTAAATATTAGAAAATGTTATTGCATAGGGGTTTATAACTAATTGGAAGGAAGAAAAACCATGAAATTCGATGATTTAAACACCTTGGATTTATCCAAGGTGAGGGATCAGATTTTAGCTTATTCGATTCAGCTAAGTCGCTCCTATTGGGAAGTTGGCCGGCGTTTACACTATGCTAAGTTATTTTTGTTGCCAGAGGGAAGTTTTCTCCCTTGGCTTGAGACGCTTTATATAGATTATGACGAGGCTAATCGCATGATGTATGTATCCAAGAATTTACCTAAGATGGAGTGCTACGAGCATCTAGGCTTATCGCTACTTTATCTTATCGCAACCATTCCCGAGGAACATCGCCAGAAGGTCTATAGCTTACCTTCAGGCAAACGTAAGTACCTACATCAAATGTCTCAATTGGAACTTAGGACTGTTAAGCGCCTATTGAAGGCGGGTCAGCTAGAGTCTTGTTTACAAGGAGATAGTCAGTTACAAGTTGACTGTCAAGAGGTGAAGAAGGAGCCGCAGTATGCCGTTGCGCCTGAAGCGAGCCAGGCTAGCGCACCGCAAGCTCCTGCTACCAACCAAGCTGCTACGCAACAGGCCCCAACCAGCCCTCAAGCTAACGGGCTCCAGTCTGACGCCCAATCGGACAATGCTACGCACCAAGCGAGGCAGGCTCAGACTAACTTGCTTACCCCAAGTCAAGATCTCAAGTCCAACCCACTAGCCCCCAAGCTAGCTGAGGCGGAGGCCACTAACCAACGTCTACGGGAGTCGCTTAAGCAGGCTAATGCTAAGTACCAAGAAGACCTACAATCTATCGAGGAGCGCTACCGTTATCTCAAGCGATTCCGTGAGGGATTATCGCATTTTGCTAATCGGTCCACGACCTTCATTCCGGACTTGGAGGGCCTCAATCGGATCATCGCCTTTAGCCATGAGATTGATCACTGGCTAGCCAAGCTAGCGCCTATGCGCTATATCGATGACTTTAAGGCTATTCAGAATCAAGTCATGGTCGATCATTACCTTAAGCAGATTGACCGAGTAGACGACTGGGTCCAATCCATGCGTGCCAGCATCCATCAGGCCCAAGCCCTAGGCCGGCGAGATGTGACATCTGAGGGGGCTAAGACACAAGCTAAGCAGGCAAGCCCTGGCGCTAACGCATCTAAAAACAACTTCACTAGCCCAACCCAAGAAAATCAAGCAGCTGCATAATATAAGGAGGAACTACCATGGAAACAGCAAGCCCAAGTACATTGAACAATCAAATGACTAGCCTAGAAGCCCAAGTCCAAGCTCAACACCAGTTGCTGGGGCAGATTAACAGCCATCTCCAAGTTTTAACGACTCTCTTAGATCGGCAACCTCTGTCACCTGAAGCCACTTATGCCCTAACGCGCTTGCGCCGCCATGAGATTCACCAACGACTAGGGGACAAGGACCGCTTACTAATAGCTCGGCGTCCGGAACTGGTGCGTCTAGTCTATCGGACGGCTCGCCTGGCCTTCCTCAGTCAATTTAGCTTATCCAGCTATGGCCATCTGCCACAGGAGCGTTATGAAGCTGCTGTGAGTTTTTGGAAGGAATGGAAGGTCCCGGTCGACTTGCAGGCACAGCTGGACCAAGCCTATAAGGACTTGGCCCAAGACCGGCCTCAACTCCATGCCGTCGCCTAGACTAGGGTTAAGGAGGGAACAGCTATGACTTCCGGCCATTATGCCTTGGACCAGGAGCAACTCCTGGCCCGCTATCGGCTCTTGTTGCATCATGTCTTGCACCAATACCATCTCTTGGCTAAGGACCAAGACTATGAAGATTACTTCAACGAACTCTATCTACACCTTGTCCGCCTAGCCCGCGACTTCGATGGGGACGCGCTCAGCGAGTCTGACCGCTTCCGCTTCGTGGGCTATGCTCAGCGGGGCCTAAGTTGGCATCTGGGTCAACTCCTAGCCAAACGATCACGTCAGGCGCAAGGCCTGATTGGCAATCAGAAGGTCCTGCATTTTGCCGAACAGGTTGGTGCCAGTCGCCCGCCTTTGGATGACCTGGTCAACTCGCTGCTGCTGTCGCAAGTCTTGTCGCCAGCAGACTATCATTTCCTCTGTGTGGCCCAGAACGAGCAACTCTCGCTTAGGGCCAAATGCCAAGAGCTAGGCATCTGTAAGAATACCTACTATGCCCGCCTCAAGCGCCTACGCCAGACCCTGCAAGCCAGTGACTGGTCGGCTTGAGTGCTTTGTTCAGCTCTTTTTCTCCAGCTCCCGCAGAGGGGGCTTTTTTATTTTGCAGAAAAATAAATTTTGAGGGCTGACTTGGGCATGAGGCGGGGGCTTAATTCTTTTTAAGTATGTAACGTTACAAGAAACTATCTTAAGGAGTGATTCATTATGGCACGATCATATGTTAAGGGTATCCTCAAGTTCAAGTCCCTAGATGAGAACAAGAAGGCGGAGAACGTCTCCATGCCTAACTTAGTAGAGAACGCCAGCGCCGAGGACATCAAGTCCGTGCGCGACGCCATCGGCACCCTGGTTGAGCATCCCATTACTGAGACCCAGGTGACCGAGGTCTTCAGCGTCAACTAGTCAGCTTGTTGAGTAGAGTAGATAATTTAGGAGGAACCCATCATGGCTAACAAAACAATTAAGACATTTGAGATGAATTTCGCGACTGCAGACGGCAAGTCTAAGAAGATTAGCCTGCGCCACGCCAAGGCAGATATTACCAAGGACCAGGCCAAAGCCGCCATGGCCACCATTGTCGGCAAGGACATCTTCACCAAGGACGCCGTCGACCAGTTCGCCAAGGAGAAGACCGCCAACTACGTCACCCGCACCGTAGAGGAAGTTTATAAGGCTGAGGCTTAGGGGTGAGTTGGGCGCCCGCCACGTCGCGTTGGAGGAGTGCCACGTCGCATTGGGCGTCCAACGCGACATGGCTACGACATAACACCCTCTTTTAGCCTGGAAAAGGGCAAAAAAGCCCCCGCCACGTCGTGTTGGGCGTGAGCCACGTCGCATTGGGCGTCCAACGCGACATGGCTGCGGCAACACTCCCTCTTTTAGCTCGAAAAAGGGCGAAAAGACGCCCGCCACGTCGTGTTGGGAGAGCGCCACGTCGCATTGGGCTTTCAACGCGACGTGGCTGCGGCAAGACACCCTCTTTTGGCTCGGAAAAGGGCGAAAAAACACCCGCCACGTCGTGTTGGGCAGGATCCACGTCGCATTGGACCTCCAACGTGACGTGGCTTAGCCAAAAACACCTAGTATCTCACGAGCCAGTCCATAGATAGGGGGAACAGTGGACTGGCTCGGTCGCTAGGTGGCGAAAACCGGGCATTTTGCTGGATTTGCGACAAGCTAGTCCATAGATAGCTAGAACAATGGACTGGCGCCAGCCACGCAGCCCCCCCATCATCATTCAGAAAGGAGCCTTCATCATGACATGGCTACAGCTTACGACGCTGGCGTCCGGTCTAGTCGCGGGCGCGACCCTCCTGGGCAAGTTGGTGCGCCTGATCGCGGCGATTCAGACGCTGATTCTTCGGATTGAGCGTATGCAGACGGACTTGGCTAACACGCAAATTAATCTGCAAGGCGCGCAAGCCAATCTTGCGACGACCCAGGATAACTTACATATCACGCAAAATGACTTAGTCACGACCCAAGCCAACCTGCATGCCACACAAACAGACTTAGCCACGACTCAAGCCAATCTGCATGCCACGCAAACAGACCTAGTCACGACCCAGTCCAACCTGCATGCTACCCAAACAGACCTAGCCGCCACCCAAGCCCAGCTCCAGATCACTCAGACCGACCTAGGCGCGACCCAGGCTCAAGTCACAACGGTGGCTCAGGACCTGTCCCGTGTCCGCCAACGCCTGGGGCGTCTGGAGGACAGGCGGGCCCACAGTCTGGCCTGACGCACTTCTATCTCTAAGCAAAGAAAGCGAGGTAGTCATTATGCATCTTCCCACTAGTCGCAAGGCTTATACGACGGTCCAATGGATGGCACTCATCCTGATTCCGGCGCTAGCGGTCTTAGTCCAAGGTCTAGCCGAACTCTATGCCTGGCCCGAACCCTGGGCTCGTCGCCTAGTTGGCACCCTCAACCTAGTTGGCGTCTTCCTAGGGGCGCTGCTTCAAGGCTGGCATTATGGCCGACGTAAGACTAAGAGCAAGGCAAAGACCGCTTAGGCCCACCGCTCACGCCCAAAGCCACCCATACCACGCTCCAATCCCATCTCATCCAAAGGAGGAACCCACCCATGAAGCCACAAATTCAAGCACTTCTATCCAAGGCTCAAGCCTACCTAGGCGTCCAAGGCGGAAGTCCCGCCCATCAGGCCCTCATTGATGCCTATAACGCTGTCCAGCCCCTGCCGGTCGGCTACGCCGTGACCTACAGCGACGACTGGTGTGATGTCTTCGTCACCGTTATGGGCGACCAGGCCGGCATCGCTCATCTGATTGGCCGCGAATGTGGGGTGCCTCGCCATCTGACCTGGTGCCAGGAGCAGGGCATTTGGCTAGGGCATGCCTGGCCTCAAGCTGGTGACCTCATCTTCTTCGATTTTGGAGGTGGTCCTGCTTCCCATATCGGCATCGTGGAAAGTGTGGACGGCGACAGCGAGACCATCAATACTATTGAGGGTAACTGGCTCAATCAGGTTGTTCGCCGTCATTATGCTAGTGACGACTGGCGCATCCTAGGCTATGCCCGGCCTCGCTATGATGCGAGGACTGGGAGTGTAGCCAATGGGAATGAAGCGAGGGGAGCTAATCATCCTAATGGCTGTTCAGATACAAGTAGCTCCCTAGACGATTTAGCTCTATCGGTCATCCGAGGTGATTGGGGCAATGGACAGGAACGAGCGGACCGCTTGACTGATGCGGGTTATGATGCGCAAGTTGTGCAGGAATTGGTGAATGAGAAGTTGGCAAGTTAAAGAAGATAAAAAGCGCCGGTAGGGCGCTTTTTTATATGGATAGATAATATTTACACAACTTGTCTACTAATATCCGTCATAGTTCAGCAAGAATCATAAATGTTATCGCAAGAATAGGCAAGATATATTGATCCAGCTTAGTTACTATTAAAATAGACTACCTAATTATGGGCAGGTATTAATGGTGAACTCTAATTACTCAATGTATTTGAGTAAATTAAGTTTCATTTAAATATTACTCTCATGAGCAATTTATGTGGCTGATTCTTCGAGCTTATAAGGAACTTGAAGAGGCAATTGATAGTTAAGACTTAAAGGAGCATGGAATCCATTTAATGGCTACAAGTAGAAGAGGTAGTGAAAATTATTTTTGAGGGAGGACAAAATTCAATAGACTTTAAATTGGCTGCTTAGATAAAGGGGTATTTGTAAAAAAAATAGTTTGTTGGCATGCCGATAAAGAACTAAACCGTTTTTATTAATATTAGGGGGATACTACTTGGAAATTGTTGTCGAAATGACTGATCATATATTCTATATATGAAGTCTCGTTTCGTCAATCTATTAAATATGGGATAACTCTAAAATTGATATAAAGGTGCATAAAATTCGAATATTCTATTTGTCTAGGTTAAATACAGATAGCACGATAGTTGTCGGTACGCTCATAATATCTATGCAATTTTACATAGGAAGCTTATGTTTTCATATCGCTAAAAGCGAATACAGCTTTAAGTTGCATATAGGTGTGGCGTTTTATTAAATGAGAACAACGGACTAAAGGTACGTATGATGTGAAGTGGTAAAGGTGGATACTTTCTGAACTTCTTGGATTGTAGGATTTTATATGATTTTAATTTCTAAACAAGATGACGAATTCTCTGAAGTATGTATGCAACTTAAAATTGGGAAGAGTGTCGTTTAAAGCTTCATATGATTGATTGAAATTATAAATTAATGGTATACTTTTCTAGTGGATATAAAAGCTATAAAAGGAAAGCATCGGATTTAGGCCTATTATAGATATACTTCTCCTTTGTTTCTAACTCTCTCAATTATGTATAAAAATCCCATTGAGATATGCAATTTGAGAATAGATAGAGTAGGATATAAAAAGGCATTTATTTTTCCCTATAGATGGCGTACCCACTTCCATCTGTTATCCCCATATTTAAGGGAAAGATAGATAATTCAATATGACATATATGCATGAGGAAACAAATCACTATATCTGAGGAAGGTAATAACATGGGAATCTTGTACACAATTGGTCATTCGACTTTTGAAATATCTAACCTAGTAAACAATCTAAAAAAGTATAACATTAATTATCTATTGGACGTTCGAAGCATGCCATACTCGAGATTTGCACCTCAATACAATAAATCAGAATTAGAGAGAGAACTAAAAAAGCACAATATCAAATATTTTTATATGGGAAAATTTTTTGGTGCAAGACAGCTAGATAGAACTTTTTACCCCAATGGTTATATAGACTTTTCAGTTTATAGAAAATCAGATTTATTTCTCAAGGGGAAGACTAGTGTTTTGAGGGGATTAAAAGAATATAATATTGCATTAATGTGTACTGAAAAAAATCCAATAGAGTGCCATAGAACTATAATGATTGCACGAGATTTTGAGGTTAGCGATGTGAAGGTTATGCATATTTTACACGATGGAAAGTTAAAATCTCAAGAAGAGATTAGCAATGAATTATTAGAACGATTCTTTCCTGATAGGCATCAGGTATCGTTATTTAATGAGGAAAATAAAGATATTAATTGGTATTTAGACGAAGCATATAAAAAACAAAATGAACTCATAGGCTATAGAATAGGGGAAGAAGAATGATAATATACACGATTGGGTTTACTAAAAAAACTGCAGAAGATTTCTTCTCGAAAATTAAAAAAGAGGGTGTTGAAATATTAATAGACACTAGATTAAATAATCGTTCTCAGTTATCAGGCTTTGCCAAAGGAAGTGATTTACCATATTTTCTACGAAATTTATCTGAGTGCGAGTATTCGTATGAAGACTGTTATGCCCCAACTAAAGAAATCTTAGATGATTACAAGAATAAACGTATATCTTGGAGTCAATATGAGGAAAAATACAGGGAGATGCTTCATTCGAGAAAAGCAGTAGAAGTTTTCTATGAGAAATACGGGAAATATAAAAAAGTTGTACTGTTATGTTCAGAGCATGATGCAGACTTTTGCCATAGACGATTACTAGCTGAAGAGATCCAGAACGCATATGGCTATTCAGTTAAGCATATATAGGAGAGCTAGTATGACTAATAAAGTTCGAATGGTAATAATGACTATGTCAGATAAGCATAATGGATACTGTGTTGCTGGTATGGACCTAGAATCATCAAAATGGGTGCGACTTATAAACGAGGAGAACTCACATTTCCAGTTATGTGACAGAGATTTAAAATACGAAGATAATACTCAATGTTCAATTTTAGATGTGGTTGAAGTAACGTGTGTGCAAGGAAGAACGCAGTTGATTCATCAACCAGAAAATATTTGCATAAGCAATGAGGAGCCATTAAAAAAATTAGTAGCATGTCTTGGAAGGATGCTCTTAGAGGATGTGATGTTGTGAGAGAGGAGTATATATTGGGAGTGCCTCCACGTCCACCATTTGTCCACTGTGAGGAAAGAAGGCTTATGTCACGGCCTAAACAAAAGTCTTTAGCTTTAGTTTGTGCAAAAAAAACATATATTATACCACCCGATGAAGGGAAATTCCATTCTAAAATTATATTTGATTATCACAATTCTCAGGGGTGTGTTTTACGCTATAAATTAACTTTAACAGACCCTGACTTTCAAGTAGATTCTAATCTCTTTTTAGGAGACATACTGCTTATTGTAAGTTTAGGGGAAGAATATGAAAGTAAATACTTCCTTCTTGCAGCTAAGGTAATACAAAAGGTGTGATGTAATCATTGAAAATCCTATTAAGTTGGGAAAATTTGGAAGTGATTTGCTTCCTAGATACCTACAAAAGGAGCCCTCACCGTGTCCAATTATTTTCAATCGCAACTTACTAAATCTCTCCAGCATGGCTTCATTCATCGACATGACTATCCAGATGGCAACTTTGCCCCGCAGATTCTCATTAATAAGCCGGCCAAGGGGGCCCATGTCCTCACCGCTATTCAAGACGAACTGCTTAAGTGTGATCGTTTCTACTTCTCTGTGGCCTTTATCTCCAAGGCTGGGATTGCCATGCTTAAGACCCAGTTATCGGATCTGGCTGATCGCGGGGTAGAAGGTTATATTCTCATTTCGCCTTATCTAGGTTTCAATGATCCGGATGCTATGCGGGAATTGCTCAAGCTATCCAATGTTCAGGTGCGGCTGACCCGTGAGGAGCTTAATATGCATGCTAAGTGTTATCTCTTCCAACAGGGGGAGCGGCATGTAGTCATACTAGGTTCCTCTAACTTAACCTATACGGCCTTGAAGAAAAACTATGAATGGAACATTAAGTTGACCTCGGCTGAGAGTGGGGACTTCATCCAGAAGATGTACCAGGAATACGACCAGCTTTGGCAGGAGTCGCTGCCCTTGGACGAGCTCATCATTAATCAATATGATCTGGCTCGTCAGAAAGAGCTGACAGTGCTTGGCGAGACGCCAGGACGCGATCATCTGCCTGAACGGGATTGGCAGCGGCCACTCTTCCAACAGACGCCTCATGCCCAGGAGTCCATTGCGCCACTGACCAAAGAGCCGCTAGCGCCTTATGAGACGCAAGTCATTCGACCTAATAAGATGCAGGTCAAAGCCCTAGCCTCGCTTCAACAAGTTCGTGATCAGGGCGCCCGTCGTGCCCTAGTGGTCAGTGCGACGGGGACAGGGAAGACTTATTTGTCAGCCTTCGATGTGGAGCAATACAAGCCCCGTCGTATGCTCTTCGTGGTTCACCGCGAGCAGATTCTGCGTAAGGCTCAGTCGGACTTCCAACGGGTCATTGGTTTCCAGATGGACAAGTCCTGCATCTACCGGCCTGGTATGGACCTGGCAGGCAAGCAATATGTCTTCGTTACCATTCAGACCTTGTCGCGGGATGTTAACTTGGCGGCATTGACGCCTGATTTATTCGACTATATGCTGATTGATGAGGTCCATAAGGCAGGGGCGGCTACCTATCAGAAGGTGATCGATCACTTCAAGCCGGACTTTCTTCTAGGTATGACGGCAACGCCGGAGCGGACGGATGGTTTCAATATCTATGAGTTGTTCGACTATAACGTGGCCTATGAGATTCGACTGCAAGAAGCTCTGGACGAAGATATGCTTTGTCCCTTTATGTATTATGGGGTTAAAGATATTGAACTAGACGGCCAGCTGCTAGATGAGACCAGCGACTTCTCCCAATTAGTGGCGGATAATCGGGTCAATCACCTGATTGAGAAGGTCACCTATTACGGTGTCAGTGGCCAGACTGTCAAGGGGCTTATCTTCTGTTCGCGTAAGGACGAAGCCCATGAGCTGTCACATAAGCTTAATGAACGTGGTTACCGGACCCAAGCCCTGACCGGGGAAGATTCCCAGGAAGTCCGCCAAGATGTGGTGGCAAGATTGGAAGCGGGAGACTTGGATTATATTTTGACCGTGGACATCTTCAATGAAGGGATCGATATTCCAAGTGTCAACCAGGTTATTATGTTACGCAATACTGAGTCCAGTATCATCTTCATCCAGCAACTGGGACGTGGTCTGCGTAAGCATGACAGCAAGGAATTTGTGACCATTATTGACTTCATCGGTAATTACAAGAACAATTACCTAATCCCAATCGCCCTCTATGGCGACCGGTCTATGAACAAGGATGAGTATCGTCGTAAGCTGGTCAACCGCCAGCAGTTGAGCGGTATGACCACCATTAACTTTGAGGCCGTGGCTCGGGAGCAGATTTTCTCTTCTATTAAGCAAACCAGGTTATCCAGCATGAAGAACCTCAAGGAGGCCTATATTGAGATGCGTAATCGCAAGGGCCGGACGCCTCGTCTCATGGACTTTCTCTTGGAAGACAGCCTGGATCCTATTATTTTCTTCGAAGGAAGTCTCAAGCATTATGGGCAGGTCATTGATAAGTTTGAAGAAGATGTCGATTTTCCAAGTTCAAAAGAACTGGACCAATTCCTGCAATTTATCTGCGAAGAACTCTTGCCAGGCAAGCGGCCGCATGAAATCTGGCTTATGAAGCGCTTAGTGGAAGGGCAAGGCGATCTTGATAAGGAAGCCTTCTATGACTTTCTAGCGCAAATGAACCTGGATGTGTCGCCGGCCATTCGGCGGTCGATTGAAGGCTTCTTAGATTTGTCCTTCTTCGCTCAGACAGCCGCAGGCAGGTATGGGGAGCCCATTATTGTACCAGGGCTGCCAGTATTCCGTCTGAATGCGACCATACAGAATTTCTTACGCCATGCCTCAATTAAGGAGCTGACGCTGGATATGCTGGAGACGGCCTTGAAGCGCTCAGAGCGCTATGCTGACGACAGCCAAGACTCGCCTTTCAAGTTGGGTGAACGCTATAGCCGGAAGGATGTCTGCCACCTCCTTAATTGGAAGATTAATGTGGTGCCGCAGAATATCGGGGGCTACTTCATCGATGCCGAGACCAATACCATGCCGATTTACGTGACTTATCACAAGAGTGATGAGATCAGCGATACGACTAAGTATGAAGATGCCTTCATCAATGAGAAGATGCTGCATTATTTCTCCAAGAGCAAGCGACGCCTGGAATCCAATGACGTTCAACAAATGATGAATGCGGATGAAACGGGCCTGGCCATGCACCTCTTCATTAAGAAGGACAATAGCGAAGGGACCGACTTCTATTATCTGGGGCGGGTGCATTATCAGAAAGGATCGGCTCTTCAAGAGGTCATGGAAAATGGCGGGCAATCTGTTACAGTCGTCTCCATGAACTTAGAGTTAGAGCACGAAGTCCCTTATTCGCTCTACCATTATCTCAATAATAACTAGACAGCTAGTTTTACGAGAGCCCAGCGCAAGTCAATTGCACTGGGCTTCTCTATTTAATGGGGTAGGCAGCATCTATTTTTAAGCCAGTCCATAGATAGTCGGAATAATGGACTGGCTGCATGAAGAAGCGAGCAAATCGCGCTAATTTCCCCGAAATCTTTAGAGCCAGTCCATAGATAGCCAGAACAATGGACTGGCTGCATGGAGAAGCGAGCAAATCGCGCAAGTTTCCTCGAAATGTCTAGAGCCAGTCCATAGATAGCCAGATCAATGGACTGGCCCTAATAAAAAATGATAGCAAGGTAGAATTTTCAATTTTCCATTAGCTAGTAGCTCTCATCAAACTTTTATCCAAGAGACTAGTGCAAAATCAACTAGTTTGGGTATATATAGAGGGAGGGTATTTCCTCTGTAGACTTGATTAGAAAGAAGGATTAATGATGAGGGCAGCTTCTCTTGATTTAGCATTTTTGCGCTTGCTTAAAGAACGCTATGTATTAAGTGATGATGAGTCCATGCGCCTGTCTCGATTGGAAAAAGGCTATGCGGGCGAATGTCGATTAGATGCTAGTATTGAAAAGTTTGGGTTAGGACCCTTTTTGCTGAAAGACTTGTGGATTACGGAAGGTAAGCTACCAGCGACTGGTTGTCAAATAGACGCCATCCTAGCGGTAAATAATCAATTAGTGATAATTGAATGTAAAGATTTTTCAGGACGCTTCTCTTATTCCCCCTATCATAGTAAATTAAATGGCTATCCTTATGACAATGATTTACAAGGTCAAGCGCAACGACAGCGCCAGTATATCCGGAAGTTCTTTCAGTCCAAGGGGCTTGCGCCAATGCCAATTAAGGCCCTTGTAGTATTCATAAATCCTGACATAGTATTAGAAAATAGACCTGGCAATTTTCTGACTTTAGCAGATTGGCAAGAGTTCTTGGCTCGTTTGTCATCCTATCAACCGCAGGTAATTTCACCTGAGTATTGGCAAGTGCTACGAGCATGCCAATACCAAAATCCATATCGGCCACGTCGTCTGTCTTCTGTTGAACAAGCAGGGGTGGCTACTGGAATTTTTTGCCAAAATTGTGGGAAACGAATGACAGAGCAGTCACGCTATAAATGTCATTGTCTACACTGTGGCCATCGTGAGGGGAAATCTCACGCATATTTGCGAACCATCTATGAATTTGCAATTCTCTACCATGGCGCCGATCTTACCTTAAAAGAAATAATCAAATTTTTTGGAGATAAGGCAAATAGAGATTTGATAGCGAAGCTGCTAGTACACCATGCTGAGAGCCTAGGGCGAGGCCGTAATGCTAAGCATCGCATAGTAAATCCTCATCTGAAATGGCACGACCTTAAGGAGAATCCACTGAAGAAGCTACCCTTACATGGCAGTTCGGAGAAAGAGGGCTAGTCAGGGGTAGTTTAACCGGAGTGCTATCGTGCCTCCAGTCCATAGATAGGCAGAACGATGGACTGGGGCGGTTATAAAGTGCGGAAAACCCTCGAAATGGGCTTTGCCTCGTGTAGCCAGTCCATAGATAGGCGGAACAATGGACTGGCTCCGCCCATGAACAAGCCCCCCACCCCCAAACTCAAAAACCTACGGGGAATTTCATAATGTCAACTTAAGCGATGAAGAATATCAAAGACTAAAGTAAAAGTTAAAAAGCCACACAAATACAATGATTGAAAAGCTATCAAGGTATATGCAAAGCAGTGGTAAAACCTATCAAGACCATTATGCAACCTTGCTTCATTGGTATGAGAAAGATGAGGAAGAATTGCGAAAGAAAACAAATGATAGAAGCAAAGCTCCGACGATTGAAGAATATATGATAGGAGATCATCTTTAAGATATGCTTAAAAGACGGTGCAAGCACTCTATTTTGTTTCTAAATGCAAAATAGGTAAAAAGGATAAGCCGAGAGAGAAAAAGAGCCTTAAAACGATTGCCACCGTTTTGTAGTGGGTTTACTAAAAATATTCCTTTATGGTATTTGGAAATGGAAAGGCTTGGAATTTATTGGTATAATAAAATTTAGGAGAAATAAAACATCATTGATTTGAAAGGTATTCACATTGATAGAAATAAGAGAAGTTGTAGGAAATAAGAAGCGGTTTTTATCGCTTTTATTATTGGCAGATGAACAAGAAGATATGATCGACAGATATATAGCAGATGGCACAATGTATGTTTTAGACGATAATGGAGTAAAGGGCGGGTGTGTTGTCCTAAATGTGGGGAATAATACTCTCGAAATTAAAAATATCGCCATTCATCCGGATTATCAAAGAAAAGGATACGGACAGGCTTTCATTGATTTTATTATAGAGAAATACAAAGGGGAATATTCCGTATTGCAAGTGGGAACGGGAGAAAGTCAGACTACCATCCCTTTTTATGAAAAATGTGGCTTTATTCGTTCTCATATCATCAAGAATTTTTTTATAGATAATTATGAACATCCGATTTACGAAGAAGGTGTCCAATTAGTAGATAGGATTTATCTAAAAATGGATTTATAAGTCCGAGCATTAGGAGCGTGATAAATATGAAAAACCGAGAGAAGATCATTAGCTTATGGTTTGATATGTGGCTCAAACAACAAGATTTAGGAATAGACGATATATTTGCGGAAGATGTTGTTTATACTGAAAGTTGGTGTCCTAAATATGAAAATCGAGCAACTGTAAAGCATTGGTTTAATGAGTGGAATACAAGAGGAAAAGTGCTTGCGTGGGATATAAAGCAGTTTTTCCATAGTGAACATCAAACAGTTGTTGAATGGTACTTCAAAAGTAAGATGAATGATGGAAGAATAGAAGGATTTGATGGTATATCGTTGGTTGAGTGGACAAAGGAGAATAAAATCAAGAAACTAAAAGAATTTGGCTGCAACATCAATCATTATAATCCATATGAAAATAGTGAGAAACCTCAATTTAGAGATGATTGAGCTTCTTGGTTTTAGAACTAATTTCAAAATATTGGTAAGAGCGATTAGAAAATAAAAAATCTAATCGCTTTTTTTATTTCAACGAGGAAAGGAGAATTTATGGAAGAACTGAAAAACACAGATAAAAAAGGCATTAGCACAAAGAGAAAGATTGGAAAGACCACCTATGAGGTTGTTGTCCATTTCGATGAAAATGCAACTGAAACAATGCAAGATAAACTTACAAGAATAATGCTGAGGGAGCTTAGGAGAAAATCGAATGAAAAAAAAGATGATTTTGATTAAAAAGTCCTTTACAAGTGGCAATAGGTGTAACTAGCTCAAGCGACTTCATCGTAGACGGTGACGGCATCGCGGCGGATGCCAGAGCAACTTCTCGCTTAATAAAGCACCTCTCCATTTACCTCTTGTGCTAAGATTTGCTATAATCAGATTAGTAATTACTTAAGCGGTGTTAGCGGTAAGGATTTTAGAGTACACCCTAGCCACCTTAACAAAGGAGTAATATCATGACCGACCAATTTTCTTCCATTCAAGAGCAAGGGCGCAAGCAACGTGCGCGCTATAAGTCCTTCTACCTACTCACAAGAATCCTACTGCTTGCTGGACTCGTTTTGCTGAGATTCCTACAGATGCAGGCTTCGATTAAGCCTACCAGCCTCAATTCAATCCTAGTCTTCGTAGTATATTTCGCCATTCAAGTCGTCCTATTATCAGAGCGCTTTGCTCACAAGTCGCAAGGGCTAATCATTGCCGTGCTCATTCTGGAAGTCCTCTATGTCATTCATCTATTGGCGCATGTGATTTTTGACTGGCTAAATTCCGCCCTAGTCAGAAGTGCCAACTTCCAAGCTGACCTATTAGTGCCACAAGTCGTCCTGCCGACCTTATTTTGCTTGATAGGCTTATTCTCCCTAGTCCTAGTCTGGCGCTGGTGGCGCTCCTTCCGCAAGTCCCAAGCCTAGCTCCTCAGATTTATCCAGGAAACCGGGTAAAAGCCCCGATTCCGTGTGAGCCAGTGGTCCACTTTCCAGAGTGGACCACTGGCTCCATTGATTTGGCCGAGAAACAGGGGAAATCGCCGATTTCGTATGAGCTAGTGGTCCACTTTCCAGAGTGGACCACTAGCTCCGTTGATTTGGCCATAAACGGGGTGAAATCGCCGATTTTGTGCGAGCTAGTGGACCACTTTCCAGAGTGGACCACTAGCTCCTCAGTTTTAGCCTGAAACCAAAGAAAAGTCTGGCCCACTAGCTCGGCGGTTTTAGACAGAAAAGAGGAATTTCCTCTAAAACAAAAAGAAAGCGCTTGACAAAGTCTAAGCCGAGTGCTACACTCAAGTAAAGGTTAAACGTTTAACCTAAACACGAGAAAGGACTGTTCCCTATGAAAAAACCGTTGATGAAGTCACTGCTTGTGGCCTTTTCTGCTTTGTTAGCTACCAGTGTGGTGCCCCTCAGCTCTGCTCAGGCTAACGACACGCTCGGCCAGAAAGTCCAATATGATACCAAGGCGCCTGTCAATGATGGCAAGGATGTCAGCATTCAGTATTGGACCTGGAATGACGGCGACCCAGCTATCAAGTTAGCGGAGTCCTACCAAAAGTTACACCCTAATGTCAAAATTGAAGTGGTTAACCATCCTTGGGATGATTACTGGACCAAGTTGCCATTGGCCTTACAAGGTTCGGATGGTCCAGCCATTTTCAATATTCATAACTCCCAAGACAAGTTGCTATCAAGCTACCTAGAAGCTTATGATATTCCAACCGAAGATCTCAAGGCAGACTTCACCGGGGTAGAGCCTCATGTCGTAGACGGTAAGGTTAACTATATCGATATTGTCATGAATACGGGCAATATCTACTATAACAAGAAGATGTGGCAAGCAGCCGGTTTAACGGACAAGGACATTCCTAAGACCTGGGATGAGTTCCGCCAAGTGGCTAAGAAATTAACCATCAAGGAAGGCGACAACCTAGTTCAAGCCGGCTTCAACTGGAATGGCTCCTATGCTGGCCTCTATCAAGGCCTCAACTATCAAAAGGGGACCCTACTCTTCCAAGAAGATGGCACCACCCCTAACTATAATAACGAGACAACCAAAGAAAACCTCAAGTTCCTCGTGGACCTCTATGAGGTGGATGGCGTGGGTTCCAAGGACTTCGGGACCGACGATACCCAAAGTTTCGGTAACCAGCAATCTGCTATGGTTTACAAATGGGGTTGGTTCGCTAACGAGCTCAAGACCAAGTATCCAGATGTGGAATACGGCGTCTTCGCGACTCCAACCTTCAGCAAGGATCAGCCTTTTGCTTATGACCGCTACAACGGCGAAAGCACCCCAGGTATTAACAAGAACCAATCAGAAGAACAAAGAAAAGTGGCCCAAGACTTCCTCAAGTATCTCTTGGCTAACGACCAATACTCACTAGAAGCAGCTAAAGCCTATGCTTCTTATCCAACCAAGAATAGCGTCCAAGAAGATCAATCACTCAAGTCAGACCCTGTCTTATCTGTGATTGCGCCACGTATCAAGAAGTTGATTTGGCCTGGCCCATTCCCTGCTACCATGGAAACCAGTGCCAAGAAGGCAGCCGAAGAAGTACTCTATAATGGCGTGGATTTGGATTCAGCCTTAGAAAATGCGCAACGTCAAATGGAACGCGACATGCGCAATGAGTCCTTCAAGTCGCTAGAATCAGCTTATCAATAAGAATAGAGAATAGCAGATCTGCCCTAGGCCACTCGGCATGAGGCAGCATCTCAATCTGAGAGTGAGGGGGTAGTCAGCTACTCACTCACTCTCGTTGTTAAAAGGAGTTAAAATCATGAATATCCTGAAAAAACAACTCAACTTTCGTAATGTGTCGGTCCTCTTCCTGATAGTTTATTTTGCCGTCTTCCTCTTCTATCCCATTTATAAGGCCTTTGCCGGGAGTCTGCATGACTGGAATCCGCTGACCCAGAAGTACAACTATATTGGTTGGGAGAACTATCGCTTCGTATTAGGGGATAAGCTCTTTTGGAAGTCGCTGACTAATACCTTGTTCTTTACCGCTATCTCGACCGTCTTGCGGTTGGCAGTGGGCTTGGCCTTGGCTCTCATGCTCTTCTCGCGCATGACCAAGATGCGGACCTTCTTCCAAGGCCTCTTCTATATGCCGACTGTCACCCCAATGGTGGCTGTCTCCTTCGTCTGGATGTGGATGTTTAATCCTCAGTTTGGGCTCATTAATCGCTTCTTCCATCTGGACATCAACTGGCTTAAGAACTCTAACTGGGCCATGATTGCTATTATCATCATGACCGTCTGGAAAGATTTTGGCTATGCGACGGTCCTCTTCCTAGCGGGGCTCATGGGCCTACCGGAAGAGGTCTATGAAGCCAGTCGCATTGATGGGGCCAATGCTTGGCAGACCTTCAAGAATATTACTCTGCCCTTGCTCAAGCCAGTGACTCTCTTCGTCACCATCACCTCCCTCATTTCCTACTTCCAAACCTATATTCAAATTCTGATTATGACGGATGGGGGACCGGGGACTTCGACCTTTGTCATTTCCTACTTAATCTATGATGAGGCCTTCGTCAACTATAACTTTGGGACGGCTTCGGCCATTGCGGTCATTCTCTTCGTCGTCATTGCCATTCTAACGCTCTTAATGTTCCGTTATATGGATATGGGAGGTGACCAACAATGAAATCAAAAGGTATCTTAAGCCTGATTTTGAATCTGATTTTGGCGGCTTTGGCCATTATCACCATTATTCCCTTTATCTGGATGCTGGTGTCTTCCTTTGCACCTAATAGTGAGATTGTCAAGTTAGGTGGGGGTCTCTTCCCAGGCATGTCCACCTTCAACAACTACACCAATATCCAGGAAAAATTCAATTTCATGGGCATGTTCTGGAATAGCTTGATGATTTCGGTGACCATTACGGCCATTATTATCTATACTTCCGCGCTCTTTGGCTTTATCTTCGCCAAGTTCACCTTCAAAGGCAAATCCTTGCTCTTTGCGGTGGTCATGAGTACTATGATGTTGCCATGGGCCGTGACCATTATTCCTAAATATGAGATGATGGTTAAGTTCGGTTGGCTGGATTCCTATAAGTCTCTGATTATCCCAAGTATGGTCAGCGGCTTCGGGATTTTCATGTTCAAACAAAGTATCTCAGGCATCTCCAATGAGCTGATTGAAGCGGCACGGGTCGATGGGGGTTCGGATTTCTACATCTTCCATCGCCTGATCTTGCCGATGTCACGTAACACCATTTCCAGTTTAGCCATTTTCCAATTCCTATGGAGTTGGGAAGATTTCCTCTGGCCTTACTTGATGATTAACACCAAGTCCAAGCAACTCTTGGCGGTAGGTTTACGTCAATTCAATGGCCAGTATGGCACCGACTACGGCGGCCTCTTCGCTGCCACGACTATTTCAATCATTCCGATTGTCATTGTCTATATTATTTTCCAAAAACGATTTATTGCCGGGATTGCGACAGGTTCCAGCAAATAATCGTCAGATTTGAGGCGACCCCAATGAAAAAAGCAACCCTAAAAGACATTGCCCAAGCCGCCAATGTCAGTATCGCGACCGTATCCAATGTCTTGAATGACCGCCACCACAAGGTTTCTCAGGAGACGGTGGTCCAGATTCAAGCCCTGGCACAGGAGCTGCAATACACGCCCAACCTCAATGCCAAAGCCCTAGTAACTAAGGCTTCGCGCTTGGTCAGCGTCTTGTTCTATAGTGGCGGACGGGATTTTAATTATTCCGACCCTTTTGTGGCCTCCCTCCTAGAGGGCATTGAGCGCATTGCCAGGCAAGAAAACTACTACATCCTGCTTCATAATATAGAGAGCCTAGAGGCCGTCCACCAAGTCAGACGCCAGTGGGCCTTTGCAGGTCATATCGTGGTGGGCTGTGATGCTCATATGGCAGCGGCTATGATAGAAAGTGTCAGTGAGCCCTTGGTCTTCATTGATACTTATTTGACGGCGCAAGGCCAGGCCCTAGTAGAGGCTTCTGACCATGTGCAGCTGCTCAACTCCAAGGACTATGACCTAGCCTATGCCGGGGTGGAATTGCTAGCCCGCAGCCAGGGCTTGGACCTAGCCTTCTTAAGCTATCCATTTGACCCTGACCAAGTAGGGGTTATTCAGGCCCGCTATGCGGGGGCCAATGCGGCCTATCAGGCGGCTGGCGGGCAGGGGGATTTGCCCATCTACCTCAACACTAAATTGGATGACTTGATTAAGGACCTGTCTAACTACCAGGGCCTGATGGTGACCGCCGATGTCTTGGCTATGGAATTAGTCAAGGTCAGCCAAAGCCAGCTAGGGCAGTGGGACCCAAATCGGCGCCTCATGAGTTTTGATAACATTCCTTATCTTCAGTATTTGGCGACCGAGGTCAATACTATTGACCTCAATCAGGTTCACAAGGGGGAAGAGGCCATGGCTAGCTTGAGTCGCGTCTTGCCGTCAGGTCAGACCGCTCACGACCAGCGCCAGCAATATATCCCCGCCAACCTCATTAACAAGAATTTATCCTTAGAAGGGAGTACTAGCCATGATTAAAGCTGTCTATGGAGACTATCAGCCTTTGGCGGCGCCGGGGGCCATTATTCAGGGCTCCAATTATCGCTTCACCATCTTAACTTCCCGCCTGATTCGGGCCGAGTATAGTCCAACCGGGACCTTCTATGATGGCCAGACCCAGACGGTCTTGAACCGGGACTTTCCTGTGCCCCATTATGAAATCCGGGAGCGGGAGGACCTCCTGGAAATTATCACCGACCATGTGCTCATTCAATATGACAAGCAGGCCTTCTCGAGAGAGGGCTTGGTCTTCAAGCTACGGGGTTACTTCAGTATCTACCACAGTGATTGGCATTACGGCGACCCTATCCAAGACTTGGGTGGGACGGCTCAAACCTTGGACCACGCCAATGGGGCGATACCGCTGGAGCGGGGGCTTATGTCCCGCTTTGGCTTCAGTGTTCTGGATGACAGCCAGAGTCTGCAACTGACTCAGGATGGTTGGTACCAGGTCAAGCAAGGCGACAGCCAAGACTTCTATTACTTTGGCTATGGCCATGACTACCGGGCTTGCTTGGCCGACTTCTATCGCTTGACTGGGCCCCAGCCCCTCCTGCCTAAGTATGCCTTGGGCAACTGGTGGAGTCGCTTCTATCGCTATAGCGAGGCGACCTATCGCCAGCTGATTGAACGTTTTGAAGCCGAGGGCCTGCCCTTCACCGTGGCGGTCATCGACATGGACTGGCATGTGGTCTCCGTTCCGCCTCAATATGGCAGCGGCTGGACCGGCTACACCTGGAATGAGGAACTCTTCCCGGACCCTGCTGGCTTTATGGCCTGGCTCCACCAGCATGGGCTACGCATCACTCTTAATGTCCATCCGTCTGATGGAGTGCGGCCTTTTGAGTCCATGTACGAGCAAATGGCCCAAGAGCTGGGCCTGGACTGGGAGGGTGGCGAATATGTGGTCTTCGACCCGACCTCAGCTCGCTTCCTAGAAGCTTATTTCAAACACCTGCACCATCCAAAAGAAGAGCAGGGGGTAGACTTCTGGTGGATTGACTGGCAACAAGGCCAGACCGTCAAGGGCGTGGACCCACTCTGGGTGCTCAACCACTATCACTACCACGATATTCAAGCCCGTGGCCCTCAAGGCATTACCTTCTCGCGTTATGCCGGACCGGGTAGCCACCGCTATCCAGTGGGCTTCTCGGGCGACAGCCACATGACCTGGGAATCGCTGGACTTCCAGCCTTATTTCACGGCGACGGCCAGCAATATCGGCTATGGTTGGTGGAGTCATGATATCGGCGGCCACATCTTCGGCTACCGCGACAATGAGCTGGCCTTGCGCTGGTACCAGCTGGGTGTCTTTTCTCCGATTATGCGTCTGCATAGCTCGTCTTCAGAATTCCTAGGCAAAGAACCCTGGCGCTATCCGGAGCCATATGCTAGCAGCATGAAGGACTACTTGCGCCTGCGACACCGGCTCCTGCCTTACCTCTATAGCATGAACTACCGGGCGGCCTATCAGGCTCAGCCCCTGATTGAGCCGCTCTACTATCAGCACCCTGAAGAGGAGGCGGCCTATGAGATTGCGAATCAATATTATTTTGGTAGCCAAATCATGGTCATGCCTCTGACCCAGCCGCGTCATCAGCGCAGTCTCTGTTCCCGCTTCGATGGCTGGTTGCCGGAAGGGACCTGGTATGATATTCAGACTGGCTTGCGCTATAGTGGGGGCCGGCGCTTATCGATTTATCGGCCGCTGGAACGCATGGGGCTCTTCGCCAAGGCGGGCGCCATCCTGCCTCTGTCTGGGGAGGATGGGACTGACAATTCGCTAGCTAATCCAAGCGTCTTGGACATCAAGGTCTTCACTGGTGCCGATGGCCATTTCGACTTGGTGGAAGAGGCTGAAGCTGTAGCTGATGGCACAGCCTTCCTCACGACTGGGCTGACCTTTGTCGATGGCAAAGCATTCAAGCTTGAGCCTCAAGGGACTGGGCTTCGGACCTATGAGCTAACCTTTATAGGGGCTTGTTTGACGGACCTAGAGCTAGCGGGCCAGGGTCGCCTAGTTGATGTTAGCCACAATGACCAGGGCGACAGCCTGGTGCGCCTTGAAGCTGATGGGCCTGCCAGCCTCTCCTTCAAGCAAACGCCGCGTGAATCGCAGCAAGTGCGTTTAGAGGTCATTTTCTCTTATATCGAGCAAGCCCAAATGGAAAACCAGGCCAAGGACCAAATCTGGGCCCTGGTCAAGAAGGACATGCCGCTAGCCTATAAGATGCTAGAACTCCAAGGATTAGGCTTAGAGCCGGAGCTTGTGGAGCCCGTTATTGAGTTGCTAGTGACGGAGCCTTAGCCCTCGCCCCGAGCTAGTGGTCCACTCCGTCGAGTGGACCACTAGCTCAGGCTTTTAGGCCAGAAAAGGGCGGTTTGCGCCGAAATTAGATGAGCCAGTGGTCCACTTTGTCGAGTGGACCACTAGCTAAAGGCTTTAGTCCGGAAAAAGGGTGGTTTAGGCTGAAATTGAACGGGTCGGTGACCCTCTCCTTCAAGCATACGTCGCGAGACTTGCAGCAAGTCCGTTTAGAGGTCATTTTCGCCTATATTGAGCAAGCCCAAATGGAGAACCAGGCCAAGGACCAAATCTGGGCCCTGGTTAAAAAGGACATGCCGCTCGCCTATAAGATGCTAGAACTCCAAGGCCTAGGCTTAGAGCCGGAGGTAATTGAGCCCGTTATTGAGTTGCTGGTGACGGAGTGAGTTAATAGTGATTAATTAGCTTATAGTGTGGATGAAGATCTTACTTCACCCACACTATTTTTTTCTGCAGAACTAAAACGTTTTAGGAAAACGCTTGCTTTTTGCTTCTGATGATGCTATGATAGGTTTAACGAAAACGTTTTAGTGGGGTGGGTTTATGGTTAAAGTCATTAGAATCCTCACGGGCTTAATTGATTTAATCATTGCCTATCTCGCTCTATATCTTGTGATGACTCTGCTTGGAGTTCAGGAGACTAGTCGTGACTTGTTGGCGCAAGTCCTCTATATACTTTACGGTGTAATCTTCTCATCCTCTTTTTCTGGGAAGACGATTGGTCGATTTTTTGCTCATTTACACTTGGACTATTATCGTTCGGATCAATCCTTCCTGTGTTTAATCTCAAGGGAAGTGAGTAAAATGTTATACTTTTTGCCTGCTTGGATTGGTTGGTTCTTTATTGCAGTGACGCTAGTCCTCTTTGCCAAGCAAGGACGCTATTTGCACGATATCATTGGACAGACCTATGTTAAGGTGGATGAAGCATATGAATGAGCCAATCGAAACATCTCCATTAGCGCATATACCAACACTCCCTTTGCTCTTATTGGTCATTATTTCATATCTAGGTATGACCTATCTCGCGAAAATTTCTGATGGCTACTTTAAATGGCGGTCTTTTCTGCTTATGCAAGTAGGACTTAGTCTGGTAGCTTTATTTCTCAAACTAAACTTGGTGTTAGTTCTAGGCTTAGTTTTTTTTGACGCTGTCCTCTATATTTTTAAGTTGTCTAAGTATTGATGAAGGAGGTCGCTATGGAAAATATTGAATACTTGACTGGGAAAGTAAAAGGAATAAGAGAGTCCAGATTCCAATCAAAATGGATTCGAAAATTTGAGACCATTTTCGCGCAAGGTAATGGCTATATGGGGATACGCGCGTCAACTGAGGAACGATATATCAATGAAAAGCGAGGTGCTTTCATTGCAGGAAATTTCAATCAGTTTGATGAGAATGAAGTGACTGAATTAGCCAACTGTCCTGATATGACTGCAGTGGAGATTAAGGTTAATGGCAACAGAATTAACCTAGATTCGGGCCAAGTTGAAGATTATAGGCGACAAATAGACTTAATGACGGGTGAGGTTACACGCCACTTTAAGTGGGGACTAGATGAAGTTAGACTAGAATGGTCCTCCAAGCGCTTCGTTTCACTAAAAGATCTTCATGCTTTTTGTCATCACATTGAGTTAAGGAATTGTTCCAACAAGTCAGTGACAGTCGAGATAGTATCCGGGATTGATGGGCAAATCACTAATAGTGGGGCCCAGCACTTTACAGAAGGTGAGAAGCGACTACGCGACAATGTTTTTCTGCAGATGCTAGCCACAACAAGCCAATCCAAGAAAAGCCTAGTGACGACCTTATCCCATCGATTAAAAATTGAGGGAGAAGAGGCAAGTGTTGACCAGAGGTTCGATATACAGCGTCGACGTCTTCTAATGAACTATAAGCTAACCTTAGAACCTAATAGTCGTCTGGAACTTGAGAGATACGGGACCTATCATACGGATTTTGATTTAGATCGAGATTCCAATCTCTCGCTAGAAGATTGGGCTTGGGAAGATAATCGATGTATCTATCAAATTGGCTATGATCAATTGTTAGACCAATCTCGAGCAAAATGGCATCGCGATGTTTGGCAATCGACACCTATTCACATTCAATCAAGCAGGGCTATGGACGACCTAGCTCTTTACTTCGCTAAATATCATCTTCAAATTATGACGCCAGCACATGATGAAAGGATGAATATTGGGGCTAAAGGTTTAAGTGGAGAGGGATACAAGGGACATACTTTCTGGGATACTGAATTATTCATGTTGCCTTACTTCACTTATTCGCAACCTACTACAGCAAGAAGTCTCTTAAAATATCGTTACCTTGGATTAGAAGGTGCGCATGTCAAGGCACGAGATAATGGCTACCAGGGTGCCCAATATCCTTGGGAGGCTGCCTGGCCAAGTGATGGCGAGACAACCCCAGTCTGGGGAGCGGCAGATATTATTAAGGGCACCGCAACCAAAATCTGGTCGGGATTCATCGAGCAACACATTACTGGTGATGTGGCCTTTGCTGTTCAACAGTATGTTGATATTACGGATGATCAAGACTTCATGAAACAATATGGTTATGAAATTATCTTGGATACGGCTAAGTTTTGGGCCTCACGCTTAAACTATAACGATCAAGCTAATCGCTATGAAATCTGGGATGTCATCGGCCCCGATGAATACAAAGAGCATGTTAACAACAATGCCTTTACTAATTATATTGCGCATTGGAATATGCAGCGTGCCTTAAGTCTGATTGCCGAACTCAGAGCGGAGCAAGAGCAAGTTTATCAAGAGCTAGATCGAGCTTTAGATTTAGAGCATTTAGAGACAGAGCTCAGTGATAAATTAAAACTCTTTTACCTACCTCAGCTTAACCAAGCAGGGATTTTACCTCAAGATGATAGCTATCTTGATAAGCAGGTAATTGACCTAAGTCCCTATAAGAATCAACTAGAAGTAGGCAGTCTCTTTAAGGTATATAATTTAGAGCAAGTTAATCAGATGCAGGTTTCTAAGCAAGCGGATGTCCTCTTATTAATCTTCTTGTTTGAACACTTGTTTGATAGGGAGGCTAAGCTAGCCAATTGGCACTATTATGAACCCAAAACAACACATGATTCCTCACTATCGCTGTCCACTCATAGCATCTTAGCATCGGACTTGGGGGACCAGGCACTCGCCTATAGGCTTTTTAATGAGGCGATTAGCATCGATATGGGTAGCTTAATGACGTCATCAGATGATGGCATTCATGCTGCATCCCTTGGAGGAATATGGCAAATGGTAGTGTTTGGTTTTGGTGGTCTACGTTGCATTGATGGGAAGTTGCGCATTCAACCGCATTTGCCAGCAGAGTGGCACCATTTGCACTACACTATTTTCTGGAAAGGAGTGAAGCTAGAAGTTAATGTGCAACCCAAGTCCTTTAGTGTGACTAATTATTCGGAATCAAAGTCAGTCAATTTCTTACATCATAATCGTGAGATTGAAATCGCACCGCAAACTACAATCGAGTTACAGGAGGAAAACTAGTATGAAACCCGTATTCAAAAAAGTAGCAGCAACCCTTATGGCGACACTTGGCTTATTATCAGCGACAGTACCTTTTCAAAAAGTAGTTGGAGCACAGGAAAATTTAGGAGATTTTTCAGGACAGACCTTAAAAGTCGGGCTCTGGGGAGGTAGTGATCAGGAAGAAAAGACCCTAGATGCATTGATTAAGAAGTTCGAAGAGAAGACACATGCCACTGTAGAGAAAAAAGTCTACACAGACTATAATACGCAAATTCAAGCAGATATGGTTGGGCGGACTGCACCAGATGTTTATTATGTAGATATGTCTATGTTGCCATTCTTCGTTGAACAAGGTGGTTTGGCTGAGCTAGATGCAAGTAAGTTTCAAACTGATAAATTCTATTCCTCAATCATTGATGCTTTCTCAAGGGATGGAAAACTCTATGCTGTTCCAAAGGACTTTTCAACCTTAGCTATGTACCTAAACACTGGTATGTTTGAGAAAGCTGGTGTATCAGTAGATGAGGTTCCTGATAGTTTTGAAGAACTCTTAAAATGGTTGCCAGAATTTCAAGCTAAACTAGATAAAGCCTATGGGCCTGGTAAGGTCAAAGCAATTAGCTATAACCAAGACTTAGCTCGTAACCTTCACATTGCTGAACGTGGTGGTGCAAATCCAGTCACAGAGGACAACCGTTCCAATTTGCAAGACACTGCAGTTGTTGAGAACCTTAATTTCTACAAACAGTTAGTCGATACAGGGGCCGCTGCTACACCAAAAGAAGTTGGGACTGGTTGGAATGGTGAGGCCTTCGGTACAGAAAAAGTGGCCATCATGGATGAAGGGAACTGGGTCTACCAGTTGTTGAAACAACAATATTCTGATGTCAAGTTCAAAGTAAAAGAGATGCCAACTTACAAAGGGCAAAAAGGCTCCATGATGTTCTCAGTAGGTTGGGGTAAATACTCTGGAACTAAGAACAGTGAACTAGCAGATGCTTGGATTCGCTATATCACTGGCGCCGAAGCTATGAAGGAATGGGTTGAGGGTACTGGGACCCTACCATCAAGACAAGACGTTGCTGAAGATGCCAAAATCACGGGTAACCAAGATTTAAATATGCACATTAAGGCCTGGGAATATGCTACCCCATGGCAAAAAGGACCTTCACTCTCTACCATTGCCAATGCCTATATGAACTTCTTACCTAAAGCCTTAGATGGTTCAGAAACACTGGAAGATGCGATGAAACACGCAGACGAACAGGCCAATACCGATATTGACGCAGGTAACTAAGAAGAATGGGGCTGAGGGTCAACCTTAGCCCTATTTATGGTTAATATCGATGTCGAAAGGAATGATGAGAGAATGGCCGGGAAGATCAAGCAGAAAATGACCAAGCGACAGCGGGAAGAAATGCTACAGGCCTATACATTTCTATCTCCAACCTTTGTTATTGTGGGGATATTCTTCTTAATCTCCATTGTATTCGCTATATATTTATCTTTTAATAGTGTCAATCTATTCAACAACCAATTTACCTTCAAGGGCCTGGCCAACTATCAGCGTATGTTAAGTGACAAGCGGGCAATGATTGCCTTAAAGAATACAGCTATTTTTGCCTTCGTGGTGGCACCTGTTCAGACGGTAGTGGCTTTGGTAGTGGCTTATGTATTAAACAACAAAGATTTGAAGGGGAGGAAGTTTTTTAAGTTAGTCTACTTTCTACCTACTCTAACATCTAGTTCTGCCCTGACGATGATTTTTATGTTTATCTTTAATGTTTATGGGCCTATCAATGAATTTATGTTAAGCACCGGCATGATTACGGAGCGTATAAATTTTTTACAAGAGCCTCAATATGCACTGAAAGTCATTATGGTTATGAATATTTGGTCGACTGTGCCTTACTTCATGACAATTTATCTAGCTTCCTTGGTTGATTTACCTAAGGCCCTTTATGAAGCTGCGGACATAGATGGGGCATCGTCATTTCAGAAATTTCGCTTTATTACGGTACCTTATTTACGCCCAGTCACTACATTTGTCCTTTTGTCTGGGTTAATTGGTACCTTCCAAATGTTTGACCAAGCCTACATTTTCTCTAATGGCTCTGGGGGACCAGCCAATTCGACCCTTACGCTAGCCTTGATGATTTATCAATATGCATTTGGGCAGATGAATACAATGGGCTATGCCGCCGCCTTAGCAATAGTATTGGCTATTGTAATCTTTTGTGTGTCACTATTGGCTGAGCAAGTAAACAGGGAAAGATAGGTGTCATGGCAAATGAAGCAGAAGAACTTTTTCAAATATTTACTTTACGGCATTTTGATAGTGTATGCGGTATTAACTTTGTATCCATTTATATGGGCCTTTACCGCTTCATTTAAGCCCTTGAAGGAAATTGTCAGTGGAGACTTGTCCTTTATTCCTAAGGAATTTACGACGGATGCCTACGCCTATATTTTTGGTAGGTCTTCCTTATTTAGCCAGTGGTTTATCAACTCGGTCATCATCTCGGTAATAGGGACAACCGTCAATATTTTCCTTAACACTATGGCGGGTTATGCATTAGCACGACTCAGTTTCCCAGGTAGACAGCGAATTTTTTATGGGCTCTTGGCCATGATGATGGTACCAAGTCAGGTTTTATTAATTCCCAACTATTTGATTTTGGTCAATCTAGGTTTACTAGATTCATTTGGGGCGCTGATTATACCTGCGGCCATCAATATTGGCAATATTTTTATGATGCGACAATTCTTTGTCTCCTTCCCTAAAGATATCGAAGAGGCAGCCTCAATTGATGGCCTAGGACGCTTCCAGACCTTCTTTAAAATTGTCATGCCGCTAGCCATGCCCTCTATCGCAACGCAAGCAGTCTTTACCTTTATGGGTTTCTGGAATGAGTTTATGAAACCTATGCTCTACATTTCAACGCCAAGTCGATACACGTTGACTTTGGGCTTACAAACCTTCCAAGCCAAGGATGGTGGCGTGCGATGGGATCATACGATGGCCGCTAGCATTATCACCATTATCCCGATTATTGCCATCTACTTAATCTTCAATAAATATTTCTTGAAAGGTATCCGAATGGATGGCGAAAAATAGTGTTATAGCGATATTTATGCTATGCTAGCACCAGTATTGTGTGAAAGTGGGTAAAGTTTTATGAAGGTGACAATAAAAGATGTGGCGCAAAAGGCGGGGGTCTCCATTGCCACAGTTTCGCGGGTCTTTAATGGCTATGATGATATTGGCCTAGCCACCAAGAATAAGGTAATAGAGGTAGCTAAGGAATTAGGCTATGTTCCTAATGCGGCGGCTAGAGCACTATCATCAAAGCAATATAAAAAGATTGCAATGGTCATCAATGACCTCAAGGTCTCCCGTACCAATACAATCCCCTTGGAAATTTTGACAGGGGTGTATGAGATGGCGGATATGCATGATGTGGATTACGTGCTACTGCTAACTAATAATCGCGACCAAGAGAAAAAGAGCCTATCCCAGTATTGCCTTGAGAATAATATTTCAGGATTAGTCTTGCATGGTTTCTCAACAGCTGATCCCTATCTATTAGAATTAGCCACGCTAAAGATTCCTAACCTACTAATAGATATACATCCAGAAGCGGCTGACTCCTATGGGATTGCGGTAAATAATGAAGTAGCAGCTTATCAGGCAACAGACTTCTTAATTAGTCGTGGACACCGGGCTATTGCCATGATTTCCGGGAAATCATGGGCGCAGGTCTCTAAGGACCGCGAGAGTGGCTATCAAAAATGTATGGCGGATCACCATCTTCCGACTTTTATCTATGAAGGGCTCTTCTCTGAAGAGTATTCGGAGGAACTAGTTAAGGATATTCTTAGCGATCATCCCGAGATAACTGCGCTTTTCTGCGCCAGTGATTTAATGGCTATTGGGGCGATGAAGGGCATTCAAGCCATGAATCTCAATGTGCCCCAAGATATTTCGGTCATCGGATTTGATGATATTGCCATTGCCAAGTACGTAACGCCAAGTCTCACCACAATCAAACAAGATATGCATGAGATAGGACGGAGATCCTGTGAGATATTGTTAGAGATTCTTGATAAGGGACAGATTGATCAGAAGCAATTTTATGTTAAACATAGCTTAATTGAACGGGAATCAGTCAGCAGTCGCTAAGACAAGGAGGACAGGCTATGGCTATTCAAGCGGTCATATTTGATTTAGATGGCGTTATAACAGATACAGCGCATTTGCATTTTTTGGCCTGGAAAGAACTTGGGGATTCTCTTGGTGTCGAAGTCAGCTTGGAGCTAAATGAGCTCTTAAAAGGCATTAGTCGCCAAGAATCCTTGGAAATCATTCTAAAAGAGACAGGGATTTTTGATAACTTTACTGATCTTGAACGTCTAGCGTTAGCCGACAGAAAAAACAGGGCATATGTGGCATCTCTTGAAAGTCTAAGCCCTCAAGACCTGCTACCAGGCATAGGAGATTGCCTAAAGGACTTAAAAAAACGAGGCATAAAAATCGGCTTAGCTTCTTCCAGTCAAAATGCTGGGCTGATTATCGAAAAATTAGGCCTTGAGCCTTATTTTGAGGCCATGGTAGATCCAAGGAGTTTGAGCAAGGGCAAGCCTGACCCAGAAATTTACCTTAAGGCGGCCGCTGCCCTGGGCCTGAGCCCAGCTAAGTGTGCAGGGGTAGAGGATGCGAGGGCAGGCATAGAAGCCATTCGGGCGGCCGGTATGACCGCGATTGCCCTTGGCCAATCGCTAGAGCATGTCCCAGCCGATTATCATTTCTTGTCTACAAAGGACTTAGTGAATTTCAATTGGGATGACATTGTAAGTAAGGAGTGACGAAGCATGGTCAAAACTAAATGGTGGCAAAATCGTGTTGCCTATCAGATTTACCCTAAGAGTTTCAAGGATAGTAATGGCGATGGGGTGGGCGATATCCGCGGTATTATTGAGAAGCTGGACTATCTCCAGTCGCTAGGAATCGGGATTATCTGGATTTCGCCTATTTATCAGTCGCCTTTTGTTGATCAAGGCTATGATATATCCGATTACTATGCCATTGACCCGATTTTTGGGACCATGGAGGATTTTGATGAATTGATTGCGCAAGCAGATAAACGAGACATTAAAATTGTCATGGACCTGGTCGTAAACCACTGTTCAGACCAGCACCCCTGGTTCCAGGCGGCGCTTAAGGACCTATCCAGCCACTATGCAGATTATTTCTACTTTGTGGAAAGTCCGGACGGTCCACCTAATAACTGGCGCAGCTACTTTGGTGGCAGTGTGTGGGAAAAGCTGCCAGGCACCAACACCTACTATCTGCATAGTTTCCACAAGACCCAGCCCGACTTAAATTGGCAGAATCCGCGCCTACGTCAGGAAATCTATCAGATGGTCAATTGGTGGCTGGACAAGGGCATTGCCGGCTTCCGCATTGATGCCATCATTAATATCAAGAAGAATCTGACTTGGCAATCTTATCCAGCCGATCGGCCAGATGGCCTAGTGGCGGTGCAGCGTTCACTGCAAGATGCCCAACCTATTGAGCCCTTCCTTAATGAACTTAAGGCGGAGTGTTTTGAGCCCCACCAGGCCTTTACGGTAGGGGAGGTCTTTGATGCATCGGAATCAGAGCTTCATGAGTTTATGGGCGATCAGGGCTACTTTTCTTCTATTTTTGACTTTGGTCAGACTGAATTAGGCAAGAGCCCTCTAGGTTGGTATGATCATCAGCCGGTAACAGCTGAAATGATTAAGGAGGCTATTTTCCAGACCCAAGCCAAAACGCAAGAGGCAGGCTACTGGTCGACCATTATTGAGAATCATGACGAGCCTCGCGGGGTGAATTTCTATCTGCAAGGCCAGGAAATTAATGATAACAGCAAAAAGTTATTAGCGACTATGATGATGATGCGCCGAGGATTGCCCTTTATCTATCAAGGCCAAGAGATCGGGACAGAAAATCGTCAGTTTGAAAGCTTAGCTCAAGTCAATGATATCGATTCAATTAATGAGTATCATAATGCCCTCGCAAATGGATTAACGGACCAGGAGGCACTTGAGGTTCTAAATCGCTACTCTCGGGATAATGCGCGGATTCCGCTGAGATGGAACAAGCACAAGTGGGGCGGTTTTACGACGGGCCAGCCTTGGTTACAGGGCGCCGTGAAAGGTAACTTGACAGATGTGGCCAGCCAACTTGAGGATAAGCAGTCCCTCTGGTATTGGTATCAGACCTTAATTCAACTCAGAACTCGCTCCATATACGGAGAGGTCATTGTGTCGGGAAGTTTCTTGCCGCTTTTCCGTGAAGTGAAGAACCTAATGGCTTACGAGCGCTCAGACCAGACACACTGCCTCTGGGTACTTTTGAATTATCAAAACCAAGAGCAGGTCCTTGATCTAGGGCGAAAATGGCAAAGTGTACTGCTCAATAATCTAGAGGAGCTAGACTCAACAGAAAATCAGGTCCTTAAGCTAGCGCCCTATCAAGCTCTTGTGCTAGTAATGGACTAGGTAAAAGGGTGAGCTGCCTCAAGCCCTTTGGCGCGAAAAAGGGTTTCTGCCCCGATTGTGGCCGAGCCAGTGGTCCACTCCGTCGAGTGGACCACTAGCTCGGGCTTATAGGCTGGAAAATGGCGGTTTGCGTCGAAACTAGATGAGCCAGTGGTCTACTCTTTCGAGTGGACCACTAGCTCGCGGCTTATAGGCCAGAAAATGGCGGTTTGCGCCGAAACTGAATGAGCCAGTGGACCACTTTTTCGAGTGGACCACTGGCTCGCGGCTTTAGGCCAGAAAAAAGGCGGTTTTGCGCCGAAACTGGCTCGAGCTTATAGGCCAGGAAAAAGGCTCTTAGGCCGAAATGGTATGCGAGCCACCAACCTCAACACAAACCAGCAGACAAAAAGTGCAGTTCAGGTCCTGAACTGCACTTTTCTTTATTCTCCTTGCGCGGCAGCGGCTAAGGTAGCTAGGGCTTCGCGTGGGAAGTAGGCTTGGTAGAGGCCTTGGAGGGCGATGTCTTCGTCCTCGGCCTTGATCATGAAGAGCATGCTGATTTCGGATGCCCCTTGGCTGATCATGCGGATGTTAATGTGGTTTTCAGCGAAAGTCCGGCTGGCTGCGGCCGCAACCCCGACATTTTCCCTCATGGCTTCCCCGACGATGGCGAAGATGCAGAGGTCGTCTTCCACTTGGATGGAGTCAGGATTGAGTTTGTCCTGAATGGTCTCTAGGATGCCGTCCAAATGCTCTGGCGATTGGATATTAGCGGAGCGAATTACCAGGGAAATGCTGTCGATGCCTGAAGGCACGTGTTCGACTGGAACGCCGGCTTCCTCGAAGAAGCGGATAGCGCGGCGCATGAAGCCCATTTCCCGGTTGAGTAGGTACTTGCTGATGGAGATGGCGGTGAAGCCAGTCGCCGAGCTGACCCCGGTGACTGGATAGCGAGGATCTAGCTCCTTCTTGGAGACAATCTTGGTGCCGGCGATTTCCGGCTGGTTGGTGTTGCGAATCATGACGGGAATGTCATTGCGGTAGACAGGTTCCAGGGCTTCTTCATGGAAAATCCCGAAGCCGGCATAGGATAGCTCCCGCATTTCGCTATAGGTAATCTCCTTAATGGGATGCGGTCGCGCAATTTTGCCCGGATGCATGGAGTAGATAAAGGACTCGTCTGTGTAGTTCTCGTAGAGGTCGGCGCCTAGGCCGTTGGCGATGATAGCCCCGGAAATATCAGAACCCCCACGGGAGAAGGTCACGATGTCGCCACCCTTGGAGTAGCCGAAGAAGCCTGGAATAATGAGGACGCCAGCCCGGTCACGCAGCTTGGCGATTTGGGCGTAGGACTCATCAAAGAGGCGGGCATTAGAGGGCTCATCCGTCACTAAAATGCCGGCTTCCTTAGGTGACACATAGTGGGCGTCAAGGCCCAGGCTGACTAGGTAGTGGCTAATGACTTGGGCGTTGAAGTCCTCGCCGCAAGCCTTGAGAGCATCGAGCAGGCGCTCAGGCTCCTGGATATCGGCCATGTAGCCATTTAGGGTATCTTCAAAATAAGCCAAAAGCTCTGTCGACAGGCCCAACTCGATTAGGATGCTGGCATAGCGGTCCAGCACCTTTTGACGGGCTTCCGCCACTGGCTCAGCCTGCAATAGGGCATCCGTCTGGTGACCTACTTGTCCAACTACTGCCTGCACCGCATCGAAGAGGGCGATGAGCAGGTCGGTGACCTTAATGTCCTCAGCGAAACGCTTGCCTGGGGCGCTGACTACGACGGCTTTAATTTCTGGTTTGCCTTGGATGATGGCGGCTACCTTCTTAATCTGGCCGGCGTTGGCCAGGGAGGAGCCTCCGAATTTTGCTACAATCATCATATCTAATCCATCCTTCTATCAGATTGGCGCTAGAGCCTAACAGTTACTATGATACACTATATTTTGCCCAAACGATATACTTTCTTATGAAATTTACTTGAAAAAACAGGCCATTCCCACTAAACTTAGAGGAGTAGAATTGAAATGGAGGCGAGCAGGAATGAAAATCGCATTATGTGGTATCGGTACGGTAGGTGGCGGGGTCGTGAAGGTCTTAGCTGAGAACCAAGCCCAATTCCAAGCAAAATATAAAGAAGACCTAGTCATCAGCCATGTTCTGACCCGGGATCCCGATAAGGTGGACCGTCTAGGCTTAGAATCAGCAGTCTTCACCGACCGGGTAGAAGATATTTATGAAGCGGACATCGACCTAGTGGTGGAAGTCATGGGGGGCGTGGACTTCGCCTATCAAGTCATCCGTCAGTCCCTGAGCCAAGGCCGTCACGTGGTCACTGCCAACAAGGATCTGCTAGCCCTCCACATTGATGAGCTACAAGCCCTAGCCAATGAAAAGGGCGTCAGCCTGCTCTATGAAGCCAGTGTAGCCGGTGGGATTCCCATTATTAACGGGGTCCAAGTGGGCTTGGCGGCCAACCAAATTTCGGGTGTCATGGGGATTCTGAATGGGACCACTAACTACATGCTTAGCCACATGACCCAAGATGGCTGGACCTATGACCATGCCCTGTCTGTTGCTCAAGAAAAGGGCTATGCCGAAGCCGACCCAACCAATGATGTGGGTGGTTTTGACGCAGCCCGTAAGATTACCCTCTTGTCTCGTCTAGCTTATGACACCCGCGTGGACTTCCATCAAGTCAGCGTCAAGGGGATTGACACAGTGGATGCCAGCGACATCGCTATTGCGGCGCAAGCGGGCTATACCATGAAACTCTTGGGTAAGAGCACCAAGACAGCTGCCGGCATTCAAGTCGGGGTTGAGCCTGTCCTCTTGCCAAATGCCCATCCTTTATCCGGTGTCTCTGAAGCCTTCAATGCCGTCTACGTAGAAGGCAATGCGGTAGGCCAAACCATGTTCTGGGGGCCAGGTGCCGGTAGTATGGAGACCGCTTCTGCCGTAGTGTCTGACATCTTGCAAATTGCCGACCGTGGCTTCATTCCGGCTGTCTTGCCAAGTCAAGAATTAGCCATTGTCAGCCAGGAAGCTCCGGCTTGCTACTACCTACGTTTTGATGCGCCAGCTAGCCATGTTCGCGCTGTCCTCCAAACCTTAGAAATCGGCTACTTGACCTTGGCTGAAGCGCCAGGCTTGACCATTAAGACCGAAGCCATCAGCCCAGCAGTCTTGGCCAAGTTAGAAGCCAATGCCACCGTGGTAGCCCGCTACCTCATGGTCTAGGAGGCGGAATTCATGGTATGGCAAAAGGATTTTCCTGCCTCTAGTGCCAACTTGGGTCCGGGATTTGACTCCATCGGGATTGCGGTTGACCGCTATCTGACGGTGATAGCTCGTCCGGCTGAGCGTTGGCAGGTGGATTTTGAGACTGACTTTATGGCTGGTCTGCCCCAGGATGAGACCAACCTAGTGGTGGCAGTCGCTCTGGAAACGGCAGCCCGCTATGGCAAGACCTTAGCGCCCCTGCATTTGACCATGAAGAGTCAGATTCCCCTGACTCATGGCATGGGTAGCTCAGCTTCAGCCATTGTGGCCGGTATTGAGCTAGCCAATGATTTTGCTGACCTGGGTCTGTCGACCTTCGAAAAGGTGCGCTTGGCCAGTGCCAAGGAAGGCCACCCCGACAATGTGGGGGCCTGCATCACCGGTGGCCTCTTCGTGGGCTACTATGAGCCGGAGACGGATCAACTCTTCTATCAAGTAGGCAACTTGGAAGGGGTCGGGGTCATTATTTCCACTCCAGCCTATGAGTTGTCGACGGCGGCAGCCCGCAGTGTCTTGCCTGAGGTCTACTCCAAGCCGGATTCCATTGGCCAGAATGCCCTGACCAGTGTCATGTTAATGGCCATGATGCAGGGCGATTACCCGACCATGGGTCAGCTCATGATGCAAGACAAGTTCCATGAACCTTACCGTCAGTCTCTAATTGCAGAGTTCCCGGCGGTTAAGGCCACGGCTCTTGAAAAGGGCGCCTATGCCACCGTCATTTCGGGGGCGGGGCCTAGCATTTTGACCCTGAGCCCTCAGGAGCGAGTGGCCGACATTCTCGCATCGCTTGAAGCTGCTGTAGACTGTCAGCACCAAGTGGTGTCGGTTCTGCCAGCCTTGGCAGACAAATAAGATGAAAAAAGAGTCCAGCTCAGCTGGGCTCTTTCTTGTGTGAACTTATTTTTTGTGACTGACATCTTGGACCTGGGGCGCAAGCGTCTTAAGGTCGGATAAGAAATGAGATAAGGCACGTTCGCGCTCGCCTGTCTGTCGGCCTAGGTCCCGCATTTCCTTCTGACCAGCCAGGTCGCGGCAGTAGACTAGGAGATGGGCTTCCTTGAGGTGGCGACTGACGGGGACCTTTTGCACCTGGTAGCCCACGGCGGCGATTTGCTTGAGAGGGCAAATATAGAGGCCTTGGGCGGTGATGACCAGGTGGTCCTTGTAACAATAGAGGCCTAGATCTTCATCCCCCACCTGAGCCTGGCGACTGAGTCGACTCCAGTCGTCAGCCAGTTCAGGATAGTGGTGGTAGAGGAAATCATAGTCGCTCAAGATGCGTCGTCTTTTGCGCCAAGCATAATAGCAGAAATAGCCCCCAATCCAAATGAGTAGGGCTGACATGGTCTGAGCAATCCAGAGGGCATGCTGATAGTCACTTAGCATGAGGCTAGTGACATAGCAAAGTCCGAATAGGCCGCTGGCCAGGAGGGGCAGGCCGGCCAGTAGGGTCAAGAAGAGATCGACTTTATCGCGATGCTTCAAGGTCCTCATCCTTTCGCCGCTAATCTTAATAGTAGAAGAAATGAATGGCTAGGCTAGCCGTGACAATGACCAGGGCCCAGCAGAGGCCACCCAAGATAATGGACTGGCTACCGGCCCGGCGCAACTGTCTGAGATCAACGGCCAAGCCCACCCCAGCTAGGGCTGCAATCATGGTCAGGCGGGCTAGCAACTTGAAGCCGTCTAGCAGCCAAGCAGGTAGAGGCAGGAGGGAGCTAGCCAGGACCGCCAAGAGGAAGTAGGCGATGAAGCTAGGAAAGAGGCGGCGGGCTTGTGCCCACAAGCTGACTTGTGCCCTTTGGCCGTCAACTAATTGAGCGCTTGCCTGCTTATAGCGGGCGCCAACCAGGCCTAGGCAAACCGGCACAATCAGTAGGGTCCGGGCCATCTTGACGATGGTGGCGGTGGTACCAGCGGCCTCACTAAAGTCGAAGCCAGCTGCCACGACCGAAGAGGTATCGTTAATGGCGGCCCCAGCGAAGATGCCGAAGCTTTGGTCGCCATAGCCCAACCAAGCCCCTAAGAGAGGGAAGAGAAAGAGGGCCAGGGTATTATAGAGGAAGATGGTGGTGATGGCGAAGGCAATCTCTGAGTCCTCAGCTTCCACAATGGGTGCAGCAGCGGCAATGGCCGAGCCCCCACAAATGGCCGTCCCCATACCCACTAAGAGGGCTGAACGCGACTCAATGCCCATCCAACGACCTAGGTAACGGGCGCTCAAGAGGGCCACCGCTATGACGGGAATCAAGACCAGGTAGACCTTGAGGCCCACTGCTTGTAACTTGGCAAAGGACAAGCCAAAGCCTAAAAAGACAATGCCGATTTTGAGTAGTTGGCCGCTGATTTGCTTGGCTGGCTTGGTCGAGGCAGGGGGACGCCAGGCGGACAGGGCCATGCCCAGCAGAATGGCCAGCATGGAAGCCCCCAGGGCTGGCACCAGGCTTTCAATGGCATAGGCCAGGGCAGTAATAATCAGAATCTTGGCCCAACTGGCCCACTTGCTGTCAGAAATCTTAGAAAATGTCATGGTTGATATCGCTCCTTTGTCATCCTCTAGTATAACAAAGTCCTGCCCCGAGCGCTAGTTGGGCTAGGGCTAGAAGAAAGCGTTTATCTAGACTTAAGGAGACCAGTAGACTATACTAAAACAAAAGCCTAGAGAGGATGTATGCCATGACACAAGAAGCCATTCAAGAACAAATTCGTCAAGCCCTAGACCACCGGGTAGCTGTCCGGGTCTATGATGCCAGTCGTCATATATCCCGCCAGGATATGGATGTCATCCTAGACGCTGCCTGGCTTAGCCCTTCTTCAGTTGGCCTGGAAGGTTGGCGCTTTTTGGTCTTAGACCGGGACCAAATTCAGGCCATCCGACCTGACCTCCAACCCCTAGCCTGGGGTGCCCAACCGCAATTGGATACCGCCAGCCACTTTGTTATCCTCCTGGCGGAGAAGAATGCCCGCTATGACGGTCCTTCTATGCGGGCCAGCCTGATTCGTCGAGGCCTGACTTCTGACCATGACCTTAATAGTCGTTTGACCCTCTATGAAACCTTCCAAACCCAACACATGCGTCTGGATAGTCCGCGGGCCCTCTTTGATTGGACGGGTAAGCAGACCTATATCGCCCTAGCTAATATGATGTTGACTGCTAGCTTGCTGGGCATTGATTCCTGCCCAATCGAAGGCTTCGATTATGAGGCGGTCAATGCCTTACTGGCTGCCAAAGGTTGGTTGGATCCGGAGCACGAAGGGGTGGCTAGCATGTTGTCCCTGGGCTACCGACTCAAGGACCCTAAACATCCCCGTAGCCGTAAGCCGCGCCAGGAAGTCATTTGCTGGCTAGACGACAAGTAAATCCCCCCATGAATTTTCTCCAGCCCTTAATAAGTGAAAGGACTGAATGATATGACCCTATCGAGAAAACTGAAACTAAGCGCCCTGACCTTGCTTTGTGCCAATCTGCTGGCTAGCCAAGTGCCTGTGCTAGCCCAAGAGGCCAATAACCAAGAAGCGTCGAGCCAAGAAAGGACCACCGTTGGCCAATACAGCTTGACTTTTGACAATGCGGCTTGGCAATACGATGAGGCTAATGATATCTACTGGCAAGTCGGCGTGGTCTATGTCGCCAACCCTGCTTCCTTGGACTATGAGACCCTGGGTATTTATGTGCCGGGTGCCTATTTAGAGGCAACTGCCAATGGCGATGGGACCTATACTGCCAGCGTCAAGTCTGACGCCCAAGTGGGCCAATTTACCGCTTCGACTGCTCCTTATGTCCTACCGGTTAACACGCCGGGTTTTAATGCCTCTCAGGCACCAACCTGGCTTGCTGACGGCATTGCCAACTATACCCAGGCCGGGATGATTTATCTGCAACCTGGTATTCGTGGCCGCGACAACACCACCGATAGCCAGGGCCAAGAAGTAGTGGGCGGTGCACCATGGGGCGTCACCGACCTTAAGGCCGCTATCCGTTATGTTCGTTATAACAAGGATGTTCTGCCAGGTGACACCGACAAGATTGTGAGTTTTGGCCATAGTGGCGGTGGGGCTCAGTCTGCTATCCTAGGGGCTAGTGGGGATTCGACCCTCTACAATCCTTACTTGGAAGCCTTAGGGGCAGCCATGAAGGACAAGGAAGGCAACCCAATTTCGGATGCACCTTATGGGACTATGACTTGGAGTCCCATTACCAGCTTGGATTATGCGGATGCTGCCTATGAATGGAACCTGGGTCAGTTCGCTGACAGCAATACGCGGGCAGAGGGTACCTTTACTCAGGCCTTATCCCAAGACTTGGCTAAGGAATATGCCAACTATATCAATCAGCTTGGCCTCAAACATGAAGGCCAAGCCTTGACCCTGACAGAATCTAGTGAGGGGAGTTATACCCAAGGCTCCTATGCCACTTATCTAGAAGGGGTCGTCAATCAATCCCTCAATAACTTCCTAGCCGATACCAGCTTCCCTTATACCAGCGATGGTGCTGGTCCGGGTGGATCGACAGAATCTGTCACCTATGAGACGGCTCAAGCCTATATTGATAGCTTGAATGCTGAGACCCAATGGGTGACCTATGATGCGGCCACTAATACCGCCAAGATTTCCAGCCTGGCGGATTTCGCCAAGTATGTTAAGACGGCCAGCAAGTCTGTGCCTGCCTTCGATGCCTTGGACCGTAGCCTAGCGGAGAATGCGGTCTTCGGGGTAGCGGAAGCCAATGAGCTTCACTTTGACCAGCTAGTGGCCCGCCTGCTCAAGAACAATCAGGCCAAGTATGAGAGCTTGACCGACTGGAACAGCCAGTATGTGACGGATTTTGAGTCTGACTTGGCTAAGACCGATAGTCTGGGTAAGACCATTGCAGAACGTCAGGACCTCTACAATCCAATGTTCTATCTGACGTCCGCTTATTCTGGCTACCAAACCTCTAAACCAGCCCCTCACTGGCGGATTCGTTCCGGCCTTAGCCAAGGAGACACGGCCTTGACGGTGGAAACCAACCTGGCTCTAGCCCTGGAGAATCAAGCCAATGGGGCTGTCAAATCAGTGGACTTTGCCACGGTTTGGGGGCAAGGTAATACCACAGCTGAACGGACCGGCCATGCGTCGGCTAACTTCATCCAATGGGTGCAAGAAATTGTAGCCCAAGACGCCAACTAAGTATTAAGCAAGCCCTCGGCCTAGTCTAGACTGGCCCGAGGGATTTGTTTGTTTTTGGCTACTTTGTTATAATAAGGGAGACAAGATAGCAGTCCAATGGATTAGATAGAGGAGGAAGTGACGTGAAGAAAAGTCTCAAATACTTACTTGTTTCTACCTTGCTAGCCAATAGCTTGGCCCTCAGTCTGCCCGGCTTCCAGAGTCAGGCCAGGACCCGCAGCCAATCGTCTACTAGTCAGCATTCCAACCTTGAGGAGAACTCGGAAGAATGGTCGGACCATGATTGTGACCAATTCTCTCGGGCGGACTTTCTAAAAGCCGTGCGCCAAAGTCGAGAGCATTTGACCTCGGTGGCTCTGAAAGGCTCTTCGGGGGATAAAAATGCCGCCTCTAATTATCAAGCAGCCTACCGTTATGATGCCAAGACTGGCAAGGACCTTCAGGGTTATTTGGATTATAGTCGGGGTATTGACCATATGGAGGTCTACTATCTGGGGGACAGCAATCAGAACTATTACCTCTATACAGAGCGGGCTAACAAATGGTCTGCTATCCAGATGCCCGCGGCTTTTCGCCTGCGACCTAACTACCGCCTCATGCTAGACTGGATCCTGGACCATGAAGCCGACTTCCAGTTTGAAGAAGGTCAGGATGATTATCGGCTCACAGTCCTAGAACGTAACTTTGACTTGTCAGACTTTACGTCTAAGACCTTGGGAATCACCTTAGAGCCTGAAGACACTCCGGTAGAAGATATCTATAACTATATGGAAGTCCGCTTCAGCAAGGAGGACTTCCAAATGACCAGTCTCAACTACCGTTGCCTGGATCCGTCCGGTGAGGTGCAGGGACAATTTGAATTCTTTGGCTACAATCAATTAAAGGCCTCAGATTTCCGATTGCCTGAGGGGGCTGAAGTGGACAGTGAGCTATCTGGTTCTAGCCAGCAAGATGGGTCTTCCTCCGATGAGACCGAATCCCGTCAGCAGCGGGAGTCCGAGTCTTCTGACCAAGGAGAAAACCGACCACTGCCACCTGGTGCTGTCTACAATGATTTAGACCAGGGGAGCTGGGGCTCAGTTGCTAAAGAGGCGCTTGCTTATGCGCAAGAGGGCCTCTATGAGCTAGTCTCACTTAAATGGCTCACTTGGGAGCCGGTTAGTCGCCTGTCTAGCCACTTGACCTGGCGGGCTTCTCAACTATTTAGACCATAAGAAAAAGGCCAGAATCTTTCTGGCCTTTTTGATATGCCTATATTGGTAGCCATAAGATGAAGTGGCTACCCTGGTTTACTTGACTAGTGACCGTAATATGGCCCCCTAATTGTTGCGCCAGGGTTTGGCTGATATAGAGTCCCAAGCCTGCGCCACCTGTTTCCCGGTTACGGGACTGCTCGACGCGGTAGAGGCGGTCGAAGATGTGGGGTAGGTCTTGGGCGGGAATGCCCATGCCTTGATCAATGACATGGAAGGCCGTCCCCTGGGCTTCTTTTTTGATCTGGAGTTGGATGCGACTATGCAGCGGCGAGTACTTGCTGGCGTTCTCTAAGAGATTGAGTAAGATTCGGGACAGTTTATCGCCATCTGTCTTAATGGTCTCTAGGTCAGGCGCTAGCTGGACGTCCAGTTCCTGTTCCCTCTGCTTACAATGGGGCTGGATACTGGTTAGCAACTGAATTAGGAAATCATCGAGTTGTAGGGTCTCTAGTTGACCTTCCGTCACATGCCGATTGGACTGGTTCTCCATGAGACCGACTTCCATAAGTTGCTGGGTGAGCGTCTTGAGTCTATCGACTTGGCAGGACATGGCCTGCCAGAGGGCTTCCATTTCATCTGCTGGAACCATCTGATCTTGCAGCGCCTCCACTTGATGCTGGAGAGCAGTTAGAGGCGTCTTGATATCGTGGCTTAGGCTAGCCATGAGACGGGTCTTGTCTTGCTCGCTTTGGCTTAGGGCCTGAAAACTTTGGTTGAGATCATGAATCATGAGGTTAATATTGGCAGCGAGTGAGGCCAATTCTGCCGGTGATTTGATGGCCTGGACCGGCTGGAAGTCCTGGTTAGCCACGCGACGGACGTCACGGCTCAGTTGCTGCAGGGATTTGACGCTGGGCTGCAGTAGGCAGAAGCCCACTAGGGCACCTAGCAAATTAGCCCCTAAGGTCATCCAGATAATGATGTAGGCCACGTTGGGGGAGACTAACATTTGTTGCAGTCCCCACCAGACAAGTAGGAGGGCACAGAGGGTGGAACTAAGAAAGGCGAGGAAGACTAGCGAACGGAGTTTCATGAGTCACCACCTCCTAAGCGGTAGCCCAGCCCCCAGACGGTTTCAATCTTAGGGTAGGGACGCTGTCCTGCTAACTTGGCTAATTTATCGCGCAAGGAATGGATATGGACATTGAGGGTGTTGGCATCTTCCATGTAGTCTGTCTCCCAAATCTTGAGGAAGAGCTCTGATTTGGCGAAGACCCGACCGGGATTTTTGAGGAAGAGGGCCAAAAGCTGGAATTCTTTGAGTGATAGCTGTAAGGCCTGGTCGTAGAGTGTGATGCGGTGTTGACCCTCGTCGATGGCAAAGGGAGCACAAGTTAAGACGGCTTGTACAGCTTGGCTTGGTTGAATGCGACGCATGAGATTTTTGACGCGCAAGGTCAGCTCCCGTGGGCTGAAGGGCTTAGTCACATAGTCGTCGGCCCCCAGGGTTAGAGAATAAATCCGGTCGACCGCTTGATCCTTGGCGGTGATGAAGATAAAAGGCTGATCTTCTCGTAACTGTAAGACGGCATCAATGAAGTCATAGCCATCCATTTGAGGCATCATAATATCCGTAATAATTAAATCCATGGCCTGGGCCTGATAGCGGGCCAGGGCTTCTTGACCGTTGGTGGCGGTCGTGACTTGATAGCCTTCCTTATTTAAGTAGCGGGTGACGATATCCAGGATGGCTGGCTCATCGTCAACTAGGAGGATGTGGGTCATAGGGGACCCTCCTTTCGGTGTATGACTGAATTCAAATCCTGCCGCAAATAGCAGGGACAAGGCCATTATAGCACAGTTTGAGACGGGAAGTAGTAAGTCGCGCTTAAGCTAAAAGCAGTTTAACCACCTGACACTGGTTCAGGTGGTAGGCTGCTAGTAAGCTTATTTAAGGTCAGCATGACCGAAGACTTCATGCGCTTCAACACAGTAGATTAAGACTTTGTTGTAGCCGTCGGCCTTCAAACCATTGAGGTCATAGCTTTGTTCCATCATGTCAGCATCTACAGCGCCGACTTCAACTGCTGTTTCCAACTTACCGTCTTTGCTGAGGAGAACATGGAGGTCAGGGGCTTTGTCGGATTTGAAGTTGCTGAGCTTGAGTTGGTTCTTCTCGATGCTAACAGAACCCATGACCATCTTGCCATTGGCGCCCATGAGTTCGCCCATACGTTTCATGGCTTGGTCCATCGCTCCGTCAGAAAACTTGGTCAACATAGCAGAACCGAAGGTTTCATTGACTTGGTCGCAGTGGATGGTGAGGGTGTTGTATTGACTGAGGTCGACTTTGTCCAGTTTGTAACCTTGGATGGCACCCTTAGCATCGACCTTACCTAATTTGAGGCCATGTTCTACATCGCCATCCTTGGTTAGGTAAGCGTGGAGGTCAGGTGCTTCATCGCTGGAGAAGCCAGTCAGGACTACTTCTTTGCTGGTGACCTTAGCCATCCCCATGACCTTGTGTTTTTCTTGACCCATCAATTGGCCGACAAGATCTTGACTCATTTCATCTTTTTTCTTATCATCTGGCATTTGGCTGGATGATGCGCTGCTTTCTTCCGCTAAGACGACTTGGGATAAAGTGCCGGCCCCAAGACCTAGGCTAAGTAGGGCGACTAGGCTGAGTTTGGTAAGTGTGTGTTTGGTTGACATGGAAATCACTCCTTGGTTTTATTTGATGATCTTACTATAGGGGGTGAAACTGAAGCCTTCTTGAAGCAAGTATTAAGTCTTTCTTAAGTCTGCTCTAAATCTTTATTAAATCTGGACCGGCTGATAGGTAAGTGGCTGGATTGAGACTTTTCAAGGCAGTCTAGCTAAGTTATAATGAAAAGACTAGAAAGGGTGAAAGCATGCAAGTTAAACAGAATGATCAAACCAATCACTTACTATTTGAAGGCAAGGTTCGGGTCAGCCGTGTCTTTGGCGTCCGCTTCTTAGCGGGTTGTCTCATGGCCCTGGTCATGTTCGCTTGCTTTATCCTCTGCCTACATTTATTGGAAGCAGTAGGCTTGTGGCAGGAGGACCTGAAAGGCTGGAGCGTGGCTTCCTTCGTGATTTCGGGCAGCCTGGTTTGGATGCTGGGTGACTGGCTCCATAATAAGCTTTGGGAGCGACAGGTTCGTATCGTGGGTAGGGGAGACCAAGTCTACCTGCAAGTTGGCTCAAAACAGGAATATTATAAGTGGCAGACCCTCCGCAAGGTCAGAGCCTATCGCTTCTACGCTAGACGTGGACAGGTCAGCACCTATAACCTGGTCTTGGTTTTTGAGGGTCGCACCTATCGTTTCTCTTCATCGGATAAGAGTATGGTGGCCCTGGGCGAGCTAGGCCAAGCTCTCCAGTCTTATCTAAAGTAGAGATAAGTAATTAGAAGTAGCAGGTCAGGCCTTGTGCCTGGCCTTTTTCATGTGATTCTTTCCAAGTAGGATGAGGCTTCTCAAGTCCTGCCAGCTAAGTTATAATGAGAAGACAGGGAAGGGTGAGATAAGATGCAATATCGAAATTCGAATAGAGAGGAAAAGCTACTCTTTGAGGGAAAGCTCCGGGTCAGCTATCTATTTGGCCTACGTTTCTATAGCGGTGTTGTCATCGCCATCCTTATGGCCTTCTTATTTGCCTATGGCATACATTGGCTAGTCACTTGGGGACTATTGAATCGGGACTTGCAGCAATGGAGCCTTGCCTATGTAGTGGTGACAGCACTTCTGTGCTTGGGCCTAAGTTTCTGGCTCTATGATCGGATATGGCAGCGCAAGGTACGGATTGTGGACATGGGGACCCAAGTCTTGGTGCAAGTAGGTAACCGAGTGGATTGCTATGACTGGCGGGAGCTCCGCCGTGTCAAGCCATCCCAGCTTCGCAATAAATCACGTCGCCTAGTCGTGGTTAGCCTAGTCTTGGTCTTTGAGGAACGCACCTACCGTTTTTCTTCATCGGATAAGACCATGGGCGCCCTGATGGAACTAGCCCAAACCCTAGAGACCTATCTTGTACAGAGCTAAGCCGAGCCGATTAAAAGAACCCGAAGGTCAGGAAGTATTCCTGGCCATTTTCGTTTGCCTTTTTCTAAGAAAGCTTAGACTTCTCAAGTGCCCAGAGCTAAGTTATAATGAAAGAAATAAGGAGGACGATAAGATGGATTTTAACCAGCAAGAAAATCAGGGCGAACTACTTTTTGATCATACGGTCCGGCTTAGCCACCGATTCGGTATGCGCCTTGTCAGTGCCTGTTTAATTGCCTTCTGCTTGTATACTCTATGGGCGGCCATAAATGCGACGGTCTTAATGTTTGGCTTATATTTGGGCGTGGATGGCCTGACCCTAATGAAAGTAATGGTGGTTGTCCTAGTTCTTTCAATCGTCCTTCTTGCTATAGTAGGCTGGCGATACCATCGCAAAACCTGGTTAAAGAAATTACGAATCATTGATTTGGGAGATCAACTCTCTTTTCAGGTAGGAGAAGAGGAGAGCCGCTATGCCTGGTCAACACTCCGCCGCATGAGTGTTAGATCCAGTGACATGAGTAAGTACAAGCTAGATATCTTCTTCGAAGCCAATACCTATCGCATTGAAGCCTGGGGACCTGCTAGCAAAGATCTAGAGCAAGTCGCTAGAAAGTTAAAAGCCTATTTAGACCAAAGGGGAGACCAATTTGATTATTGCTAAAGCCAAGCCCCTGGCTCCAGGCCAAGAAGACCTGGTCATGACCTTGGATTGTCGGGTGTCTTATTTTTGGGGCGCTAAGGCCCTATCCTTTTTCGTGATTTGTGGTATCTGGGCGACGATGATAATGCCCCTTGTCAATTGGATGGATAAGAGCCTCCACTTGTCCTCTAAGAGTTGGCCCGTCTTACTGGTCGTATTAGGTCTGGGCCTAGTTTTTTGGTTAATCTACAATGCCCTATGGAAACGCTCAGTCACCATCTACGATCGGGGCCAAAGTCTGGAAATCCTGATTAACGACAAGCTCTATCGTTATGATTGGACTAGCCTGCGTCGTGTCAAGACTTTCATCGCGCCCAAACGTCATGGTGGAATCTTCAGCAAGACGGCAGTCCTCAAATTTCATGGCCGTAGCTTCTACCTGACCTCAGATGACCAGGTAGCTAAGCTAGAGTGGCTGATTCAATATTTAGAAAAGGGCATGAAGCAAGCTCAAAAAGGAGGCCTAGGCCCAAATGACAAGTAAAAACAAGTATCTACTGAATAAAGTCAAGCTAAGGGTCAGTCGCTTTGTCGGCCAACGCTTGCTCTCTATTCTGGTGCTGCTAGGTCTAGCACAACTAGGCATCAAGGACCTTGTCAATTTCTTGTTGGACTTGGACCTCTACCCGCGCGATAATCAATATGGACCCTTATTGTTCGTTGTGTTACTGCTCCTACTATTTTTCCTGGCCAATGCCTTCTATAATTTTCTCTGGACGCGAACCGTTACCATAGAAGATTTGGGGGACAAGGTCCGGATTGAGCTAGGTAGTCGTCACTATCTCTTGCCTTGGTCTAGCTTGCGCAAGGTGCGTTTGGATCGAACCACCAATCGGGGTAAGTTGGTCAGCGTGGACTTAATCTTAGTCTTTGAAAGCCGCTCTTTTCGTCTGACCAAGGACCAACCCGTAGCCCCTCTCAGTGATTTGGAAGCTTATATGCAAGCCAAGTTAAAAAAAGCAAAATCTTAAAATAAAAGCCTGACTCTCAGTCAGGCTTTTTGCATGGTTTAATTCTTAGGGTCAAGGCAGGTTCAAGTTTGGGCCTACTTTTATAATTCTTGTTAATATTCTCATCTTTTTTAGTAGGGGATAGGCAATTTGATGCCAGAGGGTGTATAATGAAAGCGAAGACAGGTCGCTAATCATGCGATCGAATGAGGAGGGACTCCACTACCATGACCAACAGCAAGCAACGCCCCAACGTGGTGCTTATTGTCGTCGACCAAATGCGGGCCGACGCCTTAGGCATTAACCAGGGGCCTGATTTTCTCTCAACTCCAACCCTAGATATGATGGCTAGCCAGGGCTATAATTTCGTCAATGCCTATTCGCCGGTGCCATCCTGCGTGCCCGCGCGAGCGGCGCTTCTCACGGGCTTGGACCAGGCCAATTCGGGGCGGGTGGGTTACGAAGACCAAATGCCTTGGAACTTCACCCAGACCCTGCCCCAAACCTTCCGGGATGCCGGCTACCAAACCCAATGTATCGGTAAGATGCACGTCTATCCAGCCCGCAAGCGTCTGGGCTTTGACCATGTGACCCTGCACGACGGCTATCTCCATGTCGATCGCCACTATGATGGGGCTTATGGGGCTTCCTTTGAACAGTCCAGTGACTATCTTAAGTTCCTCAAGGCGCATTTAGGGCCTCAAGCCGATCTCATGGACGACGGCCTCAATTGTAATTCCTGGATGGCCCGGCCTTGGCCTTATGCGGAGGCCCTCCATCCAACCAACTGGCTGGTGACGGAAGCCATTGAATTCCTCAAGACCAAGGACCCAACCGTGCCATTCTTCCTCAAGTTATCCTTTGAGAAGCCACATTCGCCTTTTAATCCGCCTCAGTATTATTTTGATATGTATTATCAACTCTTGGGTCAGGAATGGGATCGTCATTTAGGCGATTGGGAGCAGCTGGTGGATGCTGTTCCTAGCATTGATAGTAAAAAAGGGCGCCTCAAGCCCGACGATCAACGGCGCTTGCTGGCAGGCTACTATGGCTTGGTGACCCATCTGGACCATCAAATTAGTCGCTTCCTGACGGCCTTGGAAGAGTTCGGCCATGCTCAGGATACCCTCTTCTGGTTTGTCTCCGACCATGGCGACCAACTAGGGGAGCATGACCTCTTCCGCAAAGGCTATCCTTATCAGGGTAGCATCCAAATTCCTTCCTTTATCTATGACCCTGGCCATCTGATTGCGGCCCACCATCATACTATTCCGCAGCTGGTTAAGATTCAAGACATCTTCCCATCCTTGGTAGATCTGGTCTTGGGCAAGCAAGTGGCCACGGACGGCCGCAGCGTGCGCCAGCTCTTGCTAGGCCAAATCGACGGCTGGCGGACCGATATCCATGGGGAACATGTTCTAGGCCAAGATTCCAGTCAATTTGTCCTCAATGAACGTTATAAGTTAATCTGGTATCCGGTTCAGGACCGCTATCAGCTTTTCGACTATGTGGCCGATCCGCATGAGCAGGTCAATCTCTATGGGCAAGAAGCCTATACGCCCGTAGTCTTGGAGTTGACTCAGAAGCTGGTTGCCTATTTAGCCAATCGTGAAGAGGGCTTTGTTGAGGATGGACGCCTAGTGGCGCGACCCTTGTCAGCCCTAGTGACCACCTTGGCAGCAGCACGACGTGGGGACGTCATGGGCTACCCCCGTGAGGAGGGTTAGTCATGGAGTGGGTCCAGTTACAAGCAGGGCACTTCCAAATGGGGGCGCCCCTAGGTCAGGGTTTTGTAGAGGACTATGAAGCACCTGCTATCCCCATGCAAGTGGCGGCCTTTAGCATCGCCACGACCCCTGTTACTAACCAAGAATTTGCTGAATTTGTGGCGGCCACTGGCTACCAGACTATTGCCAGTCGGACGGGAGGCTCCTTGGTTTTTGAAGCCCTCCTGTCAGAAGAGCTAGAAGCCAAGGCCCCGCGGGTGCCGGGCACCCCTTGGTGGCGGGTAGTGGCGGGCGCCGACTGGCTCCATCCTTTTGGTCCTGATGGGGCTTTGGCCACAGACGTCTTGGCCGACCACCCGGTGGTCCATGTTTCCTTGGCCGATGCTCTGGCCTACTGTCAGTGGGCGGGGGTGACTTTGCCGACGGAAGCCCAGTGGGAGTATGCGGCTCGAGCCGGGCGGACTACGACCTTTCCTTGGGGCCAGGAGCTAGAAGACGATGGCCTCTATCATGCCAATACCTGGCAGGGGGACTTTCCTGGTTTTAATAGCCAGGCGGACGGCTACTTAGGGACGGCGCCGGTCAAGACCTACGCCCCTAATGACTGGGGGCTCTACCAGGTTATTGGCAATGTCTGGGAATGGTGCGCCAATCCCCGCTATCAACTTTTGCAGGACTTTAAGCAGGCCCAGCCTCGTCCAAGCCTAGCTGACTTGAAAGGGGAGTACGCCATTCGCGGCGGGTCCTTCCTCTGTCATGCCTCCTACTGCCAACGCTATCGCCTAGGAGCCCGCAATGGGGCGGATGCCTTGGTGACGGCCAGCCATATTGGTTTCCGTTGTATCAAATAAGCTGTCACAAGACCTCTAAGTTTGAGGGGTCTTGTGGCATTTTTTGTCTTCTAAGATAAGACAGAGCAAGAAATATTATAGTACAAGAAATGTCGTGACAAAAAGCCAGACAGCGCCTTGTAATGCGCTTACATAAGGGGTATAATAAGCTTGTAGGAAGGAGGAACTACTATGGAACTAGGCAAGTTAGCAACAGAACAAGCCAACCCCCTGTCGCAGGCCATTGAGACCCTGTCAGTGGCCGAAATCACCCAGCGCATGAATCAAGAAGATCAAGGAGTGCCCTTAGCCGTCAGGCAATCCTTGCCAGAGATTAATGCCTTTATAGAAGCCCTGGTACCAGTTATGGCCCAAGGCGGTCGCCTCTTTTATATAGGGGCTGGAACTTCAGGCCGACTAGGTCTCTTGGATGCCTCGGAATGTCCCCCAACCTTTGGCGTCGCCCCTGATCGAGTCCAAGCCCTTATGGCTGGCGGCTTAGAGGCCATGACCCAGGCCATCGAAGGGGCTGAAGACGACCAAGCGGCAGCTGTCCAAGACTTAGCCGCCCTCGAACTATCAGCCAAAGATGCCTTAGTCGGTATCGCAGCCTCAGGCCGCACCCCCTATGTGGTGGCTGCTTTACGTTATGCTAAAGAGCAGGGCGCTTTGACGGCGGGCCTTGCCTGTGTTAAGGAGGCCGAGATTAGCCAGTGGGCAGATTATCCAATCGAAATTCCTGTGGGGCCAGAAATTATTGCCGGTTCTAGCCGACTCAAGGCGGGGACAGCGCAAAAGTTGGTGCTCAATATGATTTCGACCACTGCCATGATTCAATTAGGTAAGGTCTACCAAGGTTACATGGTTGATGTCCAAGCCACCAACCAGAAATTGATTGACCGCGCCCATCGTATTATTGCCGCCACAACTGGTTTGTCCTTGGAGCAGGCAGCGACTTATTTTCAAGCAGCCCAGGGCCAAGTCAAATGCGCCATTCTGATGGCCTTAACGGCTTGTGATTTGGCGGGTGCCCAAGCCCTCTTGGCTGATAATCAAGACCACATTGCCCAGGCCATCCAAGCCAGTCAGCATTCAGTAAATAAGCAAGATCAAATTAAGGAGGTATTACCATGAATGATTTAGCAAGTCGAATTCTATCCCTAGTGGGAGGCAAGGATAATGTCCTTGCCAATGCAACCTGTATGACACGTCTACGTCTGACCCTGCGCGATCTGTCCTTAGTGGATCAAGAAGCCCTCAGGCAAGTGGAAGGGGTCATGGGACTAGTCGTCCAAGACCAAGTGCAAGTCATCCTAGGACCGGGCAAGGTCAATCAAGTTGGGTCAGCCTTTGCTCAATTAACAGGCCTCAGTTTGGGCTATGAAGAGCTAGCAGCCGATCAAGTGGCTAAGGCCAACAAAGACCAGCAAAAGGCTAAGTATGACAAGCCCCTGCAACGTTTCTTGCAACGGATTGCCAATATCTTCATTCCTTTGTTGCCGGGGATTATTGCAGCCGGTATGATCAATGGGATTGCCAATGTCATCAATGTCTCCAACCAGAATGCCTGGGCCGGCGAATGGTGGTTCCAAGCTATTCGGACCATGGGGTGGGCTCTCTTCGCCTTCTTGCCAATCTATGTGGGCATGAACGCGTCCAAAGAATTCAAGGGCAGTGCCGTTCTTGGTGGCATGGCCGGGGCCTTGTCCGTAGTGGTTCCAAGCATGCCCCTCTTGGCTAAGGTGGCAGATGCGCCAATTCTTCTTCCAATAACTAATAAGGCCTTCTCGCCAGGTGCTGGTGGGCTCCTAGCCGCCCTCTTTATGGGGATTTTCTTCGCCTACCTAGAGCGGGCCATTCGTCGTATCATGCCCGATCTTTTGGACACCTTCTTCACGCCACTCCTAACCGTAGTAGTCGGGGTGCTAGTATCGGTCATTGTCATTCAACCGCTGGCAGCCCTGGTGACGGATGGGATTTATGCTAGTTTAGATTACTTCTATACACAACTGGGTGCCCTAGGTGGCTTCATTCTCTCCGTTGGCTTCTTGCCACTGGTTTCTGTGGGGCTCCACCAAGCCTTAACGCCAATTCATACCATGCTCAATAATCCGGAAGGGCCAACGGCCGGGGTCAACTATCTCTTGCCAATTCTTATGATGGCAGGGGGCGGTCAAGTCGGCGCGGGTCTGGCCCTCTACCTCAAATCACGCAACAAACGTCTGAGACAATTGACTCGTGACTCCTTGCCAGTCGGCATTCTCGGGATTGGTGAACCCATGATGTATGCCGTGACCCTGCCACTAGGTAAACCATTTATTACGGCTTGCTTGGGTTCAGGTCTGGGGGGTGTCCTAGCGGTCCTCTTCCATCTAGGGGCTGTCTCCCAAGGGGTATCCGGTCTCTTCGGCTTGCTGATTATGGTGCCGGGCACACAAATCTCCTATGTCATCGCCATGCTAGGAGCTTATCTAGGTGGCTTTGTCTTGACCTGGTTCTTCGGGGTGGATGAAGCTCGGATTGCTCAAGTCTATGGTGGCGATTCACAATGAAAGGACAGGTAGTCGGATTTTCCTTCTATAGTAATCAGTCGCTAGACGACAATCTGACTCGGATTGACCGTTTTAGTCAGCAGGGCTTTGGCTACGCCTTTACCAGTCTTAACCTAACTCCTCATTATAAGCCGGTTGAGCTTGATTTGCTCATGGCGGCCTGCCATGAAAAAGGGGTCCAGGTCATGGCGGATATTAATGAGGCCAGCCTGGATCGCTATGGCCTGGACCGCCTACAAGCCTGGGGCTTTGGCTCCTTGCGGGTGGATACTGGACTGACGCCTCAGCAGATGGCCGTCCTAAGCCAGGCCAGTCACCTGGTGCTTAATGCTTCGACCCTTACGGGAAGCTTGCTAGAAGCCTTAGCTCAAGCAGGGGTGGCCCTGGGCCGGGTCTGGGCCGCCCATAACTATTATCCCAAGGTCTATAGTGGCCTCAGCCAGGCCTATGTCCTGGCTCAAAATCAAAGACTGCATGCCTTAGGTATTCCCTGCCTGGCCTTTGTCAGTGGCCAGGTAGCTAGGGGCCCTTACTTTGATGGCCTCTGTACAGTCGAGCAGACCCGCCATTGGCCAAGTCAGCAAGCAGCCCTCTATCTCCTGTCACAATGCCAAGTGGACCGGGTCTACATAGGGGATTGTGATGTGAGCCAAGATCAACTGAGACGCCTGGCTAGTCTCAATGATGGTCTAGTAGAGTTACAGGCTCAGGCTCCACAAGTCTTGCTAGATCAGGTCTGGTCTAACCGGCCGGATCCCAGCGATTGGGTCATTCGGGCCTCAGAAACCCGCCAAGCCTTGCGTGGGCAAGAAGTGGTAGGCCAGTCTGGGCCTCGTCAGCGAGGGGACCTGGTCCTAGGCCGGGCCAACTATGGCAGCTATGCCAATGAACTGGAAATTTGCCTGACCGACTTGCCAGCGGATGACCGTCAAGCCATTGTCGGCCAAGTGGATAGCTCAGATCTAGGCCTCCTGGACTATATTCGGGGCGACTGGTCTCGTTTTCGTTTGTCACTGAGCGAATAAAACAACCCCCATTATGGCTAGCATAAGGCCATAATGGGGGTTGAATATTTGGCGAAAAATACAAAGGTGAAAAGGTTTGCTCTATGAGAAAGACTCTCATCGTTCCCTTCGTCACATAAAAACCACCTAGAGAAGTTCGTGCTATCACGTAAATGAAAGCGTGGTAAGGCAGGAGTACGACAATTATTACTGAACTATAATAATTGTATTAAGTTCACCCCTAAATAATGGAGTCTGACCTAGTAAGGTGATATACTAAAGATATCGACCGGAGAATAAGCGAAATATTTTTATGTGAAAGAAGTGATCAAATGCGTAGAGAAATACCAAAAGCAACTGTGAACCGGCTTCCAATTTACCATCGTTACTTACGATTCTTACAAAATGCCGGGAAAAAGCGGATCTCATCTACTGAACTCAGTGATGCGGTGAAAGTAGATAGTGCGACCATTCGTCGTGACTTCTCATACTTTGGCGCCTTGGGTAAACGGGGCTATGGCTATGATGTTGATTACTTATTAGACTTCTTCACCAAGACCCTGAACCAAGACCGTCTGACTTCTGTGGCCCTTATCGGGGTAGGGAATCTAGGGAATGCGCTCCTTCATTATAATTTCCGCAAGAATAATAATGTGCGGATTGGGGCGGCCTTCGAAGTAGACCCTAAACTGATTGGGACCATTCAATCGGGTGTGCCAGTTTATTCCATTGATGAGTTGGAAGAGCAATTAGAAGCCCAAGGCATTGAAATTGCCCTCTTAACTGTGCCACAAGAAGAAGCGCCAAAAGCGGTAGAGCGTTTGGTGGCAGCAGGCATCAAAGGGATTCTCAACTTCACGCCATTGCGTTTCGATGTGCCAAGTCATGTGCGTATGCAACACGTGGACTTAACCAACGAACTGCAAACCTTGATTTATTTCATCGACAGCAACATGCATCAGCATGATGACTTTGTTGATTTCCGCAGACATTAAAATAGAGGCGACTAGGACTGGGTCCTGGTCGCCTTTGTTTTGTCTATCTCTATAAGGAGGAGCCTTCTTGGGCCAGTAGCTGAGCCGCCGGAATATCAACGGGCGCCCATTCTAAGCTCATAAGGTCTTGGGGCTGGACCCAACGGCTAGCCTGGTGCTCGAGCAGGGTCAGATTGCCAGATCGAATCTTAGCCTTGTAGACTGCTAGCTGGATAGTGGCGAATTCATAGGCGTACTCTGCTGTCGTTACCCAGTCGCCGACTTCAATTTCGAGGGTCAGTTCTTCCTTAATTTCCCGCGCCAGAGCTTGGGCTTCTGTCTCGCCAGCTTCTAGCTTGCCACCGGGAAATTCCCAGAGTCCGGCTAGGCTCATTTCTTGGCCGCGCTGTAGGCAGAGGACCTGGCCATCTTGGATAATGGCGGCGCCTACTACACGAATGATTTTGCCTGTCTTTGTCATGTCAATCCCTCCTCGATTCTTCACTCCTATCCTAGCGCGTCCGGCCCCTATCGTCAAGATCGCTGCACTTGTCAGAGTCAAAAAGCAAGTGTTTTTTTCTTGCTTTTTTGGCAGCTTATCTCTATAATAGTAAGAGTAATATAACCATTGACTTCATAAGGGAGTAACTAGAGCCTAGCTCGTTGGTATCAACAAATATGTAGCATCTGCTGCTGGTACTGACTGAAATAGTGAGACTTATGCTGATTCACTCGTTGGGTGGCGGCATAAGTCTTTTTTTACAAGCTGGGGCAGCCAGCATGAAGGAATGGATCAAATAGGAGGTTACTATGTCAACAAAATTATCAGCCTATAACCAAGAGGCGCAAGCCCTTATTGACAGCTTAGAAAGCCATGTTGAGACGGGCTTGACAGCTGCAGTGGCTGCGAAACGCTTGGAAGAGTTCGGCCCAAATGAACTCAAGGCCGAAGCTCATTCAACCCTCTTGCAGAAGTTTATTGAGCAATTCAAGGACTTCATGATTATCATCCTCTTGATTGCGGCGGCTGTCTCCTTCGTGGCTAGCCATGAGTGGCACGACGCGGTCATCATTCTCCTAGTGGTGGTGCTTAACGCCATTATGGGGGTAGTCCAAGAAGCCAAGGCTGAAGAAGCCATTGACGCCCTCAAGGAAATGGCCTCACCTGACGCTCGCGTTCGCCGTGATGGCAATGTTATGACCGTTAAATCGCATGACTTGGTGCCGGGCGACATCGTCTTATTGGAAGCTGGAGATATTGTACCAGCGGATATGCGTTTGATTGAAGCCAACTCACTCAAGGTTGAAGAAGCAGCCTTGACTGGGGAATCGGTGCCAGTTGATAAGGACATCAGCGTCATTGCAGAAGAAGGGGCCGGGATTGGGGACCGCCATAACATGGTCTTCTCTAGCACCAATGTGACTTACGGTCGTGCCTTAGCCATTGTAACAGCAACTGGGATGAATACCGAAGTCGGCCATATCGCCAGCATGTTAGCCAGCGCAGAGAAAACCAAGACCCCATTGCAACGCGACCAAGACCGTTTGGGTAAGACCTTAACCATTATGATCTTAGTCATTGCGGCTGTGACCTTCATCGTTGGCTTGTTGCGTGGCCGTCAGATTACCGACATGCTCTTAGTGTCTATTTCCTTGGCCGTGGCTGCCATCCCTGAAGGCTTGCCAGCCATTTCAACCATTATCCTCTCCATCGGGACCCAGACCATGGCAGACCGTAAGGCCCTGGTTCGGACCTTGCCTGCCGTTGAGACCTTGGGTGGAACCCAAATTATCTGTTCCGATAAGACAGGGACCTTGACCCTTAATAAGATGACCATTGAAAAAGCCTACTATGATGGGGTTCTCCACAATGCCTCTGAAGACTTAGATCTAGATTTACCGCTCTTACGTTCCATTGTTTTGGCTAACGACACGGAAGTGGACGCCGAAGGTAACTTGATCGGGGATCCAACCGAAACTGCCATGGTTAAGTTTGCTTTAGACAAGGGCTATCCTTTGGCCGAGCGCTTGGCTAGCTTCCCACGGGTGGGCGAGATTCCATTTGACTCTACCCGTAAATTGATGACCACAGTCCACCCGCTAGCGGATGGTCGCTACCTGGTAGCCACCAAAGGGGCGCCAGACCAATTGCTCAAACGCTGCCTTCATAAGGACTTTGGTGGCCAAGTGACCGACTTGACCGATGCTGATCGCCAAGCCATCTTGACCGAGAATACAGGTATGGCGCGTCAGGCCTTGCGTGTCTTGGCAGGAGCTTATAAGATTATTGATCAATTGCCTAGCAAGTTCGAGTCTGAGGAATTAGAGCATGACTTAATCTTTGCTGGTTTGGTCGGTATGATTGACCCTGAGCGTCAAGAAGCCGCGGATGCTATTGCTGTAGCCAAAGGGGCCGGCATGCGGACCGTCATGATTACCGGTGACCACGCTGAAACCGCGCAAGCTATTGCGGAACGTCTAGGTATCTTGAATCCAAACGAAGACAACCACCATCACGTCATGACTGGGGCCGAACTCGATGCGATTTCTGATCAGGAATTAGAAGCGCGTGTTCAAGACTTGTCAGTCTACGCCCGTGTATCACCTGAGCACAAGGTTCGCATTATCAAGGCTTGGCAGTCTAAAGGTAAGACAGTGTCCATGACCGGGGACGGAGTCAACGATGCGCCTTCCCTTAAGCAAGCAGATATCGGGGTCGGCATGGGGATTACCGGGACCGAAGTGTCCAAGGGTGCCTCTGATATGGTCCTAGCTGACGATAATTTTGAAACTATCGTTGTGGCAGTTGAAGAAGGGCGTAAGGTCTTCGCCAACATCCAGAAGGCTGTCCAATATCTCTTGTCAGCTAACTTGGGTGAGGTCATTACCCTCTTCGTAGCCACCTTATTAGGCTGGACCATCTTGCAACCTGTTCATATCTTATGGATAAACTTAGTGACAGACGTCTTCCCAGCCATCGCTTTGGGGATGGAAAAAGCTGAGCCAGATGTGATGAATCGTCCGCCACGGACCAAGGAGTCTAGCTTCTTATCTAACGGCATCTTGCCAAGTATCCTCTACCAAGGGGTCTTGGAAAGTGCCTTGACCCTCTTCATCTACTGGTTAGCTGGTCAATGGTACCACCAAGAAAACTTGGCCGAAACCATGGCCTTTGCGACCTTAGGTTTGATTCAACTCTTCCATGCTTTCAACGTCAAGTATGTCTTCACCTCTCTCTTCACAGGGAAAGCCTTCGATAACAAGTTCCTTAACGGCGCAGCCCTCTTGTCGGCTGTCATGTTGCTAGGCGTTATCGTTATTCCAGGCATTAACGACTTCTTCGACGTGACCGCACCTACCTTGCCACAATGGGGCTTGGTGTTAGCTGTGTCCTTCAGCATCATCGTGCTAGTCGAACTCATCAAATGGGGTCTACGTACTAGTGGCCTAGCTGACAAGTTAAGCAAACAAGAAACTAAATAAGAAAAAGGCCTGCCACCTCTGACTTAGCTCGGAGGTGGCTTTTTTGTTGAAGTGCCCAGACAAAGGCGCGCCATGTCGCATTGGGAATCCGCCATGTCGTGTTGGACCTCCAACGCGACGTGGCACGAGCTCCAAGGGTCCGAATCCGCCCAAAAGGGAGTAAAACGAGCGCTCCACGTCGTATTGGGCCCCCGCCATGTCGTGATGGGCCTTCAACGCGACGTGGCACGAGCCCCAAGGGTCCGAATTCGCCCAAAAGGGAGTAAAACGAGCGCGCCATGTCGTGATGGGCCTTCAACGCGACGTGGCACGAGCCCAAAGAGTCCGAATCCGCCCAAAAGAGAGCAAAACGAGTGCACCACGTCGCATTGGGAGGTCGCCATGTCGCGTTGGGCCTCCAACGCGACGTGGCTCAAACACAAAAGGTCCAAATCTCCCCAAAAGAGGGCAAAACGAGCGCGCCACGTCGCATTGGGAATCCGCCATGTCGCGTTGGCCCTCCAACGCGACGTGGCACGAGCCCAAAGGGTCCAAATCCCCCCAAAAGAGGGCAAAACGTGTGCGCCAGGTCGCATTGGGAGGTCGCCATGTCGCGTTGAGCCTCCAACGCGACGTGGCTCGAGCCCAAATAGTCCGAATCCCCCCAAAAGAGAGCAAAACGAGCGCGCCACGTCGCATTGGGAAACCGCCATGTCGTGATGGGCCTCCAACGCGACGTGGCTCCCACATGCTAGACTCCATCATACTGAGACAGGCACTGATAAACGGTGGCGTAGTCATTTTGGTAGCAGGCGTGGTGGCCTTTATGGAGTGGGTGGAAGTATTGAGCTAGTTGGCGTTGTAGGGTGCGGTCCAATTGCTTGCTTCCCATATAGTTGGAAATTGCCGAGCGACGCAGTGGCAGGTCATGATTTAACAAAGCCCACTCACAGGCGCTGCGCAAACAGGCGGTTGCCTTATCTTCCCGAAAGCCGCAATGCGGGCAGGAAACCTTATAACGACTGCAGGTCATGCCCAGCCGCAAACACCGGGGGCAGCCAATGCCGCTTAGCAGAGTTTGGCGCTCGATGGAGGTCAGTTGGCGCGGCCGATAGGGGCTAGCATGCTGGAGTGGTTTCAGTAAATCCAAGAGTAACTGCTGGCGCCGACTGCAAGGCTGACCTGCCTTCTGGTCGGTCAGCCCCTGAAGCCATGCCAGCGCCTGTGGCCACAGCATGTATTGCTCCGGATCTAAGCCTTCGACCTGCAAATGGTCTTGACTGAAAATCAGCTTGGACACTAGCTGGCAGTCTAATTGCTGGCTCCTAAGAAATTGCTGCAACAAGCTCTGGGCTCGGGCCACTTGCCCTAGCAAGTCATGATGATAAGGGCGCCCGTTGAGTCTGGAGGTAAATCCCTGATAGAAAAAATGCCCGCCATAATGCTTGATCTCTACTAGATAGAGCCCCTGGGGCACCAGCAAAAGCCCGTCGATTTGCGCGCCCTTTCCCAGGGGAATCCACAAATCAGTCAGATAAAAAGTAGACAGCCCCAGGTCTTGAATCACTTGGGCAAGCCGTGCCTCGCCCTCTAGGCCAGTCAGGAGGCGCAGGTAGTCTGTCTCGTCCTCCTGGGATAAGTGGCCTCTTTGCTTGACCAGCTGATAAAATCTTGCCTCTTGATGGTACATAGCACTTCCTCCTTCTTATATAAATACCCCAAAAGGTTCCTTCTCGCACCAAATCCAGGCCTAAAAGTTTGATGAGAGGGGCTGGGTCTTTTGCTTTTAAGTCTTTTCCATTATAATAGACAGTGAATAAGTCAGGAGAAGGAGACAGGACTATGTTGAATGAGATGATGCACCGGCCAGTGGTCATGCAGAAAATAATCGACTTGATGCGGGAGGGGCAACTCCCTTTTGAAGGAGTCGTAGGTCAGTTGGAGGCCTTTGCCAATGCCAATGGGATTCCGGTGGTCCCTCACGAAACAGCCAAGTTCTTGGACTTTTTCTGTGCCGCTACTCAGCCTCAACAAATCCTGGAAATCGGGACCGCCATTGGCTTTTCGGCTAGTCTCATGGCTCAACACCTAGCATCTGACGGCCACTTAACCACGATTGACCGCTACGCCCTCATGTTTGAACGGGCTAAGTCCAATTTTGAGCAGGCCGGTCTGGCGGATAAGGTGACAGTCCTAGAAGGGGATGCGGCTGATATTCTGCCTAGCTTACCGGCTAATCACTATGATCTGATTTTTATGGATAGCGCCAAGGCTAAGTACCTGGAGTTCTATCCTTACTGCATGCGTCTGCTTAAGATGGGGGGCGTCTTGCTCATTGATGATGTCCTGCAAGCGGGCACCATCATGGATGCCTTAGACACACGGCCTAAGCGCGTGCGCAAGATTCATCGCAAGCTCAATGAGCTCTTCCAAGCCGTCTTGACCGATCAAGATCAACGGGCCTGCCTCCTACCCTTAGGCGATGGACTGCTCATGGTTCGCAAGGAAAAGGAAATAGAGGTAGAAGACTTCCTAGCCACCCAATGGGATAAGACCTGGTGCCAACAAGTAGCAGCAAAAGCCGAGTCCAAACGCCAAGCGGCGGCGCCTGCCCTTAACGAGTTCCAACAAATGGCCGCCGAACAAATAGAAGACAGCAAGGAATCTGGCCAAGAACTAGCTCAGGATATTGGCTTAATTGCCATTGACCTAGATGGCACCCTCCTGACCAACCAAAAAACCATTAGTGCCACCAACGTCGCGACCCTGGCTCGGGCGCATGAGGCCGGCATTAAGATTGTTATCTGTACCGGCCGGACCCTACCAGGGGTGGACTTCTATGTGCCAGAGCTGCCTTTCTTAAGCGAGTCGGACTTTATGATTCTGCAAAATGGGGCGCAAACCTTGTCGGCTCAGGCGCCTTTCCAATCGGTCTTCCAACGCTTCTTGACCCAAGCGGCGCGGCAACGGGCACTGGAACTAGTGGCGCCCCTCAAGGACCAGGGTGCTCAGTTGGTGGCCTTTGACCGCGACCATATCTACCTAGTAGGGGATCCAACGCCTAATGCTTTGGTTGCCCGCGACGCCCAGTTTCTTAAAACAGACGTGACACCAATCTCCCAAGAAGACTTCCTGGTCGATAGCCAACTCAATAAGGCCATGATTCTGGCGCCGGAAGCAGTCTTGGATGCTTGGATTCCAACCATTGAAGCGACCGACTGGCAAGCTCTGTCCATGGTGCGGAGCCAGAAGGTTATCCTAGAATTTCTGCCGGTTGGTGTTTCTAAGGCTAGTGGATTAGACCAGTTGGCCCGTCACTTAGGTCTGCGTCCTGAGCAAGTCATGGCTCTAGGCGATGCGGCTAATGATGCCGAGATGTTAGATTTTGCCGGCTGTGCGGTAGCCATGGGCAATGCCTCAGACGACCTCAAAGCCAAGGCTGACTTTGTGACTTTAACCAATGAAGAAGATGGCGTTTCACATGCCATTGAGACCCTCATATTACAAAAGAAACAAAATCATATAGAATAATTAATGGAAGGGTCAAAGAAAATTCACAATTCGATGCTAAAATCTGTATTTGAATAAGAGAAAAAGTGAGGACGAGAAATCATGAAAAAAGGATTAATCATTGGCTCGACAACAGTTTTACTGTTAGTTGGTTTGGGCTATAGTGCCGGTGTAGGCTTTTACGCCCAGAAATTCCAGGCCAATACTAAATTTGGCTCCTTGGATATTTCCAACTTAACCTTAGCGGAAGCGGAGGATAAGATTGGCAAGGACCTTAACCAGAAGGAAGTGACCATTCTAGAGAACGGCAAAGAAGTAGGGCGCTTTACCTTAGAACAAGCAGGTGTCCAAGTAGATGCCAACAAGGCTTTGGAATCAGCTTATAATTCACAAGACCCAACCGGTTGGGTAGGCAGCTTCTTCAACACCACCGAATATAAGAATGTCTTGCTCAATCACGTGGCCTTTAACGATGAAAACCTAAGCAAGACCCTGGATGGCTTTGGCTTGAACAACCAAAACCGGACAGCGGCCCAAGATGCTAAGATCGAGTATTCTAACGGACAAGGTTATCACGTAACCCCTGAAAAGGACGGTAACCAATTAGACGTAGCCAAGGTCAAGGAGCTGATTGTCTCTCAAGTACAAGCAGGCAACACCTCGGTTGAGATTAATTCGGCCTACCAAGAGCCAAAAATCAAGAGTGACGATCCTAAGATTACCCAAGTCATGGATCAGATTAACAAGGTTGCGGATACCAAAATTACCTTGACTATCTCAGGCAAGGAAGAAGTTATTCCTAAAGATAAAATAAATGACTGGATTCAATTTGATGAATCTAACAATTTGGTAGTAGACCAAAGCAAGGTCCAAGACTATGTCAAGGAACTCAACACCAAATACGCGACCATCAATAAGACCCGTAAATTTGCTTCAACCTTGTCTGGGGTGGTCGATGTGCAACCAGGGACCCTAGGTTGGTCCATTGACTCTGAGGCAGAGGCAGAGAAGATTGTAGCAGACCTTAACAAGGGTGGTAGCATCAAGCGTGAACCAACGGTTGTTGGGACGGGTTATGCCGACAAGGAAAATGATATCGGTCCAAGCTATGTCGAAGTCGACATTGCCCACCAAATGATGTTTATTTACAAGGATGGTAAGAAGGTACTGGAAACACCAGTCGTAACCGGTCGCCCTGGGACGACCACTATCCCCGGGGCCTACGCTTCTTGGAATAAGGAGTCTCCTTCAACCCTCAAGGGTTACAACCCACATACTCAGAAGGAATATCAACAACCGGTTGATTACTGGATTCCATTTGATGACACTGGCCAAGGGATTCATGATGCCAACTGGCAAGCTTCCTTCGGGGGCGAAGCCTACCTGTCTAATGGTTCTTTAGGCTGTATCAACACGCCACCAGGTACCATGGCAGAAGTTTACCAATTAGTGGAAGTCGGGATGCCAGTTATTATCTTCTAATGATTGAACGCCTTTAATTTGGAAACCTTAAACAAAAGGCCCTACCTTTTGTTTAAGGTTTCTTTTCAAATACTTGTCTATTAGATTACAAGTCCGAGCAAGCTTTGACATAAGTAGAAAACTTGAGCGTAAGGGCTTTAATATTCCCGCAAAACCCGCTATAATAAAGGAGTGAGACCTTAAGGGGAAGGCTCACCCATTTGAACCTAGAACGTCATGAGAAAGGATGAACCATATGAAAAAGATTCTAGTCGTAGATGATGAAAAGCCAATCTCTGATATTATTTCTTTTAACTTAGAAAACGAAGGCTATGCCATTGAAAAAGCTTATGATGGTGAACAAGCATTAGAGGTATTCGAGAAGAGTCAACCAGACTTAGTGATTTTAGACCTCATGCTACCAAAGATGGACGGTTTGGAAGTTTGTCGTGAAATTCGCAAACAATCCGCTGTCCCAGTGATCATGTTAACCGCCAAAGATTCAGAGATTGACAAGGTCTTAGGTTTAGAGTTAGGGGCAGATGACTATGTCACCAAGCCATTCTCTAACCGTGAACTCATTGCCCGCGTTAAGGCCAACTTACGCCGCAATCTAGTCAAGGAACCTGAGCCACAAGAAGTCAACAAAAACGAGATTGTAGTAGGGGATTTGGTTATTCACCAAGATGCCTACATTATCTCCAAGCACGGGGAAGAAATTGAACTGACCCACCGTGAGTTCGAATTACTCCACTACCTAGCCCGCCACATTGGCCAAGTCATGACCCGGGAACATCTCCTTGAGACTGTTTGGGACTATGATTACTTCGGGGATGTGCGGACGGTCGACGTGACTATCCGTCGTCTGCGGGAGAAAATTGAAGATATTCCAAGCCACCCAACTTATATTGTGACTCGTCGTGGGGTCGGCTACCTCTTGAAGAATCCAGATCAAGAATAGGAAGTTCTAGCATATGAAGCGAATCAGACGATTATTTCAATCGATCCATTTTAAAATTCCGATTCAAATCATTATTATTCTGCTGATTGCTTTCCAATTCGTGGGGGTCTACTTCGTTAACCAATACGAGAGCCGTACGCTTAAGAACTACCAGGATCAGATCGATACCCAGGTAGAGTTCTTGGTTAACAATGTGACGCCAATCTTAGAAGAACGCTTGAGTGAGACGGATGAACGCGCCCGTCTGACTCAGGTCATTGATACCTTCTCAAATAGTAATTTGACCCGTATCCAAATCATCAACACTAAGGATGGGATTATTGCGTCAAATAACGCCTTGGACCAGTCAGAAGCACTGGCTAAGACCAATGATAATAATGTGAGGGAAGCGTTGGTTAGCCAACGCTCTTCTAAGTTTTCAGAGTATGATGTCAATAACAAGCGTCATACCTACACCACGATTAAGCCTATCTTGAGTCAGTCGAATAATACGGTGGTAGGAGCTGTCCGGGTGACGGCCAATATGAACCGGGTCTATGAGCAGACCCAGAGTGTCATGAGTGTCTTCATCCAATCAGCAGTTATCGCCATTGTGGGGAGCTTTATCCTAGCTTTAGTGCTCTCCCAAGGCTTAACCCTACCCATTGAAAACATGCGCCAACAAGCCCTGCGGATTTCAGAAGGGATTTATAACTATCCGGCCAAGATTTTTGGGAATGACGAGTTGGGCGAACTGGCCAAGACCCTTAATGAATTATCGGTTAAGGTTAAGGACTCCCAAGAATTGATTGAATCCGAACGTCAACGTTTGGACGGGATTCTCCGTTATATGACCGACGGGGTGATTGCGACCGACCGGCGTGGTAATGTCCTGCTGGTTAATGAGCGCGCCCTGCAACTCTTGGGTATCGACCAACAATCCGCCATCGGGATTTCCATTATTCGCCTCTTGCGGCTCAAGGATCAATATACCTTGACCGACTTGCTAGGTGATGACCGGGAAATCCTCATGGATTGGGTAGACCACGGGGAATATTCCATCCTCAAGGGAGAATTCTCAGTTATTCGCCGTGAGACCGGCTTCGTTACCGGGGTGGTCTGTGTCTTAACAGACGTTACCGAACAAGAGAAGACCGAGCAAGAACGTCGGGACTTTGTATCCAACGTCTCCCACGAATTGCGGACGCCTTTGACTTCCATTAAGTCCTATACCGAAGCCCTGCGCGAAGGGGCTTGGCAGGACAAGGTCATTGCACCTCAATTCCTCAATGTTATTCAGTTGGAGACCGACCGTATGATGCGGATGATTGGTAACCTGCTAGATCTATCCAAGATTCATGAGGGTCAATATAAACTCAACCTAGAATACATTGACTTTAAGCGCATGGTCAGTCACATTCTGGACCGCTTTGAATTTATGCTGGAACAGAATCCTGACCAGAAGAAATTTAAACTTGAGCGGGATTTCACCTCGCGGGAAATCTATCTGGAAATTGACCAGGACCGCGTGACCCAAGTGATTGATAATATTTTAAACAATGCCATCAAGTATTCTCCGGATGGGGGCGTCATCGTCGTTAAGATTGAAGACTCCCATTCCCATGTCCACTTGTCCATCAAGGACCAGGGGCTAGGGATTCCGCAGAAGGATATCCCACATCTCTTCCAACGCTTCTACCGTGTCGACAAGGCACGGTCGCGTGAGCAAGGGGGGACAGGGCTTGGCTTGGCTATTTCCAAGGAAATCATTGAACTGCATGGTGGGAAAATCTGGGCGACCAGTGTGGAAGGCAAGGGTTCGACCTTTGGTTTTGACCTCCCATATCTGCAGATGGATTTTGATGATGAAGGGTGGGATGATTGATGATTCGCCGTCTCTTTATTCCTATTACCTTAATTCTGGCCGTCCTCACCAGCGGGGTCCTTTCTTGGTTGCTTCTAACCAACCCTGATTTTCTCTATGGTGCTAATTCGCAAACGCCACAACAAACCGTTCGTAATGAGCAAGTGGACAGTCTCAATCGCCAAGTAGCTGGCATGAAATTAAGCGATGTGCTAGCACCCGTAGCCCTAGATGCCTATGAGGCAGGGGGGTACTGGGAAGCTGACCCTAGCCATCTGGAGCAGGTGACAGCGGCCTTAGCTCAGACGCCTAGCGAACTCGGGGGCGACTTTGGTGTGGTAGAGTCTTCAACAACTTTTGCCAGCATGTCGACCAGTCCTCGTTTGATTCTGCGTTTTGCTGACCGCTTGCCGGTCTCTCTGTGGGGACAATGGTTCAAGTCCAAAGATGGCCCGCCACTCGATTTTGAAGCTGATCAAATTTGGCTTTTGAAAGAGGAGCCCCAAGCCCTCTACTTAGTCAATCAGGTAGATGAGACCTATGTGCGGGTGCCCCTCAATGGTTGGGACTTTGCTAGCCTCTATCAGACCGTGACCCAGGATGTCACTTCTTGGACCGCCATGTCCCAAGTGCCTTTGGCCAAGGGCAAGGCCTTGATTCGGACGGAAGCCTTTAGTCTGCCAAGTCAGGTCTATACCCTCAAGAAAGAATCAGAAGCCAATCTGATTGGTCTCTTCTTCGGTTCGGACAACTACTCCATTACGGATAGCGGTGAGAGTGGGGAGAAAAAATACAAGACCTTGGACTTGGAACTAGATGTCAACTCTGATAGTCATGTCTATACTGCGCGAAGTGAAGCTAGCCAGAACCGCAATGCTGTCAATCGCGACCAAGTCATCATGGATTCTTTTGCGGAAATGAGGAAATATGGTATTTGGACGCAAGGAATACGCCTGACGACCAATACCAACACCAATACTCTCTACTACCAGCGTTATTTGGAAGGTTATCCGCTCATGTCGGATGCTTCGCCATATTATCTAGGCTTACAATTTAATCTATCTCCTAAGGTAACGCGTTTTTCAGGGACCTTCCTGAGCCTGCGTTCTCATATAGAAGATAAGAGTGTATCCACCTCGCTTGATGCAGCAAGCAGTCTGGTCTCCCAACTCCATGAACAGGGGTTAGCGACAACGGATTTAGATCGCATTTTTGTGGCCTATGAATGGCAGGCCAATATGGAGAACTTCCAATTGGTGACCTTCCTGCCTAAGTATTATGTCGAGTACAAAGGGCGCTATATTTCCTTAGACCGACTTAATCGTGGTGAGTTGCGTAATAACCAGGAAGCTAGTAGCTCTGACCTAGTGTCGAGTGATAGTCCAAGTCTTACTGAAGAGAACACCCTAAATGAAGGGGGCCAAGAATAATGGATTTTAAACGAACCCAGATTTTACTCTTAGTCTTCTTTATCTTCTTTGATGCTTATTTGGCCTTTACCTTAATTACTAAGCAGCAGGTAAGACAGACCAATAGGGCGGAGGTCACCAATGTTAGCATTGAGACCCAGCTCAAAAACCGTAACATTAAAATCAACCAGACCTTATCTAACGAGAGTTATCAATTGCCAATCGTGAAGGCAGAGACTAGCCAAGTCCTAGATAAGGAACGTGGCACGCTCCAAGGTCAGACCGCCCGTTATAATAATGGAGTCTTACAATCGACCTTTGATCAGCCACTGGATTTGGGTCTCGGACTTGATCGCGATAGCAAGACCTTGACCCAGGAGCAGGTAGAAGACATTCGCCGTAATTTCTTGGATCGGCCTGAATACTTTGTTCGGGGGGCAGAATATACGGTTTGGTCCTTCAGTCCAGAATCTCGGACCCTAACCTTCTACATGGTGGCCTATGATGGCTATCCTGTGGTTGATGGCACGTCAGAATTGCGCCTGAGCTTTAACGCGGATTTTCAGCTGCGTGAATATACTCAGACCTACCAAAGCGACTTCAAGGTCTTAGATCAACCCATCTCTCTTATTAGTATCAAAGATGCGCTCAAACTTTTAGAGAAACGGGTGGATACCTACATTCCGGATGGCTCGACCATCCAGCAAATTAGCCTGGGGTATTATCGTACGGTTAATTTGCAAGAATTCGATGTCTATACGCCCGTTTGGGAGATTACCTATAGTCAAGATGAAGCAAGTACACGTACCGTCTTGGTCGACGCAGTGGAACACCAAGTAGTGACCAAGCCTAATACAGCTGTTACCACACCATAAAGGAGGAAAATAAGATGAAGCGACGCTCATTCTTTTGGTTAGCATTAATGGCCCTAGTGCTCGCGCTTGCGGGACCTATTAGCCAGATACGTGCTGCCGAAGTATCTTATAAGATTACCAATCAAGATGTCACTGCCGAAATTACGGCTGAAGGGAATGTTAAATTTACCCAGAAATGGGTCTTTGACACCAGTTTCATGAATGGTGCCCTCCTCAAGGTGGATACAGGAGGCTTTGAATTAGGGGCCTACAAAATCGGTGTTGAAAATGGCAACAAGCTAGAGGAGTTCACTGAGGATAAGTTGGACTCCAAGCAGCCTAAGACCTTCCACATTCAATCAAACCGTAACATCAGAACTTTCAAGGCTTACTACCCTGTTAGCAATAAGAAGGTAACCTTTGTGGCCGAGTATACCCTCAATCACATCGTGACCAACTATGCCGATACAGCGGAATTCAACCGTAAGCTAATTGGGGAAGGTGTTGACTTCAAAACCGACGTTACTGCCAAGGTCATTCTGCCACCAGGCCAAATTACCGATAAGGATAGTTTCAAAGCCTGGGCCCATGGTGGGACCGGAAGCGGGACAGTAGAATTGGGCCAAGAAAATGGGCGTTCTGTCGTGATGCTTAAGTCTAATGGAACACCAGCCAATCGCTTTGTCGAAGTGCATACCATTTTCCCAACGTCCTTGACGCCACACAACACCAATGTCGTCAATCAGAATATGAAGGCAGAAATTGAATCTAAGGAAGCTGCCCAAGCTGAGGCAGACCGCAAGGCCTATGAAAGCCAGAAGTATGCCACTAGTGCTGTCCAGTGGGGGGCTATGATCCTCATGACCTTGCTTCCCTTTCACCTCTGGCGTAAATACTTTAAGTTACGTCGCCAGTTGAATCCTAATCCGGTTCAATTACCCATCCACAACTACAACTTGCCCTCACATACGGCGCCAGCAGTGGTCACTGCAGCTGTTTTCCGGTCCAGTGGGGAACCTAATCCCGATGACTTCTCAGCAACAGTTGCTGACTTAGCCCGTAAGGGGTATTTGGAGCTAGAGGAAGAACGTCGCGAAAATCGCGGCATCTTCAGCAATAGTTCCATGACCGCGCGTGTCACTAAGTTGACTGACGAGGTAGCCGACTATCCGCTTCAAGGTCACGAACGGGCAGTTTTGACCTTCCTCTTCCCAGATGATGAAACAAGTGTCACCCTAGAAGATTTGGAAAAACGCATGAAGAAGAACCGGCATTTTGCCAAGAAGCGCTTGGCAGCCTACGAAAACTTCCAAAGCCGCGCTAGCATCGCCGGATCACAGCTAGTGGAATCGGCGCGAGACAAGAATAACAGCTTGCGTTTCCAAGCCATTGGGGCCATTATCCTCAATGTCATCTTAGGTGGAGCGGCCCTCTTTGCAGGCTTTATGGCCACCAATCATCCCTTCCTGCAACAAGTAGGCTGGATTGCACTTGGCCTAGCCCTCTTTGAAATCGTCCTTAATGTGATCTTTATGATTACCGTGTCTGTCCGACCACTCCGGACGGCAGAGGAAGACCAACTCTATCAAGAGTGGCATGGCTTTGCCAAGATGCTAGAAGATGTGGGGCAAATGAATATGCGAGACATTGCTTCCCTAGCTCTTTGGGAAGAATACCTCGTTTATGCCATCGCCTTTGGGATAGCGGATAAGGTCTTGGATGCCCTCAAGGTTCAATTCACTCAAGCAGAGTTGGTAGAAGGTATGACCTACTATCCAATGTACTATAATACAGGCCTCTACAGCCATGTGCTCAGCCAATCCATCTCATCTAACGTGAGCTCGGCTTCCGCTTATAGCCAAGACCACTCTTACTCCGGTAGTAACTCCGGTGGTTTCGGTGGTGGCTTCAGTGGTGGCTCCTCCGGTGGGTCCGGTGGTGGCGGCGGCGCAAGTGGCTTCTAACTAGATCAAAGACTGGGACTTTGTCCCGGTCTTTTTTTGATTTTGTAACTTATGAAAATTTCTTGCTATTTGGGCTTGACTCTGACTAAGTGGCGTGATATATTAATGTTCGTCTGAAAATGACAGACCAACTATCCGAAAAAATATTTGAGAAAGTCGAAAAAAAGTGTTGACTTCTCCAATGCAGGGTGGTAAGATATAAAAGTTGTCACGTGGTGGCAACAAGCACATTGAAAACTAAACAAAGACACACCAAG
>ERZ772962.34-NODE-34-length-78021-cov-4.850743_pt1 | contig 78021 bp, 60 predicted proteins | sample MGYA00580676_ERZ772962 | MGnify/ENA primary metagenome ERZ772962 (study PRJEB29015, sample SAMEA2738049) | human oral metagenome | biome: human oral; feature: human-associated habitat; material: saliva | place: China | collected 2230 ...
GCCACCATCTCACGCTTGCCCGTGGACGCATGGCCGATCTCTGGTTTGTCTGCTGCACACTCGCCGTTGCAGTCCTCATTGCTCTCCCATTTTTATCGTTCTGAAGCGCCGCTTCAGCTCCACGGCATCGTCTTCTTTTATTTTGCTTCCCATGCGCGCCCTCACCCTCTTCATCTTTTCAGTCGCATGCGCATTGCTTACGGCTTGTTCCGACGGCATTTCGTCAGAACCAACCGTCACAGTCAGTGTGCCCCCCCTACGTTATTTTGTCGAGAACATAGCCGGCCCTTACTTCCAGGTCAATACGCTCGTGCCGGCCGGGGCAAGTCCCGAAACCTATGAGCTCACGCCCAAACAAGTGGTGGAAGTCAGCAACTCGCGCGTCTATTTTAGTGTAGGCACCTTGGGATTTGAACGCGCACGCCTCGACAAACTCACAGCCAACGCCCCACGACTCACCACTGTCAACGTCTCCGACAGCATCCCTCTCATGGAAGGTTGCGCCGACGAGCACCCGGGCGAAAACATCGGCATCGATCTTCACACCTGGACTTCCCTCAATTCCGGTCGACAAATCACGCGCAACGTCTGCTCGGCTCTCTGCAAAGCAGATTCGGTGCACGCCCGTTACTTCATGCACCGCCGAGACAGTCTGCTGCACCACATCGATTCGCTCGAAGTCTCCATCCATCGGCTGCTCGACCGCCTGCATGAACGCACCTTCGTCATCTACCATCCGGCACTGGGCTACTTCGCCCGTGATTTCGGGCTGCGGCAACTCGCCGTTGAGGAAAATGGCAAAGAGCCCTCGGCCGAACACTTGCAACAACTCATCAATCAAGCACAGGCTGCGGGAGTAAAAGTCGTTTTCATCCAAAAAGAACACGCCGGACGCGCAGCGCAACGACTCGCCGAAGCCATCGGTGCACGCGTAGTCTCCATCGCACCGCTCTCGGCCGAGTGGGACAAACAACTGCTACTCATTGCCCGTGTGCTGGCCCAACCTTCTCCTGCCCATGACTCCTCCTCTCATCCGACTCACTGACGTTTCCGCCGGCTACGGAGGACGATCCGTACTCAACCACTGCACGCTCGAAGTGCACGAACAGGAGATGCTCGTGCTGCGTGGCCGCAACGGAGGTGGAAAGACGACTTTGCTCAAGGTCCTGGCCGGGCTGCTCGCACCGATGCAGGGAGAGGTGTGGCGACGCGAGGGACTCACCGTGGGATATCTCCCTCAATATCGCACCATTGACCGCGAATTTCCCCTCACGGTCTTCGACACCGTGCGCTCAGGACTTCAATGTACGCTAAAATGGTGGCAGCATTACAATGAGCGTCACCGCGAGCTCACCCAAACCACCCTTCGCTCGCTCGGACTCGAGGCGTTGGCCGCCTGCCCCATCCGCAACCTGAGCGGCGGACAGTGGCAACGTACGCTCTTGGCACGCGCACTCGTCAGCCAGCCGCAGCTGTTGCTACTTGACGAACCCGACACCCACCTCGACAATGCTTCCAAGCGCGAGCTCTACACCACCCTGCTGCGTGAACACACCCGCCGTGCCATCGTTCTCGTCAGCCACGACGAACACCTCACGCTCCCGCCCGAGGCTCAAATTATCGACTTGGGCTGAACTTTTCTCTGTGAAAAGAGCATTTTTCGCCTTACCTGTCGGGCAATCCATGAATTTTCACTACATTTGCAGCCATACAAGGTGGCTGAATCCGAGTGTTTGCATGCTAAACTCTGCTGTTTCGGTCTCCTTCTCACTCTCTTTAACTCAATATTCCTAAGATGAAAAAGTTTCTCCTCCTTGTCGCTGTTGCCTGCTTGGGCACTTCGGCCTTCGCCCAAAAGGGCACCAAAGAACTCGGCGTAGGTCTGGTCTACGGCTCGCAAGTTGAAAGCATTGGCTTTAATGTTCGCGGTCAATATTTCGTGACCGACAACGTTCGACTCGAAGCTTCTTTCAACAACTACTTCAAGCACAACGGACTCTCCATGTGGGATCTCAGCGCCAACGGTGCTTACGTCTTCAATATCACCGACAAATTCCGCGTATACCCCATGCTCGGTTTCACCTTCACCAGCTGGTCGCTTGAATATAGTATTCCTAAGCTGAATCCTGACGACACGAAAGTTATTTATGTGAAGAGCGACAACACGGTTCGCTTCGGCGCCAACTATGGTGGCGGTGCGGAATACGCCCTCTCGAAGAATGTGGCCGTTTTCGGCGAAATTCGCGAACAAGTGCTGCCCAACAGCTACAGCCAGGGCGCATTCACGCTCGGCATCAAGGCCCGCTTCTAAACACCGGCGGCTAACAGCCCAACAATCAAGCCTCGCATCGCTCCCGATGCGGGGCTTTTTTCGTTGCGATCGACGCGCAACAATGCGAAAGCGCGAAACGCGGTTTCGCACTGGCCCGATGGCTTCGCCTCGACTCGCCTACTCGAGCGGTTCATACAGCACCGGCGAGAAAAACATCGACGTTTTCTGCCGAAAGCTCCGCATTTTCGTCGAAAAGCCTCCCGTTTTACGCCCAAACGTCCCAATTTCATCGGCGGTGGTGCAGTACACGCAAGCGACACCGGAAAGAACGCCACTCGAAAATCCGTGCCGACGCAGAAACACGGAGGTAGGCATCAAACATTTCGGGAAGGAGGACAAATAGAAAGCAAACTTTGCATTTTCGCGCCCACGCTTCCTCCGTTCGAAGAGTTTTCACTACCTTTGCTCCAGCAATACACAACCGAGCTACGGAGCCCTTCTCAAGGCTCCACATAATCTAACTCAACCTATGTACGGTAAATTCCAACAACACCTCCAAACGGAGCTGGCCGCCATCCGCGAAGCCGGTCTCTACAAGAACGAACGCCTCATCTGCGGCCCGCAGCAGGCAGAAATCAACGTAGGAGGAAAAACAGTGCTCAACTTCTGCGCCAACAACTACCTGGGTCTCTCGAACCACCCGCGCTTGATCAGCGCAGCCAAGGCGGCCATGGACACCCGCGGCTACGGCATGTCATCGGTACGCTTCATTTGTGGCACACAAGATCTGCACAAGGAACTCGAAGCGGCCATCTCGCGCTTCTTCAAAACGGACGATGCCATTCTCTATGCCGCTTGCTTCGACGCCAATGGCGGTGTGTTCGAACCGCTCCTCACGGCTGAGGATGCCATCATCAGCGATGCGCTCAATCACGCCTCCATCATCGACGGCGTTCGCCTCTGCAAAGCCAAGCGCTATCGCTATGCCAATGCCGACATGGAAGACCTTGAACGCCAATTGCAGGCCGCGCAAGAACAGCGCTTCCGCATCGTTGTGACCGACGGCGTCTTCTCGATGGACGGCAACGTGGCACCGATCGACAAGATCTGTGATCTCGCCGAAAAATACGATGCACTGGTCATGGTCGACGAAAGTCACTCGGCCGGCGTGGTCGGAAAAACCGGTCGCGGCGTGTCGGAATTCTTCGACACCTACGGACGCGTCGACCTCTACACCGGCACACTCGGCAAAGCCTTCGGTGGTGCGGTGGGCGGATTCACCACCGGACGTCAGGAAATCATCGACATGCTTCGCCAGCGCAGCCGTCCTTATCTTTTCTCCAACTCTATTCCCCCCTCGGTGGTGGGTGCCGGCATCGAAACCTTCAAGATCCTCGATGAAAGCAATGAAATTCACGACCGCCTGGTGGAAAACGTTGAATACTTCCGCCACAAAATGCTGGAAGCCGGCTTCGACATCAAACCGACCCAAAGCGCCATTTGCGCCGTTATGCTCTATGATGCCAAACTCTCGCAAGACTACGCGGCTCGTCTCCAAGACGAGGGCATCTATGTGACCGGTTTCTACTATCCCGTCGTGCCGAAGGATCAAGCGCGCATCCGCGTGCAGATTTCTGCCGGACACAATCGCGAACATCTCGACCGCTGCATTGCCGCCTTCATCAAGGTGGGCAAAGAGCTCGGCGTACTGAAATAAAAAAGACGATTTCATCGGGAGCCCACTGCACGGGAAGCCCGATGAAATCGCACCTTCTTTTTCTCTCTTCCGAACAGCCGTTCGGCGCATGCGCACTGCTCGCCGACGGCTGCTCGCATGTTTGGATCTCACCGCAAGCGCTTCGCTTCCCCCGCATGAAAACCCACCACAGCAACCAAGCCTCCATCGGGCGCATCCTGAAATACACCGGCCTCTTCGGCGGGGTGCAGGGATTCTATGCGCTCATGGCGATGGTGCGCAACAAAATCACCGCTTTGTTGCTCAAAACCGGTGGAATGGGGCAAATTGACAACTTCAGCCGCACCACCGATCTCATTGCATCGGGCACCAACATGGGACTGGCCTTCAGTGCCGTGCCGCACATCGCCCGATTGGAGAGCGAAAGAAACACCGTGGCCATTCGCCACTACGTGAAATTGGTGCGCTCGTGGGTTTTCCTCACCGCCTTGCTGGGCTTGTCGGTCACGGCCTTCGCTGCCCCGCTCTGGTCTCGGCTGCTTTGGGGCGACGGAAGTCACACTTTCGATTTCGTTCTCCTCGCTCCGTTGGTCTTTTTCTCGACACTGTGCGGCGGAGAGGCGGCAGTGCTCAAAGGTTTACACCGACTGAAGAAGCTCGCCACCGTTTCGGCGCTCGGTGCCGTCACCACCCTTGTCGCCACGCTCTCCTGCTATTGGAGTTGGGGCGTCGAAGGCATCGTGCCGGCCTTGGTCCTTTCGGCCGCTGCACTCTGTGGCATGCACTGGCTGGCCGCGCATCGAAGCATACGCTACGAGATCGCACCGATGAATTGGCGCTTTTTGCGCCGAGGTCGTCGCATGATACGTTTGGGTTTGGCTTATGCCGTCGCAGGATTCGTCGCAGCCGGTGGCGAATACCTCGTGCGTTTGATCTTGCTGCACTGCGACGCGCCAGGTTTACACCACGGCAATGACACCGTCGGTATCTATGCTGCCGCGTTTACCCTCACGGTTACTTATGCGCGACTCATTTTTATGTCGATGGATGCCGATTATTTTCCAAGACTATCGGCTGCGACGGCCGACACCACCTTGCAAAATATGACCGTCAACCGGCAAATCGATGTACTCGTGCAGCTCACCGCGCCACTGCTCCCGTTGTTTTGTCTTTTGTCGCCCACGGTGGTGCGCATGCTCTATTCGTGCGATTTCTCTGCCGCAGTTTCCATGATCGAAGCCGCGGCTCCCTATCTTTTGTTCAAAGCCATCTGCACCCCCATCGCCTATTTGGGTTTGGCGCACTCGAGCAGCCGACTCTATTTGTTGGTCGAGTCCAGCTATGCCGTGGCCTTCGTCGCCGCCATGGCTTTGTGCTATCCGCTCCTCGGCATGCCGGGCGCCGGGTTGGCACTCACCGTCTGTCATGTGGTCTACTTTCTCGTGGCGCTGTTCACCTATCGACACCACTTCGGTTTTCATTTGGCTACCGACACGCGCAGACGTTGCATGCTCCAACTCTTCATTCTGCTGATCGCCGTGCTTGCCCTGCAATCGGCGCATACGTCAGTTCATTGGGTCGGGGGCTTGGGAGCTACGATCGCATCTTCCTTTTTTTCCATCCGATTCCTGGAAAAACACACTCATATTTTCAAACGTTTTCGTCGTTTTTTTACGGGAAAATAATCACCGATTTTTCCCTCATTCGTTTCTCTCCTCACAAAGGAGTGTGTGCGCCTCTTCTTGCGCACAATTTCATTGCATTTTGTCACTTCGGAGCGACAGCAAAACACGCATAGTTATCCATTCTACACATTCAAAATCCTAACCATCAATATCTTACAAGTTTGCAACAGCCTAAAAGTTCTCCATTTCCGCAAACTCTTTGATTCTTAGGGGCTTGAAAACTTCCTATTTTTTTCGCTGCTTTTTTTCTTTGCGCTGTTGTTTTTTCCCCCTATATTCGCGGCACAAATGAGAGCTGCACGACCACACGGTCGCTTCCCCGCCCCCAACATAGAGATGTCCCCTTTTCTTTCACTCGCCGTGTCAGCTCTATATATCGCATAAGGCAAACAAGAAAACAATGAGCACCGAAAATTTCATCATCACGAAGCGCGACGGTTCCGAAGAACCATTCTGCATCGATAAAATCAAAAATGCCATCATGAAGGCCTGTGCGGCTTCGGGCGATCAGCTCGACGCCGAAGCACTCGAGCGCATCATGAGTCATCTGCACTTCTGCAACGGAATGAACGTGGAGAACATTCAAAACCAAGTGGAAGTGGCGTTGATGAAAGAAGGACATTACAACGCTGCAAAGACCTTTATCGTCTATCGCAACCGCCACACGGAAGATCGACAAACGGCACAAAAGCTCCGTTTCCTCATCGACTATTGCAACGCCGACAACGCGGCTACCGGCTCAAAGTTCGATGCGAACGCAAATGTCGAGAACAAAAACCTCGCCACCCTCATCGGCGAAATCCCCAAAGGCGATTTTATCCGTCTGAACCGCCGTTTACTCTGCGACAAGCTCAAAGAGATGTACGGCAAAGAGACGGCCGACCGCTATCTCTACCTGCTCAACCACCATTACATCTATAAGAACGACGAAACCTCGCTGGCCAACTATTGTGCCTCCATCACCATGTACCCGTGGTTGCTCAACGGCACAAAATCCATTGGCGGTAATTCCACAGCACCCACCAATCTGAAATCTTTCTGCGGTGGATTCATCAATATGGTGTTCATCGTCAGCTCCATGCTCAGCGGCGCCATCGCCACAGTTGAGTTCTTGATGTACATGAGCTACTTCCTCGAGAAGGAATACGGCACGAACTACTACCTCCGCGCCGATGAAATCGTGGATGCTTCGCTCAAACAGCGCACCATCGACAAGGTGATCACCGACTGCTTCGAGCAAATCGTCTATTCCATCAACCAACCCACCGGCGCCCGCAACTTCCAATCGGTGTTCTGGAACATCTCCTACTACGACCGCTTCTATTTCGAATCGCTCTTCGGAGAATTCCGCTTCCCCGACGGATCGCGCCCGCACTGGGAACCCCTCAGCTGGTTGCAAAAGCGCTTCATGAACTGGTTCAACCAAGAGAGAACTAAATGCGTGCTCACCTTCCCGGTCGAAACGATGGCACTCTTGTGCAAAGACGGCGATGTGATCGACCAAGAATACGCCGATTTCACCGCAGAGATGTATGCCAAAGGTCACTCTTTCTTCACCTATATGAGTGACAATGCCGACTCTTTGGCCAGCTGCTGCCGCCTGCGCAACGAGATCCAAGACAACGGATTCTCCTACAGCCTCGGAGCCGGCGGGGTGTCGACCGGTTCGAAATCGGTTCTCACCGTCAACCTCAACCGCTGCGTGCAACAAGCCACGCGCGAAGGACGTGACTATGTGGAATATCTCGATGAAATCATCGATTTGATGCACAAAGTCCAGATGGCCTACAACGAAAATCTGGAATGGATGCGCAAACGCGGCCTCCTGCCCCTCTTCGATGCCGGCTACATCAACATCAAACGCCAATATCTCACCATCGGCGTCAACGGCATGGTCGAAGCGGCCGAAAGTCTCGGCATCACCATCAGCGACAACGAGGAGTATTGCAACTTCGTGGAGCGTATTCTCTCGCTCATCGAGTCGTACAACAAGAAGTACCGCTCGAAGGATCTGCTCTTCAACTGCGAAATGATTCCCGCAGAGAACGTCGGTGTGAAGCATGCCCGCTGGGATCGCGAAGACGGCTACTACGTGCCGCGCGACTGCTACAACTCGTATTTCTACATCGTAGAGAACAAAAATACCGATCCCATCGAGAAGTTCCGTCTCCACGGTCGCCGCTACATCGACCACCTCACCGGCGGCAGCGCCCTCCACTGCAATCTCGAAGAGCATCTCTCGCAACCCCAATATCGTCACCTGCTCCGCGTGGCTGCCGTGGAAGGCTGCAACTACTTCACGTTCAACATCCCCAACACGCTCTGCAACGAATGCGGCTGCATCGACAAGCGCTACCTCACCGAGTGCCCGCACTGCCATAGCCACAACGTCGACTACCTCACCCGCGTCATCGGCTACCTCAAGCGCGTTTCCAACTTCTCGGTCGACCGCCAGAAAGAGGCCGCGCGCCGATATTATGGCGTGCTCAAACCCGCGAAAGTGTAATCTCGTCGCATCGGTGTAAGCACCTCCCGTCGACACTTCCGAAGCATTCCCCCGGCAAGCGGTGTTAGCGCCACTTGTCGGGGGAAATATTGAATCCACCGACGAAAAATCGTCCAATCCATCGATTCTATCATGCTCAAATACGTCAACCACGACATCGTTTTCCAAGAATTCCCCGACGAAGTGACCCTCGCTGTGAACCTCTCACGCTGCCCCTGCGCCTGTCCGGGGTGCCACAGCACCTATCTTTGGGGCGACAACGGCGAGGAACTCACCGAAGAACGTTGGCTCGCGCTGGTTGAACAATATGGTCGCACCATCACCTGCGCCGCACTGATGGGCGGCGACAACGATCCGAGCCGTGTGCTCCATCTCCTCTCGCTCCTCCGCGAAACGCATCCCCAACTGCACACCGGTTGGTACAGCGGCCGCACGGAACTGCCCGATGGATTCGACGCCCTCAATGCCCCCACCTACGTGAAACTCGGTCCGTGGCGCGAAGCCTGCGGTCCGCTGAGCAGTCCGACCACCAACCAGCGCATGTATCGTTACGCTGCCGACGGAACGCGGACTGACATCACCGAAAAGTTCCAGAAGAAAGGACTGAAGATCTGAATGCAGGCACCGTCGCCTTCTTCCCGCCGCCACTCCAACTACTGATCTGCGTAAAATCGCAGAGCCGGCCGCTGTTGAGCGACAACACCGACCGACATTGGAACGAGAACGGCGGTCTCATCGCAAGATCTTTCCCTCTATGGATATCACTACTTAAAAACTCCCCCTCAGGTCCGATGACTTGAGGGGGAGTTCTTTATAGGATCACACTGTCGGCACGAAGGTCACGCAGGAAACGAACCTAACCTTTGACATTCTTATTCGCGGGCGTTTCAAAAACCAGTACAGAACCGGCCTTCACAAGCAGCTTCTTGCCATTCGCCGCATCGCCCGTGGAAGTTTGGAGCGGCAGTGCTTGATCTTTGTAGACCGTCACAATACACCACTCGCGCCCATTCGCGTGATAGTAGTGAACCCCGAGATAAGGAAGCGGTTCATCGCAAGCCCCGTCGATGAGAGACAAACGATACAACGCACCCCCGTGACGCACAGCAAGCTCATTAGACAGGAAATACGTCGCATAGCTCACTTCCGTGCCGCCTTTGCTCTTCGCACTCCACGTGCGGCGGTTCACATCATAGACTTCATCACGATCGGCCTCTACATTCAATGCGCCTTGCGAATTGGAGAAATCAACGGTTTCATCGTGGCCATTCAGCGAAATTTTCAGGCAGCCGTTCACCTTCGCCGGGACTTTACGGTCATTTTTCTCCGTGGCATAGGTCGATTGTTCGCCAAGCGCCAAACCGTTGAGGAGCGATGTTTCCAAATGTGCAAGTTCGTCGGCATAGGCGCCGAGCGGCTTCGACAAACGCAGATTGGCTTTCGACAAGCTCTTCAAAAAAGCACTGATTTGCTCACTCGTGAGGGCGGGTATCACCGCTTCTCCGTTCACGCGAAGCGCAGACAAGGCCGCACGACGCTCCTCGTCGGACATTTGCGGCCAAACACGCACCAAAGAATCGGCCATAGTCATACAATGCTCATAGTCGCGACGCGCCAATTCACGCCACTTGCTCTCATTTTGAGCCATTACACCGCCGGCAAACAGCAAAGCGGCGCAGAAAAGGAATACTTTTTTCATAAGGAACTCTTTTTACATAAGTGGTTTTATCTCATGTTTAGATGACTCTATATCTATAGTTATCGTTCTCTGTCGACAGTTCAGAAGACATAGCGCAACTGAAATGACAGATCCTGCTGACTGTGCCCGTCGATGCGCTGCATGCCACTACCCACTGCAGCCCGATCGGAACGATAGATCGCCGCATAACGACATTCACAAGTCCAATGTGTCGAGGGTTTCCACTGCAGGAGCAGCACCCCCGCACAGCCCCGTCCGTAGAACGTGGGGAAAGCTCCGCGCCCGCGCAACTGGGGTTCGTAGGCAAACAAGCGAGCGGAGAAATCGGGGGCGGAGAAAACAGCACCGAACACCGATGCCTGCAGAGACGATGAAATCGCGACTTTCGAACGACAAGACAGCATCAATCCCCATCGGGGCTGTGGACGGGTCTGATGATGAAAGGCGGTCGCATCGAGGCTCGCCTGCCAAGACCAGCGCGATATTTCGTAACTCCAACGGGCGCGCAGTCGATGCGTGGTGCAAAACTCCAAACGCGGAGCGAAACCGGCAATGGTTTGCTGTTTCGTCTTCACACGATAGCGCAACAATCGGCTCCAGGCTCCGCGGTGGTGCTCCCACTCCACCCCACCCGCCATGCCCACCGCAGGAGCTGCCGCACGAAAAGTGGGACGCGGGTGACGAAAAGCATCGATAAAACCGCGGAAAACACTGTTGCGCAGGCCAGTATAGCGCAGGGCCAGCGAAACACCGGTCTCATTCTGTGCCCGACTGCCGTCTTGGCCCACGCGAGCATAGGGGGCCACATAGCCGGGGGCGAGTACGCGCACCGACACGACCGATTGCCAATCGTCTCGACGATGAAACCGTGCAAAAGCGACCGCCGAAACGTTGCCACTGCCGTCTACGGCCACTTCTCCCCGCACCTCACGTCCTGCACCGCCGTAACCGCCGTCGAGCGATAGGCCCGCTGCGTGATTGCCTCGCAGATAGCCGGCCGCATAGTTCCGCTCGCTCGGAAACACCGGGGGAGAAAAACCGGCGAAGTAGGTCGTGGCTCCCGCAGTGAAACGGCCGGAAATCCATTCGGCACGCGCACCGAGCGTGGTCACGCCCAAGGTGTGACGATGGGCGCGCTCATCGAGCGAACGATGCAGGCCGATGTGATAGAGCGTCAGGGCGGAATCACCGCGCAAACGCGCATCCCACAGTGCGTGGGAGGCAAAACCGGTGAAACGCCATGCTCCCCATCCGCCACTCACCACCGCTCCGCGCAAAAATTGCGTCTCATTGGACGGTGAATTAGGCAAAAATCGACTTTGTCGTGGTGCAGTGCGTTCCAATTCCAAGAGAGGATGGACGAAAAAGGCATGGCCGAACAAGAGTCCCTCGCCAATGGCCAAAGCATAGTCGCCCACCAGGCCACTCCACCGTCCGGAACGCGCTCGAAAGGTCGCGAACCCACCGACGTGATCGAAAGGCCGGTTGCCATGCGCCGCGAAGGGTTCGCCCACGTCGTTCTCGAGCAAGAACCCCCACTGCAGTGCGCGGTGCGCGGAGTAGCGATAGCGCAACGCGGTGCCCAGATTGGGGCCGAGAAAGAACTGCGATCGCTTGCGAAGCAATTCTTCGCGATCTGACGGCCTAAAACCTTTGCGACGATACAGGGGTAGCTCCGAACGCATTTCGAGGCTGTGACGGCCGGAAAACCACCTTTTGCGCCAATTCAGCGAAGTAACAAGGGTGTCACCTACGTAAGTGAAGAGCGAAAGCCAACGTCGTCGGCGATAGTCTAAACCGCGCACGCCCATCAATTCGCCGGGCGAAGCAAAGGCACGCAATCGGCTGCGATAACGCAGCAGCGAATCGATTTGCGCCTCATCGAGCAGTCCCAACGCACGGAAATCTTCGGCTGTGGCGGTGTTCAAATTCAGCGGATTTTCGAGAAAAGGCTCGATTTCATCGAGCACAGTATAGCCGCGAAGGGTCAATACATTGGCTTCTTCGCTTTCGTCGTCGAGCATCGTGAGATATTCTTCGACAAAATCGCTCCAGGTGAGTTGCGGATGCCCGGCATCGAACACTTGTGCGCACATGCTGAACGGCAACCACCACAATGCTAACAATAGATTTCTCACGGTTTCATGGCTTTTGCGCGCAAAGCTAAAAAAAAAACAAGGCCCACCAAATAATCTTCCCCAAAAAAGTCGAACTGACCTGATTTTTTCAACCCTCGCCACCTTCTTGTTTCGAAAACACCGCCGCTTTCGGCACTTTCGTCCCCACTTTCTCGAGCAGCTGCGCTATACAAATACGAACAGCACCGCCTCCCCGTGAAACACGAGGAGGCGGTGAATAGGAATGGAGGAGAACGATTGCCCTATACGCGCGCGCGTCAGTCGATTTCAGAAAACGATCTTCACCCTTCACCGACGTCCACAACCCACTAATTGGCAGACATTTACGGGTGAAGGCTTTTGAAAACCGGAAAGTTCACCGATGCATATTTCGCAATCTCATTACGGATAATAAGCACACCGGTAAAGGCGAGGTGAAGGCTTAATTTGAGCAAAGCCTTCACCCCAAACCAACTCATACTCATTACCTTACGACCACCCGGTGAAGGGTGAAGACATTTTTCGCAAAACGGCTGATACGCGCGCATGCACGCGTACGCGAGAAACGCAAATAAACCGTTTGCATATACCGAAATGGTAACTCGAGAGTTCCGACCACTGAAAAGAATCAGGTCATGATGTTTCACGGATTGGCAGCAATGATCTCCGGGTGGTATTCGAAGTGCATGGTGTCGTAATGATACCAATACCCTCCCCAGATGAAACCATGCTTCTCGAAAATCTTCGCCAGCTCGAGTGGCATGCGGTTGCGGTAAACCAGCTGCGTGCTGGCTTCGTCCTTTCCGGAGTTTTTCCAATAGTCCGCATACTTGGCCACACCGATGTCGATGGCAGTGGCGAAGGCATGTGAGCTGAGCCGCTTGGTGCCTCGGATGTAGCGCCAATTGAAAGTGCCCGATGAAACCAGGTATTTTTTGAGTTCCGGGTGTTGTTGCAATTCGCGATTTACTGCTGCCAAGGCTGCTGCGGCACCGTTCACCTTCGAAAAGAGCACATAGCTGCCATTCCAGGGCACTTTGACGAGCTGCTTGCGCACTTCGGCCGGTGTGGAACCGTACATGTATTTGAAGAGACGCTCGTTGCGGCAGCGACCGGCGTCGTTTCGGATGCCGGTTGGGCGCTCTCTTCGGTACGTGAAATAGAACATGTCCTCAATGTCAGCGTGGTCCAACCGTTCGATCGGGGTCTTCTGCTGCCCGTCGTCGTAAAGTATTTTGCTCCCGTCGCTCATGATCAGGTAATTGTCCTTGTATCCTTTGACGTAGTCGGGATAGCAATCCATCAGGATCTTTGCATAACGAGGTATCTGCCCGGTGGAGTTATTGCCTCCGACGTGGGGCAGCTTTTCGCTCTCGGGAAGTGGACGAGCGGCAGCTTGCTTGCAGAGATTCACGCCGAGATAGGCGCTGAGCGCCAGGGCGAAGGAGGCCGCGATGCAGCTTTTTATCATATTGCGCGGGGTGAAAAGAATGGAGGGAGTTGTTATTGCTCAAATTGATGCAACAGCGAGACATTAAAGGCTTCTATGCTCGAAAAGGCACTTTTGGGAATAGACTTGTGACGGGGTACGTACCAATCGTATTTGAGAAAGAATTTCAGCAATACCGGATTCTTGAAGATGTAGCCCTTGCGCGCATAGAGGGCATTCTTCCAAATCCAAATTTCGCGCTCGCTGAGGTTGGCCACTTCCTTGGAAGTCAGTCTCCGCTCGGACAGGAAATCCCAAGGGGTTCCCCACGCCGTGGGCCAAGCTTGGATTTGGGTTGTCGTTTGCGCGGGAGATGCCGTGACAGCAGGTTGCTTCGCTGCGGTCGCCGGGGTGCAGATGGCCATGACCAGCACGATTTGAGTAAGCGTTTTCATAAGGTGAAATGTGGGATGAAGTGGGTTGGATTGTATCTATCTGCGATTTGCTGCTGAAACCGACTTTGCGGCGAACCCATTGCAATCCGTGCAGGCGCTCAGCTTGACAGCGCATGGAACCTACCGGACTCATCGGGTGTGAGGGCAAAGATAAAAACAAAAAGTAAATACACAAAAAAAACGGAACCCTTCCTCACACGAAGTCGGGGAAAACGGAAACGACATTGGAGGATAGAAACGACACATCGGAAAGCGAGCGGGTCACTTTCCGATGTGTTCGTTTGTCCGGGTGGACAAAAGAGGGGAAGAGAGAGAACTGAAACCGAGGAGATCGGCGGGGTGTTTTAATAGAGAGCAATGTGTTGTTTTGTCTTCCTCAGTCGTGCACGTTGTTTTGTGCCGAATCGATGGTCACGGCCATCTTCATTCCATTCTGCAATTGTCGATAGGGTGTGGTTTCGAGCTGTGCTGAATCCGCCTTGTGCTGATGTTCGAGTGCGACGCCCACGGGCGCATTGTTCGAGCGATCTGTGGCTTCAAACGCTGCGGTGCCCACCAGTACGACAATGGCCACTGCCGCTGCGGCACGCCACAATGGGCGAATACGATCGGCAAAAGTCATCTTCACTGCAGTCACATGGACTTCGGGAGCAAGCCCCTCTGCTTCGAGACGAGCCGCGATTTTACGGTCGAAGCGCTCATCGAGACGCGGTTTTTCGGCGATTTCACCGGCTTCCATCAAGAAAATGGGGGCATAGCGCCGCAAATGCTGCGGAACGTCTCTTTGAGAAAAGAAGGCACGCAAGATGCGCTCTTCTTCGATCGTGGTCGCTGCTTCAAAGTAGCGATCGATCAGCTGTTCGATGTATACGTAGTCCATATGAGAGAATGCAAAGAGAGTGAATTTGAGGCAGGCGACCGCTCAGAATCGATGCAGATCGGCTTCGAGGGCGGCTTTGAGTGCTTTGCGTGCTCGATGCAAGGTGACTTTCACATCGGCTGCGGTGATTTGCATCACTTCTGCCACCTCTTCGTAGGAACGACCGTCGATTTCGCGCAATTGCAATGCGGTGCGCTGTTTCTCGGGGAGGGTGTTGAGCACACGCTTCACCCACAACACGCGTTCTTGTTGTTCGAGTTCTTCGTCGGGATGCGCAGTGTCGAGCGCGATCTCGGAGGGGGCAGCGTCCAGCGGAAGATGGGCGGCGTCCTTTTTCTCGGAACGATCGATAGCCAGGTGGCGACAGATAGTCAAACAGTAGCTTTCCAAATTGACGGTGCGCGGAACGTCCTTGCGACGTTCCCACACACGCACCAGTGTGTCTTCGACCACATCCTCGGCTTCGAGGCTGTCGAGCGTGATGCGCAATGCTACCCGATAAAGCTTGTTCTTCAGGGGAAGCAGATCGTGTTGGAAATCTATTTCATTCATGCCTCTATAGAAAAGACGGACAACCATGGGGAAAAGTTACATCTCATCGCTAACTTTTTTCAGTCTCCATTGTGTATCAACGCATTACCAACTCTTTTATTTTACTTTCTCGCAGACCAGCATCGTTTTTTTCCCGTCGGACAGTGTGCAGGCAAACACGTAATGATCGCCTCCTTCGCTCCATTTGAATCGTTTGCGGAGTTCGGCCACGGTGGAGGGAAAGTTGCGTACGGTCAGATTGACTTGCCGAAGAGCTGCCACACGGCGGAGTTCCGATTTGGAAAAACCGACCACATCAGTCAGGCGAAAGACGCGACCGGGGAAATCTAAGCGCGGTTGTGCCGACGTTCCGACATAAAGGTGGGTATTGGGATGGAGTGTCACGACGTCAAACTGCTGCGATAGGCTGCGATAGGCACCGGCTTTCAACACGGCCGCGTTGGGTTCGTAGAGCCAGCCCGACAAATTCTCGGCGAGTCGAAGCGGTGCGGTGCTTTCGTCCGAAAAGGTGAACGAAAAGGTGGCGGACGGACGGCGACCGGTGCTCGACAGATCGACGCAGGTGATGGGGATCTCTATCGGATCGAGAGCCACCGTCGCTTCGTGCTGCAGCAAACCGCGACAACACAAGAGGATTTCTTTGCATTCTCCGTCGACGGCCACAATGTGAACGGCTTCGATCCCGGGCAAACGATCGAGGGCATCGCGCACATCGAGCATGGGCGAGAGCTTGATCAGGAGATGGCGACAACGGCTGCGCAGCGACGCGGAAAGGGCGCAGACATCGGGCTCGCAGGCTTCGATGCGAACTACTTTTCGCCCGATTTCATCGCGACGTGCGGGATCGAGGAAGAGAATATCGGCGAAAGAGAGTGTGTCGAGGAAAGTAGAGGCTTCGGAACAGACCGTGCGCGCCTGCGTCAACCCGAGCAAAGGGAAGTTGTGGACGGCCAGTTCGACCAATTCGGCATTGCGTTCCACATAAACGGCTTCGGCGCAGTGTGCAGCCATGAAAGAGAAGTCTACCCCCATTCCACCGGTGAGATCGACCAAAATGGGGTGGTCGAGCTTTTCGACCCAATGTTCTACCAAAGTGGCTTTGTAGCGTGCTGTGACTTCGCCGCTGCACTGCTCGAGGGAGAGACGCGGCGGAAAATGCAATCGCGGTACGGCGCACCACGAAGGGACCTTCGCACGAAGCCGTTGGCGTCCTTCAATTTGACGCAAGATGAAAGTGCGCGCTTCGGGGGAGAAGGCGTTGAGACGCAGCGCGAGATCTCCGACGCGTTCCTCGGCATGGGCTTCGATGAATTCGTAGTATTCGGCGCAATCGTTCATTTAGGGAATGGGCGTATAGTGTGCGCGAGCTTGTGCGCGGGTTTTGAAATTGAAATGCCACCATTCGGTGGGAAGGACACGAAAGCCGCCGGCTGACATGGCTTCGCGCAACACACGGCGCAGACGAATATGTTCGGGACGCAACACGCCTCGACGCAACCAACGCGCTTCATCACGAACATGGGCTGCGGGACCGAGATAGTCAATGGGGGTTCCCATCGAAAGCCCGGTGGTGTCGCCTGCGGCATGGAGCAAACGACCGGCGCGGTCGCGAACGTCGTGCGCCCAGCAGAGGGTGAGGTCGACGGCCAGCCCGTAGTTGTGCAGTCCGCCTCCGTGTGCGGGATTGCTGACGTAGATGTTTTTGGACGTGTGCGCGACGACGTTCCACATGCGTTGCTGTATGCGCATGGGGCGTGTGGCATCGTACACTTTGAGGGCGTAATCGGGATATTTCCGTTGCAATGCGTTTTGAGCTTTGCGCAGGGCACGAGCGGTTTCGGGCAGCAAATAGGCGTGATGCAGGTCGGTGTAGAGCACGCGACCGACAAAATTGTCGGGACGCGCATACATCAAACTGACGTACACACCGGGAACTGCCGTGCGCACGTCGACCAAACCGCGCTGTTCCAACGAACGTTCCAACGGCGTGAGGCGTTCGGCGCCGGACTGCGCGAAGAGACTCAGCGGGAGGAGGAAAAAGGAAAGGAAAAGACGCATATTCATGGAGACAAAGTTACGTTTTTTCGAGCGATGGAGAAAGCGGTCGTGACAAATTGGTTATCTTTGCGCACATGCTCAGTCTTTTCTCCTTTCCTTTCGTTTCCGCAGCGTCTCCCTCCCGATGGATGGCGATGACGTGTGCGTGTGGCGTGGCGATCGCTCCCCTATCGCTGCCAGCAGCGCAACCGACGGCCGAACCAGACTCGGTGAAATCGACATTTTTCCGTCCGACAACGGTGGAAGGGGGGCTTTCTATGGGACAGGTGTTGACCATGGATCGTTATCAGCGGGCGTGGATGGAAAGTGCGGCGAGTCGAGGGGTGCATTGGGGTTGGAGACGACGTACCCTCTTCGCGCCGGACGGATATGCAGCGGACTATAACTACCCGGAATGGGGTGTGACACTGCAAATGATGGACTATGCCGGAGTGAAGATGCGCAAAACGCCTTCGCCCGATTGGGGCATGGCCGTTCCGGTGGACTACAGTTCCTCGCCGGGTGCGGTCTTTTCGTTGGTGGGATCGTTCAGCCGCCCGCTGTTTCGCACGGGGAAATGGCAAATGGGCTATGCTTTGGAGGAGGGTTTGGCGTTTTGCACCCGGCCGTATGCGAAAGAACACAATATAGACAATGAACTCACGGGCGGACATTGGCTCATTCATTTTGGAGCTTCGCTTTACGCGGCGAGGCGATTGGACAAGCATTGGAGTTTGCGCGGTGATTTGGCATTCAGACACGTGAGCAACGGGGCGACTTACCGACCGAACAAAGGGTTGAACGCGGTGCTGCCGACGCTCAGTCTGCAATATGATCTCGATGAAATCGGGGTTCCTCAAGTCAACGTGCCGAAAGCGGCCTTTGTCAAGGGGGCTTTTTGGCGGATCGGTGCCAATGTCGGCGTGCGCACACTGATCGAGGATTGGTTGCGCACGCAGTATGCCACGCCCCCGTCCGATGCGGAATACCGAACTGGTGATTTCAAACGCTATGCGGTGGCCAATCTGCAATTGGACCGTATGTATCGCTATGCCCGAAGATGGGCGACGGGTCTGGGGGTCGATCTTTTCTACACCCCTTACGTGCGAACACTGCAAAACCGAGAAGTGCCCGAAGCTTCTACGGCGAAATACAGTTGCTGGTCGGGAGGGATTGCGCTGAAACACGAGGCGTACTACGGTGATTTCAGTGCTTATGTGCATTTAGGCTTGTACCTGTGGAGACACACCGGGAAAATGCAATCTTTCGACGAAACGCCTTACTACGAACGAGTGGGGGTGCGATGGAACCCTCCCCGATGGAAGGGCATGTCGGTGCAGTTTGGTATCAAAGCGCACCGATTAAAGGCCGATTTCACCGAATTGGGAATTGGATTTCAATGGTAAACAACGAAAAAGCCATCGCAGGTCTGCGATGGCTTTTTCGTTTATGCAGGAGAAAGGGGTTAGCCTACTTTCTCGAGCCGTTTCATCTGCGAGAAGATGAAGATGAACGAGAGGAGACACAACACGGCCAGAGTGGTCCACACCACATAGAGGGGCACTTTGCACCAGAGCAGTGCAGGAATGACCGTGAGGAAGTTGCCGACGGCCGTGGCCACGAACCAACCTCCCATCATCATTCCTTTGTACTTGGGGGGAGCTACCTTCGAGACGAACGAAATGCCCATCGGCGAGAGCAGCAGCTCGGCGAACGTGAGGACAAGATAAGTGAGGATCAACCAACCGGGCGAAACGAGGAGACCACCGCTTTCGATCTTAGCCTCCACTTCGGCTTTGGCCATCTTTCCGACGGTTTGCGCCTGAATCTTTTGTTGTGCAGCGGCCGATTTGATGCCGTTCACCTCGTTCTCATACCCCAAACGAGTAATTTCAGTAATCTGATCGTACTGGCAGCTGTTGTTAGCTTTGAGTATGGTCGCGTTTTTGGTGATCTCACTTTTCTCTTTGGGATCCGTCACTTCTTTCAACTGAGCCGCGGCAGTTTCATCCACTTGCTTTTGGCGCTTGTTCAATTCTGCCTGGATTTTCTCCTTGTTTTCGTTGAAACGAGTAGTACGATCATCAATGAGCTTCTGCGCTTCCTTGTCGATATTCGCGGTTTTCTCTTTCGTCGCTTCGTCGATATTGAATTTCTCCGTCACTTGTTCTTCCAACGGCTTGATACCGAGAGAAGCAACGATCATCACACCGAAACCAATCGCAGCCACGATCATACCATAGGCGATTTTACGCGGTGCAGAAGGTTCTTTGCCGCGAGCGGCCAACCAGCCGAAGAGCGCCACACTGATTGGGGTGAGTCCCACAACGAAACAAGGATTGAATTGCTGGAAGATGGGAGCTGCCACCTTCGTTTCGGCCGGAACGTTCAGTCCAAGGACGATCAGCAAAGCGGCACAAACGAGCACCACCGCGGTGGCAATGACACGACCTTGCGTGGTTTTGCTCTGCACCACAGCGAAAGCCGCGTAAATCGACACGATGCAAAGGAGCAAAGTGCGCACATCGAAAAGCATCGAGGGGATACCGGTCGACGTCTTCTGCGTGAACTCAGCAGCGAAATAGGTCAAGGTAAGTCCGTTTTGGTGGAATGCCATCCAGAAGAAGATGACCACGGCGAAAACGAGGCAGAGCGCTACGATGCGAGCCCGCGTGTCGGCCGGCGAAAGTTCCACAGTTTCTTCTTTTGCCTTGTTTTCTTCGGTGGAATCGGCTTTTTCTTGCTTTCCTTCGACGTGACGGAAGGTGGAGCGCGATGCAAAATAGATGAGCATCGAGATGATCAGCGAAACACAGGCCACTGCAAAAGCGAAGTGGTAGCTGTCGGCCTTGGAGAAACCGATATTCTGGGCATACTCCATGATTTTCACGGCCGCGCTCGGAGCGAAGAGTGCACCGATATTGATGGCCATGTAGAAAATGGAGAAGGCCGCGTCGCGCTTACCGGCCAATTCCGGACTTTTGTACAGGTCGCCCACCATGACTTGGAGATTTCCTTTGAAAAGTCCCGTTCCCATACAAATCAGTGCCAGTGCACCGATGATGGCGATCACAGCCGGTGTACCGTTGCCCAAGGGGAAGGACAACAAAAGGTAGCCCAGGAACATGATCGAGATGCCGATCGTCACCATGCGACCGTAACCGAATTTATCGGCGAGAATACCTCCGATGAAGGGGAGGAAATAAACGAACATCAGGAATGTGGAATAGTACGACCCGGCGAGAGCGGCACTCCATCCAAAGTTATCCTGGAGGAACAGCACGAAAACGGCCAACATCGTGTAGTAGCCGAATCGCTCGCCGGTGTTGGCGAGAGCCAGAGCAAATAGCCCTTTGGGTTGTCCTTCGAACATGGGAAAGAATTTAGGGGTTAATGAATGGGAGATTTTTATTTCGTAGGGAAAGAGGGGGGGAGGAGATGAGCGAAGCCGTCTCAACTTGCGGAATCATTCGATGAAATCGAGGATTCTACGTTCTTCGGCGAGAAAATAGGCAGGAAATCGGCGGAAGCGCCTCTTCCGTCCGCTCACTTCCGGCGAAGCCGGGAAAAGTCGTATGGACTTACTCAAGTTCGTCCTTGAGAAAACGTGCCGTGTCGCCCTTTCCGGCTGCCACTACTTGTTCGGGTGTGCCGGCTGCCACCACCGTACCGCCGCCGCGACCGCCTTCCGGTCCCATATCGATGAGATAGTCGGCCACCTTGATCACGTCGAGGTTGTGTTCGATGACAATTACGGTGTTTCCCTTCTCCACCAGGCGATTGAGCACGTCGATGAGCGCACGAATGTCCTCGAAATGCAATCCGGTGGTGGGTTCGTCGAGAATATACACCGTGCTGCCGGTGTCACGCTTGGAGAGTTCGGTAGCTAGTTTCACGCGCTGGCTTTCGCCGCCCGAGAGTGTGGTGCACGATTGGCCGAGTTTCAAATAACCGAGTCCCACGTCCTGCAACACTTTGATTTTGTGCAAGATATTGGGCACGTTTTCAAAAAATTCCACCGCGCGGTTGATCGTCATGTCCAGTACGTCGGCGATGCTCTTCCCTTTGAAACGCACCTCAAGTGTCTCGCGGTTGTAACGTTTGCCGTGGCAGGTTTCGCAAGGCACGTACACATCGGGCAAGAAATTCATCTCGATGGTTTTGTAGCCACTGCCTTTGCAGGTTTCGCAGCGCCCGCCACGCACATTGAATGAGAAGCGACCGGGCTTGTAAGCGCGCATTTTCGATTCGGGCAGGTTGACAAAGAGCTGCCGTATGTCGTCGAAAACACCGGTGTATGTGGCCGGATTCGAACGCGGCGTGCGACCGAGCGGACTTTGATCGACGGCCACCACCTTGTCAATATGTTCCAGTCCCTCCACACGCTCATACGCCAGCGGTTCGCGCAGCGAGTGATAGACGTGTTGCGAAAGGATGGGATAAAGGGTATCGTTGATAAGAGTCGATTTGCCCGATCCCGAAACGCCCGTCACGCCGATGAGCGTTCCCAGTGGGAAATCGACCGTGACGTTTTTCAGGTTGTTGCCTTTCGCCCCCACGATGCGCAGCACCTTTCCGTTGCCTTCGCGGCGCACGGTGGGAACGGCTATGCGCCGCTTCCCATTGAGGTATTCTGCAGTGAGGGTTTTGCTTTTGAGCATCTCGGCCGGTGTGCCCTGAAACACCACTTCGCCGCCTTTGCGACCGGCGCGGGGACCGATGTCCACCACGTAGTCGGCGGCCAGCATCATGTCCTTGTCGTGTTCCACCACGATCACCGTGTTGCCGGTATCACGCAACTGTTCGAGCGAATGGATCAGTCGCACATTGTCTCGCTGGTGAAGCCCGATCGAGGGTTCGTCGAGAATATAGAGCACATTCACCAGTTGTGAACCGATTTGGGTGGCCAATCGTATGCGTTGGCTCTCACCGCCCGATAGCGTCATGGCCGTGCGGTCGAGCGAGAGGTAATCGAGGCCCACATCGAGGAGGAATGAAAGGCGCGAACGGATCTCTTTCAAAATCTCCGTAGCGATAGCTTGCTGCTTGCCGGTGAGTTTTTCGCCGATTCCATCGAGCCACTCTTTCAGTTCGGCCACATCCATCGCTGCCAACTGAGCAATGTTCTTATCGCCGAATTTGTAAGACAGCGCCTCGCGATTGAGTCGTGCGCCGTGGCATGCCGGACAGCAAGCCGTGGTGTTGAATTGTTCGGCCCATCGCTGCGAAGCGGCCGTCATCTCGGCATCGGCCATTTGGCGAATGTATTTTACCACGCCGCCGAAATCGGCGTAATAATCGTCGGTTCGCCCCATGCGTGCTGCGGGAATACGCAGCAACTCGGGCGTTCCGTTGAACACGGCATCGAGTGCTTCGTCCGACAATTCGGCCACCGGCGTGTCGAGCGTGAAACCATATTGTTCGAGCACGGTTTCGATTTCCCAAAAGATCAGGGTTTTCGTGTATTTCCCGAGTGGAACGAGCGCACCTTTCTTGATGCTGAGTTTCGGATCGGGACATACTTTCTCACGGTCGATCACATTGACCACGCCCAGCCCTTTGCACTTGGGACAAGCCCCTTGCGAGGAGTTGAACGAGAAATTGTGTGGCGCCGGTTCGCGATAGGCCAGTCCCGTCACGGGACACATGAGTCGTTTGGAGTAATAACGCACGGTTTCATCGTCGGCATCGAGCACAAGCATCAGTCCGTCGCCTTGCGAAAGGGCTTGCTGCACGCTCTTCTTGAGGCGCTCTTCGTCCTTGGCCTGCACCTTGAGTTTGTCGATCACCAATTCGATGTCGTGGTTCTTGTAGCGGTCCACACGCATCCCGGTTTCCAGTGAGCGCAACTCGCCGTCCACCCGCACATTGATGAAACCCTTTTTGCGCACACTCTCAAAGAGCTCTTTGTAGTGTCCCTTGCGTTGTTGCACCAGAGGGGCCAAGAGATAGACACGGTGGTCGGCATAGTGACTGAGCAACAATTCGATGATTTGCTCCTCGGTATATTTCACCATTTTCTCACCGCTGGCATACGAATAGGCTTCGCCGGCTCGCGCATAGAGCAGGCGGAGGAAGTCGTAGATTTCGGTGACCGTGCCGACCGTGGAACGGGGATTTTTGTTGGTGGTCTTTTGCTCAATGCTGATCACGGGCGAGAGCCCGCTGATCTTGTCCACGTCGGGACGTTCGAGGTTGTCGAGGAAATTACGCGCGTAGGCCGAAAAGGTCTCGATGTACCGGCGCTGACCCTCGGCATAGATGGTGTCGAAGGCCAACGACGACTTTCCGCTTCCGCTCAGTCCGGTGATCACCGTGAGCGCATGCCGCGGAATGTCTACATCGATATTCTTGAGGTTGTGCACGCGGGCACCGAGCACCTCAATTTTACCGTGTTGAAAAGTCTTGTCTTGTGCTGTCATGTTGTCCGTCCCATCAATGCGTGCCGCCGGACTGCTGTTCGTCGAAGCGGCGCAGGAGGTTGATCGTTTTTTTGATGTGGTAGTTACGGCCGTCGGCACCTCGCGCCTCAACATTGAGGTAATAGGCTCCGTCGGGCGCTTCAGCCGATCCGATGCGGCCGTCCCAACCGCCGGCCGGATCGCTCCATTCATAGACTTTGCGCCCCCAGCGGTTGAAAATCAATGCGCGGAAGCGCACAATGCTTTTGTAGCCCTCCTTGGCTTTGAACACGTCGTTGATCCCGTCGCCGTTGGGAGTGAAAGCATTGGGAAATTCGAGTTTACTTTCGGAGATGGCTATGCGGAAAGCATCGTTCTGCGTGTAGGTCACCGTGTCGCCGTTCTCGACAAACGAGACCAACAGCCGGACGGTGAACGTGCCGCTCTCGGTAAATTCGTAACCGGTGTTGGCGTCGTAGCGCACAAGGAAGGGTGTGGAACTCCCCTCGCGGTGAAACTGCCATTCGTAGAGGGGTGTGCGCGTACCGTAGTCGGTGGCACGGGCCTCAAAACGGACCCGAAGCGGCGCGCTGCCGTCATATCCCGTTTCTTCGGTTTCTTTGCCGTCGGCAGCGATGACCACCATCGCAGGCTGGGCCGTCGGCACTGCCGGGTCGGCCATCTGCCCCATGGGCATATTCGCCCATGTCAGGTTTTTCGACGCAAAAACTTCCATTTTGTCCGATTTCATCGCATCCGTAATCTTATTCCGGGCACTGAGCGGGAGTACACTGAGCAGGGAACACAGCAAAACCGTCCACCATCCGCCGCTGTTGTGACGGGGCGAGGCAAGGCGATATGCTGCAAGATGAGAGGAAAGGACAAAGTTCATATCTTCAAAGCGTTTGATTTGCAAAAATACCAATTCGGCACCACTGAACAAAAAAAGTGCGCCCTTTTCTTTGGCGATCGTGGCACATGATGTATTTTTGCAGAAGAAAAGCGCTTGTGGCGAAATTGGTAGACGCGCCAGACTTAGGATCTGGTGTCGCGAGACGTGTAGGTTCGAGTCCTATCAGGCGCACTTTTCTTGCGGACTTCCCTTTCGGTGCACATCGAAAGGGATTTTTTGTGCATGCTCGGGGAAGCCGCGGAAGACATTCGGCATGAACTTCCCGATTGTCGTGCACCGACAGAAAACGTCTTGCGCGTTTTCTCCCTTCCGTCGCCCTCTCGCTCGTTGCTCCTCCTTACCTTTCTCCACTTTCGGGAGAAAGCACAAAACACCTCCCGACTTTTGAAAAATCATTGGGCGTTTTCAGTCTGAACTCGCCCACATTCGCGCGCGCGTACGTACGCGCACATCAGTCGATTTCAAGAAAAAGCCTTCACCCTTCACCACCCTACCCTATTCTCCTGATAGGCAGATACGTAGAGGTGAAGGCTTTTGCATCTTCACCGCCTTCACCCACGCGGACACCAAGTTCACGTTCTTCACCCACCTTTTTCGAGCCATCCGAGATACCCGACAACTGTTCACCCAAAAGGTGAAGGCAAATTAGCAAAGTCTTCACACTTAATTCCCTGTTGCACATCATCTTACGGCACAGAGGTGAAGAGGTGAAGGCAAAAAAACAAACAACAGGATGTGCGCGCATGCGCGCGCGATCCTATATAGCGTGATTTTCTATCGCGCCGAACCTTCACCGCACTTAGGGCTGCGCACTCGTTCTCGAGAGAAGAGAGGAAAGGCTGGAAAATAAGTTTGACAACTCGAGATGACAACCCAAAACGCTTGATTTTTTCGATCCTTTTCCACCCTGTCAGCACAGCGCTCCGGATGGGGATGCACCGATTCATTGCACCAGACTCGAAAGCTTGTCAACTCCGATTTTCAAAGCCGCCCCAACGCATCGCCGAAAGTGCATTTTCTCTGCTTTTTTCTTGTTTTTCGTCGCTTACGACTCTACCTTTGCACTACGAAAACGAGACAAAGGGACTACTACAAAGACATAGAGAGATAAACTACAGTTCCCTACGTCTCGCGGACGTAACCAACTTCAACGAGGTGCGAAGCGCCTCTATGTTCAACTAAAACTCAACAATATGACTAAGCAAAAGACTATGATCGACGAACTGAAGTATCGCATTGCTCGATATCGTTCGATGGGCAACGGCGTGATGTGCCAATCGCTCTACAACCAACTCCGTGCACTCAAAGCACAGCAGTAAACCGGCCGACACACATCGACCTCTCACTTCCCAAATGGGGAAGTCGAGAACGGGCTGCGGCCTACTTTTTTTAGCAACGTGTCTCCGGACACCCAGATGAAGAAGTTCTGACGAGCTTCCTTTTTTTTGCTCCGAACGCCAAAAAAATATCGGCTGTCGGAGCGATTGTTTTTTATAAATACGTACATTTGCAGGCAAACCTATTCAACCATTTCATGATAATCATTAGTATCGGCGACATTATTGGCAAGGCCTTTGAATTCGCAAAGAAGTATGGACTCCCCATGGCGGCGATGTTGTTCGCTGCCGGAGTACTCTGTGGAATCGTTTCAAGCATTCCACGTGTTGGAGTTTCTCAACATGAGGACCTGTTTCAGCTCGCTGTCATCGGCCAAATTCTCGCCTCCTCGTTCTTACAACTCATCATCAACAGTGTGGTTGGCGTAAGCATCTTTGCTTCTATTCTTGAGATTCTTCGCAACAACGGCGGACGCTACCGCTTCGATCATGGACTGTCGCCTATCGTTTACCTGAAAGTGGTGGGCTGTCAATTTGTTTACGGGCTTGCGATTTACGTTGGATTGATTTTTCTCATTGCTCCGGGTATCTTTTTCGCCGTGCGTTGGGTATTCGCCCCGATCTATTTGATCGATCATCCCGAAGCCGGCATCGGCGAAGCACTGCGTGCTTCGTGGGACAAGACTGCAGACCACTTCTGGCCGCTCCTGGGCTTGGGCATCGTGACCGGCCTCATCGCCGGAGCCGGTTTGGTGGTTTGCTGCGTGGGCTATTTCTTCACCCTGACGATTCTCTACATCGCACAAGTGATCACCTACCGTCTGCTCTGGCAGGACGGAGAGGAGCATGCGAATGAAGAGCAATTCGTGCGTTTCGGACGTGACGATCTCTACGTCTGACACGCCGCTCAATGCATAACAATTACCCCGCCCACTGTAACACCGATGTGCAGTGGGCGGGGTAAAAAATATAATGGTGCGTGCTTCGTCGGGCCGTGCGTCAACAACCGAGGAGATTGCGCACAACAAACCACACGAGCAGCAAAACGGCATAGACGATCCAGGCGCACAGAGAAGTGAACCGCTCGTGCCAACGACGTGTGGCGGCGTGATATTGCGCGCACCAAACGAGTGCGCACCAGACCAAGACCGGCGGCAGCAAGCGATTGTAGGTCCAGGCCAATTGCCACTGCCCGTGCAGTGCAGCATGGACAGCGCGCTGCGCCCCGCAGAGAGGACACGAGAGGCCGAACCACTGCCGGGTGGGGCAACGCAACATCCATGCGGTCTGCACCGGATCGAAAATCCGATAGACCGCGACGGCAGTTCCCATGAGGAGGAACCCCGGAATCCGGCGCGCGCGGCGGAAACCCGACGGAGATTCACGGTGGCGATCCATACGCCCGGTCAAAGCGACTTGACCCACGACGGGACACTGCCCGCCAAACTGCGGGCCGCCTCGCAAGCCGCTTCGCCGGTGAGGGCATGCGCCTCGAGATAATCACGCAAAAGTGTGGTTTTGTCCTTATATTTCCGGTCGGCATGCAGCGGACCAACCACCCCGCGCAACGGCAGATCGCGATAGTCGGGGTCTTTGTCGCCCAGTCCCTCTCGACGCGAGAAGATGAGCGGAGCCGTGGTGTCGTCGTCGGCTTCGGAAGCCGGAATGAAATGCAACGCTGCCTTTGCTTCCATGAGCGGAAACAGGGGTACGAGATCATGTCCGCCGGGACGCAGGTGGTCCAGCACGGCGGGCGACAAAGTGTGTGTCTGCTCATTGATGCGACGTGCCCACGCCGTGAGCACGTTGTTCGGCCCGAACACTTCGCTCCCGTCGGAGAAGCGGGCACTGCGAATCAAGGCACTGTAATAGAAATCGGTGCTGTCCGACAAACTGAGCCCGACGCACACGCGGTTGTCCATCTTGTAGTGTGACGAAGCCAACGGCCCGATGCGATGCACATAGAGTTCGCCGAAATGGTTGCGCTGGCGTTCGTTCTCGTGCACATAGGCGTCTTCGAAAAGACCGGTGCGGTAGAAATAACTTTCCAATTCGAGCGGGCGGCATTCCACGCCGCTGACTTCGAACACGCCGCGACGCAACAAGCGGGCGGTGATGTCCTGCAAAGCTGCGACCACAGCCGAGCGATCGGTGGCGACATGAAGCGCCGAAAGTGCGGATTGAAGTTCCATAGATTCTCTATTTTATTCTCCACAAAGTTAGCAACTTTCGTGTATTGACCGACTATCCTTTCCCTCAAATCTTCTCGCGGCGCATGCAGCGGATGTTTGCAACGGCCGCCCTCACGATGGCCGTTGCGGGTTCGGCGCTGTCCGGACACGCTGCGCGCGGCCGACTCTCGGCAGCGGAATGCGATGCATTCGGCGCCACAACGTGCAACGATTCGCTGCGCGCCCTTCCGGAAGTGAAAGTACAGGCGCCCCGCAATGAGCAGGAGCGTGTGCGCGTCGCTGGTTTTTCGCAAAACGGTGAGACGTTTCGGCGGATGCCCACGGGTGACGTGGTCGACGTGCTCCACACGCTGCCGGCCGTATGGGTGCGCTCGTTGGGTGGATTCGGTACTTCGGCGACTGTGGGAACTCGCGGACTCGGCGCCGCGCACACCGCCGTGTTCGTCGACGGTTTTCCGATGGGCGACGCGGAGAACGCCACGATCGATGTGTCGCCTTTCTCCCTTCATCGCCTCAACACGGTGACGATCGATGTGGGCGAAGCACCCGAACTTCCGGTGCCGGTTCGTGCTTTGGGGGCGAGCACCCTGCACTTCACCACCCTGCGGCGGCCGCTGCGCATCTGGTCGACGGTGGGCGCCTTCGGCTATCGGGCCGCGGGAGCCGTTTCGTCTTTTTCCACACCCGCGGGACAACTGCTACTACATCTCGACGGCGAAAAGGCGGACAACGATTTTCCTTTCGTCTTCGACAACGGAACCTTACGCGAAACTCGTCGACGCCACGCTGCAGAAACCCGACGATGGACTCCGACGGTGCACTGGTCGGCGCCCTCCACTGCGAAATGGGGAAACGCCGAAGGGGGATTCAGGGGAAATTTTGCTCGACGCCAACTGCCCGGCGCCGTTCTGCTCTATGCAGTGCAAGAGGGGGAGCGCATGGACGACGACGAGGCGGCACTACACGGGCGGTGGTCGAGGCGACGCGGCGCTTGGCAGTGGACGGCAGCGGCACAATGGAGCACGAAAAACAAATTCTACGTAGCGCGCGATCCGCAATATCCCAACGGCGGACGAACAGACCGCTACCGACAACAAGAAGGTTGGATTTCGGTGGGAACGGCACACACTTTGTCGTCGCATTGGCAATGGGCTTATGTGATGGATGCGACGCGCTCGGTGCTGCATCAAACTGGAGAGAACGAACGCGAGGCGAGGCGAACGATGGTGCAGCAAGCCCTTTCGCTGCGCTTCCGCGATCAGAAGTGGATTGGCACGCTGCGGCTCTTACGCCACGATCTGTTCAACTCGGCACGACAGAACGACCCGACCAACCCGGGCACGGCGGCCGACGCGGGTTGCTTCACGCTGCAAGGAGGGGCGCAGGCCACTCTTTTGAAGAGACGGCGAATCGAAATGGGGGGGCGCGCAATGATACAAACGACGTTTCGGCCGCCGACATTCGCCGAAAGTTATTATTTTCGCTATGGCAACACGCAGCTGCACAACGAACGTGCCTTTCGCCTGAATATAGGAGGACACGCCGGGGGAGATTTCGGTCGGTGGCAATGGCAAGCTTCGGTAGATGCCTTTGTCGACCGTATCACCGACGGCATCGTGGCCGTACCGATCACCCCGGCGGTGTGGCGCACGCAGAATTTGGACTGTGTGCTGGCGCAAGGCGTTGATTTGACCGCGAGTGCACGTTGCGTTTGCGCTGCGCAGACAGAGGTAAACCTGACGGGACACGGACAATGGGCGGCGACACGCGACCGATCGGACGCTGTGTCACGCAGCTTCAACCTCACCCTCCCCTATCGCCCGACGCAAGAAGCTTTTCTCGCGTTGGACTTCGCACATCGTGCTTTCGGTGTCTCGACTTCGCTGATCTACTGCGGAGAGAGATGGGCTACTCCACAACATCTTGCCGCCTCGCGCCTGCCGCCCTACGCAGAATGGAATGCGGCGGCACGCTGGAAATGCCGCATCGGCTTTTCGACCCTGACGCTGCGCGCCACCTGGATGAACCTCACCGACACTCAGCGCGAAAGTATTCGCGGTTATCCCTTGCCGGGAAGAACTTGGCTCGTAGATGCCACTTTCGAATGGTGACCGGCGGCGATTGATCTGCAATTTTCATCTTCTATTTCTATATTTCCACCATGACACGCTCATCCTTCTTCCATCGAATTTCTGCATGCCTGCTTTTCTTCCTGGGTGTGCTGCTGCTGAATGCTTGCGCCGACGAGGAGCGCAAACTTCCGCCGACCGCTCCCGCCGGCGAAGGGACGTCCTCGCAAGTACTGGTGTTGTGCCAGGGCAACCAGGCAACGCGTCTGCCGGGCGGCTACACGCTGATCGATACCGAACACCAAACGGTGAACCACGATGCCTTTCTTTCCGTCAATGGGAAATTGCTCGGCGACACACCGCAGGAGGCGATCCAACACGGCGCTAAGCTCTACATTCCTTGCTACGGCAGCAATTTAGTGCAGGTCGTCGATGCCGCCACTCACCGCTTGCTCCGATCGATTCCCACGTCGACGCCGGAAGGGGTGGCAGCATGGGGAAAATACGTTTTCGTCTCGAACAACGACGGGAATGTTTCACGTATCGATACCCTTTCGCTCACCGTCGACCGGACAGTCGCCGTCGGGCCGAACCCCGTTGGCGTATCGACACAAGACAATTATATATATGTAGCGATCAGCGACGGCTATAATTACAAGGAGGGGTATAAGCAAGGTTTCAAAGTGGTGAAACTTCACCCCAATACGCTCGAACAGGTCGGAGCAATCCGCGTCGGCATGAACCCCACCCGGATTTATAAGGACGATTTCGGTCATCTCTTCGTGGCCTGTCAGGGAGATTACGCCACTCACGCAGCAGAAATCTGGCGTATCGACCAAAAGGACCAAGCCACTGTCTTCGCCTCGGCCAATCTCGCGGCCGTCGACGGACACCGCATTTATCTCGTTCGCTCCACCACCGATTGGTCCACAGGGAAAACCACCGTGCAATATGAAGTGCGCGACACCCGTTCGGGTACGGCCATCGCTTCGCACTTCGGACAAGTACAACCTCCCCTGGATCCGACGACACTGGCTGTCGATCCCCGCACCAAAAACATTTATGTGGCCTCCCGCGGCACACTCGATCCAAAAACGCGCTTCACCGAACCCGGAACGGTTAGTGTCTACAACGACAATGGCGATTTTCTACAGCGCTACAACGTGGGAACGGAACCCTGCGCACTGCTCTTTCTCCGGAAATAAACGCGACGCCGTCTTCGCCCCGAAACCTGTGGTGCCTTCATCTTGCGTTGAAGGCGCCACTACTCGATTCTAAATTTGGTCATATCGGGCTTTCTTTCTATTTTTGTCCAAATAACCCTATCCCCATGCGTGTTTTGATCATCAACACCAGCGAACGAACCGGCGGAGCGGCCGTTGCCGCGTCTCGTCTGCAAGCGGCCTTGACCCATATCGGTGTCGAGGCTGAAATGCTGGTGCGCGATCGGCAAACGTCTTCCCCGAAAATCCATACGTTTCGCGGGCGGTGGCGCATGAAGTGGGCGTTTATCAGAGAACGGTTGGGCATTTTCTTCCATTTGCGCGGACAACGGCGTGGACTTTTCGCCATCGATACCGCCGTTGCGGGAGGAAACGTCACCGAAACCGATGCCTATCGGCGCGCCGACGTGATCCATCTGCATTGGATCAACCAAGGACTCCTCTCTCTCAACGAGTTGCAGCGCATACTTCGCGACGGGAAAGCCGTGATTTGGACGATGCACGACATCTGGCCCGTCACCGGCATTTGTCATCTGGCCCTGTCTTGCACCCGCTACCGCAAGGAATGTGGACAATGTCCCTACCTCCCGCACGGCGGTTCGCCCCACGACCTGTCGCACCGCATTTGGTCGAAGAAACAAGCGGTCTATGCCACAGCCCCCATGACTTTCGTGGCATGCAGCCGATGGCTCGCCGGCGAGGCGCGCAGTGCGTCGCTCACTCACGAGAAAACGGTGGTCGACATTCCCAATCCCATCGACACCACCGTGTTCGCTCCCCGTGATCGTGCGAAAGCCCGCGCACAACTCGGTTTGCCCACCGACCCCTCCTTGCGCATCGTGCTCTTTGTCGCCCAGCGCATCACCAATCTCAACAAAGGCATGCCCTACTTGGTGGAAGCCTTCCGGCAATACCTCACCACCTATCCGGAACACCGCCGAGACACAGCCCTCTTCATTCTCGGCGGCGAAGCAGAAGAGTTTCGAGCCGCCTTCGACATCCCCGTGTTCACCACCCCCTACACCTACGAGGTCGACACCATCGTCAATATTTACAACGCGGCCCAACTTTTTGTACTCCCCTCCGTTTCCGAGAACCTGCCCAACACCATCATGGAGGCACTCTCCTGCGGTATCCCCTGTTTGGGTTTCCGCGTGGGAGGAATTCCGGAAATGATCGATCACGGCAAAAACGGCTATGTGGCCGCCGCCAAAGACGCGAACGACCTTTGCGAAGGTTTGCACCAAATGCTCGATGAGTCCAACCACGACCAACTGGCGCTGGCGGCACGCACCAAAGTGCTCGATCACTATTCGTTCGACCGCGTCGGCCAGCGCTATCTTGCCCTCTACCGGCAAGCCCTCGCCCACGCTTCGTCCTCTCCTTCGTCCTCTTCCTCTTGCTTATGATCCGTTTTACCGTCGCCACCGTATGCTTCAACGCTGCCACCACCTTGCGGCGCACCCTCGACAGCGTACTCGTCCAACAATATCCTCACATTGAGCACCTCATCATCGACGGGGCCTCGACCGACGACACCCGCCGACTGGTCGACGAATACGCCGCCCTTTACCGCGGCATCACGGACGGACGGAGTCTCGTGTTTCGTTCCGAACCGGACAAAGGACTCTACGACGCGATGAACAAAGCCTTGCGGCAAGCCGACGGCGACTACATCCTGTTTCTCAATGCCGGCGACAAATTTCACGCCACCACCACCCTGGCCGACATCGCCTCGCAACTCTCCGCCTTCGCCGATCCCGCCCAACTTCCGGCCGTGCTCTATGGAGACACCCACTTGGTCGACGACCGCGGCACCTTTCTCCGCGCCCGACGCCTCAGCCCGCCCGAACAACTTCGCCGACACGATTTTGTCAACGGCATGCTCGTGTGCCACCAAGCCTTTTTCGCCCGCACCGACCTGGCGCGTGCCACCCCCTACGACCTGCGCTATCGGTTCTCGGCCGATTACGATTGGTGCATTCGCCTCATGCAACAAGCCGAGCACCGCCGGCTCCCGCTGTTCAACACCCACACGGTCGTCGCCGACTACCTCAGCGAAGGCCTCACCACCCGCCATCACAAAGCCTCCCTGCGCGAGCGTTTTCGCATCATGGTCCACCACTACGGTCTCTTCTCCGCCCTCACCCACCATGCTTGGTTTGTGATCCGCGCACTGATCAAACGATGAAATCCAACGACTTCGAATCACTCTATCGTCGTGCCGGTGCCTACTGCGCTCGACGCGAAACCTGTCGGGGAGATCTCGAGAAGAAATTCCGCGCCGCCGACATCGACCCCGACCTCATCGATCGGGTACTCCAACGCCTCGAGGACGAAAAGTTCATCGACGAGCAACGCTACGCCCGCGCTTTCGTGCACGACAAGGCCGCCTTCGCCCGTTGGGGGCGAATCAAAATTCGCAACGCACTGCGGCTCAAAGGAATCAGTCGAGAAAACATCGCCATCGCCCTCGAGGAAGAAATCGACGAAAAAACGTATCGGCAAACCCTTCGCGACCTGCTCGCCGCCAAACTGCGCACACTCAAATTCGATCCCTCCGATCGGCGCGCCACCTACCTGGCCGCACAGAAGCTGGCCCGCTTCGCTGCCTCTCGCGGATTCGAAGCGGAAGCCGTGTTCAGCGAAATCGATCACCTCAGTGCCCTATGATCCTCCCCCGCCTTTTGTTTCCCGCTCTTGTCACTGCCGGCGGCATCCTCACCGCTATAGTGTCCACCTTCGCGCGGAGCGCAGGAACGTTGTCGAGCCCGGTCGAAACCACCGCACCGCGCGACACCGCCGCCTACCGCCACGAGGTGCGCAAAGCCTTCGCCGCCCTGCGCGCTGACTCCCTCTCTCAGGCACAGCGCGCCCTCGAAGCAGCCCTTGGGCACGATCCCGACGCGGCGGGCAACGACGTATTGCGTTTCAACATCGCCAAAATTCTCATGGCACGCCGACAGTGGCACGATGCCGAACAACGACTTCGCGACCTCCTGGCCCATCGTCCCGACTACGGCGAAGCGCAGATTGCGCTGGCCCAATGTCTGAGTGAAGCAGGCAAGGACAGCGAATTGGCCCAATGGGTCGACACCCTCCTCGCCGACCGTCGTGAGCGCACGACCGACGAAGTCCACACCCTGCTCTTTCTTCAAAGCGAAGCCTGCCGGCGCCTGCACCAAGACGAGCGCGCACTGACTGCGCTGCGCCGCGTGTTGAAAACCGACCGCTACAATGCGCGCGCCCACAGCCTCATTGCCTTGCAACTTTACACCGAGGGCCACCGCGACGAAGCGCTGCTCCATCTCGGCACCGCCTTGCTTCGGCATCCCGATGACGAGACCGCGCTGGCCGTCGGCGCCGAGCTTGCAGAGCGCGAGGGCGACAAAGTCACCGCACTCGAACGCCTCGAGCACCTGCTCCGTTTGCGTCCCGACGACCGCCCGCTGCAAGTGCACCGCGCCACCTTGCTCCTCGACCTCGGGCGCCGCAACGAAGCCCGTCGTCAGCTCGACAGTCTGCGCGCCGCTGCCGGCGATGAGCTCGCCGAGCAGCTCCTCCCGCTCTACCACCGCCTGCGCTAAACGCCCACCTCCCCCTTTCCATTCTCCCGCCCCATGCGTTTCCTTTTCTCTCTGCTGTTTCTCCTCCTCTCCCTTTCGGCCACAGCACAAACGCCCACAGCCCCCGCGGTTCCCACTCCGGCCCGCGGCGTGCACGCCGTGTGGCTCTGCACCTACAGCGGACTCGACTGGCCCGCCGGCCACTATGCCCGCACATCGGCCGAAGCCCTCGAGCAGAAAGCACAGCTCTCGCGCATTTTCGACGGTTTGCAAGCCGCCGGCATCAACACGGTGCTGTTCCAAACCCGCATTCGCGCCACCGTGGCCTATCCCTCGCACATCGAGCCGTGGGACGGCGCCTTTTCCGGCACGCCCGGCGTGGCACCGCCCTACGACGTGCTGCGTTTCGCCATCGACGAAGCGCACCGCCGCGGCATGGAGTTGCATGCCTATCTCGTCACCTTTCCGGGCAACACGCTGGCCGAAGCCAAACGCCTCGGACGCCAGTCTCTCCCCGCACGCATGCCCCAACTCTGCACCCGCGCCGGCGACAAATGGCAACTCGATCCCGGCGTTCCCGGCACAGCCGAATATCTGGCCGAATTGGTTCGCGAAATCGTCAGTCGCTATGACGTCGACGGCATTCATCTCGACTACATTCGCTACCCCGAACCCTCCATCCCCTTCGACGATCGCCGCACCTACGCTCGCTACGGCCATCACCGCCCCAAAGCCGAATGGCGCCGCGAGAACGTGAACCGCACCGTGCAACTCATCAGCGAAACCGTGCGCGCCATTCGTCCGTGGGTCAAGATCACCTGTGCTCCCATCGGCAAATACGCCGACCTGCCCGCCCAATCGTCCAAAGGTTGGAATGCCCGCGACGCCGTGTCGCAGGATGCCCAACTGTGGTTGCGCCGCGGTTGGATGGACGGGCTCTTTCCGATGATGTATTTCGACGGGCAACACTTCTACCCCTTCGCCGTCAACTGGCAGGAACACACCTACGGCCGCCCTGTGGCGCCGGGTCTGGGCGCCTACCAGCTCGCCCCCGAAGAGCGCAACTGGTCGCTGTTGCAAATCGTGCGACAACTCCGCTTCATTCACGCCGAAGGGTTTGCCGGCGAAGCCTATTTCCGCAGTCAATTCCTGCTCAACAACGTGAAAGGCCTACTCGACTTCGTGCACGACCACTACGCGCAACCTCAGCTCCCGCCGGCCATGACCTGGCTCGACAGCATTGCGCCCGCCGCACCGCAGTGGCAGTGTCGGCGCACCGACCACGCGCTCCGCTTCACCTGGAACGCCGTGGCCGATGCCACCCCCGTGCACTACAACCTCTACCGGCTCACCCCCACCGGCCCTGTGGCCGTGGCCCTTCGCCTGAGCGGCACCGATTTCACCTACAGCCCGGCATTGCCTTCGCTGCTCGATGCCGACTATGCCCTCACGGCCATAGACGCCTATGGCAACGAATCTCCCTTACATTTCACGCATGACACGCAAAGCACTCCTCCTCGCGTGGTGGGTTATCCTTCCGCTTTTCGCCCGCGCTGAATCGCCACAGCACACCGCCGATGCCGATACACTCACCGGCCGCGTGGAACGCACCTACCTGTTCGGCGTGGGGCACAACAGCCTCTATGACAGTTACCTCTCGCCGCTAAATTACAGTGGCACCACCCTCTCTTTCACCCGCATCGGCGAGCGCCACAGCGGGCGCGGCGGGCGCAATGCCTTCGTCACGCTCTTCGACCTCAACGGCACCTCGGCCACCAATCCGGCCGGCAACGGCACCGCATTGGACATCGAGCTGCAAATGGACGCCGGTTGGCGCCGACGCCTCACCGCGCCCCGTGCTGCCTGGCAGTGGAGCGTGGGTGCCATGGGCGCGCTGCACCTGGGCGGCACCTACAACCAGCGCAACGGCAACAACCCGGCACAGGCACGCGCCGCAGTCGACGTGGCCTTCTCCGGCGCGCTCGTCCACCCCTTCACTCTGTGGGGACGCCGCTGGGTGTGGCGCTCGCAACTCGAAGTGCCCCTCTTGGGCCTCATGTTCACGCCCAACTACGGACAGTCCTACTACGAAATTTTCTCGCTCGGACACACCGACCGCAATGTCGTGCCCACCACACCCTTTTCCGCCCCCTCGCTGCGCGTTCTCTCCACCGTGAGCATACCCCTACGCCGCGCGTGCATCACCCTGGGCTACAAAGCCGACATCCGTCAGAGTAGCGTCAACCGACTGGAACGCCACGCTTGGAATCACACCTTCGTGATCGGCTATTCGCGCCTGGTCCAATTTCTTCCCCGATGAAACATCTCTTCCGCCTCCTCCTCTCGCTTCCGCTGCTGCTCACCGCGCTCACCGCCTGCGTGCAGGCCGACGACCTGCCCTCCACACCGCGCGGCGACTTCGAAGCGCTGTGGAAAATCATCGATGAGCACTACTGCTTCTTCGACTACAAGCACAAGGAATACGGACTGGACTGGAACGAGGTGCACCGCCGCTATGCCCCGCAGGTGTCCGACTCCATGTCGTCGCAAGCGCTCTATCAAGTGCTGGCCAACCTCTGCGACGAACTGCGCGACGGGCATGTCAACCTCTGGACTCCTTTCAACACGGCCCGCTACACGAATTGGTACGAGGCCTACCCCACCGACTTCGACGACTCCTTGCAGCGCGTGGTGCTCGGCACGGCCGACGAATATCGCACTGCGTCGGGACTCCAATACAAGGTGCTGCCGGGCAATGTGGGCTACATCCGCTGCAGCTCCTTCAACGTGGCCATCGGCGCGGGCAATCTGCACGAAGTCATGCGGCATTTTGCCCTCTGCGACGCCCTCATCGTCGATGTGCGCAGCAACGGCGGCGGCCAACTCACCTCGGCCGAGACGCTGGCTTCGATCTTCACCAATCGCACGGTCACGGTGGGCTACATCATGCACAAAACGGGCCCCGCACACGACGCGTTCTCCACACCGAAACCCGTGCGCCTCAGTCCCCTCAAGGGGTTGCGGTGGCAGAAACCTGTGGCGGTGCTCATCAACCGCCGTACCTTCAGTGCCGCCAATTCCTTTGCCATGTACATGAAAACCCTGCCCGGTGTGTTGCTGGTGGGCGACCGCACCGGCGGCGGATCGGGCATGCCCTTCAGTTCGGAACTGCCGGGCGGGTGGAGCATTCGCTTCTCGGCGAGTCCCGCACTCGACGTGCACGGCGAGCACACGGAGTTCGGCATCGCACCGGATGTGCGCGCCCACCTTTCGGCCGACGACCGACAGCGCGGCAGAGACAGCATGATCGAGACGGCACTGCGTGCACTGCGTGAGCACCACGATTCGTTGTCGCTCGAGGCCCAACGCCGATAAACCCACTGCCCTTCGACCGCTGCGCGCCCCCTCACGGGCACACCGAAAGGAGTACACCGATCGCGAGGGTGAAGACAGAGCGCCCTCGCGCGCGCATGACACGCGCGCGCGTCCACGCTTTTTCGTTTTTTGCCTTCACCGCTTCACCCACATTGCGTAATACGCTGAATGACATCTCAATAAGGGTGAAGGCTTTGGTGTTTCATCCTTCACCGCGGTCGACTTTGGAAAACAGCCCGTTTTTCTTCGAAAACGCGCGCGAAATAAGGCATCGCCGCGAGGAAAAATGGAATAACGGCGCGTGAACTTCCGCTCACGCGGTCGACCTGCCGAGGGGGTGAAGGCTTTGCGCAAAGATCTTCACCCCTAATCACATGAAGCACAAACGTTTGTGCCACACGAGTGAAGGAGTGAAGGCAAAAAAAGTAACTTCGAGTGGAGTGCGCGTGCGATCGCGCGACACGTGCACGCGTGAGAAACGCCTCTCAGCGCAGAGTGGCCACAAAGTGAAGGGAGGGGAGCCGACGATGCGGCGTTGCTGAGCGACATCGGCCGTTTTTTCTCCGCAACGGCGGCATCGGCCGGCATCGACGCACTGTCTCCCACCGAGCATCGCCACCCTTTCCGTCGTTTACCGAACAGACCTGACGAACGGCACAAACGGCGCGCCGAAGCATCCCCTTCTCCCACACGAGACCGGAAAAACACGAGGACAGTTTCAACACTTTTCAGTTAATCCACCGACGAGATCAGCGGAAATCATTCAGATTTTTCAAAAAACACAAGGGGCGACAAAGTATAAAATGCAGTGCTGTCGGGCAGAAACTCGTCGTTTTTTAGATGCGAATCTGCCATGTGTAGTTTTTTTTCTCTATCTTTGTCGCACGAACACCCTGCACTAAACTTCCGTGACCCTTCTGTTTTCGATGGGGGAGGTACATGGAAGTCGCATCGTGTCCCATCGAATTATCTCTATGTCTAACTTTAATGTTAAATCTTCAATGAAAAAGGTTTGCAATTTGTTTGCTTTGACCGCCCTCCTGGTGGCCGGAGCGACAAGTGCGTCTGCTCGCCATTGGGGTGCTAACGTCAACGATGGTGCAGTGACCAACATCGTAGCCGGACAATCGTATGTGCTTCAGCCTGCGTTCTCCGAAGCTGCGAACGGCAACTGCTTCCTCGCCGGACAGAAGTTCACCACAACGACCAGCTTGACGCTCGACAACGTTTTCGTCTTTGAATCAACGGGTGACGGTAAGACCTTCTACCTCAAGCGCAAAGGCGTGAACGAAAACCAGTATCTTGCAGATCCTTCGAACCAAAACTTCTACACCTCCGCCACGGATCGTGCTTGGAAGATCGAAGTGAAGCAAGTCACTGGAGTCAAGGATCCCGAATACTCCTACGAGTGGACGCATGCCAAGGCTGACGGTGTTGACACAACCGAAACCATCAAGGGCGTTCGCGCTTACGTGGAAGCGGCTCGTGCCAACAACGAGGATCTCGACTTGAGCACCTTCACCTTTGTGAATGGTGACAACACCGTCGTGCTCGTTTCGCCCGAAGCGAAAAAGAAGGACGACAAGTACAGCGAGTACAACTTCTTGCTCAGCTGCCCCAAGACGTCGCTCAACGGCGATGCCGGCAAGGGCACGGACTACAACCGCAACGCGTGGTTGGTATACGCCGCCAACGAGCTCACTGCCAAGGAAGACCTCCAGGCTGTGATCGCCGAATCGCTCGGTGCCAACTTCAACGTGGATGAATTCTCCGATAAGTTCCCCCGCGGTAACAACATCGGTGAGTACAACCAGGCGAAGTACGACGCCTTCATGGCACTCTACAACAAGTCGCAAGAGATCCTCAACGGTGGCGCAACGGCTACCGACGACGAGATCGATCAGCTCGTGGTAGATCTGCCCAAGGCTTACACCACCTTCACCACCTCGGGTAAGGTGCTCGAGCCCGGTTACTACATCCTCACTTCCTACCGCTCGCAGGGTACCGGCTATGACGACGGTGCACTTTACGACGGTGGTGCAGTGAACGATAAGGACAAGCAACTGCATTGGACTTACAAGGGTGGCGACATCACCTACAAGAAGGATGCTCCGCTCGACTACAAGAGCTTGAAGTACATCTGGAAGGTGACGAAGAACGATGCGAAACCCGGTTACTTCTTCTTCCAAAACTTGGCTACCAATCGTTACGTGGGTACGGCTCAGAACATTGCCTCCAACGGCAGTATCGTTCCCAGTGCACGTATCGAAATGACGGATGGAGCCGAGGCTTCCTACAACATCGTGACCAGCCGCAACTACCCAGGCTACTTCTGCTTCTACTCGCCCGACCTCTGGCGCGGTAAAGGTCAGTATTGGGGTTACAGCGGCGGCGACCGTTGGGAATTTGGCGGTGTGCACACCGGCAGTGACCACAACGGTACCGTGGTTTGGGACTGGCAGGCTGACGGTTCGACCTTCAAGGCACGCACCATCACCGACCAGGAAGTGGCTGACCTCCTGAAGAGTGCCGAACAAGACATCAACAACGAAAAGGCCCAGAAGCTCCTCCAGCAGGCACAAACTGCTTACAACAACGGCTTCGCTTACATGGGTGTTGACGCTTCGGGCAACCGCATCGCAGATGCTACCAGCGGCAAACTCACGCAAGACGGTCTGATCACTGACGGCACGAAGCTTTCGAGCGACATGGCCGATAAGGAAGAAGGCGTGGGCGCTGAACACGAACCCGCTGTGCTCCTCGACGGCAACCCCGAAACCTACTTCCACACCAGCTGGCACGGTGGCGACGACGCTTGGAAGGGCGGTCACTACCTCCAATTCCAGCTCGACAACCCCGAGAGCGAACTCCTCCTCAAGTGGGTGAAGCGTAACCACAACAACGCCAACGGCGGTGCACCCGAAAAGATCACGATCTGGGGTGCCAAGACCGAAGCTGCCCTCGCTGCCAACAAGGCCGACAAGCACGACCAGGACGGCGCTGTGGTAACGGACGAAAACGGCAACAACGTCGTTGACTTCGACGCTTGGAAGAAGAACCAAGGCTGGGATTCGCTTGCGGTTTCTACGTTCAGCTATCCCTACACCGTAACGTGGGACAACAACGGTACGGAAGTGAAGAAGACGAACTTCGCCGGTACGGCTCACTTCGTGATCCCCTCTGACAAGGGTGCCTACAAGTACTTCCGCATGGAGGTGACCAAGACGGTAGGTAACGGCGAAGCCAACGGCAACAAGTTCTTCTACGGTTCGGAATTCCGCGTTTACAAAGGCGCTTACGACGGCCAGAACTCGCTCATCGACGCTGTTCCTCAGGCTGACCGCGACGCCCTCACCGGTGCTATCGCAACGCTGAAGAACGAAGTGAACAACAAGCAGGCTACGAAGGCTTCGATCGAAGCGCTCCAGGCTGCCTACGACAAGTTCCTCAAGAACTATCCTGATCCCTCTCGCGTGACGAAGGCGCTCGACGCAGCCAAGGCTCTCGAAGCTGCTGCTGAAGAAGGCACCGACATGGGTTACTACGCTGCCGGATCGAAGGCTACTTACAAAGCTGCCATCGAAGCGGTTGCCAACAACCTCAAGGCGATCACCGATGTGAAGCAGCCCACCGTTGCTCAGGTGAACGACCTCCTCGCTCAAGTTGACGCCGCCAACAAGGCATTCGCTGAAAAGCTCAACGTGCCCGCCGACGGTATCTATCGCATCATCAGCAAGTCGTCTGACGCCAGCGTAGCTGAAAACAGCGTAGTGGCCAACACGGCTTCGACGCAAAACTACCTCAAGCTCGACGGCCGCGTGAAGGATGGCAGCACCTACAAGGATGTGGCTGACTTCAACACTCGCCTCGGCGCTTACTGGAAGCTGACGAAGGTGGCCGGCGGTTACACTTATCAGAACGTTTACACCGGTCTCTACCTCGCTCCGAAGGAAGAGAAGGGTACGCGTGTGATGAGCCTCCGCAAGAACCCCTACACGCTCGATCTCCGCTATGCGAAGACTTCCGGCTGCTTCAACCTCGTGGCCGACACGGCCGACGTACAGGATAAGGCTCACGTCTACCTGAACGCTGAACCCGGTTCGAAGAACCTCGTGCTCTGGAACGAAGCCAACGGTAAGGACAACTCGGCCTTCACCTTCAAGGAAGCTGCTCACGATCTCGAAGAGGCCCTCGCTGACGGCTTCTCGCTGCCCATCATGAAGGGTGTGCCCCAGATCATCACGCTGCCCATCGCAGCTGATCCCGGTGCAAACAACTTCTACACTGTAATCGGTCAGGATGCCAACAACCGCATCCAGCTCAAGAAGCACACGGGTACCCTCGAAGCCGGTCAGGCTTACGTGCTCATCCCCGAAGACGGTGACGAAGAAACGGTGATCAACCTCGTTTCGCAGGCACAGACGCTCGCTACGCTCGCTCCCGTGAGCACGCCCGCAACGCCTGTCAACGGTCTCGTTCCGGTATTCGAAACGACCAAGGTGAACAAGGACAGCGGTGTCTTCAACGCTGACCACTCTAAGGTGCTCCGCTCGGAAGTGGGTGAATCGGTTGCTGCCGGTTCGGGTTACTTCACGAAGATGCCCGTGACTACCGAAACCGGTGACAAGTACCTCGAAACGAACGGTACGATCACCACCGTGGGTCGCGTAGTTGCCAACGGCAAGCAAGTCAACGCTGTTTACACCCTCTCGGGCGTACGCGTGAAAGACACGAAACACCTCCCCGCCGGTCTCTACATCGTGAACGGTAAGAAGGTGGTTGTGAAATAAGCGCACAGCAGACTTACTTCTCTCCTATTGATTTTCCGCCTCGTCCTCTCGCAGGACGGGGCGGTTTTGCGTTTCGGCAAGAATGCGTAACTTTGCACATGGCGCCGACCGATGCGCACAATTGTTTCACCCCCTCATTTTTTCCTCCTATGGCCAAAGACGAACTCACTCCGATGATGCGGCAGTTTCATGACATGAAAGCGGCCAACCCCGATGCGATTCTGCTGTTTCGCTGCGGCGACTTCTACGAAACGTATTGCGGAGATGCCGTCACGGCCTCGCAGGTGCTGGGGATCACCCTGACGAAACGCAACCAAAAGGGGGCGAATGCCTCGACGGAAATGGCAGGTTTCCCCCACCATGCGCTCGACAACTACCTGCCGCGGCTGATCCGGGCAGGATATCGAGTGGCCATCTGCGACCAGCTCGAAGACCCGAAGCTGACCAAGAAATTGGTGAAACGAGGCATCACCGAATTGGTGACACCGGGGGTGGCGCTGGGGGACAATGTGCTCTCGAGCCGGGAAAACAACTTTCTGGCTGCCGTGCATTTCGGCGCGGCCGATGTGGGACTTTCGCTGCTCGACATTTCGACGGGCGAATACCTGGTGGCCGAGGGCGACACGGAGTACATCGACAAACTACTGACGGGCTTTGCCCCGAAAGAGGTGCTCATTCAACGCGGGGAGAAAGGGAAATTCGAACAGTTGTTTTCGGGACGCTATTTCATTTTCGAACTCGACGACTGGGCTTTCTCAGAAGGCTCGGCGCGCACCAAGGTGCTGAAACATTTTGAGGTGAAGAATCTCAAGGGCTTCGGCGTGGACCACCTGCACACGGCGATCACGGCGGCGGGAGCGATCCTGACGTATCTCGACCAGACGCAACACCACCACATCGAACACATCACCCGCATCACCCGCATCGAAGAGCAGCGTTTCGTGCGGCTCGACAAATTCACGATTCGCAATCTCGAACTCATTTCGACCAACCACGGTGACGGGACGTCGCTGCTCGCGGTGCTCGACCGAACGCTCTCACCGATGGGCGCGCGACTGATGAGACGACAGGTGCTTTTCCCGCTTCGCTCGGTGAAGGAGATCGAACAGCGACTGGACAGTGTGGAGCATTTCTTCCGCGAACCGGAATTTCGAGAACTCTGCGAAATGGAACTGGGGAAGGTGGGCGACTTGGAACGCATCGTTTCGAAAGTGGCGACGGGACGCATCAATCCGCGAGAGATGCAGCAACTGCGCTGTGCTTTGGAAACGGTGGTGGTGCTCAAAAATGCGTGCAAGCAGGCTGCCCAAGAGAGCATTCGCAACATCGGCGAACGCCTGGACGCCTGCACGCCGTTGCGGCAGCGCATCGAACGCGAATTGCGCACCGACCCGCCGCTCACGGTGAACAAGGGACAGGTTATCGCCAACGGGGTGAATGCACAACTCGACGAACTGCGCAACATTCAGACCTCGGGAAAGGACTATTTGCTCCAAATCCAAGAACGCGAAATCGCACGTACCGGCATCCAGAGTCTGAAAATCGGTTTCAACAACGTGTTCGGTTACTACATGGAGGTGCGCAATACTTATAAGGAGTTTGTGCCGCCGGAATGGATACGCAAACAGACGCTCGTCAATGCGGAACGCTACATCACGCAGGAGTTGAAGGAATATGAGGAGAAAATTCTCGGAGCAGAAGACAAAATTCTGGTGCTCGAAACTCGACTTTACGGCGAACTGGTGGCGGCGGCGGCCGAACATATCGCGGCGCTGCAACGCAATGCGCATGCGCTCGCCGAGTTGGACGTGTACCACTCGCTGGCGGTGCTGGCGATGGCACAACACTATGTTCGACCGGTGGTGGACGAAAGCGAGGTGCTGGACATCAAGGCGGGACGACACCCGGTGATCGAGACGCTCATGCCGCCGGGTGAGGAATATGTGCCCAATGATGTGCGACTGGACACGGCGGATCAGCAGATCATGATGATCACGGGGCCGAACATGGCAGGTAAGAGTGCGCTATTGAGGCAAACGGCGCTCATCACTTTGATGGCGCAAATCGGTTCGTTCGTCCCGGCCGACTCGGCGCGGGTGGGCATTGTCGACAAGATCTTCACGCGCGTGGGCGCATCGGACAATATTTCGGTGGGCGAGAGTACTTTTATGGTCGAAATGAGTGAGGCGGCGAACATCATGAACAACATCACGCAACGTAGCTTGGTGCTTTTCGACGAATTGGGACGCGGCACTTCGACTTACGACGGCATTTCCATCGCGTGGAGCATCGTGGAACACTTGCACGAACGTCCCAAAATGCATGCGCGTACGCTCTTTGCCACTCACTATCACGAGCTCAACGACATGGAAGCGCTTTTCCCGCGCATCAAAAACTACAATGTTTCCGTGCGCGAAGTGGATCACCGCATCGTCTTTCTCCGCAAATTGGCGCGCGGCGGTTCGGAACACTCTTTCGGTATCCATGTGGCGCGTCTGGCGGGGATGCCGAATGCGATTGTGCAACGGGCGGAAGTGATTCTGCACCAATTAGAACACAACAACGCAGACAACCGACAAGTGCTACCTCCCACGGGAGAAAACGGCCCAACGAGCGGTGCTCCCAGCGGAACCCAGCTGTCGTTCTTCCAACTCGACGATCCGGTGCTCGAAGCCGTGCGCGACGAAATTCTGCATCTCGACGTCAACCACCTCACTCCGGTCGAGGCGCTCAATAAACTCAACGACATTCGCAAAATCATCACAGGAAAATGAGTGCGCAGTGCGCCGCCGGTTGCGCGCCGCACGGATGTGTCTTCGTGGCTGCTCCACTTGATCGCGTAAATGTCTGCTGTCATCGACCGAGCGCAGACACCTTCGACGGGGCACAGACCAGTTCAACAAAGTAAAGGCTCATTCAACCGAACAGAGCAGAGGCGCATTCAACTGAGCAGCGACTCTTTTCACGAAAAAACAAGGTCTCGAGCTCCGATTCCTCCCCACTTAGCTGCACAAAACGCGCGCAAATGAGCAAAAAACGCGCTTTTTATAGGGTAAACCTTTGCCGGTTTGAAGAAATACCACTACTTTTGCAGCTGTAACCTCAGAAATGACTAATTTCTAATCATCAAAATAAGAACAACAATGTCTGAAATTGCAGAAAAAGTAAAGGCAATCATCGTAGAAAAGCTCAGCGTTGATGCAGCTGACGTACGTGAAGACGCAAGCTTCACCAACGACCTCGGCGCAGACTCTCTCGAAACGGTAGAACTCATGATGGACCTCGAAAAGGAATTCAACATCACCATCCCCGAAGAGGAATCTGAAAAGCTCTCCACCGTAGGTGACGCTATCGCGTACATCGAAGAACACGCCAAGTGATCTTGCCCGCGCTCAACGAGGTGAGCTAACGCTCATCTCTCCGCAAATGTGCTAATGCGCTACGGTACCCATTCGGCGGCACCGGCGCATTAGCACATTTCAGCGTAGCATCCTCTCATCTCCCACTAATCCCCACACCCCTATGGAACTCAAAAGAGTAGTCGTCACCGGTCTCGGTGCCATCACCCCCGTCGGCAACACCCTCGAAGCCACGTGGAACAGCCTTCTCAACGGCGTTAGCGGCGCAGCACCCATTCAAGGCTTCGACGCTTCACGGTTCAAAACGCAGTTTGCCTGCGAAGTCAAAGACTTCAAGGCAGCAGATTTCATTGACCGCAAAGAGATTCGCAAAATGGATCTCTATGAACAATATGCAGTCGTGGCGGCAATGCAAGCTGTACAAGACAGCGGTATGGACCTCGAAACGATCGACAAGGACAACATCGGTGTAGTGCTCGGAGTGGGCATCGGCGGTATTCACACTTTCGAAGAGCAAATCAGCGAATACGCCCTCACTCACGAAGAGAAGGGACCTCGCTTCAGCCCCTTCTTCATCCCCAAGATGATCGCCGACATCGCATCCGGACAGATCTCCATCATGTACGGATTCCACGGTCCTAACTACACTACAACTTCGGCTTGTGCCTCGTCGACCAACGCCATTGCCGATGCCTTCAACCTCATTCGTCTCGGCAAAGCCAGCGCCATCATCACCGGCGGTGCAGAAGCGGCCATCACCCCCGGAGGACTCGGCGGTTTCAACGCCATGCACGCTCTCTCCACCCGCAACGACGATCCGCAACGCGCCAGCCGCCCCTTCAGCAAGAGCCGCGACGGTTTCGTCATGGGCGAAGGCGCAGGTATTCTCGTGCTCGAAGAACTTGAACACGCCAAGGCACGCGGCGCAAAGATCTATTGCGAAATTGCCGGCGCAGGTATGAGCGCAGATGCCCACCATCTCACGGCTTCCCATCCCGAAGGACTCGGTGCCAAACTCGTGATGCAGCGCGCCCTCGAGGATGCCGGACTGCAACCCGAAGACATTGACTACATCAATGTACACGGCACGTCCACGCCCGTCGGCGACGTCTCCGAAGCCAAAGCCATCACGCAACTCTTCGGCGACCACGCTTACCAACTCAACATCTCCTCCACCAAGTCGATGACCGGTCACTTGCTCGGTGCCGCTGGTGCTGTAGAAGCCATCGTTTGCTGCCTGGCCGTACAAAACGACATCGTACCGCCCACCATCAATCACGATGAGGAAGACCGCGACGAAAACATCGACTACAACATGAACTTCACCTTCAACAAGGCTCAGCAACGCACCGTGCGTGCAGCGCTTTCCAATACTTTCGGATTCGGCGGACACAATGCCTGCTGCATCGTCAAGAAGTATCAAGCCTGAGAAGACTGAACAGAACGCCTTCCCCGCTGTGGGATTGAAAATACGGATTGTACGCTTGGTTGTTACACACGTAATGACCAAGCGTACAAAACTATTTTTTCGCTCTCGTCCCCCATGCGCTGCGTTCTCTCGTCCTCCCCACCCCATTATGAAAAATCTATTCGACCGAGCCAAACTCTTTTTCTCTAAAGATCGGGAGTTTCGCTCAGCCCTCTACGACATCATGGGCTTCTGCCCACACAACATCGATCTCTATCGCACGGCATTCGCCCACAAGTCGCAAGAGTATCGATCGAAAAAACTCGGCAACAAGCCGCTCAACAATGAGCGACTCGAGTTTCTCGGAGACGCCGTCCTCGAAACCGTCGTCAGCCACATCGTCTATCGCCATTTCCCCAACAAGCGCGAAGGCTTCCTCACCAATACGCGTTCGAAAATCGTATCGCGCGAATCACTCGGCAAACTGGCCAAAGAGCTCCACATCGATCGCCTCATCCAGAGCCAGACCCACAGCCGAACCCACAACTCCTACCTCGGCGGAAACTCCTTCGAAGCCCTCATGGGCGCCATCTATCTCGACCGAGGATTCCGCTACGCCTTCCGCTTCGTCGAGCAACGCATCATCGGTGCCGTCCTCGACCTCGAATCCGTGGCAAGCAAAGAAGTCAACTTCAAAAGCAAGCTTTTGGAGTGGAGCCAAAAAAACCGCATCCGACTCGAATTCAAGGACAGCGCCACCGACACCGACAAAGCCAACGGCCCCTCGTTCCTCACCACCATTGTCATCGAAGGACTCTACGCCGGAGAAGGTAAGGGCTACTCGAAAAAAGAGAGTCACCAAACCGCAGCCAAGGACGCACTCACCAAACTGCGCCGCGAACCGCAGTTCCTCGACAGTGTCTTCCGCGCCAAAGAAAAGCGCACGGCCATGGGCGCCGAAGAGTTCTTCACTGTCCCCAAGATAGACGAGATCGAAGCGGAAATCGCCAAGGAACAAAGCGAAGGCGCCCCCGCCCGCAAAGACAATGCGCGCAACGAACGCAGCCGCAAAGAGAAAGGCGGAGAGCAGCGCAACGAAAAACGAGCCGACCGTCAAAAAGAAAATCGAGAAGACAAAAACACCGAGCGCAAAAACACGAAAGCGCGCGGTGAAAAGCAAGACGAAGACGGAGCAAAAGGCAACGCCGAGCGCAAAGACCGCAAAAACAAAGGCGCCGAAGCACGCAAGGAACGTGAGCAACGACGTCGTGCTGCGGAGCGCGAAACGGCCAACGGCGAAAGCAAAAATGAGGCCGCTGCCGATGCGCCCAAGGCGAAGACAGACGAACGCCCCAGATCGAAAAAGAATGCCCCCGCGCAGGAACCGAAGGAGACTCCGGCTGCTGAAAACAACACCGCAGCCCCCGAGGTAGGTACGCCCGGCGAAAGTGCAACGACTGCGCCCCAAAAGGAACAGCCCAGCGACCGTTCTCAACGCAAAGAGCAACGTGTTGACGCCGAACCGACGGCCGTGCAAAATGCCGATGCACCGCGCAGCGAATCAGCAGTCCAAGCCAACGAGACCTTAGCGAACGAAGTGGCGGCTCCCACCACGGCTCCGCAAAGCGAAACGGCGGCACGAAGTGAAAAGGTGGCACAAAGCGAAGCGCCTATGTCTCGCCACGACGAACCGCTGCCTCAACCGGAACCTGCACAGACCCTGCCCGACACGCCCAACATTCTGCCGCAGTCGGATCGCATTGAGGCCCAAGGTCAGGAAGTTACGCCGACAGTTCAGCCTGAAGAACCCACGGCAGTGTTTGCTCCCATGCAATTGCCCGCTGCCATCGCCGACGAGCAGAAGCCGGAACAACCGAAGGAATCCGCCACCTCTGACGAGCCGGCCACATCCGTCGCCGAGTCCACCGACGAACGCGATACGTCCTCCACACAGGAGACACATGGTGCTTCGCCCGACGACAACTCGGTTTCACCGGTGGAACAGCCCGCTGCGCAGGAAGCTTATCCGAGTGTGGCATCCGCCCCCGATCGTTCTACAGAAGAAAGCGAAACACCCGCCGCTTCCGCAGACGAGGTGCCCGAAGAGGCGCCCGCACCGCGCACTGAACAACAGAAAAAACGTGCGCGCCGTCAGAACAAGGCTCAAAACGCCGCCGGCTACACCAACACCACACCGCCTCCGGCCGAACAAAGTCGCCGCGCCGAAAAGGCCGAACGCCGTTTGCGCGAAGAAGCCCACCGCCGCGACGTAGAACGAGCGCAAAACGATCTCGCCGACGAGGCGGAACGCACCGACACGTCGGAAGAAGAATCGTCGGACGCGCAACCCACGGCACGACGCAACAACCGCCGACGCCGCGGTGGAGCCCGCCGACGCAAAAATGGGCGCAACAACGGCAATGCCGAAAATGGCAACGCCGACAACGCCCCGCAACAGGATGCCGCCCCCAACTAATCGCGGCACCCACCTCACATTTTTCAAGCACGCTAACCCGAATATACCAACATGGCATACATGACCCAAGAGGGCTACGACAGCCTCGTCGCCCAGCTCCGCCGTATGGAGCAAATCGACCGCCCGGCTGCATCGGCAGCCATCGCTGAAGCCCGCGACAAAGGCGACCTCTCCGAAAACGCCGAATACGACGCGGCAAAAGAAGCGCAGGCTCACCTCGAAACCAAGATCAACGAACTCAAAGCCACCATCGCAGCGGCCAAGATCATCGACACCTCCAAGCTCCGCACCGACATCGTCCAGATCCTCTCCACCGTCGAGATGAAAAACGTGAAGGTCGGCGCCAAGATGAAGTACACCATCGTCTCGGAAAGCGAAGCCGATCTCCGCGCCGGCAAAATTTCGAGCACCACCCCTATCGCCCAGGCCCTCCTCGGGCACAAGGTGGGTGACATCGTCGACGCACAAACACCCCGCGGCGTCATCCAGCTCGAGATTCTCAACATCACCGTCTGATTTCCCTGCTTCGCCGTCCCCACCTCATCGAACGGGAACGAGGCACTCATCAAACCACCGAAAATCCCACAGGCAATTCCACATCGCCTGCGGGATTTTTTGTCTGTCCGCTCACCTCTATCCATTGCTGCACAGCCGTTCTCCAAAGCACCATCTCCTCCCCATGATGAAAGGAGAAAAGAGAACGCCTTCCACACAAATTAAAAATTCCTACCACAAAACATTGGTTCATTAAGAATAAAGCTATATATTTGCGCACAGGGGATGACATTATCCCACACAATCTCAAGATTAAGTTTCACTCAATTCAAAAAACGCTACTATGAAAAGGTTCCTCCACTTCCTTCTGTTCTCCTTCTGCCTCCTGGCTGCCATAGCCTGCGGAAAGAAAAATGGCGAAAAGATCACTTACCGCTTCGCTCCCGAACTCAACAAACCCGTCGTGTACAATTTCAAATCCACAACCGAAATGAACGTCGGGGGGAAGGATGTTTCTATGCAAATGGTAATGAAAATGCAGATGACGCCCACCGCACGCGAAAACGGCGTCACCACCATCTCCACACAAATTCTTGATATGTCGGCATCTACCGGCAACGAGGAGGCCGATCGCTCAATGGAACAATCCATGCAGCAATTCAAACAGTTGTTTTCTACGCTGCACATCATCACACAAGTCAATGAGCGAGGCAACACCGTCGGAAAAACCACTTACGAAGGACTGCCCGAAGAATACGCAGCGATGTTCCAAAGTCAAATGGGCGGTTCCTCAGACCTCAGCAACAACTTGAAATACTTCCCCGAATACCCCATCGGCCAAGGCGATTCATGGAAGGGCAAGACACACACCGACAAAATCGATTGCGATGCGGTGTACACACTCGAGGAAGTAACCAATGACGTGCTCACCGTGAGCTTCAAGGGAAAAATGACCCTCAGAAACAATCCGCAAGCGACGGTGCAAATCACCATACAAGGTAGCAGCCAATACAACCGCAAAACAGGAATGAACATTCCCGGCACCTTCACGGCTGAAACGAAGGCCACCACCGCCGGCCAACAAGTGAAATCTACCATTTCGATGTAACCGACAGCCTGCGCAGCATGAAAAGAGATCTATTTGTTCTGCTACTCTGCATCTGCACCCTGGGTTTTGTTGCCTGCTCCCACAAAGGAAACGGCGAAAAAGTAACCTATCGATTTGCACCGAAAATTGGTCAATCGATGGAATACACGACAACTTCAGTTACTGAAACGAGCTTCTTTGGGCAACCCATCACTTTCACCGACAAGGTGAAAACAAAGCAAACTCCCATTTCAAAGGAGAACGGCATCTTTACCCTCATGTCGCAGATTGAAGACTTGTCGACGACTGTAAGCGATCCCAAAGCGAACGCTGCCTTCCAAGAAAACATCCAATCAACCAAGGCGAAAATCACCGGCATGCAAATATTCACCAAGGTCGACGAGCAAGGCAACGTCATGGCAGAGCCGCACTACGAAGGCATTAGCGCAGAAAAAGCAAAAATATTGACGCAAGACAATCTCGGCATAGAGATGGTTTACCGCATGAAGTTCTTCCCTGAACACGCCATCACAGTAGGAGACACCTGGGAGAACAAAATGCAAACAAACCGAGCCAGAGCCAATACAAAATACAAACTCGAACAGCTGGACGACACTTCCATGACGGTGAGTTTCACCGGTACGGTACAATCCACCATTAAAGAAAACAAGAAGTGGGTTCTTCAGGTGGAAGGCAAGAGGCAATTCGATCGCTCTACCGGCGTACCGATCCCGGGCACCTCGAAAGTAAAAATGACGGGGGACTTTGATGAAGAAGGTGGAAAAATCACTATCACGTACACGATGTAAACCCACTCACCTCCCATAACCCCACAACTAATCCAAGCCCTGCACATCGTCCTTGCGGACGGTGGCAGGGCTTGTTTTTTTCTGAGCCGTAATGGTTCGGTGTCGTCAATCCATCTCGACCATCGAATTGAGGCAAGCGTAACGAAAGCTTACGCAAGCAGTAGAGCATAGGCATGGAGGCATGCACCGATCACTTCTTCCGCAACTCCCAAAAGGCCACTGCCGAAGCCGCGGCCACATTGAGCGAGTCCACGTTGTGATACATGGGAATGCGCACCGTGTAGTCGGTGCTCGCTATCACCGTGTCGGCCAGACCGTCGCCCTCCGTACCCATCACGAGTGCCAAACGCGGTTCGGCTTTCAAAACCGGGTCGTCGAGCGAAATCGACCGATCGGTCAGCGCCATGGCTGCCGTGCGGAAGCCCAACGCCCGCAACTCCCCTACGGGATCGGCCGACCAAGCCCAAGGCACGAGAAACACGCTGCCCATCGACACGCGCACCGCACGTCGATTGAGTGGGTCGCAGGCCGTGCGCGACAGCACCACGGCATCGATGCCCAAGGCGGCAGCCGAGCGGAATATCGCGCCGATGTTGGTGGCGTCGGTCACCCCGTCGATCACGCACACGCGCGCCGCATCGCGCACCACTTCTTCTACCGTGGTTTCCGGCCGACGGCGCATGGCACACAGCACACCGCGCGTGAGGGTGTAGCCGGTGAGCTGCGCCAAGAGTTCGCGTGCGCCGGTATAGACGGGAATGTCGCCGCAGCGGCTCAACACATCGGCCGCATCGCCGGTCAGATGTCGCTCCTCGCAGAGCAGCGAGAGGGGTTCGTAGCCCGCATCGAGCGCCACATGGATCACCTTCGGACTTTCGGCAATGAACACGCCACGGGAGGGGTCGACTTTGCTGCGCAACTGCGCTTCGGTCAAGGCACTGTAAACCTCCACACCGGGTTCGGACAGGGAGGTGAGATGGAAAATGGGCATAAGGGATTTCTTTTCGCGATCAGTCATTCGTGAGGCACGCGTCGACACCACCCACACCGGGGCGAACTGCGTTCGGGGCGTCCGGAGTGCAAAGTTAGCGGAAAATATCTTGTCGCACTCCCCCACTCCTCGAAAAGTGACCCGACAAGCAAGCCCGATAAAGCCGTCCGGATGCCCCAACAAAGCACAACACTCCCGCCGAGCTCGAACCCGACGAGAGTGTATGGTGTGTCGTAAAAGAGGGCCTGCGAGAGAGACTCAGGGTTGCGCTCTGCGGCCGGAGGTCACTACGAGGGGAACCGTCTGCTGCGCGGCTTTCGTCGGCGCGCTGTCGGCCGTGCCGCGATAGGCGTTCCAGCTCCAGCCCGCATTGTCCCAATCGTAGTAGTCGCCCGTGTACGTGCTCCAGTCGCTGAAGCTCAGGCTGCCCAGATTGAAGCGGAAGCCCGAATCGCCCGCACGACCGGTGAAACGGCTGTTGCTCAGATAGTAATCGTAGATCCGCACGTCCAAACCGTGGTCAGAGGGATACGTGAGATAGATTTCGCCGTTGCGGATTTCCCAGTAGAAGCGATGGTAGCGGCGCGAGAGCGGACCGTAGTTGTAGAAGTCGATCTGTTTGCCCCAACCCGAGCGCGCCCCGTAATAGTTCGGTTGGAAAAGCACATACGAGTTGCGCGAATCGAATTGCACCTTTTGTCCCGTGATGGGATTCACCACTTGATAGAACATGCCGAAATCGCCTTGCCACTCGCCGCTAATGGTTTGTGCGCGACCTCGGTCGCCGGTACCGGGATTGTAGGGATAATACGGATTATAGGGGTCGTAGCCGTCGCCGTCGTAGTACGGATCGTACACACACGAAGCGAGAGACAGCGCCGCCACGAGCAAGACGGGCAGTGCCCAGAGAAGAGAGTAGATTCGTTTCATAATCGGTGATTACTGTGCCGCTCAGGGCGGCAGGTTTGTAGGGCAAATGTAGAGCAAACGCACTGAGCGACCAAACGAATGGGAGAAAAAAAGCATCGTGCGGGGCATTTATTTGCTTTTGTGGACAATTTGCCCCGAACAAGATAGACAGAACGAACATTTGCCCCAAAACGCCACGCCACACAAGACAAACGACAAGTCTCGTCCGAAATCCTTGCCCAAAGCGCAGCGTCGGTCGGCCAATCCGGCTCTTCATCCTCACAAACCGAGTGAGCGGCGCACCGGCCCACAATAGCTTTCGCTCCTTTATTCCCTCGCGCGCGTGCGCGCGCCAGGCAGTTTTCGTTTTTTGCCTTCACCTCTTCACACGACCCTCACAACACACTATGCCACAGCGCGATAAGTGTGAAGGCTTTGGTAAAAACGCCTTCACCTGCGGACACCATTACCTTCACCCGCGGTGAAGCCGGAAAAAGGACGGATCCTTCACCCCATTTGCCATTAAAATCAACTCGTTGCGCGCCGCGGTGAAGGGTGAAGGCTAAAAACAAAAAGTGACTGATGCGCGCGCGTACGTGTGGGCGCGAGGAGGGGTCACCCGAATAAGCGGGCGTTTTCCGTCAACGCCCCCCGTGTTTCGGGCGGTTGTTCCCCACTTCTGCGGGTGCGTGGGGCGCGTTGTGTTTTCCGTCCCGAACTGTCGGGCGGGGACGGTGGGGCACGATTTCCTTTGCACGGGAAAGGAAAACCTCGGCACAAAAAAAGAAGTGTCGCCGCCCGCATTTCGCCGTTTTTTTACTACATTTGCGAAATCGAGGTGCGCCCTGCTTCGGCGCGCCCCCTTTCACGCAAAGACGCTCACACCATGACCATTTTCAGCAAAATTGCCGCCGGAGAAATTCCCTCCTACAAATGTGCGGAAAACGAAGACTTCTACGCCTTTCTCGACATCAACCCTGTGGCGAAGGGGCACACCCTCGTGATTCCCCGTCGGGAAGTGGACTACATTTTCGATCTCGACGACGAAACGCTCGCCGCCTACCATCGTTTTGCCAAACGCGTGGCGCTGGCCATCGGCGAAGCCTTCCCCTGTCGCAAAGTCGGCATGGCCGTGCTCGGACTCGAAGTGCCGCACGCTCACATTCACCTCATCCCCCTCAACAATGAGGACGACATGGACTTCCGCAAACCGAAGCTCCAACTTCCTGCCGAAGAAATGCAGGCGGCGGCCGATGCCATCCGCGCGGCTTTCGAACGCCAAAACCCGGCCTAATCTCTCCACACGTCAATTCTCACCTTTATGCACCTCCACCACCTTGTTCTGCTGAGCGCACTGCTCGCAGGCAGCGCGACGGCCGCGGCACAGTCCTCGGCCGGCCATGTCATTCGACTCGACCGACCGACGTCCTTCAAAGGGGCCGAAAGTTGGTGGGGCGGACACCCCGAACGTTTTGACAGCCTGCACAAGCCCATCAGTGCGGGCGATGCGGCCGTGAACCCCGATGCCGAGTGGGAACGCCGCTCGCTGCCCTTGGGCAATGGGAGTTTGGGCGCGAACCTCATGGGCTCGGTGGCGACCGAACGCCTCACGCTCAACGAAAAGAGCCTCTGGCGCGGCGGTCCGGGCGTGAAGAGCGGTCCGGCTTACTACTGGGATGTGAACAAGGCGAGCGCACCGGTGCTCAAAGCCATCCGCCGTGCTTTCGCCGAGGGCAATACCGAAGAGGCGGCCCGGCTCACACGCGAAAATTTCAACGGAAAAGCGGCCTACGAAACCCGGGGCGAAAAGGACTTTCGCTTCGGCTCGTTCACCACGATGGGTGAGCTCCACATCGCGACGGGACTCGACGAGGCGAAGATTCGCGACTACGAGCGCACACTCTCGGTCGATTCGGCGCTGGCCACGGTGAATTTCACTGCGGCCGACGGCACGCGCTACACACGCCGCGCGTTCATCTCCTACCCCGACAATGTGCTGGTGGTGCGCTTCACCGCCGACCGCCGCGGACAGCAAAACCTCACGCTTTCCTACGCGCCGAATCCCTGTGCCGAGGGCAAGCCGGTGCCGGAGGGCAAAGATGGGTTGGTCTATCGTGCACAGTTGGACAACAACGGCATGCACTTTGTGGTGCGACTGCGCGCGGTGGCGAAAGGCGGCACGGTGTCGAACACCGACGGGCGTTTCACGGTGAAAGGCGCCGACGAAGTGACCTTCCTCCTCACGGCCGACACGGACTATCGACTGAATCTCGACCCGAAGTTCGACGATCCGAAGGCCTATGTGGGAGTGGATCCCGAGCGCACCACGGCACAGTGGATGAAAGCGGCGGCGCGACGAAGCTACTCGTCGCTTTTCGCCCGGCACTACAAGGACTACGCTGCGCTCTTTGATCGCGTGCAACTGCAGCTGGACTCCACGCCCGACTCACTGCGCAACCTGCCGACGGATCGGCGACTGGCGGCCTACCGCAACGGCGCACCGGATCATGATCTTGAGGCGCTTTACTTCCAGTTCGGCCGCTATCTGCTCATCGCTTCTTCGCGACCGGGCAATCTCCCGGCGAACTTGCAAGGGGTGTGGCACAACAACGTCGACGGCCCGTGGCGCGTGGACTACCACAACAACATCAACCTGCAAATGAACTATTGGCCGGCGCTCACAACGGGACTGGCCGAATGCGCCGAACCACTCACGGAATTCATCCTCTCGATGCGCAAACCCGGGGCGGTGACGGCACGCAAGTATTTCAACGCCCGCGGTTGGATGGCGGGCATCAGCGGCAACCCCTTCGGATTCACCGCTCCTTTCGTGAGTCAAGACATGTCGTGGAACTATAATCCCGTGGCCGCCCACTGGTTGGCGACGCACCTGTGGGAATACTATGAGTTCACACGCGACAAACAGTTTCTTGCCAAGGTGGCTTATCCGGTGCTGAAGGAGTGCGCGCAATTCTCGGAAGACTACCTGTGGCAAAAATCGGACGGCACGCTCACGGCGGCGCCTTCGACTTCGCCCGAACACGGACCGGTGGACGAGGGGACGACCTTCACCCACGCGGTGATTCGCGAAAACCTGCAAGAGGCGGTGCGCGCAGCGATGATTCTCGGCGTGGACAACAGCGACGTGGCCACGTGGAACAACACGCTTGCGCATCTGGCGCCTTACAAAGTGGGGCGCTACGGGCAGTTGCAAGAATGGAGTAAAGACATCGACGATCCGAACGACCATCACCGGCATGTAAACCACCTCTTCGGCTTGCACCCGGGAACGACGATCTCGCCCATCACCACCCCTGCGCTGGCAGAAGCGGCGCGCGTGGTACTCGACCACCGCGGCGACGGAGCCACCGGTTGGTCGATGGGATGGAAACTCAACCAATGGGCGCGCCTGCACGACGGCAACCGTAGCTACAAGCTCTTTGCTAATTTGCTAAAAAACGGAACGGCCGACAACCTCTGGGATATGCATCCGCCGTTCCAAATCGACGGTAATTTCGGCGGAACGGCCGGCGTGGCCGAAATGCTCCTCCAAAGTCACGTCGGCGGTTTGCACCTCCTGCCTTCGCTGCCCGATGTGTGGTACAACGGCTGCGTGAAAGGACTGCGCGCCCGCGGCGCTTTCGTCGTGGATCTCGATTGGCGCAACGGACAACTGCAGGAAGCGCGCATCACCTCGCTGGCCGGTGAAGATTGCACTGTGCGCTACGGACAACAGACCATCGATTTCCCCACTCACAAAGGACATGTCTACCGACTCCTGCTCAAGGACGGACGGCTCGAACTCGCAAAATAAAAACGGAGCCCTTTTGCGCCCCAAAAAACAAAGACAACGTTTGGACATTCGACCGACGAATTGTAACTTTGCCCCAATTTACTTTCCATCTCGACTACTTTAATGCAAGAATCTTTCGAACTCATTGCCAAAACCTTCCAGGGACTGGAAGAGGTGTTGGCGCAAGAGCTCATCGAGCTTGGTGCCAACGACGTGCAAATCGGCCGCCGCATGGTCTCCTTCAGCGGAAACCAAGAAATGATGTACCGCGCCAATTTTTGTCTCCGCACCGCCGTACGTGTTCTCAAACCCATTTCGCATTTTCGTGCCCGAAACGCCGACGAGGTTTACAAAGCGGTGAAAGGAATCGAGTGGAAGGATATTTTAGATCTTGATACGTCCTTTGTGGTGGATACCACCGTCTACAGCACCGAATTTCGCAACTCGAAATTCGTGGCTTACAAGGTGAAAGACGCTATTGTTGACTATTTTATGGAGCGCGAAGGAAAGCGCCCCAATATCAGTGTGGCGAATCCCGATTTGCGACTCAATATTCATATAGCGGAAGACAATTGCACACTGTCGCTCGATTCGAGTGGGGAGAGCCTCCACTTACGCGGCTACCGCACGGCAACCGTCGAAGCTCCGATCAACGAGGTCCTCGCCGCCGCCCTCATCAAAATGAGCGGTTGGAAATTTGATTGCGACCTCATCGACCCCTTCTGCGGCTCGGGCACCATTCTCGTGGAGGCGGCGCTCATGGCACGCAATATTTATCCCGGTGTGTTCCGTCAAAAATTCGGATTCGAAAATTGGAAAGATTTCAACCCCGAACTGCTCAGCTCCATTTTTGAAGACGACAGCAACGAGCGCACTTTCGAGCACCGCATCGTCGGTTCGGACATCAACCTCCGTGCCGTCGAAGCCGCGCTGGCCAATGCCAAAGCTGCCGGCGTAGCCGATCTCATCACGGTGGAACAACGCGAAATCCGCGACTTCAAAAAGCCGGAAATGCCCGCTGTACTCATCACCAATCCGCCCTATGGCGAACGACTGCGCCCCGAAGATCTCTCCGATATCTACCGCACGCTGGGCGAAAAGCTCAAACGCGAATTTCAAGGCGGAGAGGCCTGGATCATTTCCTCGCGCGAAGAACTCTTCGACTCGATGCGTCTGCGCCCCTCCTTCAAAGTGCCCCTCCAAAACGGATCGCTCGATTGCGAACTCCGCAAATATGTCACCTTCGAAGGCAAACTCGACCATTTCCGCGCGCAAGGCAATGTGGTGAAAACCGACGACGAACTGCGACGCATGGGCGAAAAAGGACGTTTCCGCGACGGCCGTAAACGCGATTTCTCGCGCAAACGTTTCGACGACGACAACGAAGACGAACGCGAAGACAGCCGTTACAACGACCGCAGCGCCGGCGACCGAAAGGGAAAATTCGGCGAACGCGAACGCCGTTTTGACGATCGTCGTTCGGCAGGCCGCCGCGACAACTACGAACGCGACGACCGGCGATATGGTGATCGTGATCGCCGCTATGACGACCGTCGCGGCGAAGCCAACGAACGCTACGATCGCAACATCGATTTCTCCGACGACCCCGAACTGGCCGCCACTTATCGCAACCTCCGCGCGCGCCACAACACCTTCGAACGGGTACGCAACGCAAAGGATCGCAAAGAACGCGGAGAAAAAGCAGAACAGCGCGGTGACAAAAGAGGATTCAACGACCGACGCAACGGCGACAACCGCTACGGTCGCGAACGAAAAGACCACTACAACGACCGAGGCGGCGACCGTCGAAGAGATGATCGCCGAAATCAAGATCGACGCGAAGGTTTCAACGACCGCAACCGCTTCGACCGCCGCGATTCATTCCATTCACGCCGCGACAAAGGTGGGTTCTCCCGTTCGCGCCGCGACGATTGAACCGCCCCACCGACGTTCTCTCTTTTTCGTTCACGCTTGAGCACGCTGTTCGCATGAAAAAAATCATTCTCCTTCTCCTCTCGTTCCTCACGCTCACCGGAATGGCGCAAACCGCACAAAAATCACTCCGCCAACCCACCCTCGACGACCTCATGTGGGGCGGTTCCAACTATTGGAACCTCCAACCCAAAAGTGTCTTCACCGCTTGGTGGGGCGAAGCCCTTCTGCGCACCGACGTCGAGCAAGTTTCACAACTGAGTGATGCGGCCGGTCGGCATTTCGATGCGAAAGGCACGCCGCTTTTCACCCTCGCCGAGGTCAATGCCGCGCTCGACACCGCCCGTTGCGGCGTGTTGCGCTCGCTCACCTCCGCCACCTTCCCCGAAGCCGGTCGTCCCGTTGCCACCCTTCGCACCGCCCGCGTGCTCTTTCGCTACAATTGGAAAGATCGTCGCGTCGAATGGTCGATCCCGCTCGAACGAGGCATCGAACACCAAGACTTCTCTCCCGCGAGTCAAGCCTTGGCTTACACCCAAAACTATAATCTCTACGTCACCACCGCCGACGGACGCCGCCATGCCGTTTCCACCGACGGCAACCGTGAGTTGCTCTACGGCACCTCCGTCCACCGCGACGAATTCGGCATTCACAAAGGCACTTTCTGGAGCCCCGACGGACGCCGCCTCGCCTTCTATCGCATGGACCAGCGCATGGTCACCGACTATCCGCTTGTCAACATCGACGTGCCCTCGGCCGTGCGCATCGCCCAACCCGCGCCCGAGAAGTACCCCATGGCGGGTATGACCTCGCATAAGGTCACCGTCGGCATCTTCAATCCGGAGAACGATCGCACCGTCTGGCTCGATCTCGGCGATCCCACCGACCGCTATTTCACCAACCTCAGTTGGAGCCCCGACGGCAACCGCCTCTACATCATGGAAGTGCCGCGTTCGCAAAAGCGCTGCGACCTCGTCGCCTACGACACCCACACCGGCGCGCGACTCAGGGTGCTCTACACCGAAACCAACGAGCGTTTCGTCGAACCCCAAAACCCGCTTACGTTCTTGCCGTGGGACAAAGACAAGTTCATCTACCAAAGCGAGCGCGACGGCTTCAACCACCTCTACCTCTTCAACACCAAAGGCCAACTGCTCAAGCAGCTCACCTCCGGTAAGTTTGAGGTGCTCGAACTCCTCGGTTTCAACACCCGCACCCGCAGCGTCATCATCCGCAGCAACGAGAGAGGACACATCCGCGAGAACCTCTACGCCGTCGATCTCAAAACCGGTCGTCGCACCCTCCTCGACAACGGCGTAGGCGTGCACCACGCCCAACTCTCGCCGAACGGCACCCTGCTGCGCGACACCTGGTCGTCGCCCACCACCTACCGCAACATCGTCGTGCGCAGCACCGAGCGCCCGCGCGAAACCCTTCGCCTGCTCGAAGCCGCCGACCCGTGGCGTGAGTTCACCATGCCCCGCGTCGAAAGCGGGAGCATCCTGGCCGCCGATGGCAAAACGCCCCTCTACTATCGGCTCGTCAAGCCCGTCCACTTCGATCCCAACAAGCAGTATCCCACCATCGTCTACGTCTACGGCGGCCCCCACGCCACCAACGTCAAGGAGTCGTGGAACTACCAAGCCCGCCCGTGGGAATACTACATGGCCAACCGCGACTACGTCCTCTTCATTCTCGACAATCGCGGATCGGGCGACCGCGGTTTCGAATTCGAAAGTTGCACCCACCGCCACCTCGGTCGCATCGAGATGGCCGATCAGATGCAAGGCGTCAAATACCTCTCTTCCCTCCCCTTCGTCGACACCACCCGCATCGGCGTGCACGGTTGGAGTTTCGGCGGATTCATGACCACCAACCTCATGCTCTCCCACCCCGAAGTCTTCAAAGTCGGTGTCGCCGGCGGTCCCGTTCTCGACTGGAAATACTACGAAGCCATGTACGGTGAGCGCTACATGGAAACGCCGCAGACCAATCCCGAGGGCTATGCCGAAGCCAGCATGGTGGGCCACGCCGGCCGACTCAAAGGCCGCTTGCAAATCATCGTCGGCTACAACGACCCCACCTGCGTGCTCCAGCACTCCCTCGCCTTCCTCCGCGCCTGCGAAGATGCCGGCACCCAGCCCGACTACTTCGTCTATCCCGGACAAGGCCACAACATGATGGGGCACGACATGATCCACCTCCACGAGCGCATCACACGCTACTTCGAAGACCATCTCAAACCGCTGCGCAAATAACCGATCGCCGCGCAACAATCTAAAAACAACGGTGCCGCCTCTCTTGTGAGAGGCGGCACCGCTTTCTTTTGCGCGTGCAAACTCCTTTTACGGCTGTTGTTTCACGTAGATCGAAAAGGTTTGATCAATGGAAGAAACGCCATGGAAAATCACCTTCCGTTCTTGCCCCGTGCGGTTGGGCGCAAGCTTCACCTGCACCTGCCGACGATCCTTGGAGATCGCAAAGGAATACCAATTTCCCGAAGCTCGACAAGTGCCATCTGCCAACGTATCGATTCGCAACGTCTCATCGTCGACGAAATGCGTCGTACCGCATTCATTGAGCGTATCGGGAATGGTCACATTGAACAACGACCAAGCTTTGCCGAAGGGTTTTCCCTCTCGGTTGAGCACATTGACGGTTTGTTCACCGCCCGCCGCCGACAGCGACAATTCGGTAGATCGCACTTCATATTCATCTTTCAGAGAATGCGAACCATCGCAACCGGGCAAAAACAAGAGCGCGCACATCACGCTCGCAACAATCGTGGAAACAGACTTCATCATTTCGAATTGAAAGGAGATTGAACAACATAGAGACAGAAAGAGAGCCTAGATCCCCCACCATTCAACTCCACATTGCGGGTTTTTCCGGTGTGGTTGGCGTTCACCTTGACGCGAATGGTGTTTTGATCTTTCGATATCGTGAACGAATACCAGTCGTTGTACAAGCGTTGACCACCATCGACCAATTTCTCCTTTCGCATCGTCGTGTCTGTCACACTACCACGACAATCCACCCGAGGATCATTCAGACTCGTTCCTTCGGGGTACCACGGAAAGTGTTTTCGATTTCCACTTATGCTGCGCACCGTCACAACGGCCTCACCGCCTTCCTTAGAAAAATACAACTGCTCAGGATAAGCCTGAGGCTCGTCACTCATATCGTCGCAGGACACGACTCCGAGTAAGCACAAGCTCGACAAAGCAAGCAACTTCAAAAAATGCATAGACTATTATTTTTGATGGGAGAATCAACGAGAATGGGACGACCGGTCCGCCCCTACGAAAGCCAACGAATTGAACCCGTGGTCAAAAGTACATTAACAACCAAGTCTCAATTCAGCGGTGCAAAGGTAAGAGAAAATATCCTATTTGCAAAATCAAAAGTTTTTTTACATCACGACATAAAACAAAAACTTGTTGATCACCGCCGCCCTACCTTTCCCCCACTTCCCTCCTCTGCATCAAGAAGGGGGAAAAACGCCACTGCGAGAAGCAGTCAACGCTCCACCACGCGCAAGGAATTGCCACAGCGGCGGTGCGACACCGAGAAACCCAGACTGCGCACCTCCCGACCAAAGGCTTGAAGTGACACGCCGCGCACGGCAGCTGGGCAACGGCGACGCAAGCGGTCGTACAACGCTGTCACCGTGTGCCACTTCCCCACCTCACCGCTCCGCGGCACACGATAGTAACGAGACAGACATTCGGCGAGCGGGGAAGCCACACGAAAGGCGGCATTGGCGCGCTCCTGCAAGCGCGTCGACGCCCGATCCAGATAGCACGGCGCACCGGAAAGCACCTCGCTGCGCAGTTGCGCGAAAAGCTGCGCGTGGTCCACGGGCGAACAATCGATCGGGTGCGTCACCTCCACACACACAAACCGACGCGAACCCGTGCCATCCACCAGCACCTCCTTCACATTGCTCGTCGCCATAAACGAAGCCATGCGCGGCAACGACAACAGTTCCTGCCGATAGGCCCGACGCAAACAGAGCTGCTTGAGTTGTAGGAGATTCTTGAGCGTGGCGTGCTGACGCAACGTGTAGCGGTCGAACTCATCGAGGTTGATCAGCCCCAGTTTGGCCAAACGCGGTTCGGGTGCGGCCGAGCCCACGAGGTCGAACTTGTCAGTGTAGTAATCGGCCAACTCGGGCGGCATGAGCAGACGACAAAACGTGCTCTTGCGCAGGCCCTGACGCCGACTCACGAGCAGCGGCACCAGGTCATTGGCCGTCGCGGTGGGTTGCCCCATCCACTGCGCGGCCAAAGCGCGCAGCCAAACTGCGAAACCGCACAACCACGCGGCCTCGGTCGATACACGCTCGCCCAGCGGGCGCACCCGGTCGACGCCGTCCCAATCGGGCAGGCGGTTCATGTAGTCGGTCAGCGGATGGAACGACGGGAGGAGCGAGGAGTGCAACAACCGCACCACATCGCGCTGCCAAACCCCGATGCCGGCATCGATGGCACGAATGGACAACGTGTTGAAGTCCAAGGGAGTGATGCGGCGGAAGGGTCCTTGCCCATCGCGCTCGCGAAATTCGGGCACCTCGGCCAGCACATTATAGCGAAATTCGTGCGTCTCTTCCAGCAGTTGCCGCAGACGCAGGTGGAGGGTGGGTTGCGCTGCGTCATCGTCATGCTCACGGCGACGGGGAGCGCCGAGCGACGGGACGACAGACGGGCAGCGGGCGGCAATACCCGGAAAGCACACGGCGAAAAGACACCGAACGAGAAAACGAAGGAAACGAAGAAGAAAGTTTTTCATAGCCGATAAAGATAATAACATGGAACTTCAACGGACGACTGCGGGGACTTTCGCCCCGCCTCGAACGAGCGGCACCGAAGGCCTTTGGTCTGTCCTCGGCCGACTCATTTTTTGCATCGCCGTTCCCTTACCAATACAATCGAAAAACCGGATTGTGACACATCGGCGGAAAATTTCTTTCATCTTTCATTTTTGTCGTCCCGATGCGTCTCACATTTCCCCCTCATCCTCAACGCATTGCAACCATCTACGGGAACGCTTTCAACGAACGTTAAAAGCAGAAGAATGGCTTGTCATATTTTGCACGCCCGCGTCAGTTCCGCCAAAACAATGCTCCACAGCACACTTTTCTCTCAAGAAAGCACGCAAAAACACCTCCCCACTTTCGGGAAAAAACGCCCTTCTTTTCCCACTCCGCCCCCCGCTTTCCGACCGTCGCCGCGCACAGCGTTGCGGTGAACGCACATCTCGCGTGTGCGCACACCCACGCGCCTCAGTCGGTTTTCGTTTTCTGCCTTCACCCTTCACGTTGGGGCCTCAGCAGCCTGATTGCTCGGGCGTTGGGGGTGAAGACGCCGCCCATTTTTCGTCCTTCACCGCCGCTCCAGACGTGTGCAGCCCGGGTGAAGGTCGAAGCGCAAAAACCTTCACCCCTTACACACTGACGATCAACGCGTTGACGCTGGTGGGTGAAGAGGTGAAGGCAAAAAACGAAAAGCGCCTGACGCGCGCGCACGCGTAAGCGCATGAAAAACGCCACCCGAAAGGGGTGGCGAAATGGGGAGCATCGGTCGGGCGACGGAAGGAAATCATCCGCGCTTCCAAACCTGTTCGACGGGCGCGCTTTTTTTGTTCTTGAGGGTGACCTTCACGGCCGCATACTTGTTCACGGTCTCGGTGGGCAACACAAGGGTGAAGCGAGCATCGAGCCACTTGAAGTAGTCGCTGTCGATGAAGTCCAAATGGATACCCACCGGCTTGCGGTTGCTTCCCTTGTGCCACTCGATGAGCGTGCGGGGTGTGGTGGTGACCAGCATCGTCTGGGCGGAGAGGTCGTGGAGCTGCCCCGAGGCGTCGACACCGTTCACCGCCAAGCCGCTCGTGCCACTCACGATGGCGCTCTTCGGGTATTCAAAATTCTTGTATTTCACTTCCTTCTTCCAGCCGTATTGTGCGTTCACCTCGTAGAACGTGCTGTCTTGAGGCGTAACGTCGGCCAAAGAGAGGGTGGTTCCCGTCACGGTGCAGGCCAGGCGCGTCTCCTTGCCGGAGGTGGAAGCCTCGACAGTGAGGCCGCTCGGATTCAACACGAAACCGCCGATCACAGAAGAGGGATCAGCGGGGAGTTTGCCCTTGAAATAGTCTTCGTTCACGCGCGTCACACCGGCATCGGCCAGGAGTGCATCTACTGCTTCGGGGGTCTGCCATTGTCCGTCGACCTGTTTGGCGGCGGGCGTTTCACGCACGCTCTGCTTGTCATCGTACTTGTCGCACGAGGATACACTCAGCACAGCGGCTCCTCCCAACACGAGGGAGCAAGCCAGAGAGAAAGTCATTTTCATCATAGGGAAGCTTATTGTTTGGATTGATCTTTTGAAAAGGAGGTGGCCGAGACGGTTGAAGACGGACCGCTTGGCGGCGCCACCATACACGCGGTCACTGCGCTATGCACGACAAAGGCACCATCTGCGTGCACATCGACATGACAATTACTGCAATTCGACAGACTACAACCGGCGTTGTCGTTTTGAGAGTACAAATATAGAAACCTGTGCAGACAGCTACAAATAAAATAGCTAAATTCTCAGACGAAAAACGTCGATCATCCCCATTTTGTCAATCCAGAGTATGCAAACTGCGCGAAAACAGAAAATCAAGGCCGCAAGAAAGCGAAAAACAAAGACAAAACAGCACGCTCACGACCTATTCGATAGACAAATGTAAAGCAACACAGAACCATCCGGCGCAAAATCTCATACAAGAATCCGTATATACCACCAAGCAAACGAATAGAATTGCAAGTCAATCCTCGCCTATGGGAAAATGCGAAGTGCGCTCACGAGAGAGGGGCAACAACGACAGCGCACGTCCCCCCATGAAGGAAAAACGCCCCTCTGCGGAACGAACCGAGAGGGGCGTGTGGAGAGGAGCCGGCAACGCGGCTTATTTTTGCTTCTTGTCGACAGCAGTGGCGGGTTTGAGCACCTCGGCCTTGTAGCCGAACTTGGCAAAGCCCTTTTGGAGATTGGGCACATTGGTCACGTCGGCATCGAAGGTCACGGTCACGGTGTGGTTTGCCACATCGGTCTTCATGTTCTTCACACCCTTTTCGTAGGGGATGTTGCGCTTCACCTTGGCTTCGCAGTTGACGCAGGTCATTTGTTCCACCTTGAAGACAACTTGTTGGAGGTTCTTGGCTGCGGCACCGAGTACCGAGAAGAGGAAGACGAAGAGAAAGAGAACTTTTTTCATTGTGTGATCTGTTTTTTGAAATACGAAAAATGAAAGTAGGTGATTGAGTTTATCGTGCGATGGTGTAGCGGAAGCCGGCGTAGAACATGGCGCCGTCGAGCGGGCCGTAGACCAGGGTGGGGTCGAATTGCGAACCGCGCGGATGGGCAAAGTCGATCACGGCATTGGGCTGCTTGTAGCCGGTGAGGTTTTCGCCGCCCACATAGACGCTGAAACCGCGGAAATTGCGCGTGACCTGTGCCGAGAGTTGCGGGTAGGCTTTGAAATTGGGGTTCCACGACGTGGTGCCGTCGGCCAGCACGTAGTTGAGCGGTAGGCGTCCGCCGCCGTTGAGCTGGAGGGTGACGTCAAATTGCCACTTCTCGAGCGGCGTGGCGTAGGTGGCGGTGACGAGGGCCTTGTAGCGACTCTGCAGGGGTTTTTCCATGACGCTCACGCTGCCGTCGGGGCGACCGAATGCGGTGCGCACGTTGGTGTAACGATAGGCGGCTGTGAGGTTGAAGCCCTCGAAGAGCGGATAGGAGGCTTGCAGTTGCACCACGTGCGAATAGCTGTCGCCTTGGAGCGGGTGGATACTGATGCGGTGCGGATCGGCGTCGAAGTCCACCACGGCTTGCTTTTCGAAGTTGGTGTAGTAGTAGTCGGCACTCAGGTCGAGGACGTGATCGCCCAAGGGAAGTTTGTAGCCGATGTTGAGTCCGTAGTTCCACGCCTCTTCGCGCAGGTGATCGCTGCTGAAGTCGAGGGCGCGGCTTCCCGTGAGCAGAGAGTTCATTTCCTCGGGCACCCAAGCGGTGCGATAGCCCTTGCCGGCATTGAGACGAACCACGAAGTTGCGTCGGGGCGAGAATTTGAGGTGGGCGCGGGGGGTGACAAACGTGCCGTAGAGGTTGCTGTGGTCGATGCGCACGCCGCCCATGAGGGTCAGGGCGCTGCCGAGCGTGTAGGTGTATTGGGCATAGGCGCCGGCCACGGTTTCGCGAGCGGAAGTGGGCAGGGCGACGCCGGGCGCGAAGGTCCGATCGCCCACCGTGCGACCGAAGTCGTCGTGGTTCAAACTCAAGCCGGCCGAAAGGGTGTGGGTGCGCTGCCACTGCGTTTCGAAGAGCAACGAAGCGTAGGCATTGGTTTGTCGCGCGTTGAAAATTCGGTGGTCATAGTTGGCGTTTTGCAAGTGGCGCGAGCCGGAGAGGATGAGGGCGATGTTGGTGTTGTTCTCATCGTGAAACATCCACGCCGTTTTGTTTGTCGCTTCCACCCGTTTCGTGTCGATCGTCACGCGATAGGGGTCGTTCATCGCTTCGCCGTGATGCGCAAACTGTCCGCCCTCACGCGTTTCCTTCAGGCCGCGCAGATAGAATTGCGAGAGGAGATGATCGCCGTTGTAGGTCCAGCGATTCATGAGATTGAACTGCTCGGTCTTGGGGCGGTCGGCCAGTCCGTCGTGGTTCTCGTCGTGTGTGTGGAGCGTTTGGCTGTAGTGGCCCAACACGGTCGTGCCCCAACGCGCCGACGGCAGCAGTGTGCTCTCCACATTGCCCTCGATGCGACCGTGCACATCGGCATAGCCGTTGAGCAAAAGGATATTAGGATATTTGACCTGCGGCTTCTTGTATTCCACATTGATTTGTCCGGTGAGCGACTCATAGCCGTTTTTCACGCTCGACGCCCCTTTGCTCACCTGGATGCTCTCCATCCACGTGCCGGGCACGTAGTTCAGGCCGAAGGGCTGGGCGAGGTTGCGCATCGTGGGGACGTTTTCGGCCAACATCTGCACGTAGGTGCCGGCGAGTCCGAGGAGTTTGATTTGTCGGGCACCGGTGGCGGCGTCGCTGTAGTTGACATCGACCGAGGGATTGTTGACGAAACTCTCGCCGAGGTTGCAGCAGGCGGCGCGCAGGAGTTCGTGGCCGGTGATGGTCTCGTTGTTTTGCGTGAGGCCGAGGGCGTGGAAGAGGCCCTTGCGCTTGGCGGACACGGTGGCGGAGCGCAAATCCACCTGCTTGGGGGCTGTCGTCGCTTGGTCGGAGAGGGTGTCGGCTTGCTCAGCGGGTGCGGCGGTTTGGGCCACTTGGGCGTGCAACGGCGACACGGCGGCGACGAAGAGAAGAGAGAGGAGGAGAGGAGAAGAGTGCTTCATTGTGTGTCTGTGGATGGAGGTGGGTGAGCGCCCGAAAGGGGCTCCGTTCGTTTTGATGGTGTAAAGGTACATGCTTCTGCCCCGAATAGTGTTACATGATTTGCATTCTTTCTTACATGATGTTGTCGAGACATGCCGCGCACCGGATTTCGCGCGCCTTCGCCCCCCCGGTCGACTCCCCCACTCCACCTCGACGACACTCATTATTATATAGAGCGATTATGTCGAGCACGTGACGGGGCCTCAGCGCTTGGGCTTGTGCGAGCCGTTTTTCGCTGTGCTCGCGGCTCCATCACCCCTCCGTGTTTTCTCCTCACGGCAAAAGCACCGTGCCCGTGCAGTCACAGCGAAGGGCGGGGAAATCGACGGCAGCAGGCAGATTTGCCCGACGAAGTTTTGCAGACTTCGTTGTTTTATACTAATTTTGCGGTACGTGCGCCTCTTGTGAGGGCCATTCGTCACGACATCTATTTACACTCATACATTATGAAGAAGGTAAAACTTTTGCTGATCGGGCTTTTTGCCACGGTGCTGCTCCCGAGTGCCGCGCAGCAGCCCGCCAAGCTCCCCGCCGACAACGCCATTCGGCAAGGAAAACTCCCCAATGGGTTGACCTACTACATTCGGCACAACGCCGAACCGAAAGGACAGGTCAATTTCTACATCGCCCAAAAGGTGGGATCGATTCAGGAGAACGACGACCAGCGCGGTCTGGCTCACTTTCTCGAGCACATGGCTTTCAACGGGTCGAAGCACTTCCCCAACGACGGCCAACTCATCAAGTATTGCGAAAGCATCGGCGTGAAATTCGGTGAGAACCTGAATGCCTACACCTCGACCGACGAAACGGTCTACAACATCGACAACGTTCCCGTGGCGGGCAACAACGTCGATTCTTGTCTCTTCATTCTGGCAGACTGGTCGGGCGGACTGCTCCTCCAAGAAAAAGAGATCAACAAAGAACGCGGCGTGATTCACGAAGAATGGCGTATGCGTTCGAGCCCGATGATGCGCATCTTCGAGCGCCGCTTGCCCGAACTCTATCCCGGCAGCAAATACGGCTATCGACTTCCCATCGGTTTGATGTCGATCGTCGACAACTTCAAACCCGATTTCCTCCGCGCCTACTACAAGAAGTGGTATCGTCCCGACTTGCAGGGCGTGGTGATCGTGGGCGACATTGATGCGGCACAGGTCGAGGCCAAGGTGAAGCAGATTCTCGGCGCAGTGCCCATGCCTGCCAATGCAGCGAAATACGAAACCTATCCCGTGCCCGACAATGCACAGGCCATCTACGTCATCGACAAAGACAAGGAACAAACCACGAGCTCGATCTCGATCATGCTCAAAACCGATGTGCTGCCGCAAGAATATCGCGGTACGCTCTTCGGTCTGATCCACAGCTATATGATTTCCATGATGGGGCAGACGCTCAACGGCCGTTTGAACGAGATGAGCCAAAAGCAAGATTGCCCGTTCATCAGTGCCGGAGTGGACTATGGTACCTATCTGCTCTCGAAGACCAAAGATGCCTTCTCGCTCTACATCACGCCGAAACCCGGGCGCGACGCAGAAGCCGTGACGGCGGTGATGAAAGAGGTGAAGCGACTCAAAGACTTCGGGGTGACCGGCACCGAATTGCTCCGCGCACGCGACAACTTCCTCAGCACCTACGAAACGCTCTACAACAACCGCGACAAGCAAAAGAACGGTTACTATGTGGGACGGTGTGTGCGCGACTTCCTCGACGGAACGGGAACGGCCGACATCGCCACGCTCTACAATAACTACAAGCTCCTTTCGGGGCAGGTGAATAAGCAGGTCGTCGACGAAGCGCTGCGTGAAATGAATTTCTCCAACGACAGCAATTTCGTCTTCTTCGCCATGTATCCCGACAAGGCCGACGTGAAGGTGCCCACGGTCGACGAGATGAAAGCTGCCGTGCAGGCGGGCCGCGACGCGAAGGTGGAAGCCTATGTCGACAACGTGAAGAGCGAACCGCTCGTACCCACATTGCCGAAGGCGGGCCGCATCGTCAAAACCACCAAAGCGCCCTTCGGCTACACGCAGTGGACGCTCTCCAACGGAGCACGTGTCTTCTTCAAGAAAACAGACTTCAACGACGCGCAGATTCTCATGAGGGCCGACAGTTGGGGCGGTAGCTACAAGTTTGCCGACAAGGACGTGCTCAACGGCAAACTCGTCGAAACCGTCATGAACGCCACCGGTTGGGGCAACTTCACGGCCACCGAACTGCAGAAGAAACTCGCCGGCAAGCAAGTTGGTTTCAGTGTCGGCCTCGGAAAATACACCGAAAGTCTGTCGGGTAGCTCGACACCGAAAGACCTCCGTACGCTCTTCGAACTCGTGTACCTCTACTTCCAGAAACCGGCGAACGATCCCGACGCCTTCCACAACGTCATGGCCACGCTGCGCACGCAGTTGGAAAATGCCGACAAGAATCCGCAGAAAGCCTTCGGCGACTCCGTGCGCTCGACCATCTACGATCCCAACCCGCGAATCGAACCGCTCAAAATCTCGGACCTCGACAAGGTGAGCTACGACGAGATCAAACGCCTCTACAGCGAACGTTTCTATAATGCTGCCGGCGATTTTGATTTCTACTTCACCGGAGCACTCAACGAAGATTCGCTTCGCACCTTCTGCGAACAGTATATCGCACCGCTGCCTGCCGTGAAAAAGCGCGAGACGTATACCGATCTCGGCATTCGTCCGCGCAAGGGCATGCTCTTCAACCGTTTTGAACGTCAGCTCGAAACGCCGCAGGCGATGCTCGTCCAGGTTTGGAACGGCGAACAACCCTACAACCTCAAAGATGCGGTGGCGGCCGACGCCTTTGGTCAGGTGTTGACCAAGCGCTACCTCAAATCGATCCGCGAGGATCACGGTATGGCTTACTCTGTGGGAGCCGACGCTTCGCTCGACTACGGCGTGCGCAATACTTACTCGATGCAGGTATTTGCTCCCTTCACTCCCGAAAAGTGTGACTCGGTGCTCCTGCTCATGAAGGAAGGTTTGCACGAACTGGCCAAGAATGGCGTGCGCCCCGATGAACTCGAAGAGGTGAAGCGCTTCGAGATCAAGCAGTACGAAGAGCAACAACGCAACAACGATTACTGGCAGGCGCTCATTGTACAGAAGAACATGTGGAACAAGGACAACCGCGCCGGTTATCTCGAAGCGATCAAATCGCTCACAAGTGCCGATGTGCAGCGTTTTGCCAACAAGGTCTTGCTGCGCGACGGTAACTGCGCCACGATTATCATGCTCCCCAAGGGAACGAAACAAGCGAAGTGAACAACGGGCTGCTGCCCGCTCTCATCTATAAAATGTATGCCGCCTCTCGGTTGAGAGGCGGCATATTGTTTGTTAGTTGCAGTGCTTGTTTTGCAGACGACTTTATAGATTTTCTCGTCGCGTGTGTCATACAGATGATTATTTGAACTAATTTCGCGAAATCGTTGAGTTTTTCCGCCGAAAAAATCATCTTTTGTCGAGCTATTTATTAACTTTGCCCGTATATATCAGGTAATTCTCTGTAGTTGTGCAGTATTTTTCCACCCTTTATTGATTCCTTTTTTATGAAACAAAAACTCCCCCTTGTAATGGTGCTCTTTACAGTGCACATCTATATTATTGCTGCCGTCGGCCTCTTCTTGGACTTGATCACACTCAACTTATCAAAAGAGCCGGTTCTTGTGTTATGTATCTCTACTGTACCTTCACTTTATATGTTTGCAGGTACTGCTAATTCCATCCACAAACGCAGAGAATTCTCGATTTACCACGGAATTGCCGCAATGATCTATTTGTTGATCACATGCGGACTTGGCTCACTCAGCGGAGCAGGTCTTTCGTCGCTAGGCGGCCAATTGGGCGAAGCCGGCAGCCTACTCGCCGGTCTCAGCTTTCCGGGTGTGATCACTGCTATCGTTTGGTTGATCATTCTACTGAAAAAGAGAGCAGCAATGTCTGAGATTTTCACTGAAAAGACGCGTGAAAAAAAATTCTCTGCTGTCTTGAAATTCGGTTATGGTCTGTTTTGTTTCCTACTTACCAATTTTGCCTTCGAAGATGATAAGATAGGATTTCTAAATCGATTCTTGGAACTGCTGCTTTGAATCCCAAAGCCATTACCCCATCAATCTTATCTGCTTATCTGAAATTGCAATCGTATTGTCTCAAATGTAGCTAAGACCTTCCGCTGAAAAATAGAGATAGGTTCCACATTCCCTGACCGGGCCAAACAAACAAGATAAAAACGATATGAGCGTACCACATTCCCTGTTGGGAAGATGGTACGCTCATTGTGTTCACAGCGTCGTGTTCTTCTGCAGACACAAAGCACGCTGTCGAAAGGGAGGTTTCGTGGTGCCGTTTAGAACGTGGCGCGGAACATGAAGCGGATACCCCAGCGCTGGGTGTCGCCATAGATCGACCCGGGGGAATTCAGATAGGTCAGGCGGCGCACATACTGCACGTGGATGATCTTGAAAATGTTGTGGATACCCACAATGGCTTCCACATAGGGCGTGTGCGGATCCATCACGCGGCTCTGCTGCTCGTAGCCCGCGGCGGTGAAGCGCGAGGGGAAATAGTAGAGATCGGTCGCCGCTGCGTTTTGTGCCAGATAGGGGTTGTTCTTGTCGGTGAGCGTGCCCCACAAGGCATTCACGCCGAGATATTCACGCCATTTGAGTCGCTTGAGGAGCGGAATGCGGTTGAAGATCTTGCCATTCAAGTCCCACGAAACCATGGCCGAGACATAGCGGTCGTTCATGAATTCCATGTTCTTGACGAGGTTGAACATCGCATCTTCTTTGACATACGAGGTGTTGGCCCACGGCATGAGCAGGAGGGGGAAGGGGACGCGGTTCCATTGGGCTCCGGCTTTCACATGCGTCTCGAGCTTACCCCACGACTTGACCCACCAGCGCTTGTAGATGCCCAACTCGGTGTTGTTGTAGGTGTAGTCGCTCCAGAGGTCTTTCACGCCCATGGTGTGGCTGAGCGTAAAAATCGGTGCGTTGTGGTTGGCGCGCATGCGGCGCTGCTTGGTGTTGATGAAGGTGGCACCGGGTTGATACTCGAACAGGAGCGAAACGTCGCTGGTGTTCAGGAACGGCACGTTCACGGTTGCGGCATTCAGTCCTGCGGCCTGCATCTCATCGAACGTTGCGGGACGGCCGAGTCCCAAGGCGGCCGTGGCTCCCACCGGCTGATAGAAGAGGGCCGAGGTGGGTTCGTTGCGGTCGTGCTGAATCTGGGCTTTGACGCGGAAGCCGTTCTCCCATTCGCGTTCGAAGTAGAGTTTCAAGTTCCGGTTGTACATCATGTGGTCGACGTTGGTCCATTTCCACGCTAAGAACACGTTGTCTTTGTCGGTAGGCAGGTGGAAGTCTGAGGGAGCAATCACGTCATCACGATACGAGAGCACCAAGTTGGACACCGGATACTCACGGGGCAAGTATTTTTTCGGCAGGAAGGAGTAGGTGAGTTCGCCCATTCCCTTCCAACGGTGGTCCTTGAAACCATAGGCCAGATAACCTTTGGCGAAAAGGTGCTTATTGAGGTGCGCAGTGGTTTGTGCCGAGAGGCGCAGGCGCAGACCGTCCACATCGTTGGTGGTGATCACGGTGTTCATCGGACCCAAATCAACCTTGGAGGGGACACTCGGGTCGATCGACGTCTCCACGAAGTTCTCGATCAAGGCTTTGGCCACCCAAATCACGGGTTTCGCTCCCGGGAGGTTTTGCAGGCTCGTCACAAACGAATCCATGCGCTTCTCGGTGTTGGTGAGTCGTTCCGGCCGGTGTGCAGCCCAGAAGTCGTCCTCCTGCATCTGCGCGTCGGCCAGTGTGCGTGTGGTGCCGGCAAACTTAAACGCGCTGGCCGGAATGGAGTCGAAAGCAAAGCCCGAATAGGTTGTGCTGCGCTTCACTTGGAACTCGTGCAAACCTTTGGCCGCCTTGAGGAGCACCAACATATTGTCCTTCGTGAGCACCTGTTCGCCCGAGGGCAGCTCTTCGTAGGTTTGATCGATCTTCATCGACTGTACGAAGTTGATACCCGTGTTCATCGGCACGCCCATTTTCACGCGCTTCACCCGATAGGTGCTGTCGGCCAGCACATAGAGTTCGCCGGAGAAGCCGAAATCCTGCGCATTGTTGGGCGTGAACTGAACTTCGATACAGCGATCGCCGTCGATCATGGTGGTATCGGTGAGGAAAAAGCGGTAGAACGCGATGCCGTCGGTCGAGGAAAGTGGGGAGATGAACTGATATTGGAGCAAACGGATGTTGTTGTCGTAGAGATTCACGTCGGTAAACACATCTTTCATCATCGCATTGAGCACATCGCCCGTGTTGATTAGATCGTTGATGCCTTCGCTGCGCTGACCGATCACAATGTTCTTGCGCGTTTGGTCGCTTTTGCGCCACAACTGCTGCGTCACGGTTTCATCGACGGTGAGGGGCAGGATGAGTTTCCCGGTTTCGGGCGAAATCTCTACATGGTCTTTCAGAAAAGGCATGCGCTTGAACTGTCCATCCTGCAACACACGCGGTGTGACGTTGCTCAGTGCAAAATTCAACTTGGTATATTGTTGCACTGCGTAGTAGTCATGCTGCGTGAGGTCGCTGTTTTTTTTGGCGGCGATGACTTTGCGCATGAACTCCACAGCGGGATTGTTTTTGCGCGAATATTTGTTGCGTTTGGCCTTCACCGTGGCCTCGCCAAATCCGAGATTGGCCGATTTGAGCACAATGATCAGGCTGTCTCCGCCGGTCGTGGGATGCACAGCGCGCGAAACATAGCCCACAGACGAAACGAGAAGTTGTCCTTGGCGGAAGGGAAGGTCAAAGCGTCCCGAGGCGTCACTTTGCGTGGCGACCTGTGTGCCTCTATAAAAGATATTGGCAAACGGTACGGCTTCGCCGGTCGTGGCATCGACCACACGGCCTACGACACGCTGCCCAAAGGCGAACGTGAAGAGGGCGAACCATCCCAAAAGAAGAATGAGGAGTCTTTTCATTGACGTGATGATATAGTTTTTTTGTTATGCCTACTGTGTTGAAGGAGGAGGGTATCAGCAACCGTTGCAAAGGTAGTAAAACGAATCTACATAATCAAGTTTCCTTTATTCGCGATAGATTCTTCTTCTCCCCTTTTTAGTTTTTCTACCAACCTGATCGGCGGCTTGAAATATCGACTTGAGGAATCGCAATCGAGAACGGATGAAGGGCAGGACGGGAAAACCTCGGCACGTTGTTTGCCTTGACAACGAAAAAGTTGTACTTTTGCACAAACTATTCAACTGATTAAGAACGCAGATCCAAACACGATAGCATGAATTTCGTAGAAGAACTCAAATGGCGCGGCATGATCCACCAAATGATGCCCGGCACCGAAGAACTCTTTGACAAGGGCATGGTCACCGCCTACGTGGGTATCGACCCCACTGCCGACTCTCTGCACATCGGCCACCTTTGTGGCGTGATGATGCTCCGCCACTTGCAGCAATCCGGACACAAACCTCTGGCGCTTGTGGGAGGAGCCACCGGCATGATTGGCGACCCCTCGGGTAAAAGTGCCGAGCGCAACCTGCTCGACGAGGAAACACTGCGACACAATGTGGCCTGCATCAAGGAGCAGCTCGCTCGCTTCCTCGATTTCGACAGTGACGCACCCAATGCGGCCGAGTTGGTCAACAATTACGATTGGATGAAGGATTTTTCCTTCCTGGATTTCGCACGTGAGGTCGGTAAGTGCATTACCGTCAACTATATGATGGCCAAAGATAGCGTGAAGCGACGCCTCAACGGCGAGTTTGCCGAGGGCATGTCGTTCACGGAATTCACTTACCAGTTGCTTCAGGGCTACGACTTCCTGCACCTCTATGAAACAAAAGGCTGCCGCTTGCAGATGGGTGGTAGTGACCAATGGGGAAACATCACGACCGGTTCGGAACTGATCCGTCGAAAACTCGGCGGTGAGAACGAAGCTTTTGCTCTCACTTGCCCGCTGATTACCAAAGCCGACGGTAAAAAATTCGGCAAGACGGAGCAGGGCAATGTTTGGCTCGATCGCCATCGCACGTCTCCCTATGCATTCTACCAATTCTGGCTCAACGTGGGCGACGAAGA
>ERZ772962.39-NODE-39-length-76480-cov-4.408649_pt1 | contig 76480 bp, 71 predicted proteins | sample MGYA00580676_ERZ772962 | MGnify/ENA primary metagenome ERZ772962 (study PRJEB29015, sample SAMEA2738049) | human oral metagenome | biome: human oral; feature: human-associated habitat; material: saliva | place: China | collected 2230 ...
AAAATAAAAGTTTTTTGCCTAGTGTCAGCTGGGTTCCCATCATTTTTGCGGTAACCTTGTGTGTACTTGTATGCATAGTAATTGTCCTGACAGGCCCACATTCGTACGGCCGTGAAGGCGAGGATATGAATGAGCTTTATTAGTGATTTTGAAGATCGTATCGGTTCTGTCTTTGGTTCTGCTCCACAGGGATATGCGGAGCCGTTCTCTTTTAAGAAGCTCGCAAAGCGTGCAGCTAAAGAGATGGAACATGAAACGTACGAGATTGACGGCATAGACACCGCTCCGGCTCTCTATACCATCTTGGTCTCTCCTACCGATGACTCGCTCATGCGTCCCTTGTACGCTGATTTGACCGCCGAAGTTGCGGCCTTTGTGGCTGCACAGGCGGAGCGCAGAAACTACATCTTCGTAGGAACGCCGCTGGTACGCTTTATGGTGGATCCGTCCCTTAAATCAGGGAAATTTGCGGTCTTTGCCGAGAACGTCGACGGCACCACACTCGATCGCCTCCGCGACGAAGAACGCGCCTTTCTCGGCGGCAATTCAAGCGTCGGCGGAGCAGCAGCCGTTCTTCCCAATAAAAATCGGGCGCCCCATGGTCCTGCTCGCCAAGCCGGAGCACCTCTGCAACACGTCTCGGCGGCGGCCGTCCCCTCTATACCGGATGCGCCTTTATATCCGGAGACACCTTCCGATCCGCCCGCCGGGTTTACCGGCACGGATGCCGGTCTTGCGGTAATGCCGATGGACTTTGTGGAGGCAGAGGGCTCCATCCCCGTAGTTTCAGCCGCCGAATCAACCCCCATGCCCGTTCTTACCAATATTGACGGCGCTGCGAATAACATTCCCCCCGTTGCTGCCATTCCTACCGCATCTCCTGTTCCAAGTACCCAACGTCGCCAGATGCCCTCCGACGCACGTCGGTCAATCGGCCACAATACCGGTCGGGCGCTTGATCCACAAAATCAAACTCCTTTCTGCATCCTGATAGACCGCCAAAGTGGACGTTCATATCGGGTTGAAGCGCCGACTGCCATTATCGGTCGCGAGCGCTCCCAAGCAGATGTGGTATTGCGTGATCCCAATGTTTCGCGCCGCCACGCCGAACTGCGGTATGATGGTCGTCGTTGGCATATCGCAGACTTGCGTTCAACAAACGGAACGCTTGTAAACGATATCGATGTCGATGAGATTATTCTGCACGATGGAGACCTTATCACCGTTGGTCTCGTGAACCTCGAGTTCCGGGAGAACTAATGATTGACCTTGTGTTATTCGCAGGACGCGTCCTTCTTGTTATCCTCCTTTACGTGTTTCTCTTTGCGGTTATGCGCACGGGAATTGGATTGGTGCGCGGACAGCGTAAAGATGGTGCCATCTGGTATGTTGATGTCGAGAAGGGCATTCGCTCGTTGCGCGGACTTCATGCGGATATCTTGGGACCTGTGGTAATAGGACGGTCCCCCTCATCCGATATCGTTGTCGATGAGCCGTATGTTTCTGCTTCACATGCACGTTTTACGTTGCAGGGTCCCGCTCTCGTTCTTGAAGATCTTGGATCCACCAACGGCACAATGGTAAACGGCCATATTATCGAACAACCGGTTACTCTTCGCGAAAATGATGAGGTGCAGGTCGGCGATGTAATCATGCGTGTGGGACGTCGATAAGAGCAGCGATGGGAACACCTGAGAACACAGTCGACAAAACGCCTGCCGCAGAGCCTGTACACGCTCCGGGAAGATGCGAGCTCTCACTTGAAGGAAGAACGGATACAGAGTTCATCAGTGGATCCAACTCTTTCATATCGTGGGGCGCCCGCTCCGACGTAGGTCTTGTGCGCGAGCACAACGAAGACTCGTTTCTTCTGCGCACTCCTCTCTTTGCGGTCTGCGACGGTATGGGCGGTCATGCCGCCGGAGAAGTGGCAAGTTCCATCGCCGTAAAAGTTATCGGCGAGGAGGCTCCCAACACGGCCGACGACGTCCTTCTTGGCGCGGCGATTGAAGCCGCCAACCAAGCCGTCATTGAAGCCCCCCAAAAAGGCATCGGAAAGCCCGGTATGGGTTCTACCGCTTCGGCTATTTTTATTGAAGGCAACCAGATGGCCGTTGCGCACGTGGGTGATTCTCGCATTTACCTGCTCCATCACGGCACATTGGTGCGAGTTACCCATGATCATAGCTACGTAGAAGAACTGGTGGATTCGGGTCAGATTACCGCCGATGAAGCCCGCAATCACCCTTCGCGCTCCGTCGTAACACGTGCACTGGGCTCCGATCCGGAAATGTATGCCGATCATTTTACCTTGGAAGTTTCTGACGGGGATCGTATCATTCTTTGTTCCGACGGTCTTTCCAGCATGATACTTGACGATGAGATAGAGTCCATTGCCGTCTCCAACATCACTCCGCAAAACGCTGCGGACAGCCTTGTTTCGGCGGCTCTTACCGCCGGAGGAGCGGATAACATCACGGTTATTGTGGTCGATATTCTCGATGACGGCCTTGTCGAGAAGAACCGCCGCCGCTTTACTCGCGGTATTCTCGCAACCTCCATATCCATCATTGCTCTTCTTGTCGTCTCCTTGGTTATCGCCGTGCTTTTTATCAGAAGTGAATACTACATAGGTATCAACGGTTCTACCGTTGCCATCTACCAGGGAGTTCCTTCAAAAATAGCCGGGATTCCGTTATCAAATTTGATAGATACCACTACCATCGAAGTAAAGAATCTTCCACAATCCGTACAAGATAAGCTGGCGTTGGGAATTCGCGTTAAAGATGAAACGGAGGCACGTGAAACCGTCGAAGACTATCGTGAACAGATTAACGATGCCGATATAAAGGCGGCCAAACGCGCTGACGATGCAAAATCAGAAGGCGAGCCCACCGGTGAGACTGAAACCACTGCACCGGATGCCACTTCACAAAACTCGGGAGGTGAGTAGAAGTGGAGACGTCTCGAAACTCTCGCAGAAACATCGAGCTGGTACTGCTTATTCTTGCCGCTGTCCCCATGTTTCTTCTCTACGCCATGTATATGGTCACTTCAAAGTCAGAGGTTAATCTTTCCTCCATGGCAACGCCCATTGCCCTTTTTGTTGCGTTTACCGTTGCACACATTGCAAACAGAATCTTAGCGCCTGCCGCCGATCCTGCAATTTTGCCTATCGTATTTGCGCTTTCCGGCATAGGGATCACGTTTGTAACGCGACTTGCACCTACCGCTGCGCCAAATCAAATCCTTTGGCTTTTTGTGTCGGTTGTTGCCATGATTGCAACTTTGGTCGTTATACGCGATCTGGATACCCTCGCACGCTACAAGTACACCATAGGCTTTATAGGAGTCGTTTTGCTCCTCTTGCCCATGGCAATAGGACAGGAGCGCTGGGGATCTAAACTTTGGCTTTCCTTCGGCTCATTCACCTTCCAACCGGGAGAAATCGCAAAAATAGCACTCGTTCTCTTTCTTGCCTTTTACCTTGGAATAAACCGAGAAGCCCTGTCCGTCTCCATGCACAAAATTGGACCATTTCGTCTCCCACGCCTGAAGATGCTGCTTCCTCTTTTTATCATGTGGGGCATAAGTCTTCTCATAGTTATTTTTGAAAGAGACCTCGGAAGCGCTCTTCTCTTCTTTATCTTCTTCGTCATAATGCTTTATGTTGCCACGGGCCGCGTGAGCTATGTCCTTGTCAGCCTTTTTCTTCTGGCCCTAGGCGGCGTTGTCTTGTACCACTTCTTTGGCCATGTCCAACAGCGCGTGGATATCTGGCTCAATCCTTTTAAAGACCCATCGGGCGACGGTTTTCAGATTGTGCAGTCGCTTTACTCCATCGCCGATGGCGGCCTTTCCGGCGTCGGCATCGGCAAGGGACTCCCCACCTATATTCCCGTTGTTGAATCAGACTTCATTTTCTCCGCTATCAGCGAAGAAATGGGTCTGTTTGGCGCAAGTGCAATCATCATGCTCTTTATTCTTCTGGGCATTCGTGGTCTTGCCACTGCAGCCCGTGCAAAATCAGACGCTTCGGCATTCGCGGCAGCAGGACTTATAAGCGTCCTCGTTTTCCAGGCATTCTTGATTATCGGCGGCGTCACCAAACTTTTGCCTTTAACGGGTGTCACTCTGCCCTTCATGAGCCAGGGCGGCTCATCCCTTCTCTCCAGCTTCATTATTGTTGCCCTCCTTCTTCGTGCGGGCGACGAAGGAACCGGGCATGAAACCGAGCTCAGGTCCAGCTCGCCCGAAAACGAGCAGCACCTTTCCATTTCTGCTGGCGGCGCTCACGCAAGCTCCGTTCTGCACGGATTGCACGCGCGCGGCGGCTTTGATATTCAAACGGAAGAATCAGGCGTACTGGGACGCATTGCTCTTGGTAAGCGTTTGACCTCATTAATTACGGTTTTTGCTGTTCTTTTTGCTGTCCTTCTCGGTAATCTTACGTATCTGATGACTATCGATGCATCGCATATTCAATCTCTCTCTACCAACAATCACACCATTGCCAAAAGCGCGCATGTTCAGCGCGGATCTATCATCACGTCTGACGGAGTGACTCTCGCAGAGAGCGTAAAGCAAGACGACGGGACCTATGTACGCACTTATCCGCAAGACGGCATGGCCGCTCATACCGTAGGTTATATCTCCACGCAATACGGAACTTCCGGAATTGAACAGACCATGAACGAAACCCTTACGGGTCACTCCTCTCACTCTGACTGGAAAGGCGCACTCTATTCCATGGCAGGAGTCACCACACCGGGATCTTCGGTAGTACTTACGATCAATTCCCAAATGCAAGCTGCCGTAGAGCAGATCCTTGAAGGTCATACCGGATCTGTCGTTGTGATGGATCCCTCTACGGGAGCAATCCTTGCAAAGGCTTCTTCTCCTTCATATAAACAATCGGAACTTGCAAGCGCCATCTCATCGGATAGTGGCAGCGAACTTGTTGACCGGAGCACCCAATCTCTCTATTCTCCTGGGTCTTCCTTTAAAACCATTACGCTTTCAGCGGCGCTTGACACCAATACCACCACTCTTGATACCAAATATGATGCACCCGGCGTTATGGATCTTGGAGGCGGAACCATCCATAACTACGCCAATGAAGACATGGGCGACATCACTCTCAGCGAGGCTTTTGCCCGCTCTTCAAATACCGCCCTCGCACAAGTCGGAACTCAACTGGGAGCTCAAAATCTTGTCAGTTATGCCAATGGCTTTGGCTACGGAAAAGAGCTTGGACAAGATTTCTATACCACGCCTTCTCTCATGCCTAATCCGTCAGAAATGACCGAATGGGAACTCGGTTGGTCTTCCTGCGGCCTTCCTGTTGGACAGCATGAAAGCCCCGCAGGTCCTCAAACAACCGTTATGCAAAATGCCGTTGTCGCTTCGGCAATTGCAAACGGCGGTGTTGTTATGAATCCGTATGTGGTTGACCATATCCTCTCTCCCGAGGGTACCGTGGTATCGACCACTTCCCCGCACTCCTTAGGGCAGGTTGTTTCCGCTGAGACCGCCGGAAAGGTTCGCGAGGCCATGCTTGGCGTCGTTGAGCATGGAACCGGTATGGGCGCCCGTGTACAGGGCACTCGCGTCGCGGGAAAAACCGGTACCGCCGATGTTGAAAACGGTAATTTCAACTCCTTCTTTATCGGTTTTGCTCCGTATGAAAAACCTTCGCTCGTGGTTTCGGTTGTTATTGAGGGTAACGGAGAGAATGTTCTTGGCGAAGGTGCAAAGGTTGGTGGACAGGTTATTGCAAAATGCCTGCAGATTCAATCACTTGGAGCGGCCTCATGATGTTTTGTAAGGTTTTACAAGATGCACTTCTCACCCTCAAACGGCGTTTAGTTAGCTAAGATTGCAAGCAAGAAGCTCTGTGTACTGATAGGAGAGTATATGCCAGGTAGAATGCTCGGTGGGCGTTACCAGGTTCAAGACAAGATTGGTACGGGTGGTATGGCCACCGTATACCGAGGACAAGATGAAGTTTTGGGACGCACGGTAGCCATCAAAACAATGCTGCCACAGTATGCCAATGATCCTTCGTTTGCCGCCCGTTTTAAGCAGGAGGCTCAAGCAGCTGCAGCACTCTCGAGCCCTTATATCGTATCCGTGTATGACTGGGGCAAAGACGGTGAGTCATACTACATCGTCATGGAGTACCTCCGGGGAACTGACCTCAAAAGCGGCATCCGCAAACACGGAGCGCTTGATTCCCGTAAAGTCGCTCAAATTGGCTCCCAGATTGCCCAGGCACTCTCGGTAGCTCATAAACACGACATCATCCATCGCGATATCAAGCCCCAAAATATTATGGTGCAGCCCGATGGCAATATCAAAGTCATGGATTTTGGTATCGCGCGCGCCAAGAACAGTCACTTAACCACCGATAATGCTGTTCTTGGAACGGCTCATTACGTCTCTCCAGAGCAAACACAAGGAAAAGAGCTTGGACCTACAACTGATATTTATTCCTTGGGTATCGTTATGTACGAAGCAGCAACGGGACGTGTCCCCTTTGAGGGAGACGATGCCATCAGCGTTGCTCTAAAACAGGTTAATGAAGCTCCTCAGGCACCCACGTTGCTTAATCCTTCGGTAGATCCAATTCTTGAATCCATCATTTTAAAGTGTATGGAAAAAGATCCGAGCAACCGCTATCAGACAGCAGATGACCTCTACTATGCATTACGCGACTATCTTATGGGTCGTGGAAGCAGGGTGAGCAGTACGGCTCTTATGGGAGCCATCCCCACCAATAAGATGGATCGTCGAGGCTTTGGCGGCACCCAGGCAATCCCGGTTGCGGTCGCCAGCCGCACCGGCAATACAGATAAAATGCGTCCCATTAAAGCAACCGAACAAGCTCAGATGGAGGAAGAAGAGCGTGCCCGTAAGCGCCGTCGTAATACTGTCTTGGGCGTTCTTCTCGCCCTTCTCATTTTTGCCGGAGCCGTCTTTGGTATCACAAACATTCTTTCTCATCAGTCACAGCAATATGCTGTTCCCAACCTCGTAGGCATGAAAAAAGACGACGTCATCAACGCACTTAACGATAAGGATAGCCACTTCAAGCTCGGAGAAATTAAAGAAGACTACAACGATGATGCGCCCGAAGGCCAGGTTATTGAACAAACGCCCAGCGCAAATAAGATGGCCGAGGATGGCACCAAGATTGATATTGTCGTCTCAAAGGGTGCCAAACCTGCCGCAACAGTTAAAGTCCCGGATTTGACTAAGATGACTTCGGATGAAGCCCAGCGAGCTTTGGGACAAGTGGGACTTAAGGGTAAGCAAGGTGACGACGTTGACGATGATTCCGTACCGGTCGGCTATATCGCAAAGCAAGATGAAGCACCAAACTCCGATGCCAAAGCCGGCGATACCATCACCTACCACCTTTCCAAAGGACCGGAAGAGATTACGATTCCGGATGTTATTGGTCTTACGGAAGCACAGGCAACTAAAAAGCTTGAAAGTGCCGGATTTAAGGTACGCACGCAAGATAAGAGCAAAGGCAACCAAAATGCTACCGTCTCTGCAGTAAGCCCGTCAGTTGGATCTAAGGGCGAGAAGGGTGACACCGTAACAATCACTATCGGCGAAGATCCCAAGAAGCAGCCAGTACCAAACGTCATCGGTAAAGAGTACCATGAGGCCCAGCAGCTCCTCCAAGAGGCTGGCTTCTCACCAAACACCATATGGGTTTACGACAACGACATCGAAAGCGGCAAAGTCGTCAGTCAGTCTCCACAATCCGTAGAGCCTGGCGGCACCGTCACCATTAGCGTGTCTTCCGGACCAAATCCAACCACGTCAACAAGCACTACCACTACCACTACTACAACGTCACCAACAACGTAGAGCTTGTCAGGCACAAGGCGCACCTAAAGAAGCGTCATGTAAGAGCTTCTCCTGACAAAAATGCCCGCTTTCAAAATCATCTGAAAGCGGGCATATGCTTTATGCGCTGATATGCTTAATCAAACCAGATTTTAACAATGTCTCCGTCACTTGAAACGATGTTGATCAGCGTTCCAGACTCTCCCTCTTTGGCCGCCGCTACAAGCTCATCAATATCAATCTCTTCAAGCTGCGCGCGCGTCTCCTTGTCAATGGAACGGCCTCCGATTTGAAGCCCTGATTTCATGGCAAACTTTGCAAGTGCCAGAGGAACACACATATCTACTACGTCCCCATCTTCTGACTCGACGTAAATGTGCAGGCCATGCTTTTTTGAATTGCCTAAACGCACGGTTGCCTGCTCTTTCCCGGAAACACCGTCCTTTGGCTTTCTCAGCTCGGTGCTAAAGAACTTCCCTAATCCAAAACGACGTACTTCTTCTTCGACATCTGCTTCATCATCTGTCGCTGTATCCTCTTCTGCAAAATTACCTATTGCAAGATTTTGCTCTTTACCGGCTTCCCTCTTGTCCGAGATCTCATCTGCCTCTTTTGTTATAGACGTGGAGACATCAAGCTCTTTTCGCTCTTGCGTAGAGGCGCCGCGCAAGAGTTCATCGATGCTCACGCCCAAAAATTGCGCCAATTGCGGCAACAGCGAAATGTCCGGGTAATTAATATCATTTTCCCACTTACTGACTGCCTGTGGACTCACGCTCAACTCACGAGCCAACCGTTCCTGCGTTGCTGCTTTGGTAAGACGGAGCCGTGCAATACGCCGACCAAGCGTCTCCTGAGAATTTGTCATGTGCACTCCTCACCCTTGTGTTTTTATCGGATGCTTTTTATGCGGAACCGCTTCCATAACTATCACTCGTATCACATCTTCCAACAAGAACGCAGCGGTTGATACCTCCTACCAGTTGTTGATTTCGGCTCAACCATACGTTGATATCGCAGGTCAAAATGGAAATCTTTAACGTAGGAATCCGCATTTCAATGCTTACTACATCCCGTATGATCCTCCGTAAGTCCCTCTAACAAATCGTTCTATAAAAACAGGCCGAGAGTAAAATCCCGACCTGTGCTGATTTCTGGTGCCCTCGGGCCGATTCGAACGGCCGACACCCGCTTTAGGAGAGCGGTGCTCTATCCCCTGAGCTACGAAGGCTTACGTGAGTAATTTTACTCACCAATAGCGCCCTGCGCAATAAAAACACTAAGCGAGAAAACCTCGAATTTCTCTACTTACTTATTTTCTGTCTTACGAGCTTTCTTCTCGGCCTTCTTTGCTTCTTTTGCGGCTTCACACGCAGCAACTTTTTCTCCAAGCTTTTTATCGGTCATACCTACCACCTGGCGCTCAACACGCTTGCGGATGGGACGCAGCTTTACGAAGCTAAAAATGACCGAACCAAAGATGAACACATACGCAATGATAAGCGCGATGGCAGATACAAGCCCAACCCCTGAACCAAGGTTTCTGGCTTCAGGAAATGCCGTCGTTAGCACAAACGTCACTATCGTTGCAGCAAAACCAATACCTAAAATGACCCACCAGATGCGCTCGACCCGGTGATACTCAGGATCGTTTCTCAGCAAAATCTCAAAGCCGCGATTTCTAAAGTCATCATGCGCACGCTCGCGCTGCCGAGCAGCACGTTTTTGCTCTTTTGTTGTCGGGGTGCCACCCTTGGCTGACTTAGATCCCGAAGCACTTGAAATGCGCACGGAAGCCGCCGCTTCACGAGAAGGCTTGGCGGAAGCAGCAGACCTGCGCGGAGCATATTTAACCGTCTGTCCGTTGCTCTTCTCGCTCTCTTTTTGTGATTTCTTTGACGCTACTGATGCAGCGGTTTCCTGTGCTTCTTCGGCAGCACCTTTAATCGTGTCACGCAGTGACATGGGACTCCTTCATTGACTCGAATTTGGTACCAGTAATAATCTCAAACGCCGTTTGATAACGCTTGGATGTTCCCTCAATAACCTCTTGCGGAAGATGCGGAGGCTCACCCTGCATATCCCAATGCGCCTTCAACCAATCGCGCACATACTGCTTATCATAGCTTGGCTGAACGCTTCCCGCAGTATATCCCTCAGACGGCCAAAAGCGGCTTGAGTCAGGCGTAAGACACTCATCAATGAGGGTAAGCTCTCCGTCGATAAAGCCAAACTCAAACTTCGTGTCTGCAATAAGAATACCCCTTGTTGCGGCATACTCTGCGGCAGCTTTATAGAGCTCAAGCGATGCCTCGCGCAAGCGCTCTGCGACATCTGCTCCTACAATCTCAGCACATCTCTCAAACGAGATGTTCTCATCATGCTTTCCCAGCTCCGCCTTAGTCGAGGGCGTAAAGAGCGCTTCAGGAAGCTTTGAAGCCTCATGCAGCCCTTCGGGAAGTTCAATGCCACAAACCGTACCGTCTTGATCATACGTCTTCTTACCCGAGCCGGTGAGATATCCTCGAACAATACACTCAATAGGAATGGTCTTGGCTTTTTTAACCAGCATTGCTCTTCCGGAAAGATACTCGGCATAAGGTATAAAGGAGGCCGGTATCTTATTAGGAAGCACGGAAAGCATGTGATTTGGAATCAGATATTTAAAGCGCTCAAACCAAAATGCGCTGATTCGAGTCAAGACCTCACCTTTATACGGTATTTCATCCGGAAGAATAACGTCAAAAGCACTGATGCGATCACTTGCCACCATAAGCAACTCATCGCCGCAATCATAGATATCACGAACTTTTCCGTGAGAATCAGGACGCAATTTGTCAGACACGCTTACCTCACTTCTGCACACGCGAATCTTTACCGACTTTGATTGTAAGCCAACAAAGGAATAAATTGAGGGCGGTATGCAATCATTACGAAATTTTCTAGTTCAACCCCATACGAGATGCCTATGTATGCGGAATATGGAGTGAGAACGTCGTTCCTCTCCCCAGTTCCGACTCGATTGAAATGGTCCCATTGTGGCGATCGAGTATTTCTTTCGTAATGGAAAGGCCGACTCCAAGGCCTCCTGACGCACGCTCTCTGCTTGAATCGGAACGCCAGAATCGCGAGAAGGTCTGTGGTATGTCTTCCTTTGCAATGCCTATGCCGGTATCTGAAACAGAAATGACAACATCTCCCCGGCTCTCTTCAACGGTAACGCTTACCAAACCGTTGACGTCTGTATAGCGCATAGCATTACTCAAAAGATTGACGATCGCCTCTCGAATCATGTCGGCATCAACTTTCACAAAGCATTGATCGCGCCCCGTTTTATTAATAAACTGCAGACAGATTTTACGCTCTCGAAAAAGTGGCTCTTGAGATTTGACGAGACTCTGTACCAAAGCAATAAGATCATTCTTCACGGGGCGGATTGGAGTCGAACCGTTTTCAAGCCGCGACAGATGCAGCATCGCATCAACCAAGCGAGAAAGACGACGCGCTTCGGATGCAACGTTTTCAAGCCGTTCTTGATCGGCCGGAAGAACTCCGTCCTGCATGGCTTCAACCGTGGCTAAAATGGCCATCAGAGGTGTTCTCAGCTCATGCGCCACGTCGCTTGTCAGACGGTGCTCAAGCTTTAAGTCCTTCTCGAGAGCCGTGGCCATATCGTCAAATGTCTCTCCAAGACGTCCCAGCTCATCACTGCCACGAACCCCGGAGCGCGCAGAAAGATCCCCGTTGCGGATCTGAAAGGCGGTATTGGTAAGACTGCTGATAGGTCTGGTAAGCGACCTTGATACCAAATAACCGATGAAACATGCCAAGACAATGGCTCCGGCTGCTGCGAGGAAAAAAGAATCGTAGAACTCTTTGGACAGATCTTCATTCCACGTATATACCAAAATGGTAATTAAGAGCAATGCCGTCATAAACGCCGTAATACCAAAGAAAAACGTAATGCGCGTAGAAAACGCACGTGGTTTTGATGGCTCAGGTTTAATCGTGTTCCACGAATGCTTAGAGGATTCCTGACTCTTCTGATTTAGGTGGGCATGACTTGGCATTGGTATGAAATCTACTCTTCAGCGGTATCACTATATGCGTTTGGAGCCGCCTCAAAACGATACCCAACTCCATGCACAGTAAATAGCCAGTGAGGATTGCGTGGATCATCACCAAGCTTTGCGCGAAGATTCTTTACATGAGAGTCAATCGTCCGCTCATAGCCTTCAAAGTCATATCCAAGCACTTTTTCGACAAGCTCCATACGTGAATAGACACGACCGGGATATCGTGCCAGCGTTGTAAGGAGCTTAAACTCTGAGGCTGTTAGATCAACCTCTTCGTCTCTGATGAGTATTTTGTGACCCGAGATATCGATAGTAAGCGCTCCATACTCAAGCACTTCAGGCTGTGGCTCAGATTCTTTGTGCGCACGACGAAAGAGAGCCCGAACTCGAGCTACAAGTTCGCGCGGCGAGAAGGGCTTGACCAAATAGTCATCGGCTCCAAGTTCAAGGCCAATAATGCGATCCTCAACCTCTCCTTTTGCAGTTAACATAATAATTGGGACATTGGAAACATCTCTGATTGCTCTGCAAACTCTCTCTCCTGATAATTTGGGAAGCATCAAATCAAGAATAACTAAGTCAAATGAGTGTTTCTGAAATTCTTCAACAGCGCTCTGGCCGTCACCTACACCACGAACCGCATAGTTCTCACGTTCCAGATACGCAGAAACAGCATCGCGGATAACCGTCTCATCCTCGACAATTAAAATTCTTTTTTCGTCTGTCTCCATAGCTTCCTTTTGTCCTCCCATGAAAACGACAATACTTTCTATATGAAACGCTCAAGACCCACTTTAAAATAAATTTGTGAAACCCTATTTATCTTAACTCAAACCGTCCGGTTCTTCTACAGAGGAAAACACCGAACGCAAACCGATGCCGGATATCCGGAATCCGGCGCCTTAACGGTTGAAAACGTAACCAACGATGAGCTCGTTCCTTCACGAGCGGGAAATTCACCAAAATCAAGACTTCTGTCGGTTGCATAAAGCCAGCGACATACCTGCTTTTCAACATCAACAAGCACGTATGACGCTCGATTCTTCACAATATACAGGCCGTCTTTTCCCAGAGAACCTGTAAGAGGCTCCCTGTCAATACAGAGAACACCTTCCCCGCTTGACGGCAAAATGTATGTCCCCATTTGGCCCAAAAGACCACCGGAGTCATAGCTCTTCTCGATGGAAATAAGGAACTTCTCGCCAATTTGTGTGGCAAAGTAGGGTTGAACCGATTGAGGAAGAATAATTTGATCAAGCTTTGTCTTGAGGTTATCGCTCAACTGATATGCAACCACACCATAGTAGACGCCGGATCCGGCATTGACCCGCGGCGTTAAAACAACGGCTCCATTGGATATGCTTGGCGCTGTCGCAAAGCGTCCGTTTGACTCTACACCGGTTGTGGCCTGCGCATCTCCGACCTTCCACACGTAACAATACGATGCGTCGCTCCGCTTTTTTCCCTGCAGTGACGGCTCGACTATCCATACAATGGACGTACCGGATACCGAAAACAGAGCCGGATCATAATCAGACGTTCCCTGGTAGAGCGTTTGAACACTGCCGGTTAATTTTCCGTCGGCAAACTCAGAGACATACAGTGTCCAGTCTCTCGTGGACGTATCCAACTCAATCCACGCATACAGTGAGTCTGAGCAGCGAACATCGTAGATAACCGCAGTAGTGTTATTCATCTGTGTCTGTGATACCACGGGTAAAACTTCTCCTGAGGCAACCGAAAGCACCGATGCCATCACCAAAGGCGCCGCCGTTGCTCCAGCGGCAGTCAGAGGAATCCAATCACCTTCAGCGGGACGAAGCACGCTTCCCAGCGGCAATGTATACGATTGCGAAGGCTCTGCCGTATAGTCCTCAGACGAATACGCGTCAAGAACCTTTGTTGCCGAGTCTTTGTCAAGGACTAAAGACTTTCCCGAACCTTCATCGGAACTATGGTGACAGCCTGCCGAGACACCAATAACGGCAGAAACGATGCCGCCTGCCGCAGTTGCCCGGAAGAAACCGCGGCGCGTGATACCGCCATGAGAATGCGGGGCTTTAAATCTTCTCAAATCAGACAAATTTCACCCCTTTAATCCAGATCAAGGCGTTCAAGACGCTCAAAGAGAACCTTCGACCTTGTAAGGAACGACCATGGATCAAAAATGGTATCGAGCTGCTCTTTGGTGAGCGTGCATGCCGGATCGGCCTCAAGGCGCTCACGGAACGTAGGTCCATCCATTCCCTGCTGGATATCGCTCCATACCTGCATGGCGTTTGATTGAACAACCTTATACGCTTCTTCGCGAGTTATCCCTGTGTTTACGAGGGCGAGAAGAACCTTGGACGAGAAAAGCATACCCCGTGTCTTATTGAGATTTGCTTTCATTTGCTCGGGATAAAGCATCATGCCCTCAAGCAAAAACTCAAGCTTGGCAAGCATGTGGTCAAGAGCAATGAAACTGTCGGCTTGCGCAACGCGTTCGGCAGAAGAATGCGAAATATCTCGCTCGTGCCAAAGAGCCACATTGTCAAAAGCCACCTGCGCGTTTGCTTTTACCACGCGGGAGAGTCCGCAGATTTTCTCGGCAGTTATAGGATTGCGTTTATGAGGCATGGCCGAAGACCCCTTTTGACCCTTGCGGAACGGCTCTTCCGCCTCAAGCGTATCGGTTTTCTGAAGCGCTCGCATCTCGGTTGCAATCCGCTCACACGTTGCGGCCACCGTTGCAAGAACGCCTGCAAGGTAAGCGTGGTGATCGCGAGAAATAACCTGCGTTGAGAGTGGATCATGCGCAAGACCGAGCTTCTCGCACACATACTCCTCAACAAACGGATCAATTGAAGAGTAGGTCCCTACGGCTCCCGAAATTGCACCGTATGCAACATTCTTACGAGCATCCCTCAAACGATCAAGATCACGTTTGAGCTCCCATGCCCAGCTACCAAATTTCATGCCAAATGTCATGGGTTCCGCATGAATGCCATGCGTGCGTCCGACACAAAGCGTATCGCGCTCCTCAAACGCGCGCTGCTTGCAAATTTTTGCACAGCTTTGCACCCGACGAATCAAAATATCGCACGCCTGCGTAAGCTGATAACAAAGCGCAGTATCGCCAAGATCGGTAGAGGTCATCCCGTAGTGAACCCACCGGCTTGGTTTCGGTTCGCCATCTGAGATATCGGCATCAATATAGGAGCCCATATTCGTGAGAAATGCAATCACGTCATGATTGGTTACCGCTTCAATCTCATCGACTTCCTCACGATTAAAGTTTGCGTGTGCGCGAATCCATGCGGCTTCTTCTTGCGTAATGCCAATAGTGCCTAACTCAGCTTGCGCTTCACAGGCAAGAACCTCAATCTCCTGCCAAATGGCATATTTGTTTTCAAGTGAGAAAATATGACCCATTTCTTTTCCGGTATAACGATCAATCACCTTGGATCTCCTCTGCTCTGTTCCAAAAGACAAAAGGTCAGGCATCATGTGATACCTGACCTTGAAGTTCCTGGTGGGCCGTTAGGGAATCGAACCCTAGACCTTGGGATTAAAAGTCCCCTGCTCTGCCATCTGAGCTAACGGCCCGTTATCTGTCAGGCGTGGCAATTTTACCACGCGCGTAGATAGTGTAACAGTTTTACTCCCAAGCCCACTGACCATTTACAAAGATTGGTGTTTCTTCTCCATTAACAGAAACTCCCCATATATTCAAATCGTCCGTTCCAATCATAAAATCCACGTGGGTAGTGCTTTGATTAATCCCATGGGAAAGAAGCTCTTCTCGACTCATATCAAGACCACCCTCGATACATTCGGGGAAGCCCATACCAAGCGCAAGGTGGCAACTTGCATTCTCATCGTAGAGCGTATCGTAGAACAAAATCCCGCTTTGCCTGATGGGAGTGTTTTTTGAAATAAGAGCACACTCCCCTAAATACGACCCACCGTCCTGCTCTATGATTGACGTCAAGACGTCTTTTCCAATCTCGGCATCATAATCAACGACTTTTCCCTTTTCAAACTTAAACCAGAAGTTTTTTACAACCTGCCCAACATGAATAAGGGGAAGCGCTGAATATACAATGCCGTCCACTCGATTTCTATCCGGAGACGTAAACACTTCCTCCGTTGGGATATTGGGGAAAAACGCCACACCGCTCTGCGTTTTTCCAGCTCCACCGTCCCAAAGGTGTCCCGCATTCATGCCAATGGTCAGCTCCGTACCGTTCTCTGAACGATACACCAACCTATCAAATCGATGAGAATTCAAGAATCGTTTTGTCTTTTCAAATGTTGCGTTGTGTGTTTCCCAAGTGCTCTCAGGATCTTCTCCACTTGCCCGGGCAACATCCAAGATTGCAACCCAAAGACGATACACGGCTTCCGCTTCCGAAAGATTTGGGAAGACTTCTTTTGCCCAGGGAGCAACGGGTACACCCGCAATGCACCACGCATTGCGACCAAAATCCAATCCACTGCGAAACACGTCACAGTCAATGTTTCGCGCCCGGGATTCCGCCGCCGGTTTTGCCGGATCAATTCCTTTTAAAATATTGGGATCGCGTGCTTCCAAAAACAGGAAAGCCGCCCCTTCTTCCGCAAGTGAATTGAGCTGTTCTTTTACCCATGAGGGAGTCTTTGAAAGTCTCTCTACTGACACGTTCTCATACTTAATACGAGTTGATTCTGCGTCACTCCAAAGAACCGTTACGAATCCCGCTCCGGCAGCATACGCAGCGCGCTCTATTCTTCTCGCAAAATCGGCTACTTGAATTGGAGCAGAAACAACAAGACTCTGCCCCTTTTGAACCGCACAGCCCTTTCTTACGAGAAGCTCTGCGTAACGATCTATCTGTTCAGAGAGCGCATCTGTTGCAATCTTTGCCTCTTGATCAGTCATTGGAATCGGAGTCATGCTGTCCCTCTCATAAAGAAGGCCCCGAAGGGCCTTAAGTATCCTTGGAGCGGGCAACGGGATTCGAACCCGCGGATGATGGCTTGGGAAGCCATTGCCTTACCACTTGGCGATGCCCGCGTGCACAGTGCATTTTACCATAGTAAGGCAGGCGCACTTTCCTCGTCTTCATGCTTTTCTCGTTTCTTGCGCCGCTCTACTTTGCGACAAATGTGAAGAATTTGTTTATCAAAATTTGCCATATAGAAAGCTCTTCATCAAAGATGTAACCGATTTTATCTCGAGAAGACACGTGTGCTTGACCTTACCTACCTTTTTGAAAACAAGGTGTTCGCGCAGACAAATACCGGTCAAAGAGCGGTCAGAATCCGGTCAGATTGCTTCTTTAGCATTCTTTTCACCTATTGAAAGGAGTGTCATGAACGCTTGTACTACCCTCTTCACACATGTGCCATCTCTGTCGTCCAACCTCCGCAAGAGACATCGATGCTTTGTCTTGCTCTCGTGGATACTGCCGCTTTTAATTGGCAGCGCACTTTTGGTACAACTCTATCAACTCTGGCTTCCGCGCACGGTTTTTGCCAAAGAGTCCGAGACCATTACGGTAGCCGACCGTAAAGATTTTCCCGATGGTCGCAATATCCCTCAATGGATGGGATCAAACGGTGCTTTTCTCTACTGCGGGGATGAACTCAATAAAACAGGAGCTCAATATGGGGACACCCTCGCCGTTATGAATCCCGAGGATTATCACAGCCTGAGAACCTCGGATGGCGCAAATAACGGATCATATAGCGAGCGTCAACTGAAGGCGCTTGATTTTATCCTCTATCACGGTGCTCGCGGAGACCAACCGGAGAATTTAATCTATGGAATTTCCGCCGATTGGCGCGCACGCGAAGTAACACAGTTTGCCATCTGGGGTATCTTGCGCGGAGATCCTCATCTTGTAACCACCGTACTGCCTGAAGCAGGCATGGCGCGTGCTGCCGAAGCTTTGGCCAAAGACGCTCTTGCATACGCCGATTCCGGCGGAGGCGGGCCTGAGGAAGGCTCAGCAAAACTCCTTGTTCCTCCCTCAAACAGACAAGTTCTTCTTTTTATGGCAACAAAAACCGAGGCCCCTAAAGGACAGCTCAAGATTAAAAAACACTCTGCACTCTCACAGAACATATTTCAGGAAAAGGCTCTCTTCTCCTTAGACAAAGCCGTATACGGCATCTTCTCCGATAAGGAATGTTCAACCAAAATCTGCGAAGTTGTCACCAACGGTGTCGGCGAAACCGATAGCGCCGAACTTCCTGAAGGGACATATTACGTCAAAGAAATACGCCCTCCGCTTGGACATATGCTTGATCCGGCAATACATGAAGTAACCGTTGTCGGAAACACTGCCGTTGAGCTTCCTTGCGAAGATGTTCCCTATGGCGCGACCGGACTCACCCTCAAAAAAGAAGATATGGAACTGCAGAGCGGTCCTCAGGGCAGCGCCACTTTAAAGGGCGCTGAGTTCAGTGTCTCGTATTTCGCAAATACTGAAGGCACAACGGAGGGAAAGCCTTTGGCGTCTTGGGTATTTACAACCGACGAGCACGGTATAGCAGAGTTTAGCGAGAACTCAAAAGTACGCGGCGACGAGCTTCCAACTCACAACGGAGCTTCCTGGATGCCGCTCGGAACATACACGATTCAAGAAACAAAAGCTCCTGCGGGCTATACCCTTCCAGATGCCTCGCCCTCCATTTACATACTTTCACTTGAAGATGAAAAACCTGTTTGGAAAAAACTAAACGACGGAAACGCAACCTCACATGATATTCAGTCCATTACTTTTAAAGATACCGTAAAGCTCGGAAGCCTCCATGTTACTAAACAAGCGCACGATCCTCTGTACACGGACATACATGCTCCCGAGGTTACCCAGACACCCTCTCTGAGCGGCGCTGAAATTGAAATCACTAATGAATCCGAGCACCCTATACTCTATAAGGGTATATGGGTAGCGCCTCACGAAAAAGTCGCTTCCATTGCTACCGATGACAGTGGTTCTGCACAAATCGATGGACTTCCCTTTGGTACCTATCAATTAAAGGAAGTAACAGCTCCCGACGGCTTTGCCCTTAACACTAGTTGGAATCCTATGGTCTCTGTATCTGAGGACCAAACAGTTGTAGAAGCTCCTCCTCTTGTTGATAATCGCATCTGCATGGCCACTGAACTTGCTACGTTGAACAACACACATGAGGCAACTGCCGAGAAGGAAATCAAACTGGTAGATCACGTCTCATACGAGGGGCTTACCCCTGGCCAAGAATATGAAGTAAACGTTGATCTCCATCCAGCAGGACAAGATCCTTCTCCCGAAAATAAGCTTTCTTCTGCCCACGTCACATTCACACCAGAAAAATCAGAGGGAACCGTTGATGTTCCTATGGCACTCTCCGGAGATAATCTTCCGGATGCGGTAACGGCACATGACACCATTACGCAACACGGTACAAACGTAACCTCTCACACGGACAAACACTCAAAATCCCAAACGGTCAATATCACCAAACCCAAAAAACCAGTCAAGAAAGAAGTTATCCCCTATACCGGAAACGAGAGTTTTACCATTCCCGTTATTGTTTGTTCGGGTGCAGGTCTTATTCTCTTTGCCTTCGTGTCAAGCAAACATCGTGCGTAGTTCAAAAGGAGCAAAACGAATCGACTCATTACATATGAAAGAGGTCGTATGAAGTGCTTCATACGACCTCAGGGTGCTCACTGTTGTTTTTTTCTTAGATTAGGAGCGCCGGATAAGTTCTGTAACAAGCGCTGCGACATCAACGCACTGCTCGGAATCAACATTCTCGTAAACGTCAGTTGCCCGGCGACTCTGGGCAGGAAGTTTATTCTCGTCAAGTCCCATAAGAGTCACGGAACGAACTGAATTTCTCATCGCCTGTGTGCTGTCCGTAGAATCCCAGTCGTACTCGGTGGTTGTGATATCAATATGAAGGTTATCCGCCGCTGTTGTAAGCATACGAATCATACGTCTATCTGCGCGCCGCGTATTTATGGACCCCTCGTTTTTAAGAATGCTGAGCTGGCCGGCACCAATACAATCAAGGTTGATAAGGAAGGCTCCGCGAATATCAGTCCTGTGCTTAGAGAGGAAGTTATCCATGCCTGCATGATCAAAATCTGACGCGCCAAGAGCAACAAACCAAATGTCGTGAGAAATAAGCCTATCGTCCGTCATGGCAAGGATTGCATCACGTAAATCTTCTGCTTCCGGTTTCTCGGACTCTGCTTCTTTATCCTGATCGGTCGCCGCTCCGTCTTGAGACTCTTCCGAGGTGTCTGCCGCACGAAGACCGTCACGCGTAGCTGCTCCACCTTTCCAATCATCAGAAGGAGTGGTGTCTTTGCGTCCAAAGAGCTTAAACGAACGACGTTTTGCTTCTGGTGTTGGGGAGATGGGGGCAACTGTCTCTGAGTCAGTTTCGGGCAGTCTTTCTTCTTCCCTCTCTGCATCTTCTGTACTTTGGTTATCTGCTCTGTCATACCGAGTATCATCCATATCCACAAACGGATCCACTTCGTCTCCGGATGGATCAGGAAGATCAAACAGAGAAGCGCGTCGAGCCAAGTTGTTCTTTTCGGCAACTTTTCCGGTAAGTGGAGCCGCTATCGTTGCATCAGCATCATCAGGAGTCTCTGCACCTTCAAGAGGCTTATCGACGTTCTGGTGTACCTGCTGCATGGTCGCATCGACTTCATCTTCAACCGTTCCTTCTTCAACAACATCCTTGAGCTCTGCGGTTTCGGTTGCATCAGGTGTTTGCTCGGTTTGTTCATGCTCTACGTACTCAATCTCGCAGTCTTCAGGAAGAATCTGCAAAGACTCAAGTACCTCTGCCCCACGACGTGTACCCTGGCTTTCAGGAGGAGTAAGAAGATATGTGGACTTAGAAGGACGCTTGGATTCAGGGCGACGTCCGGTTGGTCGAACATTTTCAAGAATACCGAGCATGGCAGCCACAGAAGACTTGTTGTCGTTTGCGCCAATTGTACAGGGAGCAAACCGCTCAACGATTTTGGATACCGAAACAACAAGCACCGGAAGCGCAAGGACAATGCCTACAATCCAAAGAAATATCCGCACACCACTAGGAAGAAAGCGAAATATCTGCAATGCCGAACAAATAACGACCGCTGCAACGCAATACTTACTATATTTCTTTACGAGATATACATACTGAGCAACTGGAGTAGTGTAGAGGAAATTCTCATGTGGAGCATCATAGTGGGCAACAATAACAATAGGGCGATTTCCCTTTGTTACCAGTTCACCGGTAGCCTCATGCTTTGCCACAACGTTCTGACTCCGCATACGCGAGCCAATGCGTGCAAACACATTGTTTCCGTTAAGATACTTCAATACAAACAAAGCTGCAGCACCCAGCGTTATTACAACACCCAAAATAAAGAGAACCACATTGCTTAAACCCGAAAGGATGATGCCCACAAACAGAAGAATTGCAAAGAAGGCAACTTCTATGCCATTGCTTGAATGAACATCAAATTCCTCAACAGAGGGTTCAAGGCCGTGCTGACGAATCTCATCGGCAATAAGTTGTGCTGCCTGGAATTCCTCCTGGCTACCTGCTGGAGCAATGCCAATTTGCTCGTCAAGATAATCCACATAGTCGTGTGTAATTGCCATACTGCTTTCCTTTACGGATGGACAACTCTCTGATACATACGCGATAAGTATACTTCTTATCCAAAAAATGAAAGCGTACAGTTGCAGGTAATATAAGAAATTGATGAATACTGTACAAGACTCGCCCAGTCTCTCTAAGATAAGTATCGTATTTGTTATGCCATCCTTACCGCACAATACAGAGAGGTTCCCTTCGTGCCTAAAGAAGAGTTTACTGACATATCCACAGATGAGAGCGGTGCTCGTGAGCTTATCTCCTTTGTTCTCTATCTCTTTGAAGCCAACCGTCCTGTCTCACAAACAACTCTGCAAAGAATTTTTTGTGCAGAAAAGTCCCACGAAGCTGCTCGAAAAAAATTAGGGCGTTTTTGTGAACGCGCCAAGATGCTCGGAATCACTATCAAAAAAACAGGAAATTTCTCAACTGGAACCCTCGAAATTGATCCTATTTCTTTTTATTCTCCAAAAAACCTTCCTCCCGAAGATGTTCTTTTGGGATTTATAAAAGCCTGTGAGGCACTTCTCGCCGGCAATACACTCCCCTACGCAGACACGCTTCGGGTAGCACTTGCAAAACTAGACCCTACTTTTGTTGCCTTGGAGATGCCTTTCGATAACAAACCCTCACATCAATCTGAAAAATCGCGAATTTTAGATACTCTGTTTTCTGCTCTCGATAAGACCTGTGCCGTAGAAGCGTGCTACGAAGACGCATTGGCCCATGAAAAAACGCTCCTACTTGCACCTTTCGGCCGTTTTGCCGCATATGGCAGTGAATATTTTGTTGCTGCCCAACTTTCTCAAAATGGCACCTTATCATACCCACCAAAGACATACCGAATCGATCGGTTTAAATGGGTACGTCTGCACCCAGAGATTTCATTCGAAATTCCTGCCGGCTTCTCCATTCAAGACTTTTATTTCTTCCCCTTTGAATTTGGCTCGCAGGATCCTGCGCAACTAACGTTTAAGCTCATGAAAAACACTCCCATCCCCTTACAGCGCCAACTAAAACAGCGCGCAATTTATGAGCCGCAAACGGATTGCTGGTCTCTTTCCGTGCGAAATATATCCGAGGCTGTCGTATGGGCAATTGCAAATGACATACTTCCCGTTGCTCCTCAACCGTTTGTTACCATGTGGAAAGAGTATCTTTTAGGCGGGGTGAACCACTATGCCAACAAATAGTAACTCCGGACGAGACGGGCAAATAAGCGTTGCGCGAAAACTCCTTGTTCTTATTGAAGCCCTGAGCGCAGAGGGTGCTTATATCGACAAAAAAGAAGTTGCTCGACGCCTCGGCCTTTCTGATACCGAGACTCACCTCCTCTTTTATCTCCTACTTTCAACGGACCGTGGTGAATATCAACCGCTTCCTTTTGCCTCAGACGACTCTCTTTCCTATATAGCAGCGCACGCCTCTCTGCAACCTTCTCTTTTTGATCGCCGGCCGGCTCTCACCTATTCCGAAACACTGTCTCTAGCAGTGGTTTTTCGCGCACTTAAAATATCGGCCGATAGTCCCTTACAAAAGCTTCTCTCTCCGCCCGTCTCCTCGCATGTCGTTTCTGGAAAACTCATAGATCGAGTTGTTCAGCCGGAAGTTTCCGACACCGAGCAAGCACGCCTTTTTATCTGTGCCAAAGCAATCGCGGCGCAGGAGAAACTGCTTTTCTCTTACCGACACACAAATTCTCTTGATAAGAACAAAGAGCATCCCTCAGACAAGAGAAGCGTTCTTCCCCTTGAAGTGGTCTGGGATGTCTCCGGCTGGAAACTTGAAGCATTTGATTTAAAGAAGCACGACACGCGAACCTTTTTTATTCACCGCATGAAAAACCTTAAAGCCACCTCTTTGGACTTTGAGGAGCTTAGGCAGGCATATCTTCCTGCAGAAACAGCGGATGTTCCTAGGGTCACCCTCTTTTTTGACGATAAGAAATATCTGTCGCTTTTTGGATGGCATGACCTTCAGATTGTTCAAGACAATACTGATGACGCTCTCTCTAAGCCGATTGATTCATCTAAACTTATCGTAGCCTCCGTACCCTTTTTCAAAAACGAATGGCTTCCGCGGCACGTATTGGCCTGTCACGGACATGTATGGACCGATGATCCCGCCCTCATCAATGACATACAAAACCTTGCTCAAAAACTTCTGCGCAAGTCAGACAATCGTTAAGCCCCATGTTCTTCTCGCCAGCGGACAATAAAATTCTTTACGTCTTCTCTGCATATAATATCCGCCTGCTTTTTTGGAAGAGAATTTAAGAACTGCTTTCCGTATCGCTTGGACACAACCCGAGAATCCGCAAGAACAAGTATGCCCTTATCGCTGCCGCTCCGAATGAGCCTCCCTGCGGCCTGTTTCGTAGCAATAACGGCTTCCGGCAATGCGTATCTCCACCACGCGCGCTCTTCTCGCTGTGAGCGCTCTTTGGAAATCGGATCATTTGGGCTTGCAAACGGAAGCCGAGGAATAACGACACAACGCAGCGTATCTCCTACGGCATCAAAGCCCTCCCAAAACGATTTAAGCGCAAAAAGCGAACATGCCTCGTCCGCAACAAAGCGATCACGAAGATGCCGAGCAGATCCACTCCGCTCTTGACATTCAAGCAATAAACCTCGCTCTGCAAGACGGGGCTTGAGCCTCTCGTAGAGCTGCTCCATATCTCGACGATTTGTGAACAGCGTTAGAACGGAGCCTCCCATACCAACATGAATATCATAGAGAACGTCTTCAAGGACTTGCAGGTATCTGGGATCGTTTGGCTCGGGAATGTCTTTTGGAACAACAACCGCCATATTTTCATCAAAATTAAAACTTGAATCAAGTTCTCTGCTCTGGTGTGAAAAGTCTCCTTTACTTAATCCGACCGCCGCATCAAAGTGATCAAAGTTATGCGAGACTGCCATGGTTGCCGAGGTAAAGACAACCGAATGCATCTCGGGAAGCCATTTTTGTGCAAGTTCCTCTCCAATATCGAGCTTCTCGGCACAAAGCATTTCTTGTCCCCTATTGGATTTTGATCGAGAGAGCTGTGCGGAATATACGTAGCTCGTATCTTTTCCCGCGCATATCAGCTGTAAGCCAAAGAAAAACTCTGACAAAAACGACGTTGATTCCTTAAGGTTTGCCGCCAGTTTGGCGTCTACCGGACTTAAGGCAGCTCCTGCTTCATCAAAGGCTTTAATGACGGGCTCCAAAGTCTCAATACAACGTTCTCCCACATCTGCCACTTCTTTCCACTCTTCGGTCTCTCGTATTTCTCCGTCAATCCAAAGCGACACATTGCTGTATCCGCCGTCGCCTTTTGCAAGCGGCAGGAGTGCATGCACGCATGAAAAGAACCCGGACGAGGCAACCATCGCGCGAGCCGTTGCGTATGCGGCCTTCACGAGCATGCGCTCGAGAAGAGATGCTCCTTCAAGCTTTGCGGAAGCCGCGATGATTGATGAAAGGGTGCCGCTTTTTTGCGTGCCTAAAAACTCAAAACCCGCACTGATCTTGTCGCCCTGTAATTCAATTGCCCACTGTCGACGCGCCTCAGCTTCAAAGCCATGGGCTTCGTCAATCACCCAATGCCTGATAGGAGGAAGTATCCTGCCGTCAACCGAAACGTTTCTAAGCAGGAGCGAGTGATTGGTTACCACGACATCAGATTCAGCGGCTCGCCGTCGTGCACCATGTATAAGACACTCATGCGGAAAATAAGGACATTGGTTGCGCAAGCACTCGCGAGAAGTCGTCGTAAGAAGCTTACGGGGCACATAGCGCCACCTGATACCAAGCGCATCCAAATCACCGTCAATCGACTGGCACGAAAACGCATACGAGACGGCAAGCGCAGTAAGCATGTCAGCCGCAATGGAAGCCTGCGATCGACTCTCATGCTTATACAGACCAAGCGGCAGCTCTTCCTCCACTGCCCTGTCCATCCTGTGAAGACATGGATAGTGATCATAGCCTTTAAGGCTACAAAACGTTACGCCACCGGGAATCACCCGATTAAGGGCCGGAAGCTCATGGGACACAAGCTGATCGGTAAGGGCATTTGTCTTGGTAGCAATACCAACGGTAACGTTGTTTGCTTTTGCGAACAAAACCTCCGGCAACAAATACGCAATCGATTTACCGACACCGGTGCCTGCCTCAATTGCTCTATGTGATGATGTGGCGAGCGCTTTTCTCACTTCAAGCGACATTTCACATTGCTCCGGTCGCACCTCATATGAATCATACATACGAGAGATAAGGCCCTGCAGAGCAAAAGCCTGCTTTATTTCAGATGCCGAAGCAACCTTGGGCGGCGGATCTTGATCCCTCGCATCAGCGCGGACCTTTCCTTTTTTGCTGGCGATAAGTACACTGCGCATGTCTTTCATTGAAAATGGTCGTGGTGATGTTCTTGTCGTCCCCGCCGCAAGAGCAGCTGCGACACCAGCGGTTATTTCATTTGATTGTGGACCAAGGGGAGTCCCCGCCCCTTTTACCGCCTCTTGCTTCATGGCGGCAATGTGGGCAAAAATTGGCCGTAATGTCCACTCAACATCCTCGTGCATTTCTGCAAACATATCGAGAAGACCGCGGGGAAGATCCAGTAATCCCAAAAGTATAATGCGCCACATCCCCACAAGCGCATCAACATCGTCGCTTGCACGGTGCGTTACCCGAAGCGCTCCAAAGGCCTCGGCCATACGTGAAAGCTTGTGGGAAGACAGTCGCGGGAGTGCGATGCGTGAAAGAGAAAGCGTATCGATCCACGTATTGGAAACTTCATGCCCTCCGGGAACTCTTTCTATAAAAGTTCGGTCAAAGGTGGCATTATGTGCAAGAACAGGGAGCCCTCCGACAAAATCTGCAAGTGCACTTACGGCCTCTTTAGCGCGCGGAGCTCCCGCGACGTCTTCATCGGTGATGTGTGTAAGCGCCACTATTTCCGGTGGAATAGGTTTTCGGGGATCTACAAATGTTTCGAAGCGCTCGACAACCTCTCTGCCGGAAATTTTTGCCGCAGATATTTCAATCAAACCACACGTCTTAAAAGAAAGGCCGGTAGTTTCGGTGTCGAGAACAACAATGTCTTCTTCAAGGAGATCAAACTCGGTCGTTTTGGCACGCTCGGCAAGCGTAAGATACGACGCTCGAATGTTTTCAGGAGTGTCGGGAAGAAGAAGATCTTGAAGCTTCTGTTGTGTTTTATCTCGCTGCGTGAGAACTTCAGGCTCAAAGCTCTTCTCGCCGGAAAGATTTGTATCCGCTGTCTGCATATGCCTTATTGTGCTTGGGTTTTACCGTGTTCTTCAAGAGCATACTCAATGAAGCGCGTGCAGAGCTCAGAAAACGGAATACCGTCCGTGCGTGCTGAATCAGGAATAAGCGAGCGTTCCGTCATTCCGGGAATCATGTTTGTCTCAAGAATAACCGGGGTTCCGTCGGCTTTTACAATAAAGTCACTGCGAGAAACGCCTCTGCAACCCAAGGCCTTATGAGCGCATATAGCAAGCTCTTGAGCACGCGCATACACATCGGGCGCAAGCCTGGCGGGAGTAATGTGATGGAGCGATGCGGGCTCTGCCTTCACCTCAATGCTATAGAACTCATCTTCAAAAACAATCTCGACAATCGGGAGTGCCGTGGGATGGTCGTTTCCGATAACGGGAACCGTAATTTCAGTGCCCACCACACACTCTTCAATCAAAACTCTGTCGCCTTGAGCTCCCGCGTCTTCAATTGCTTGGAGAAGCTGATCTTTGCTCGTAACTCGCGTAACACCGAAACTTGATCCATTCGCCGCCGGTTTAACAAAAATGGGAAGTCCCAAATCCGTAACAACCTGCTCGATTTCCTCGTCAGTAAACTTCGTGCCGGCACTGATATCGATACCTTTGGGCACGGGAATGCCAGCTTGCTTGTACATAAGCTTCGATACTTCTTTTTCGGTTCCCATGGCTGAGGCGAGCACTCCGGAGAAGGTGTAGGGAATATGGAGAATCTCAAGCAAGCCTTGAATACAACCGTCCTCGCCATAGTGTCCGTGCATCGCGACAAATGCTACGTCATATGAGCCCTGCACGAGCTTTTCTATGGCACCGGGAAGTGCGATATCAAGAAGCTCAACCTTTTTAAATCCTGCCTGTTTAAGGGCCTTTTTAACTTCTTCTCCCGATTGCAGAGAAATTTCATGTTCGTCAGACCAACCTCCGGCCAAAACAATGACTGAAAGCTTTTTTAATTCATCGCGCGTCATGTACGCTCCTTCAAAGTCAGCTGCTAAAATACACCCAATAAAGATTTCTCTTATAAGAGGATACCGCGAGAACACAATAAGATTACGGACAAGGATAAAAATGCAGTCAGATACTACCCCAAGCGATGCTTATTCCCCCCAAAAACCCTCCCCTTCGATTAAGCGTGGTCTAAAGACACTTTCCCATGCAGAAATCGTTGAACTTGTAGAGAATCTCGGACAACCAAAATTTCGCGCAAAGCAATTGGAAGATTGGATTTGGTCTAAGGGTGCAACTTCGTTTGATCAGATGAGCAACCTTCCAAAGTCACTTCGGGTGGAGCTTGCAAAGACGGTTTCTTTTCAAAGCGTCACTCAGGTGACCCGTCAACTCTCCCAAGATGGCAGCCGTAAATATCTCCTCCAATATCCTGATAACGTATGCGTCGAATGTGTTGGCATGCCTACGGGAAATAAGCTCGCCGTTTGTGCTTCAACACAGGCAGGATGCGCTATGGGATGCGCTTTTTGTGCCACTGGAGCAGCCGGACTCACGCGGTCTCTCTCAGCATCTGAAATCTACGACCAGGTTCTTCACATCCGGAATGACTTTGAAATGCGTGTTTCAAGCGTTGTCTTTATGGGACAGGGAGAGCCCTTCATGAACTACGACAATGCTCTTGAAGCGCTGAGGCTTCTCAATTCCCCTCACGGTCTTGGTATTGGCGCACGTCATCTTACGATTTCTACCTGCGGTGTTATTCCAATGATTAAGCGCTTTGCAAACGAGCCGGAGCAGTTTACTTTGGCGGTCTCTCTCCACTCTGCCGTTCAAAAAACTCGTGACATGCTTATGCCCGGAGTCCGAAAATACTCTCTTCTCCATCTGTACGACATCATGGGTGAATATGTCGAGAAGACCGGGCGGCGTCCGACCTATGAATACGCCCTTATTGGAGGCATAAACGACTCTGAAAACGAGCTTGGAGCCCTTCGCGATTTCTGCCGTGGAACCCTTGCACATGTTAATCTCATTCAATTAAACGAGATTCCAGGGTCTAAATTTCATCCTTCAACCCCAGCTCGCGCACAACAATTTGTCACGAAGCTGGGGGAAGTTGGCGTTGAGGCTACTATAAGAATTTCTCGCGGAGCAGACATTGACGCTGCCTGCGGACAGCTTAGTCAAAAACTTCGTCAGCTCTAAGACACCCGCTTGGATATTAGAACTTTTGTTCTAATATCCAAGCTCAGACCATTGACGGTCTATATTCTGTCTGTGCTCATCAAGGTTTATCGAATGATCCTCAATACCGGATGCGTCTAAAGCAGAAAGAACTCTTTTTGTTGAAAAGATGGTCTTTTTCCCTGCTGTAAGCACTTTTCTTCGAGCGTCTTTTGTAAGAAGACAATAGGTTGTGGCAATTGCGGCTCCTGCAAAAATACCGGATACAAAAAGCAGCCGAGGCCTAATCCTCACGAAGACCATCCCCCTGGGTTAGAAGACCAACAAGTCTTGCCAGTTCTTCGTCGTCCGAAAATTCTATTTCAATCTTATTCTTTCCGCGAATATTTCGAACCTTTACTGTTGTGTCAAGCACAAGCCGTAGTTGTCGAGCGGCTCTCTTATATGTTTGCGGTAATGGTTGACGCTGAATCTTTACGTTCTCTCTGCCAGAAAAAAGCGGTGCGAGGTTTTCTGTCTGCCTTACCGACAAATTCTCTTCTATTACCTTCTGAGCAAGCTTTAGGCGACCTTCTTCTCCGGCAACCGCTAGAATTGCACGGGCATGTCCCGCCGAGAGCTGTCCCGCCGCCATATACTCCTGAATTTCTTTTGGAAGATCTAACAAACGCAAAGTATTTGTAATGGCTGAGCGAGACTTTGAAATAATCTTCGAAAGTTGTTCTTGAGTAAGGCCGTCTTTTTTTATAAGTTCCTGATATCCGCGTGCTTCTTCAATAGGACTTAAATTTGATCTCTGAAGGTTTTCAATAAGAGCCAGCTTAAATACTTCTTCATCAGATATGTCCCTAATAATGACGGGGACTTCTTTCAGACCAGCTTTTTTAGCCGCTTGATAGCGTCTTTCTCCGGCAACTATTTCAAATCCTGGACCTTTTTTTCTAACAAGTAACGGCTGTAATATACCATTCTGCTTTATGGAATCTGCAAGCTCCTCAAGTTCTGTCTCGTCAAATTGCTTACGCGGCTGATCTTTATTTGGTTTTAACTTTGAAACCGCAAGCACTGTCGTTTCTTTTGGCCTTCCTGTCTCTGCATTAGCTTCGCTAATTAAGGATGAGAGACCCTTACCTAACCCTGATTTTTTAGCCACGACGAATCACTTCCTTTGCAAGCTTCACGTATGCGAGAGATCCTTTACTAATACGAGCATACATACTTATTGGTAGTCCATGACTTGGGGCTTCTGCTATTTTAATGTTTCGGGGAATGAGAGTTTTAAACATCTTATTGCCAAAGTAGTTTGAAACTTCTTCAACTACTTGCTTTGAAAGAGTGGTACGACTGTCAAACATAGTCATTACTACGCCAAACACTTCAAGATCCGGGTTAAGATTGCTTTGAACCATGGCCATAGATTCAAGAAGTTTTGAAACTCCTTCAAGGGCATAATATTCACACTGAATTGGAACAAGAAGACTATCGGCTGCGACAAAAGCGTTTATAGTAAGAAGACCAAGCGAAGGGGGACAGTCAATAAATACATAATCAAACTCGTCTTTTACCTCTTCAATTGCTTTCTTTAATACATACTCTCGATTTTCCTTATTTACAAGTTCAATTTCAGCACCGGCAAGTTGTATGGTTGCGGGAACAACAAAAACACGTTCTTCTGGAGTTGGAAGAATGAGGTCTTTAATGGAATACTCGTTGAGAATCACATCGTAAATATCACGTTCAAGCTCTTCTTTTTCTATTCCATACCCACTTGTAGCGTTTCCTTGGGGATCAAAATCAATAAGAAGTACTTTCTTCTTTGTCTCTCCAAGAGCAGCAGTTAAGTTGACAGCTGTTGTTGACTTTCCAACTCCTCCTTTCTGGTTAATAATCGCAATAACCTTACAATCCTTCTCGGGATATGCACGCTTTTGGTCTTTATAGTCCATATTTCCTCCGAATTGACCCAAAACGTTACCGACATAATAATCTTGCCGAATGTTTCACGTGAAACATTCGGCATTTCTTTACGCAATAATCGTACACTAATTGTCATCCGCAAAGTGGATGTTTTTTTGCTTCTCCATTTTTTCTCGGTAAGATTATTCTCGATTTCTTGTTCTTTTGAAAAATGAGAATCTCCCGATGTCCAAATTCGTTCGGTAACTCAAATGTTTCACGTGAAACCATTTCAAATCCGCAAAGCTTTGCCATCCGAAGTGCGTCTTGAAGTTCTTTCTCTTCAATATTTGCCTTTTGTAAAAGGAGTTCTCCTTGGTCTATCAAAAACGGCTCGGCATATTCCATAACAATATTTGCTTTTGCTACAGCTCGGGCAACAACAAATCGAAAACTTCTCTTCATTTTTGCCTCTATTTCTTCTGCACGCATTTGTTTTGCGATAATTCTATCCTGTATTCCAAGCTGCTCGGCAAACTCATTTACCGCAGAAATCTTCTTTCCAATAGAATCAATAAGAAGCCCTTTACACTCTAAGACACAGCCAAGAGGAATTCCAGGAACTCCACCTCCGGTTCCTATATCACAAAAAGAATCTTTTTCTGAACATGACATAAACTTTGACAGCAAAAGGGAGTCCAATATATGGAGTACGAGTGCACTGTCTATATCAGTAATACGGGTTAAATTGAGAGTTTTGTTTTTCTCAAATAGTAATTCAAGATACGTGAGAAGAAGTTTCCGTTGTTCATGCGTTGTAGAAAGATCATATATATTAAGAAGCCTCAAAAGTTTCTTCTCGTTCTCCTCTGTATATACTTTCTCCATATCCAGTGACTCCTTACTCTTACTAAAATGACAAAACCTTCTATAGCAGAAACTCTTGTCAAAAGAAAAGGGAGGATTTCTCCTCCCTTAGTGTACTTGTTATAAGAAAAAACTTAAACATTCACTGCCGTGATAACAACACGCCTATACGGGTCCTCACCTTCAGAATGGGTGGTAACTTGATCCTCTCCACGAAGTGCAATGTGTACAAGACGACGCTCATACCCATTCATAGGAGCAAGAGCTATACGATTCCCGTTTTTCTTCACGCGTTCAGCGGCAGAGCGCGCCATGCTTTGAATCTTTGCTCGACGACGACTCTTATATGATTCTACGTCCACAACTATTGGATAATGGAAGTGAAGAGAAGCACTCATAAGTGAGGAGAGTACCATTTGAAGGGCGTCCAACGTATTTCCATGGCGACCAATAAGAATAGCTAAATCCCCTCCCGTAATATCGAGAATAAGTTCTCCCTCGTCTCCGTCGTACTCATCAATCTCACATTCATGCTCGCCAAAAAAGGAGAGAAGATGCTTAAGATACAGGACCGCCTTATCGGCTATCTTATCCATCTCAGAATCCGTTAAAGCGATACCATTTTCATAATGGGATTTAATCTCGCTAAATTCGTCCGTTATGCCTTCTACAGAGAGAGAAACCTGGGAAAGATCGCTCTCGTCCATATCAATTTCTTCCACGCCATCCTCCATTATTATATAAAAATATTAACTATTATCTTTTCAGACCTTCGCTAAGCTCTTGTTTTAAAGTAACGTAGATTTCTAATTCTTTTTATGCTGACGCGGCTTTTTCTCTTTTCGCACTACATCAACCTCAATAGGCTTATTTTCCATCTGTGCAGCTACCTTGGCTTTTTCTGACTCAAGAATCTTATTTGTGATAAGTTTCTGCTGAATAACCTGCCAAAGAGAAGACGTTACGTAATACAAAAGGACAGCGGCAGGAACGGTCCAACCAAACCAAAGCATCACAAGAGACATCATGCCTCCCATGAGCATCTGCTGTTGTTTCTGCTCAGAAGCCCCGTTGTTGGCATTCATCATCATAGGAATAAAGGTGAGTACACCAAAAAGTATGACAAAAACGAGGTACGGAATTACCCCGGTAATGCCAGAAGAAGCAAAAATCTCAGCGGGTGAAGATGCAATGGAGGAGAGGATTCCATAAAAGTGAGCATCATGAGGGACGTTTCTTGCAACGGTAAAGAGTGCAAAGAAGATAGGCATCTGTAAAAAAATCGGGAGACATCCGCCGAGAGGATTAAATTTTATCTCAGCATAGAGTTTACGCATTTCCTCTTGCTGTCTAACCGGATCGTCTGCATATCGATCTTGAATCTCTTTAAGTTTTGGCTGCACCACTTGCATACGAGCCATCGATGCTGTTTGCTTATTTGTAAGCGGTACAAGAAGCAAACGGATAATGACGGTTAAGATAATGACCGAAAGACCCCAGTCACCACAAAACCCTTGGATTCCCGAAAGAATCGAAGTAAGTAAGTTAATAATCCAATCCCACATAGTTCCTCCGATCCGCTCCTTCACGGAACGGGATCATAGCCTCCGGCATGAAAAGGATGGCACTTAAGAATCCGTTTAATAGCAAGTCTGCTTCCTTTTCCAACACCGTATTTTTGTATTGCCTGAACTGCATATTCTGAACAGGTTGGCGTATAAATACAATGTGCCCGAAACAAAGGAGATATGTTTCGTTGGTAGAAGCGAATTGCGCTTAAAAAACAGCGAGCGAGAAAAGAAGTTCTTCTCGATACGTTCATAAGATACCAACTTTTCCGAGTAACCTTTGTAGCTCACGCGAGACATCCTGTAAGGATGCATTATGGGTTTGAGGCGTTGCAAAAAGAATAATACCGTATCCTTCCACAGGTAGGCTTTCTATACGAGCAGCTTCTCGTAATACTCGCTTACATCTGTTTCTAACTACGGCATTCCCTAGTCTTTTTGGTGCTACAAAAGCAACACGAGCCTCGCCGTCCTCACAAGTCTTTGCTACTCGGATACAGATAAGAGAGCCATAGGCTCTCTTTCCGCAAGAGAAGACCCTTTCGAACTCACGGGGAGACTTAATGGTCTTCATAGAAACAAATCCTAAACGGTAAGGCGCTTGCGCCCCTTAAGGCGGCGACGAGCGAGCACGGCACGACCATTCTTGGTTGCCATACGTGCACGAAAACCATGGGTAGTAGCGCGCTTGCGCTTATTAGGCTGGTAGGTACGCTTCATAACTATTCCCTCCCGGACGGGTACTATATCGAGCAAAAAGCCTTCAAATTGTACGCGCCCTATACCAAATTTGTCAATCAAATTGCAGATACTTGTAAAGGTTTGCTTTTACTTTCGAAGAAAGATTGATACTTATGTTGTAGAAACCGTCTTTCATTTCATCAATATATACCTGAATGAAATGTTTTTTTCGTTCATAATGATATGAAATGATACTATTACTTCAGCACTTTTCCATTTGTACTATAGTTTTCAACATATTGTTTACTGTTTGTTGAAAACTGTTATTCATTTGAAATGTTGTGAAAAGTTTTTAACATAATGTTGAAAACTTGTTGAAAAGGAAGTTTTGTGGCACGGGATTTTTATCCGTTTGTAGAAGAGACACCAACAGATGTTTCTTCTTCAAACAATAAAGACAACCTAGAAGAACTTACTGTTCGTTATGAAACGCGTATTGCCGTATACGACGATGTTGCCGCTGCTCCTCGTGTTGTTGTAATTGAACCCACAGAAATTCGTTCATATCTTGAAGAAATTGTCCAAGCAGTTAATCGACTTTCTCACGAACAAGGTGGTCAAATTCCTTTTATGGTGATGCGTGAGATTGTAGAAAACTTCATCCATGCACATTTCGCATCTCCTACCATCACTATACTTGACCACGGTAATACTATTCGTTTTTCGGATAGGGGACCGGGTATTAAAGAAAAGGAACTTGCTCTTCAATATGGAACTTCAAGTGCCACCGAATCAATGAAACACTACATTAGAGGCGTTGGTTCAGGTCTTCCATATGCTCAGCAATACATGATTGACAAAGGTGGAAGTCTTACCATTGAAGATAACATCTCAGGAGGAACCGTTGTTACTATTTCAACACGATCTGCCTCTGATGCTCATATACAAACACGTCCTTCAACAGAAAAGATAGAGATATCTCCAAGAGAAACTTCTTCTCAAGGTTCTTTTAAACAAGACAGCTCTTCTCGTGATAAAAAACCTGATACATCACACTTTTCTCTTCCTAAAATAGAAATCTCACCAAGAGGACAAAAAGTCTTTGCATATCTCTCAGAGCATGAACTTGTTGGTCCAACAGAACTTGTTCGTATGTATGATCTTTCAATTCCAACCTGGTCTCGTGAACTGAGAAGCTTAGAAGAAATTGGTCTTATTAGGAAGATAAGTCAAAAGTACCAGCTTACACGGGCCGGACTTGCCTTGCTTTAGGTTCTTTTATCGAAAATCTGCGAAAGTTTTCAACAATTCCACAAAACGAAGGCGAAGTTTTCAACAATCCAGAGTATACTAAATGACCCTTTTAACACTTGTCGTTTGGTGGGTAATGGACATTTCGCTTGAATCAAGTGCAACGGAGTTGTGGCAGGACACCATTGATCTTCTCATTCAAGAGGATCAACCGGCTCCTTTTGTTGCTATGCTACAGAGCTGCATCCCTTTATCTCTTGAGGGGTCGGTTTTGTCTGTCAAAACAAACCTGCGAGGTGCCTATAACAACATTGTAAAAAATCAACCCGTTGTAGAACATTATCTCTCCCAAGCCGCTTTTAGAGATACAAAGCTTTCTATTAGCTTTGTAAAACAAACAAAAGATTCGCCGGTACAGGAAAAAAGTGAAAAGACTTCTTTTAACCCTTTTACTTCAGTTGTATCTCCTGAAGAGATACATAGTTGGAATGAATCTTCTCACCAAAATACACAGACCTCTCATACCACCCAGAGAAAACATCTTTCTAAAAAGAACATAATAGATGCAAAAAAGAGGAACAACCCTCTTATTGAGAAGAAAATTACTGATGAAACGTCAAAACTCACGTTTGATAGATTTGTTGTTGGTGAAGAGAATGAATTTGCTTTTGAACAAGCTCTTCGTGTAGCAAACGATGAAAAAGGAAAAGGAAACCCTCTTTTTATCTATGGAAGTAGTGGTCTTGGCAAGACACATCTTCTACGCTCAATACAAAACTACATTATAGAGAACGACCCAAGCCGGCTTTGTGTCTATAAAAACGCCACTTCTTTCATTGACGACTACACGCGTGCCATGAGAAACAAAGCTGATGGTGCACCTCAAATCCTTACTGAAGCATATCAAGACATTGATGTTCTAATTATTGACGATGTACAAAAACTTGCCGGAAAAGCGGGTACATTAAGTTTCTTTTTTGATACGTTTAACTCTCTTAAAACAGACGGGAAACAGATTGTTCTCGCTGCTGATAGAACCCCTTCTGATCTTGGACTTGGAGCTGAGGGATTTGATGAGCGTATTACTACCAGAGTGAGCTCCGGTATTGTTATTGGTATAGAACAACCAAGTTATGAAATGAAAGTAAACCTCATTAACACGTTTTGTGAGCGCATTCACAACGAAGCTGTTACAGAAGGGCTTACATATCTGCAAGGCACACTTTCTGAAGAAACAATTCAATATATGGCCGAGAGAAGCGGTCAAAGCATCCGTGTTATTGAAGGATTCTGTAATCGTTGTGTGGGTGAACAAACGCGCGCAGAAGAAAAGGGTAAATCCATTACTCGTGACGATATCGATAAGATTGCCTCAACCGTTTGGCCTAAAGAGACAAAAATCATTACGGTTACTAAGATTCAACAGGCTGTAACTTCTCGATATGGTATCAGCCATGATGATTTGGTCGGTCAAAAACGCAGTCAAGACATAGCAGAGGCACGTCACGTTGCAATTTGGCTCTCTCGAAATCTTTGCGATCTCACGCTTGGCGACATAGGCAAGAACTTCGGAGGTCGTTCTCATGCAACCGTTAAACATAGTATTAAGGTTGTTGATGATTGGCAGAGAGAAAACAAACAGCTTTACGACCGTGTGTTTCATCTTCAAAGAGACATCACTGAAGGAAAGAGTGAGTAATGAAGAAAACATGTTGGAAGTATGTTGAAAGATGTTGAAAACATCGAAGATATCTCAGAGAAGGGAATGCAAACAAAAAGATATGTCAAAAGAGGTTTAAAGATACACGTGAATACCGAAAGATTTTTCTGATCTCTACCTGTTTCTTTTTACCTTTTTCTACATTTCAACAAAGCTTATTATTACTACTGTCCTTTTTCTTTTACTATTATATAAAGAAGGGAATGTTATGAACTTCACTGTTAGTCAGTCCTCATTACAAACCGCCCTTGATATTGTAATGAAAGGTATTGGATCAAATCCTTCATTACCTATTCTCTCTGGTGTATATCTGAAGGCTCAAGAAGGAACTCTTGAGATTCAATCAAACGATCTTACCGTCTCCATTAAACATAAAGTGGCAGCTAATGTTGAAGAAGAAGGAGAAACGGTTGTTTCTGCCAAAGTTCTGCAGACTATTGTAAAAAACCTTCCTGATGCGGCTATTACTTTTAAATATGAAGATGAAGGAATAAAGCTTACCTGCCAAAAGTCAACATATCACCTCACGGTTCTTCCTGTAGCAGATTGGCCAGCATTCCCTGAAGTTATTCCCGAGAAGAGCATCGAGCTTCCGAGTGCACTTCTCTCTAAGATGGTTGATAAGATATATAGAGTGGTTTCCCATGATGTTTCTCGTCCTATTCTTCAAGGAATTTTCCTTACTGCAGAAGAAAACACCATTCGTCTTGTAGCAACCGACTCATTCCGCCTTGCGGTTTGTGATACGCATACCGATACTCCGACCGGAGAAAAGTTCGAAGCAATAATCTCGGGTGAAGCAATTCACAATGTTCTTTCAATGCGTACAATGACCGAAACCATTATGGTGGGAATAAGTGATAACCAGGTGGTGTTTACTTTTGGAAATACCACACATGTTTCAAGAAAGATTGAAGGAAACTATCCTGATTATAAAAAACTCTTAGCTCCCTCTTGTTCTACTGCAATAACACTCCCTATTGAAGAGACCTCTGCTGCAATTAAACATGTATCTGTCGTTGCTCTTCAAAACTTTGCAGTGCGACTTGATATTGACGCTGAAGGTGGAGAAATTTGTTTCTCATGCTCTTCGCCTGATCAAGGAAATGCCTCTGAAACTATAAAAGCAGACGTTGAAGGAAAATCACTTACGATTGGATTTAATTATCAATATGTATTTGACTGCTTAAATGCTCTCTCAGAGCAAAAAAGTGTTCGTTTTGAACTGTTAAGTGAAACACAACCTGCAGTATTTAAAGCAAGCGGTAAGATTAACTACCTCTACCTTCTTATTCCGGTTCATCTGTAAGTAGGGTTTGTGGGACTTATCGTCAACAACATATCGCTTGTAAATTTCCGCAACTTTCGGATGTTGAGTGTAGATTTTTCACAATCTATAACGATTCTTGTTGGACATAATGCCGTAGGGAAAACAAACACAATAGAAGCACTTCAAATGCTTACTGCCGGGTATTCATTTAGAAAACCTACTCCGGCACAGCTTATTCTTGAAGGAGAGAAACAAAGTAAGATTCATACCCATCTTACGGGAAACGGTCGGGTCATTGATCTTTCTTGCACAATTTCTTCCTTACGCCGACAGTATGAGAAAAATGGAAAGAAGTGTCATGCAACTGACATTCCAGGAGATCTTATGTCGGTTCTCTTTACGCCTGATGACCTTGCGTGTATTAAGAGAAGTGCCTCATATCGAAGAGGAGAGATTGATGACTTTGGAAAGCAGGCAAACAAAACGTACGCAAAAGTACTTGCGGCATATTTGAGAAGTATTGAACAAAGAAATAGACTCTTAAAAGAGAATGTTGTTGACTTTAGTTTACTTAGTGCATGGGATACCTCAGTTGCTCTTGGTGGAGCAACGCTGCTTTGTGCGCGTCTAAAATTGTTTAGAAGACTTTCAGCCAAAACAAGTGAGATTTATAAACAAATCAGTGGGGGAGAAGACCTTGTTTTGCGGTACGAGTCGAGCATAGGAGAGATATCGGCTGATCAGACAAAAGAGGAATTACTGGATAAGTTCCTTTCATCTCTTAAGGATGCACATGGTGTTGATGAAAGACGTCAACAAACCACTGTTGGTCCTCATAGAGACGATATTGTCTTTTTAATTAACGGAAAAGACGCTCGGATGTATGGATCTCAAGGTCAACAGCGCTCCATTATTCTCGCTCTTAAGATGGCAGAGGTTTTAGTATCAGAAGAGATTCTTGGCACAAAGCCGCTTTTGCTTCTTGATGATGTCATGTCTGAACTTGATAAAAGTCGTCGTGAAGCAATCATGAATTTTACGTTTGGAGATATTCAAACCGTTATTACCACAACTAATCTAGGATATTTTTCTCCGGATATGGTTGATGTTGCAAAAGTGGTGAGTTTTGAATGAATGCGCACCATGTGTCTTATAAAAAAGATGGTTTTCAAAATGAAGAGCAAGAGAAAAAAAGAGGGGGCGAGAAGAACCTTTCTTCTCTTTTAACTTCTTATTTTGAAAAGACTCGTGTTACGGATACCTCAAGCACTAACCACGCAGCCCTTCTCGCGTGGTACCGTGTGGCAGGGATCGCTGAGAAAGAGCATACAACAGGCGTATTTGTTGTACCGGCAAAATACAACCAGTTGCCGAAACTAATTGTGTATGTTGATTCAAATTCGCTGCGTATCGATTGTATGGCTCGTCGAGAGGTATATCTGCAAAGGTTTGCCACTGTTGGTCATGAGTTTTCATGTCTTGAATTCAAACTTTCGAAGTATAAAAAGAAGCAAATAACAGCTGATGTTCGTCTTGTGGCCGAGCCAGAGAAAAAATACTATACTGCTCCGGAAAGCGAACTGACCCAAGACCAAAGAGAAACAATTGAAAGTATTGTAAAAATGCTTCCCGAGTCATATCGTGAGGAAGGATATAAGGCCGTCCTTGCTTCTTTTCTTCGCAGAAAGTGTGAATAGTCGAGAAAAAGTAAAACCACCCCACAAATACGTTCAGGATGCGTAATGAGACGTAATTTTAATGATGAGATGGTAAATTTTCGCATGGCCAAGGGTAATTTACGAAAAATGAAGTAGAATAAATAGGTTATTTATCTGAGTCAAAAGAGAGGACAGCGGGTGGCAAAAGAAAAGAAGTCAAACTACAGCAGTGATGACATTACTGTTCTTGAAGGACTGGAACCGGTTCGTAAACGCCCCGGTATGTATATTGGTACCACTTCTTCTGCTGGTTTGCACCATCTTGTATGGGAGATTGTTGACAACTCAGTAGATGAAGCCCTTGCAGGATTTTGTACCAAAATTAAGGTAACGGTGCATGCAGATAATTCCGTTTCCGTTGAGGACAACGGTCGCGGCATTCCCGTTGATATACACCCAAAAAAGAAGATACCGACGCTTGAGGTTGTTCTTACCATCCTGCATGCAGGAGGAAAGTTTGATAACAGTGCATATAAAGTCTCCGGTGGCCTTCATGGTGTAGGTGTCTCAGTAGTTAATGCCCTTTCAAAGCGCATGATTGCCGAGGTAAAACGTGACGGCAAGATCTATCAAATGGAGTTTAAACGCGGTAAAACCACTCAAAAAATGAAAGAGATTGGTAAGACCAGGTCAACCGGAACCACCATTACCTTCTGGCCCGATGATACTATTTTTGAAACCACAACGTATAATTTTGATACGCTGCGTGATCGTCTTCAGGAAACCGCATTTTTGAACAAAAACCTAAAGATCGTCTTAACGGATGAGCGCGAACTCATTCCGCGTGTGGTTGAGTACCAGTATGCAGGCGGTATTATTGACTTTGTTAAGTATTTGAATGACGAGAAGACCGTCCTTACCGGACTTTCTAAGCCAATCTATATCGAGGGTTCTTCTGAGCCCGATGCCCCTGCATCGCAAATGGGCGAGGTAGAAGTTGCCATGCAATGGAACACCGAATTTAATGACCGAACACTTTCCTTTGCAAATGATATCTATACCGAAGAGGGCGGTATGCACCTTGAGGGATTCCGCACCGCATTAACGAAAGCAGTTAATGATTACGGTACTCGTCAAGGAATTCTCAAGGAGAAGGATCCCAAACTTACCGGTGATGATATCCGTGAAGGACTTACCGCAGTTATTTCCGTTAAACTTCCCGATCCTCAGTTTGAAGGGCAAACAAAGGCAAAGCTTGGCAGCTCATATATGCGTACTCTAACCAACAAGATCGTATCTTCGGGTCTTGCGGAGTATCTTGAGGAGCACCCCAACCAGGCAAAAGAGATTCTTAAAAAAGCTACCCAGGCAGCAAAGGGTCGTCTTGCCGCTCGTAAAGCGCGTGAAGCGACACGACGTAAAGGACTTCTTGAGTCAGCATCTCTTCCGGGAAAGTTGGCGGACTGCTCGGTAAAAGATCCCGAAATGACCGAACTTTTCATTGTCGAGGGAGACTCCGCAGGTGGTTCGGCTAAAATGGCACGAGACCGTTCCATTCAGGCGGTATTACCACTGCGCGGAAAGATTCTCAACGTTGAGCGTGTACAAGCTCACCGTGCTCTTTCTTCAGATACCATTACTTCGCTTATTACCGCAATTGGTACCGGCGTGGGAGAAGAATTTAATCTTGAAAAGGCACGCTACCATAAGATTGTTATCATGACCGATGCTGATGTTGACGGCTCTCACATCCGTATTTTGCTTCTCACCTTCTTCTACCGGTATATGAAACCTATGATCGACGCTGGCTATATCTATGTGGCACAACCACCGCTTTATCAGATTAAAGCCAAGGGTAAAAAGCACGGCAAATACATTTATACCGATGAAGAGCTTGCCGTTGAAGCCAAACAGTTTGAAGACAGCTCAAAGTATACGGTTCAGCGCTACAAGGGTCTTGGTGAGATGGATCCTGAGCAGTTGTGGTCAACCACTATGGAGCCAAAGAACCGCATCCTTTTGAAAGTAACTATTGATGATGCAATGGCTGCCGACAGAGCGGTTGCCGATCTTATGGGAAATCAGGTTGAAAAACGCAAGGACTTCATTCAAACCCATGCAAAAGACGTGCGATTCCTCGACATTTAGATCTTCTCGCGAGCGCTGAGAGAAGTTGTTTTTGCAACCAGTGAAAGGGTAGACAGTGGCAGATGATACACATACACACGATAACGATATACCAAACGATATCGAAGATCGTGATTTTGATAATCAAGATGAGCGCGAAGACGAATATGACGAGAATGACGGAGAGCTTGACGAATCCAGTGAGGATGAGTTTGATGCCGAGACCGGTGTAAGCCTTGCCGGAGCCACCGTGTCTCATACCATTACAGATGAGGCGGGAACGCGTCTTGATCTTTCCGACATTCATGGCGGTACGCTTAAGCCGACTGACATGGCCGACGAAATGCGCACGTCGTTCTTGGAGTATTCCATGTCCGTCATCGTTGCCCGCGCACTTCCGGATGTGCGTGACGGACTTAAACCAGTACACCGCCGCATTCTCTATGCTATGAACGAAGCCGGTATTACTCCTAATAAACCGCATAAAAAGTCCGCATGGGCCGTCGGTGAAGTTATGGGTAAGTATCACCCACACGGAGACTCCGCCATTTACGATTCCATGGTGCGTATGTCGCAGGACTTCTCGATGCGCCTGCCGCTCATTGACGGTCATGGTAACTTTGGATCCATTGATGGCGATCCACCGGCAGCCATGCGTTATACCGAGGCTCGTCTGACTCGCTCTGCCATGGAGATGCTTGCCGACCTCAATAAAAATACCGTTGACATGCAACCAAACTACGACGAGGCCCTGACGGAGCCTGCCGTACTCCCTGCCCGTTTTCCAAACCTCTTGGTAAACGGTTCCTCGGGTATTGCCGTTGGTATGGCAACCAACATCCCGCCGCACAATTTGGGCGAGGTTACCGAAGCTGTATGCATGATGATTGACAACCCCGATGTCACCACGGAAGAGCTCATGGAAGTGCTTCCGGGACCTGACTTCCCAACGGGTGGCATCATCATGGGAACGCAAGGTATCAAAGACGCATACGAAACCGGACGCGGCTCCATTACGGTTCGTGCTAAAGTGCACGTTGAATCTACCAAAAATGGTCGCCAGCGCCTTGTTGTGACAGAGATTCCGTATCAGGTTAACAAGGGTCTTTTGCAAGAAAAGATCGCCCAAGCGGTTAACGAGAAAAAAATAGAGGGAATCTCCGACATGCGCGACGAGTCAAACCGCAAGGGAATGCGCATTGTTATCGACCTTAAGCGCGGAGAAGTTCCTCAGGTAGTTCTTAACAACCTCTATAAGCGCACACAGCTTCAGTCCAATTTTGGCATCATTGACCTGGCCTTGGTTGACGGCGTGCCTCGCACGCTTTCCCTGCGGGAGATCCTGCGCTGTTACATTGACCATCAAATTGATGTGGTGCGTCGTCGTACCGAGTTTGACTTGGATAAGGCGCTCAAACGCGTTCATATCTTGGAAGGCTTGCTGACGGCTGTCGATAATATCGACGAGATTGTCCATATTATTCGCAGCTCACAAGATGATGCTGAAGCAAAGCGCCGCATGCATGAGCGCTTTGACCTCGACGACATTCAAGGTGAAGCAATTTTGCAGATGCGTCTGCGCCGTCTTACCGGCCTTGCACGTCAAGATCTTGTTGATGAGATTTCTCAGCTTCGTGAAGACATTGCATATTACGAGGATCTTCTCGCCCACGAAAACAAGATTCTGGCAGTCATTGCAGATGAACTCCGTGATATTTCCAACCGCTTCTCAAATAAGCGCCGTACCCAGATTTCTGACCAGGATGTTCAAAATTTGGACGTCGAGGACCTTATCGCTGAAGAAGATATGGTCGTTACCGTTACGCATGCCGGGTATGTAAAGCGCGTCCCCGTTGAGATTTACCGGTCTCAGAAGCGCGGCGGTAAGGGAGTTCAAGGCGTTTCTCTTAAAGAGAACGATTTTGTTGAGGAGCTCTTTGTTGCGTCAACGCACGATTACGTGCTGTTCTTTACGAACTTTGGCAAGGTCTACCGAGTAAAGGTACACGAGCTTCCCGTGGGAAATCGTACTACCAAGGGAAGTGCGATTGTAAACGTTTTGTCCCTCTCGGAAGGAGAGAAGATTGCGGCTGTCATTACAACTCGTGATTTCCCTGCCGAGAATTATCTGATGTTTGCCACCAAGCAAGGCATGGTCAAAAAGACCGCCATGTCCGAATACGACCGTACGCGTAAAGACGGCATCATCGCCATTAATCTCAAGCAGGGCGATGAGTTGGTTAATGTCCGTCGTGTTCATCCGGGCGACAAGGTAATCCTCTGCTCCTCTGATGGCAAAGCGATTCTCTTTGATGAGTCGCAGGCTCGCGCCATGGGTCGCGGCACTTCAGGGGTGCGCGGCATTATGCTCAAGGGCGAAGCGACCATGCTTGGTATGGAAATTACAAACGGCAACGGCGACCTCTTTGTTATTACCGAGAAGGGCTACGGAAAGCGTACGGCGGTGTCCGAGTATCCTGAACACAAGCGTGGCGGACAAGGTGTCTTTACCATTACCATGACGGCCAAGAAAGGCAAGTTGGTTGCATGTCGTGTGGTCGGACCGCAGCATGAAATCATGATTATGTCTGAGGAAGGCGTTGTTATCCGCGTTAAGGCCGTAGACATCTCTAAGTTGGGCCGCTCAACACAGGGCGTCAAAGTCATGAATATCGGTGCTGATGACCATGTTTCCGCCATTGCCCGTATGATCGTCCATAAGAAGAAGGCTCCAAAGCATGCGGAAAACCAGGGAATGCTTGATTTGGCAGCAGCAGGAGCAAGAGACGCCGACGAAACCGAGGTCGTTGACCTTGGTGATGAGGAAGAGCTCGATGAGTCCTTAATTGACGAGGATGATGAATAGCAGATAGCTGTCTACTAAGCAATGTACACAAAGACGCCCAGGATACTGCATGGGCGTCTTTTCTTAAAGGTTTCTGTCCTGTAAAGACTTATGAGAAATCCTCGGGATTAAGGCTTTCGACAAAATCGTGGAACTCAGCCAGTTCCTGCTTTTTAACGTCCTTCTCGACATCAGCGAAATCAGGTGCTGCGGCTGTTTCAAGGACCGCTTCATCAGCATAAATCGGAGAGCCCATGCGTACCGCAAGAGCAACGGCATCAGAGGGTCTGGCATCAATGTAGTGATGCTCTCCTTCAGAGGAAATAATTTCCAACTGCGCAAAAAAGGTTGTTCCGGTGACACCAATGATTCGCACGCTTTTAAGGTCTGCCTTAAGTGCATCAAGGATAGAGCGCATAAGATCGTGAGTAAGGGGGCGGCCTTGCGGTGTTTGGTCAACTCCGAGACTGATTGACATGGCTTCAATGTGGCCAATACGGATAGGAAGTTTAATCGAAGAATTATGAAGAGTATCTTTAGGCTCAAGTATGATAATTGAGGCGATAGGACCGCCGCCAACGACAACTGACTTGATATCCATCTTTCGTAATGACACTACAACCACCCAGATAAACGCCTTACTTTATAAGTGCTTAGCAAGAGGATTTTTTAAAAGCATGTCCCCTACTTTTGCGCGATAATTGTACCCATTATTGGGTATTCTTAAAACAAATCAAGAAAAGTGTTGACCGTAGGAAAACTGCGTTGTATCATTGCTTCCTGCGTTGGGCCTGTAGCTCAGTTGGTCAGAGCGTCCGGCTGATAACCGGGAGGTCACAAGTTCAAACCTTGTCAGGCCCACCATTCTTGTGACAATAGTCACCCCAGCGATAGCCGAGTCGCCGCTGGGGTGATTATTACGGGTGCTCGGATTTTAATCTGAGTGCGCCATAAGGGGAATTAGCTCAGCTGGGAGAGCGCGGGCTTTGCAAGCCTGAGGTCAGGGGTTCGATCCCCCTATTCTCCACCAAATGTTCAAGGCCAGAGACACCTGTTTCTGACCTTTTTTGTATGGGAGATATCTGAAGCTCTTTGGTTATCTTAGCGCTGCCAAACTTGCAGCAAGTTGGGCACAAGTTGCCATACTTGGCGCATTTCTGGCAGCGCTAGGCAGTATGATCATGCTCGTAAGGTTTTCTCGCAATCGTTGAAATTGTGTATCAACGGCTGTCTGCAAATCCGCAGGCAGGCGTTTTGCTTTAGTTGTGCTTTTCATATGAGACAGCGGATTGGTACCAAATCGGATGTTTACGGGCGTTTTGATTCACCACTAAACGCTTAAATTGGCGAGAAAACACCACTAAACACGCATTCCGCTTTTAAAAACCACCAGTAAACCCCTCAAATGGATCGTTTTTCGAATGTTAATTTCACACTCTTTAGGTTTTCCTCTTTAGCAAAAAGTACAGCTTAGGCACAACACAGCTTTACACAAGCAAGCAACGCTCGCAATACACAAAGAACATACCGGTAACCGTTAATATCGTCCACTTATCGAATAGTCGAGAAGATTTTACGAAATTTGAGTAGGATTTATGCAAGAGCACGTTCTTTTCATTGAAGCTGTGGATATCCACAAAAGGAGAAAAGAGTTTTTATGATGAACCTTACTCGTCGCGGCTTTCTTGGTGTTAGTACAGTTGTAGCGGGATTGGGTCTTACAGCCTGCAACAGCTCGGAGAAAAAGGCCGACTCAGACAATGATGGTAAAAAAGATGCTGCCGACACCAATTCTGTTGAGACCGTTGGAGCTTCAGAAGAGCTGGTAAAAGCCGCAAAAGAAGAAGGCAAACTGGTAGTATATGGCTCCTGCGAAGAGGAGTACTTAAATGCGGTGTGCAACAACTTCAAGAAGTTGTACGGCATTGACGTACAAGCACAGCGCCTGTCTACCGGTGAGGTCGCTGCAAAGATTGAGGAAGAGAACGGGCATCCGTCTGCCGATGTATGGTTTGGCGGCACAACCGATCCTTACAACGTAACGTCTTCAAAGGGCTTGCTTGAGCAGTACGAGCCAAAGAATGCCTCGCACCTTATCTCCGATAAGTTCAAGAGCACCAATAATGACTGGTACGGCATTTACAAGGGCATCTTGGGAATCATGTACGACAAGAACGAGCTTGAGCGTCTCAAGATTGATCCTCCTCAGGACTACAAAGACCTTACCGACTCCAAGTACAAGGGTCTTATTTGGTCTTCCAACTACAATACCGCCGGTACCGCAAAGTTGATTATCAATACGGTCATTCAAAAGTATGGTCATGACCAGGGTGTTCAATACCTTGTTGATCTCGACAAGAACATCGCTCAGTACACCAAGAGTGGCTCCGGACCTTCCAAGGCAATCGGTACCGGAGAATGCACCATTGGACTCGGTATGCTTCACGACGGCATCTATCAGATTGTTGATCAGGAGCACGATAACATCGGCCTTCAAATTCCAAGCTCAGGCGCATCGTATGAGGTTGGTGCCACGGCAATCTTCAAGGGAGCCGCACACACCAATGCAGCAAAACTTTGGGTTGAATATGCACTTTCGCCGGCATGCGTCAATCTCGCACAGGAAAACGGCTCGTATCAGTTCCTGGTAATTGACAACGCGAAGCAGCCAGAGATAGCCACGCAATACGGACTTGATCCTAATAACGTAATGGATTATGACTTCGAGAATGCCAAGAAGAACACCGAGCAGTACGTTAAGGACGTTATGGAAGCCTTAGGCGGCGGAGACAACCGCTTTAAGACGGAATAGAGTCTGTGCAAGCAAACAAGACCATTTTCTTGTCTCGAAAGACGGACTGTACTGGGTAGGCGGGGGATCTGCCTACCCAGTTCCACATATAGGTTTATGCGTAGGTTGGGTGTTTCAGAGTGAGGATCAGTATGGCAAAAACCCAAAGCGCTCGACTTGAGCGAAAAAAGCTCCTAGGCGATCCAATCTTGGTATCGACCATTGTTGTTCTTGTCGCCTTCCTTACCCTTTTTATTCTGTATCCTCTTGCCATCCTTATGGTTGACTCAGTGGTTTCAGACCAAGGGATTACACTTGATGTGTTCACGCGCATCTTGGCCATGCCTACGTTCACGCGCGCCATTACCAATACATTGAAAGTTGGATTTGCCGTTGGCATTTTGTCGGCGCTTGCGGGTTTGCTGTTTGCCTATGTAGAGGTGTATGTTAAGCTCCGTACGCGATTTATGACAGGGCTTTTCCGCGTGGTCTCCATGCTGCCCGTTGTTTCTCCGCCTTTTGTGCTGTCGCTTTCCATGATTATGATGTTTGGTAAAAAGGGTCTTATTACACGCGGACTCTTGGGAATTTACGACAATAACATCTACGGGTTTTGGGGTATTTTTATCGTTCAAACCATGACCTTTTTTCCCGTGTGCTACATGATGCTCAAAGGTTTGCTCAAAAACATTGATCCGTCTTTGGAAGAGGCTGCGCGTGATATGGGAGCAAGTCGCTGGAAGGTGTTTACCAGCGTTACGCTGCCCCTTATTTTGCCGGGTTTAGGCAACGCCTTCCTTGTTTCGTTTATCGAATCCATTGCCGACTTTGCCAACCCCATGATTATCGGTGGTTCGTACGACACCTTGGCAACGACAATCTATTTACAGATTACCGGAGCATATGACAAGCAGGGCGCCGCCGCAATGGCCGTTATCCTGCTTTCCATTACGCTGCTCATGTTTGTGGTTCAAAAGTTTGTACTTGAGGCAAAGAGCACGTCAACCCTCTCAGGTAAGGCAACACGTGCAAGGATGCTCATTACCGACAATTCCGTGCGCATTCCGCTTTCCATTCTGTGCGCCGCGGTGGCTCTTTTTGTTGTCGCCATGTACCTCTGTGTCCCGTACGGTTCATTTGTTCGCTCTTGGGGCTCAAACTACGAATTGACAACCAAATGGTTCACGCAGGTATTTACTAAATATCATGGTCTGCAAGCGTTTAGAGATTCGTTCATGCTGTCGCTCATTGCGGCTCCCATTACCGCCTTGCTCTCAATGATTATCTCGTATCTGGTAGTAAAACGTCGCTTCCGCTTCCGCGGGTTTATCGAGGCCGTTTCCATGCTTGCCATGGCGGTTCCCGGTACGGTTTTGGGCGTTGGCTATATCCGCGGCTTTTCGAGCGGTATTATGCATACCGGAGTTTTGCAAGGTTTGTATGGTACGGGAATCATTTTGATTATCGTATTTGTGGTGCGATCGCTTCCCACCGGAACCCGCTCGGGTATCTCGGCACTTCGCCAGATTGACAAGTCTATTGAGGAATCCGCCTACGATATGGGAGCCGATAGCTTTAGGGTGTTCATGACGGTTACGCTGCCGCTGATTAAAGATTCGTTCTTGTCCGGTTTGGTAACAGCGTTTGTGCGCTCCATTACCGCAATTTCCGCAGTTATTCTTTTGGTCACACCGCAGTTTTTGCTTATTACGGTGCAGATCAATGAGTTTGCGGGCAAGGGTTCTTATGGTATGGCCTGCGCTTTTGCAACAATTTTGATTGTTATTACATACGGCTCGGTCTTGCTCATGAACTGGGCTATCAAACACTTTGGCACCAGTCGGGCACTCAAGGAGGAGTAGCACATGGCTATAGAGAAAAAGGGCGTACGCCTTGAGCATCTTTCTAAGATTTACCAGGATCAAAAGACCGGCAAGGATTTCTATGCCGTTCAAGATGCCAACATCAGCATTGCTCCCGGTGAGTTTGTAACGCTGCTTGGCCCTTCCGGCTGCGGCAAGACTACCATTTTGCGTATGATTGCGGGTTTTGAGAGTCCTGACGAGGGAAAGATTTTTCTCGGCGACGAGCAAATCGACGAGCTCACACCAAACAAGCGCGATACGGCTATGGTGTTTCAAAGTTATGCGTTGCTGCCGCACTACAATATCTTTGACAATGTTGCATACGGTCTTAAGCTGCGCAAAATGGATAAAGCAACAATTCGCGAGAAGGTTCTTCATATCCTTTCGCTTGTTGGACTTGAAGGCATGGAAGAGCGCATGACCAACCAGCTCTCAGGCGGACAGCAGCAGCGTGTTGCTTTGGCGCGTGCTTTGGTCATTGAGCCGAGCGTTCTTCTTTTTGACGAGCCTCTTTCAAACTTGGACGCAAAACTGCGCGTTGACATGCGCAATGAGATCCGTCGCATCCAGCAAGAAGCAGGCATTACCGCCATTTATGTTACGCATGACCAGTCAGAGGCGATGGCACTTTCCGACAATATCATCATTATGAAAAAGGGCGTCGTGGACCAAATCGGCGATCCGCAGACGGTGTACTATCATCCCGCAGATGAATTTGTCGCAGACTTCATTGGTGAGTCAAACTTCTTGCATGCAACGGTCACAGACAAGATTGATGCCGATACGGCGCTCTGCCGTTTTGAGGGTCAAGATTTTGAAGTATGCGGCTGCTCGCATGTCGAGAAAGGCAGTGCGTGCTGCATTGTTTTGCGTCCCGAGTCCGCGCGTCTCGCCGACACGGGCGTTCTTTCTTGTGAAGTGGTGCTCTCTCGTTTTATGGGGCATTATCAAAACTACCAGGTCATGGTTGGAGATACGCTCATTAAGATTACGGATTTCAATCCACGTACCCATAAGATTTACAATGTAGGCGACCATGCGTTTGTCGACTTTACCAAAGATGAAGTGCACGTTTTGTAGATATCGGTAAGGAGTGTTTGTGTCAGGGTCGTCACAAAAATCGGAGGATCGCCGCGACGGCATTTCCCCCGAGCTTGATGAGTTGTCGTCTGAGCTCATGGGCGATGCGTTTGATATTCTTGCCGACGGAGGCGAACTGAACGTACGCTTGGTCGTTGAAGACGAGGCGAGAAACGTAGCAAGCTACGAATTTGCTGACGATGGTCCGGAAGCTCTTTTAGACGGAGCACACCGGCGCATTGTCGCGCTTGTAAAACAGGCGGGAGACGCCGAGCAGGGACTTGGTAACCCCCTTCGGTATGCTCTTGTGTATGAAGGAGCCATAGCGGATGTCGAGGGCGCCTATCAAGACGCTCTCATTCTTGAGTTTGGCGAAAAGAACTACCGGAGTTTCTCGGCATATTCGCTGGTGGATGGTAAGGGAGAAGGAGAAGGGTTTACCTGGACCGAGCCCGCTCCTGCAGGAGAGCTTGAGCCACTGCTATAAGAGATTTCTTTGGGAATTCCGCACGCATCTCCGCGACGATTCCATGTAAAATGCCGTCTATCGAAAATAAACTCTGTATTTATCGGTGATTTTGGACTAAAGTACCAGAGCTAACCGTTTAAAAAGCTGCGCGTAGGTGCTTCTCGCCACATGTGCAGACAGGGAGAAATGAAGTTTATGCGTCAAGAGAACATCAGAAACATTGCCATCATTGCCCACGTTGACCATGGTAAGACAACGCTGGTTGACCAGATGTTGAAGGCAACGGACGCCTTCCGTGAAAATCAGCAGGTTCAAGAACGTGTTTTGGACTCCAACGATCAGGAGCGTGAGCGCGGAATTACCATTCTGGCAAAAAACATTTCCATTGAATATAAGGGAACCAAGATCAACGTCATTGATACGCCGGGTCACGCTGACTTTGGCGGCGAGGTGGAGCGAGTACTCAAGATGGCAGACGGTGCTCTTTTGCTTGTTGATGCCGCCGAAGGTCCTATGCCGCAAACGCGCTTTGTGCTTCGACATGCCATCGATGCGGGCCTTGCCATCATGATGGTGGTCAACAAGATTGACCGCGACGGAGCCCGCCCGGAAGAGGTTGTGAATGATGCCCTTGATTTGATGATGGACTTGGGCGCCTCCGATGAGCAGCTTGAATTTACCATGGAACACGTGGTCTTTGCGTCTGCGGTAAACGGTTATGCACGCCTTGCGCCCGACGATGGCAATAAGGACATGTTGCCTCTTCTCGACATGATTGTCGAAGGATTGCCGGCACCGGAGGTCAACATTGAAGGGCCGCTGGCAATGCAGTGCGTCACGATTGATCATTCCGATTATGTGGGCAGAATTGGCATCGGCCGCGTATATTCCGGCACGATTCACACCGGCGATAAGATCTTGGTGGTAAAAAATGACGGCTCACGTGCAATGGGCCAGGTCAAGCAGCTCTTTACCTTTGACTATCTGGGCAGGAAGGAAACCTCTGAGGTTGCGGCCGGCGACATCGGAGCCGTGGTAGGCATTGATTCCACCGATATTGGCGATGTCTATACCGATCCGGAAGATCCCGTTGAGCTTGAACCGATAGAAATCGACCCGCCTACGCTTTCGATCATCTTTGAGCCATCAAGCTCGCCTTTGGTAGGACGCGAGGGCGATATAGTTGGCGGCCGCCAGCTTAAAGAGCGTCTGATGAGCGAGGCCGAAAATAACGTTACCATGCACATTGAGGAGCTTCCCGATAAAACGGGAATTGAAGTTTCTGGACGCGGCATTTTGCATCTCTCTGTTCTCATGGAAACAATGAGGCGTGAGGGCTTTGAGTTCCAGGTGGGTCGCCCCCGAGTCCTCTTTAAGAAAGATGCACAGGGACATAAAGTTGAGCCTGTAGAGCAGGCCGTTGTTGAGTGCCCGGGAGAGTATTCCGGCAAGGTTATCGAGGTATTTGGCAACGCCGGCGGCACCATGGTGAGCATGGACACGGGCTCTACGCAGACACATCTTGAATTCAAGATTCCAACCCGCGGCATCATGGGACTTAAGACGCGCGTTTTGAACGTAACGCACGGAGAAGCGGTTTTCTATCACACCTTCCTTGAGTATGGTCCGTTTGCCGGAGATATTGGCGGCAGGCAAAATGGAGCCATGATCTCCATGTCTACCGAGAAGGCCGTGGCGTATGCGCTTGGCACCCTACAAGAGCGCGGACAGCTCTTTGTGGGACCGGGAACCGAGTGCTATGAAGGCATGCTTGTTGGTGAGAGATCAAAGCCCGGCGACATGGTGGTAAACATTGCTCGTACTAAAAATTTGGGCAATCAGCGCTCGTCAACGGCCGATATTTCGGTGCAATTGACGCCGCCGAGAACCTTTACGCTTGAAGAGGCACTGGAATACATCATGGATGACGAGCTGGTTGAAATCACACCGGAAAGCATTCGTATGCGTAAGCGTATTCTGTCTGAAACCGAGCGTCGTAAATGGGCGGTTCGTAACGGTAGAGTAAAGAAATAGCGCGAGAAGAACCTTCTCTTCTCGCCACCTATATGGGCATATTTTGGCCGCACTTATTTGCGGTGTGTGTTGTGTGTCTGGCTTGTGACGATATCGGCTTGCTCTTCTCGCGTGAGTTTTGAACCTGGTTTTTGGAATTTGCGAATTCGCTTCATGACGTGCGGCGTGAGGTCAACATCTGCGGGTGAAAGTACCCCGTAATGAAGCGACCAGCGCCGCAAGCCAACGGTCACGACGACACAAATAATGGCCGCCCACGGCTTTGATATATGCGCGCACGTTACGCTTGCCCAATACGATGCGGAACCTGCGACCGCGCAAAATGCGTACAGGTTGCTCCGTTGGAAGATGCGCGGAATATCACCCAAGAAGACGTCCCGGAGCATACCGCCACCCACACCGGTTACGGAGCCCATCAAGATGACAGACATGGGCAGGAGGTGGTAGATGAGCGCCTTATCTGTACCAACTACCGCAAACAGGGCCACGGAGATAATGTCAACCCATTCGAGTGCCCGCGGAAACACGTCAAGGGGCCGGGGGAACAAAAAGATGATAAGAGCGGTAAGAACTGCGGCAGGTATTGCGTATGGGCTGTCAAGCATATAGACGCCGCCATGCTGCATCATGACGTCGCGGATGAGCCCGCCTCCAAGACCGCCGAGAAGACCCAATCCAACGAAGCCCACTAAATCCAGGTGCCGCTCTCTGGCTACGATGATGCCCGCAAGCGCGCCGACGATGACCGTTGCAAGGTCAAGCCAGGAAGGAACGGCTACGGAGATATAATCCATTCCGTATGGCGAGAAGAATGGTGGCATGTTAACCTCCGCAAATAGTCCACGAGCAATACATACGACGCTGATATTTTTGCACGAAGTGTTTTGCGCGTATGTGCGAGTAATATCAGAACAGACTCATACTATACCTATGTTTTCTTGCTACTTTACATGGAAGTAAAAATCACCGTGCGTTTTACGGAGATTTCAGTTATACTGACCAATGCACTTTATATGGAGAGTTGTCCGAGTGGCCGAAGGAGCACGATTGGAAATCGTGTAGGCGCCTAAAGCGTCTCCAGGGTTCAAATCCCTGACTCTCCGCCAGAGCATTCACGGCGCCTACGGGCGCCGTTTCACCCTTCGGAGGGGTGGCAGAGTGGTCGAATGCGGCGGTCTCGAAAACCGTTTACCCCTTCGGGGGTACGAGGGTTCGAATCCCTCCTCCTCCGCCATGTTGTTTGTCTCAGACATACGGTTTTAACTGTGGTTTTATAAACTCTAAAAAGGTTCAATTCGTCTAAACATTACAATTTGTACGTAATGCCTGAACAGGTCTTTTCATTTTCTCGGGACAAAGTAGGGGACAGAAAAGGGACAAAGTGTATTTATCAAAGAATCAATCATTTTTGAGCTTAAATAGCCGGCTGTGATACTCCGGCTACTGTAGTTTAAGCTCTTAAAATCGATTGTAGTAAGCCGTTTACCTGCTCGTTTGTAATGGTAAAGACCGGCATGAAAATACCCCCTCCCGCACAAAGCAGGAGGGGGTTTATGGTTAGCGTAGTGACGTCAGCCGTCCCTGACTGTCAGTATCGACTTGCACAGTGTCATCAGTCTTTACCGAGCCATCCTCAGCTACAGCATAGGCGTGGCCGTCAAGTACATGTACACCTTTGTCTAAGAGGTTTCCATTTTCTCCGGCAAGATACATCTTGCCGTCAACCTCAAAAAGACCGGTAGCCATGGCGCCCATGGGAGCGCCCGCATCCGGCTTGAGGTAATAGCGATAGCGTCCGACATCCTGCCAACCAACAGCCATAGAACACTCGTAACCGTCCTCGACCTCACGTAAGTAGTACCAGTGCTCACCGTCAAAGTACCAGCCTTTGCGAGCATAGCCGTCCTTGTCAAAGGCGTACCAGTAGCCGTCAATAAATGCCCAGCAGTCGTAGTACCACGTCGTAGACGTGAGTGCGTACCACCAGCCATGATCATTGTGCACCCAGTGCGGAGTAAAGGCGGTATCGGTGCCACCGGCGATACGTGCCCAGCCCGCAGGCTCGATTTGCGCCACATTAAGGTCGCATCGACCACCTGAGCTTGAGAACTGCCAGATAGTCCAGTCAGCCCACGCGCCGGTGTTATAAATCATCTCCGGAAGTTCCCACGAGAAGCGATTGTCGGGATACCCAGCAATCCAAAGCGCACAATCACTCGCACACGATGCCACGTGAGGACGTCCAGCCGGATAGGTGTATACCACCGGCCAGATACCGGTACGCTCGTGTACTCGGTCCACAAAGCGCCGCGGCCATGTGGTAGAGCCCCACGCATCGTTATCAGTAGTCTCCCAGTCGAGTGCTAAGAGAGCGCGGCCGATGTAGCTACTAACACGGTCGAGGAAAGCATCGGCTTCAGCCGCGGGGTCTCCGCCATCGGCATAGTGGTAGACGCCGATAAGCTTACCGTCTGCAAGTGCTCGCTCAAGCTGAGCCGTCATATAGCTATTCATTGGTCGCGTGCCTTGTGTTGCTTTGGCAATCACGAAGTCAGAGCCGCTGTAAGCGGTTTCTACAAAGCTGCTGTCATAGGTACCGCCACTTATGGACTGGTAGCCCGATACGTCAATTCCCTTAAGCATTGCCACCCTCCATAGCAGTATGAGTAGGCTTCTCAGATGGCTTGGTGTATGTCATTGCGCGTGCAGAGTCACCAAGACCCTGTGTAGTCGGGTCATTGACGATGCCCAAAATCGACAGCACCGCAAAAGCGGCATTGATAATGTCTGCAATCTGGCGGTTCAGTACGACAAAATCCCACTTATAGCCAAAGGGGGCTGCGCATACCTGCACCAAAAGTAGGACAGCTGGCACAATGGCCAGCCAGAAAGCTTTGTTCTTCATGCGGACTGTTACGTTAATCATCTTTAATCTCCTTTACTGACCGATTAACTTTGTAATTGCAAACGTCACAACTGCTGTGACGATAATGCTAATGACGGTTTTAACGGTGTCGTTCCACCGCTGAGCAGGTAGCTCTGTCAGGCTATTAACCTTTAGTAAGACCTCGCCAACCTTTGTGTTGATGTTGTCTAGCTTCTCGTCGTGCCGGATGTATACCTCGCGGAGTGCTCGCAGCTCCTTCTCGTGATCGTCAACGGTTGACTGGATTCGGATAACCTCACCTCGCAAGGCACTAAGGTCAGCTTCGAGCTTGTCTATATTCGTCTCCATATACTCACCTCCCCTAGTCAAATTCGGCAGGTATCTCAACGATGCAGCCACTCGCATAACCTCTTGTCCGATAGTTGTTGATAGTGACTGTGCCATCACCGGCTTGTCCGCCTAGATGTACTGTTGCAATGCCGCCACCTTGTGAGGTTAAGCAGTAGTACTGGCCGTTGTGTGATGGTTGCCACTTTTTAGGAATCGATTTCTTTGATGTCCATTCATCGATGCCACCTGCAAGCCAGATACGGACAAACAAACACCCAAAGGATACGCGCCATCTAACCGAGCATTTGTTATCTCCGATTTCAACCCAAGGAGTCGATATAAGAGCATTTATAAGATGCTTAAGTGGACCATTTGCGCTTACCCTGTCCGTTGTGTCGGGTTTTTGTGACGATAGCCAAAATTGGCTTCCATCAAACCCCGCATCAACAACGCGGTTGAGACTCTCGACATGACTTCCAATGCGAGCAGCTGCGACGTGGAAATCCATTGTGCTCTCGATTTGTAATGACTCTGACTCCCACTTTACTTGCTGGTAGGTTCCCAGCTCGTCAGTCTTTTCTGCAGCCGAAATCTTCAGTGTGTCGCCAACAAGCTTGATAACGGCGTCTTTAGCGGTGCGCGCAAGTGATACGAGCTTCTCGGCAAAAGTTGCGAGTTCTGTGGTGCCACGCATGACGTGCAGGCCTTGGCTGTCTGTGGTGGTGTGCAGTCCTTGCTTAGCTCCTACGTGCGCTCCGTCTGCGTCAGTGCTAAAAGCATTACCGAGCTTATCTACTGCTTGCTTAGCGGCTGTAGCCGTCTCTTCAGCTTGTGTGGCCGTCAGTCCTGCTGCACTGGCTATCTGCTTTGCTTCTGTTGCCTTGCCGTCTACTGCAGCGGCTTGTGTGGCCGCAGTTTTGGCTTGTGTCTTGGCGTCATGCGCTTCTTGACCGGCTGCGTCTGCGGTTTCTTTGGCTTCAGTAGCGGCTGCTTTAGCTGCTTTTACATCGGATACAACTGTCGTGACGGCTTGCGCTGCCTTCTCGGCCTTTGTGCTTACCTCTTCCACCTTAGACGCCGCGGCATCCGCCTTCTTAGTCGCCGTAGTGACTTGCTCTTCCACTTTGACAACGGTCTTCTTAGCTTCCTCGGCAGTCGTGGTTGCTTTGACCACGCGGTCATCTACCTCTGCCACCTTAATAGTGGTTTTCTTAGCGTCCTCAACGATGGTGCGAGTAGACGCTGAGAGTGCCGTGACGCGGCGCTGCTGAGCGTCTGCGTCGTCTTGTGCGCTTGTACCTTCTTTAGTGAGCGTAGATGCAACGGCTCCGAACTTATACTTTGTGTGAGTAGGGTCACAGATATCAATCGTACGGCCCACGCAAAGCATCATGCGAGATAATCCGTGCGGCTTGCTTTCGACGAGCACACGCTCCAAGAAATTGATAGGCCGGACATCCTTGTCTGCATAGTGCAGGTCAAAGGCTGACACCTCGACAGCATCATCAAAGCGTGCTGCCGCGAGCTCTGCCATAGCCTTCTCGGCAAGCTGATTTCTGTTAGAAATATCGCGATACTGGACGGTTTTCTCAATGATTCCGTGGCGCTCCGCTTTAGCCTTATCGACAATAGCATCGCCAAGGATATAGTAGTCAGGACTGACGGCTGCATACACACCGTCTTGCCCCCCATCGTCAATGGTGACGTCGTGCTCGTGTTCTCCTTCGCCGGCTTTGCCCACCGGTACAATGGCGGTAAAGATATCTTTGCCGTCGGTGCCGGTTGAGAGATCTAGAAGATTTTGCCCGAGCTCTACAGCTTGTGTAGACTCCGCAGCGCCGCGAGAAGGCAGCCAGTCGATAATAGAGCCATAGTCATCATATCGTACGCGGAAATGGCCCCCACAGAGCTTGGTAAGCTTATCGCGCATCTCTTTTATTGTGGATGGACGGCTCCCGGTACCACGGCTCAGGCGTCCGTAGTTTATGCCGGCATTGATGCCGACGCGGAAACGCTCACAGCGGTTTGCCACATGCGCATTGTGCTGGTCGATAAACCAAAGAAAAAGCTTGTCGGCTTCCGCTGGTGCGTTAATCGGGCAATCAATCTCGGTTGTGTCATAGGTCTTGTAAGGCCGCACGGTCGTGTCATTGAGATATGCAAGTGACCCCTCGCAGACTATCTTCTTCGCGCCATCCATGATCATGGCTACCGAGCGCACGCGGCCGCGAAAAAGCACCTCTCCGCTCTCGACTTCTTTTAGCTCCACTTCACGCTCAATAGCCATGACTGCATCATGATCAAAAGCAGACCAGAGCGGGTGCGTAGGTGCTACCTTAAAAGTAAGAGTCGGGGACTGTCCCGACTCTTCTTTTAGTTCTGCGCTTAAAACCTGTGTATCAGTACGCGGGTTGTGGAGCTCTTGCCCCGCGTAGTTCATGGCATACATTGTCTATGCCGTCCTCTCCCACATGAAGACCGACCTGTAAGGCGGCATGTTGTTATGGGGCTTTCCGCCGCCAGTAGCCTCGGTGGCCAGCGCATCGCCCCAATCAATGATGCCGGTCTTGCCAGAACCTCCGACATCGCCGCGATCGTGCCAGAGCACGCGTGTAAGGTCGTGAGTATGGCTGGGCATCTCAGCCACAGTAAGCGTGTGCTCTTCTTCGCCGCCGGTAGAGCCTACCGGATGCTTTTGGGACTGCGCCAGCAAGAAGACGCCATTAATAGGCGACCAGACACCACCGAGAAAGGTTCCGGGGTCGGTCGGCTTGGTAGACTGGTAGATGCTGCCTACCGGATAGAGAGCATCGAGCAAATCAAAGTTTGTCGCAAGGTCCTTTATGGTTTGCGTGACTTCGTCGGTTACATCAGGTTTTATAAGCTTGAGATTCTTTGTCTTGGTACTCATCAGATATCCTTCCATTCAAAGGTAAGGGTTATGTCGTTGCCATCGTGAGATTCGTTGTCGCCAACATAAGCGTTGTCTTGCCACATACCGTGTATGCTGTCCCATGTCCTGCCTGTATAGGCAGACCACTTGATGCCTTTAAGGCGACCGATGCCGGCTCTGGCCATATAGCCAAAACGCAGACTTTCATACTTGCTCCACGTGTCACCCTTATAGTCGCGCCATATGGCTGTACCGTAGTTGGGAGTAGTGTTTACCACAACAATGTTTTTGCCGTTGTGTAACTTAGCATCTTCATTCACCCAAGAACCAGCGTCTAAAGCAAAGCTTTGACCGTTGATGTTGATGATCGTAGAAGTGGTGCAAGTTATTACTGGGGTAACTACCTTAGCGGGACCGTTTACGATGTAGGTTTTGCCGAGCTCTCCGTTAAGGACGTACTCATAGACTCCTTTTGATTTGTAGGGGTCACACGTAACCTTAATCTTTACGCCAACGGTCTTTGTGTAGAGCTTTTGAGACACAACTTCAAAGCGTCCGCGATAGGTATAGGGCTTATCCCATGAGAGAGTAAAGTTATAGGTTCTGCCGTGCAGATAATTTCTAAGAGCAGTAAGAAGCTGTTCAATGTCTTCCCATCCGTCGCACTCAATCGGATAAAGCGTGAAATCAATCGAGCGTGTCTCAAATAGGGGTCTGCCGGCCATCCACTCAGATAGATCGATGATGCCGTCGGAACCTGGTATCTCTACATGCGAGACCTTTTGCTCCGGCGGATCATCGTTATATGAGGTGAGAAAACATTGGTAGGTCTCACAGAGAGGTGTACCGCCTACGACAATTTCGGCTGTCATCTATACGCCACCACCTTTCTCTCACCAAGGATTGCATCAACGTAGGGAGTAACAATTCCTCCAACTTCGCGGCCATCCATGTAGATCTTCAAGTTTCTAATGTCATCGCGGAGTGCTCGGAGCTCTTCTACAACGTTGATTTGTCCGGTATCAGCGGTTTCGACAGCATCAACGACATAGCCTTTAAGATTGTCGATAGGGAGGACTGCTTCTGGTCCAGCTTCACCAATGCCGTGCAGCCCACCAGGCCCCGGAAAGACATAAGGCTCATCAAATATTGCTCCTTTTGCGTGCCAAGAAAGTTCGATATGCGGCACTGATGGAGGTGCCAAGCTGAAGCCTCCACTAATGTGTAGCTCTGGAATAGGGATGTGGAATTGCGGGACTCTGATATTGCTGAAGAATCCCACAATCTTTCCCGGAATAGCGGCGATGAAGTCGACGAATCCCTGGAACTTACTCCTCACACTGCTAACAACGGTTCCAACCGCACTCTGAAACGATCTAAAGGCGCCTCCGACAGCAGAGAGGGCACTAGATACGGCAGAAAATGCTGATTGTGCAAAGGCTGCAAATCCGGATATGGCAGTGCCAATAGCAGAAAATATTGAGTAGGCGATATTGCCCAGTATTGTAAAGGCACTACCAAGGTTTGAAAGATTGGCACTGACGGCAGAAAGTAACGGCTGCAATGCCTGTATTGCCACGCTTAAAGCAGCGCCGAGTATGTTTGCTACTGGTTGAAGCATGGCAAACACGCTTTGCAGGACCGATATTAGAAGATTAAAAGCGCCATTGAGCAGACCTAGAGCTGCGTTAATGACTGGGAGGATAGAAACACCAAGCTGAATGAGAGGATCAATAAAGGGTTGAAGGATGCTGTAGAGTGATCCCGTAAGATCAATCATCCCTGTTAAGACGGTAGTGATGATCTCGCCTACACTTTGGAAGATCTCACCGACCTGGTTCATGGCATCAGAGTCACTAAGTACGTTGCTGATGCTTTCGCCAAGCTGGCTGAAGAAGTCAAAGATAGAGCTAAACTCCTCTTCTAGTGAACCAAATATTGCGTAGACATCAATACCGGTGACATCAATAAACTGGTCAATAGCAACTTTGTTGGCATCCATAAAGCCGGTAATGCCGTTATAGATGCTGTCAGCAATATCTGTACCGATACCACTTAAGTCAACGCCCTCAAAAAGTCCGCTTAAGTTTTGTGCGAGGCCACCAGCAAGCTCGGGCAGAGAACCAAGAAGAGATACTGCAGCGTCAAAGGCTCCGCGAAGTCCTTCTGCAATACCTTGGGCAAGCGCCTTGAAGTCAATGCTCCCAATGACTGTGCGGATGAGGTTTCCGAGCTGTTCTCCGACTCCGGAAATGACGCCGGGAAGAGCGGCGACAAGGCCTTTTGTTATGCGAACAAGTGTGGGGATAACGTTTTTAGCTACATTTCCTACTGACTGAAGTAGCTTTTCAGACATACCCTCGATATCGCCGTTAGGATCAGCGATGGCAGTCAACCAGTTTTCCCAAGCTGCCTTCATGGTCTGAATAGAACCTTGAATAGTTTCGGATGCCTCATGAGCAGAGTTGCCCATAATACCCTGCTGCTCTTGGATGTCATGTATTGCCTGGACTACATCGCCGTACTTTTCAATCGTAAGATCTCCGGCGCGACCGTTTGCCTTTTCAAACTCGTTAGCGTCTTTGATGAGACGTTCCATCTCGGTCTTCGTACCGCCGTAGCCGAGCTTCAAGTTATCAAGCATCGTGTAGTTTTGCTTAGCAAATCCTTGATAGGCGTTTTGGACATCTTGCAGGTTTGAACCAAAGATGGAAGCGTTGTCGGCCATGTCGGTAATGGCCATATTGCCGGCTGCAGCTGCCTTGACAACATCTCCACCAAAGGACTGCTTAAGCGCAGCGCCCATGCTATTCAGCTGATCCATGTATTGGTTCATGGAAACGCCGGCAATAGCATAAGCGTCTTGAGCATTTTTCATTACCTGGTCAGATGCGCTGCCGAAGATCTTCTGAACGCCACCGGAGAGCTGCTCAAAGTTTGCATAAGTATCAAAGGCTTGTTTGCCAATAGCAACAACTGCCGATCCAATGGCGGCGACTGAGGCAGTTACACCGAGGGCAGCAAGCTTCATGCCGCTAAAAGCACCAAACGCTGCATTGCTATTAAACCCTTTTAAGGAAGGAATGATAGAAATGTACCCAGAGCCTACCTCTGTGTTAGCCATGTTCACCTCCTATAAGGGTTAGTTGTTGTCCCACCAGTCGTTAAACTCACTGATGGGGATTGGATCTTTGCCATAGCGCTTTGTTGTTTCCTTGACTCCCGGACGCTTAAGTGGCTTCGGCTTCGGTTGTTTCTTGGTCGAGTTAGTCGAGCTATAAAGCCACATCAGCCAGTTCATCTGATCGGAAATCGTGGCCAGAAGCTGAGGAATGATTGCGCTCGACTCCCATGTTGCAAACTCGGCATACTCAGGATTGAGTTCTTGCCATGTCTCACTTGTTTTGGGAAGTCTTTTCACAAAAGAGGAGAGCGCCCTAAAGCTAAGGCGCTCTCCCAAATCATCTAGAGTAAAGCTTGTTGTTGTCATAAGGTCATACTCAAGTGCCTCGGTGTGCTCGACAACCAAACACGCGAGACTTATTATTCCCCCGTTGTAGCGCCTCCGGCATCTGTACGGAGTTTGTTCCACTCACTCATAAGTACCGACAAATCGGTAACACTGAGCTCTTCTACCTTAGGCATATAGGGCTCAAGAAAGCGGATGAACCACTCAACGGCTTCGAGATTTTCTGCATTAGGCATTACCATGCCGGCACGGCGTACATCTGCTAGTGTCGGCTCAAGTGGGATGTGGCACACCTTACCGTTGACCTCAACGTCAAGTGTGGCGTGCTTGGTTACGAGTTTCAGCATTATTTGGTCACGACTCCATCGTCCAGATAGATATAGATACTGTTGCCGGCGGCATCACGCTGGCACTTGAGTGTGATGGGCACCTTGATAGGCTCAGAAGCTTGGAAGGTCATCTCACTCGGTGGAATTGCCTGCCCGCGTGGGATAACGATTAGTACCTTCGCAGCGCCATCTTTTATCTTGTAAATCCAAGAGCGAACCTCAGGCAGGCGTGCACCAATGGCGAGCTTGATTTGTGTGCCGTGGCTATTCGTTGCGGGAGTAGTAGTTACCGACTTGGAGCCAAAGGCACGGATAAGTGAGCGCTCACTCATTTCGAGTTCGGTGTATTTAATCTCACCGTTAAACGATTCCAAGAGCTGTCGCACCGCTGCACCATTTGCTTCGGTGATATCTTTTGTCGAGAAGTCGGTAGTGAGCTGTACACCATCGCTATCGACGTAGCCCGAATCCTTAAATGCGGCGTTAATAGCGCCTGTTACATCAGTCGGAAGAACAGTGCCTACAGGGGCATCTAAAACAGCTCCCGTGGTCTCTTGATCAAGAGCACCGACTAATACTTTACTTGCATCAACGGCCATAATCAGACCTCCTCATTTTTGATGTTTATTTGCATTTGAAACGTGACTTGCCAAGTGGTATAGCCACCGTCTTGCACCCCATAGCTGAACACGTTCGGCACATCAACCTGGTTGATGTGTTTGTCAGTAGGGGGCGTTAGTTTAAGTGCGATTGCGAGTTCGTGAGCAAGCTGCTCACATTCAGCTTCGCTTTTAGCCCAGATTGACACAGTGTATTCAGGGCTATCATGTGGATAATCCATAGTTCCGCCGGTACGGTCAATCTGAGTAAAGGTATTCGGAGTATCACGAGGAACCCTAGTCGAGCAGGGGACTTTGAGCGTCTCGGATACCCACTTCACCATAAACTCCATAGAGCTAAAGATCATAGTTATCCTTTACTGTTTCCAAGAGCCTTCTGCAGTGTGTTATGCAAGACGTTTGATCTCATAGCATGTCTATCGGCGGTATAGACAACGCCGTGAGCACGCTTTTTTCCTACGGTCACACGTGCCCCATAGCGGCGTCCTCCATACATGGACGTTGCGCGATCTCTTACCTTTTCAGCTTTTCTTAAGAGTTTTCGCTGCATCTTGTCGCCTTTAAGCAGTTCATCAAGCTTGCTTGGCTCATAACGTAGATGCACCGTACCGTGAGGTCCGGATGCGCTGTATGTCTTAGCCATCAGTTGCCCCCAGAGGTACCATGCAGTGCCAGGGCCATTTGGCCGGCAGCATCTGCGAAGGATACTCAAATGGCTCACCGATGACGGTAAGCCATACTTTGCCGTCTGGGCTGACTTGAGCTCTTCTAAGTCTTGATGACCACCCTTTAGGAAAGTAGGCGGTGGCTCTGATTTCAACACCTTCAGGGCGCTCTATCACAAGGTCTTTTGGCTGGCCGGGGGCAAACATACATCCCTCGACCGGTACCGGCTCAGCATACGTAAAAGTCTCGTTGCCCAGTCGGTCTTTACCGGACGATGTGCGCTCTTTTACAAACAATGTCATCTTGGGGTGATACATCACGGCTCCTTCGGCAGAGGATTTGCATAGAGCACGTCTCCCTCATCGACGCCAAGCAAGTTCTTCTCAAAAGCAGTGAAGTAGATGTCCCCCGTAGGGTTTGCGTATGACGTAGAACCCGTAAAGGGGTACGCCATCCAAGACTGGCTTGTTACCCCAATGGGTGTCTCTTCTCCTGCCTGTAAGACCCGTATGGCTGCCTGACAAGTAACAAGTTTGAGGACTGTTGGATCCTTGTCGGACCAGTCACAAAGTGCCGCTACGGCCGAGCTGACAAGAGAGAGCAGGCTTTGAGCCCGCTCCCTCTCGCTGTCTTCAAGCGCGGGATAGAGTGCTTTAAGGTCGTCAAGCGTGGCAAACGGCCGCTCCGGTTTTTTGGCACCCATTAGGCACTCTTAAGGACGGAGAAGCCCTTAGGATCGATAACAGCCCAGCTGTAGACAACCTCAGCGCGATAGGCAATCTGACCCAGACGCTTCAGGTCTCCAAGGCCGTCAGGGTCGCCAGTCTCAATGATCTCAAGATTGATATCGCGGACGATACCCCACTTAATAAGATTGAAGTCACCCATGATAGCAAGCACCTTGGTGGGTGTCTTTGCAAGAGCTCCGGAGACGGTATTGGATGTTGCAGCCGGAATGCCATCAACAGAGCCGGTCTTGAGATTCAGTGGAATCTCTGGGAACAAACGAAGACCGGTATTCTTGACACGAACTTTACGCAGAGCAGATGCCTGTGTCTTGGAAAGAGCAAGTCCGGTAATGTCATAGCCTTGATCTACCTTGTCAGCCATGGTATCAAGATCAGCAGCAGCGTCAGTCGTTGCGGTTATTGCCGTAGCTCCCGTAGTAAGTGCCGTAAGGCCGGCTACCGCCTGTCCGGTAAGAGGATTGAGAGCGTGGAAGACCACATAGTCAAGACCACGGCCAAGAGCAGCGGAAGACTTATCGACGATGGCGTCGACAATCTTGAGCTGGTTGTCCTCATCAGCCCATCGCACCTCGTCAGAGAAGCGAACTGTTACAGACAGCTTCTTAATGATGTGATCAATGGGTTTTGTCTCAACTCCCGATGGATTGTGCTCGGCGTTCTCACCGACGACCTCAGCCTCAGGATCCTTAGTAAAGAGGATTGAGGAGCGGTTGGCGAAGATGGCCGGAGAAGATGCGGAAAGCGTCTGAATTACAGAGGTGTCCGCTACCTTGCTGACAAGCTCATCAGCGACTTGAGACGGAAGTTTGATACTGGTAGTAGAAAATGCAGCCATGATAAATCCTTTCGTTAGTTTGTATGGCCAAACAGTTGTGCGGCAACTTCACGTCTGGGATCATCACTTGGATTTCCCATCGTGAACTTTCCGGGATTGGGGACCTTTGCCCCCGCTTTGGGCTTGAAATACGCAACCATAGCCTCTGCAGCAGAGCGCATCTCCTCTTCGGTTACGCCATGGATGAGCGCTTCTGGTATGCCAACATCAGCGGAAATCTTGGCCTTCAAAGCTCGTGTTGCCTCCGTTGACTTAAGAGCGGCAAGCTCCTCTTCAGCTGTCTTCGCTTTCTGGAGGGCTTCTTCGAGTTCCATGTTTTGGGAGTCTTTGAGCTTTGAGAGCTCTTCTGCAGCACTGGAGTTCTCCTTGCTGCGTTTTTCCCACTTGCGTGCCTGGCTTTTCCAGTATTCAAGCGTGTCTTCACCTGACTGCTGTGCAGCTGCCAAAGTGCCTGTCGGCTCAAGTGCTGGATCCGTCGTGGTTGGTTCTGGCATTTCTTGCCCCTTTCCGGCCGTGCGGCCTAATAAAAAACCAGCCGTGCGGCTGGTTGGTTACACATAATGGCTTCCCGCCTGCGAATCGAACACAGATCTCAAGAACCAGAATCTCGTGTTTTGCCGTTAAACTAGCGGGAACTGTGGTATATTGTGATTAACGGGGTTGGTCCTGCCCAGTAATGGGGGGGGTCAACCCTCATTTTTTATAATCAGGAAGTCTGTTTCTCCCGGGGGGACGTACCATACTTCGTCATAGTATCTTTTGCACCTCCTGATAGATTTCATGTCGTCTTCATATGAACGAGTGCTTCCCTCGGTTGTAAGGATCACAATTTTTGGCTGATCGCATTTCAGGTTGTCCCATTTCTTTTTAGCTGATCCGAGGTTATCCTCAATGGAATGTTTACCGCCGCCTGCGTTCTTATGCTCAACAAAGAGATACTGATCTCGAAGCCAAAAATCGATGTTCTTACTGCCATCAGGTGCATCTTCAGGTAGCGCGACAGGACTAAAACCCATTGAAGAGAGGATATCTATCCCGCGTTTCTCATCAGCCGAGAGCTGCTCACGCGGTTTGATGTACCAAGGTTTCGTTACCTCTCCTCTATAGAGCCAGTCTTTGTTTCGCCTACCAGCTTCTGCAAGGACTTTGTCTCTCAACTCTTTGTTGTTTTCGACTTCCTCAAGGCTTTCCTTGATACCGAGATTCTTGCAGATGGTATTGAAACTCTTCTCTGTTTTCGTATGGTCGTATCCGCCGACCTTCGTTCCAGGTTTGCCAGCAACCACCTTGCACTTGCAGTGGTTGTGGTAGTGGGAGTTGGCGCCAGTCTCTGAGTATACAAATCCTCGAGACGCCAACATGGCGCAGAATGAACACTCGCCACCTTGCGGCACACGAGCAAACTTTAGGCCATGTCGTTTACCAACATTAGACATCGTTCTGTTTGCCTGCTGTAAGACCTCGCTTTGCAAGATGTTTCCACATGCTTCCATAAACTCATCATCGCGCAAGGTATTGTTGGCGGCATATTGAGCTACCTTCTCGCGGTACTTATCGTTGACAAAGTATGGAACCTTTGCAATGTCGGTATTCTTTGCGTCAAGCCCTGTATATTCCTCAAAGAAGTCAAGGGCTACTGACCCTGCAGCATCTCCATATGAGAGAGTCGTGCTTATAAGAGAGTTTCCTACAAGCTCCATAAACTCATCATCAGACATGTCAGGATTGACTTTAAGACTGGCGTTTACGAGCTTCTCGAAGGTCTTCTTTGCGCTCCCCTGCAACTTGGATAGGTTGCTATGATACGCATTCATAGCCTGTTTAGAGATGTTCATTCCTACTCACTTTGTGCTGCTGCTTTGACGAGATCTTGTGCACCTGAACGTTTACGATCTGCCTGTAGTTCACGCAATTCATCGTCTTTGTAGCCAAGATCACGCAGAGGTACGTCAGACTGTGCCATCCATGGAAAAGCAGCTATGCGCTTAGTGACGGCATCAGACATAGATACCGGAGACGGTGTCTCAGGTTTAGCAAAGAGCGTCGTTATGTCATAAGTCTTGAGAGCTTCAAAGAAGTTCAGGTTATGAGCAACTGAGAGCGCCATAATAGCAACGTTCGTGAAGGCACGTTTGCAAGCCAGTATGTAGCTATTGATGTCAATGATGGCGTCCTCTTGACTTGCAATTATTGCATCAGCCGAAGTTGGGTTAGTAGTCGTGAAGCTGAGAGACGAAAGAGGAACGCTTGTAGCATCGGAAAACATTGACGCCAATAGTCTCATGTAGTCGCTGTGTGGCTGCATGGTGAGCTGCGGCAGCTGACCATAGTTTGGTATCTGCTTGTTTTTGTTTGGTGTTCCGACAAACGTTGATCCTATGAAAGCTCCAAAGGGAGTTTCTGCTATCTTTTTCGCTTGTTCTTTATCTGCTCCCATAAGAAACTTTTGCGGGGCAGACGCAAAGGCTGCTGTCGCACTCATGTTCATGATTTCACGCTGCGCATCATCAACCAAGCTCATTACTGTCGGAGTGATGCGGGAAGTGCCAAAGGGGTGCTCTAAGGTCCCGTGGTAGGCCACCTGTTCCACGGGGACACGTCCCATGGCATGCTCTGTCTCGTCGGCTACCCAGCGCCCATCGACAAGCGTCAGTATGATGAATTGCGTATCAGTAAAGACATATACCAGCTTGGGTGTCTTGATATTATGTGAACGGTTATATTCAACATCAACAACCACAAGCGCTGCTGTGATCCGCTTGAGGGCGTCAGACCAAAGGGCGGATGATGCAGTGGCCGGATATCCCGACACCACAACATCAGGTTCACCAAGCTCTGTATTACCGGCTGTAACGCTCACGAAAGATACCGAATGGCGAAGTGAGCTCATGGTGACCTTGCGAACCAGGTTATCCATATCGTTTTGGTGAGCGATCGTATAGAGCTCGTCTTTTGTAGAGTCATCTGTAGAGTTAAAGCCTTCAAACTGTACACGGTCTGCCCACCAGTTGACGCACTTAGCAGCCCAGTCAATTCTGGGGTCAAGTTTTCGGGAGATCTCTGGCAATACCGAGATACCCAGGTCTTTAACCTTGACGTCTCCGGCATAGTATTTGTCACGTAGGCGGTTTTTGTAGTAATGCCCGCGCCATACTTCTACCAGCTCCAAGACTGTCTCACGGTATTCAGGCGATAGGTTGGCTGCTGCGGCCATAGACGTACTTAATCCTCTGTCAATCATCAGAAGTAGACCTCCCCAGCCTCTTCGTCTTCAACTTGACTTGCCATCCAAAAAGCGAGGGTTGCGGCTTCTGCTACAGCTGCTCCTTCGCCATCAAAGCCCCAGCCGCCGGTACGGCCAATAGGGCGTTTATACGATTGAGTTATTGCTTTTGTTAACTCATCTTCTTCATCCTCATCTAGGATGTCCGGCTCATACCAGGTAAGTGTCTGCTCGGTAACAGCATCTACAAAGTCAACGTTTGCTGTTATTAGCTCAGCTGGCGTTGGACTTATGAGGTTTTCTTCAGGAGCAGCTTCGCCAATGCGCTTGATAAGCGATTCGGCACCAGCTTTACCATCAATTACAACCGGGGTTGTTTGAGCTCGTTTGGTTACGAAGGCTGCAAGCGCCTTCTTTCCGCCAATGCAGGCACGCTTATCGACAAGCTCTACATGGATATGATCATCCTCTTTGACGGCTACACAAACTGCGAAGTACGTTCCATCAACGGAGAACTTGACTGCATAGGCTGTCGGCTTTCCTTGGGACGCACAGTGCGTTTTGCAGGCTTCCCACGTCGTCTTGTCAATAAGTGGTGCTCCGGCTCCTCCTGCAAACTCTTGCGGTGTTAGCCATACACCCAAGCACTCCTGTGCAAACTGTAGATCATCCATCTGTTTGCGAAGTGCCCTGAGTGCCGTGATGTTAACAATGCCTTCGGTAAGCGAAGGAGCGGCCTTGTACCAACGACTCTCGTCTGATACATCTCCTACTTCCTCGAGTCCGTATTCGATCCAGCATGTGTCTTCGATATCAATGCCTGAAAGAGCACGTGTGCGCATCTTCTCGAACTTATCAGCCGTAGACCCTGCACGCCGTGGAGTCCCCATGTAGATGTACTGCGGATTTTCCAAAGGACCGCTGGAAGTCGTTGGAAGAAGCGCTTGTACGTGCTCAGGAAGCAATTCCTGTGCCTCGTCGATAACAACGATGTCAAAGGTGTTGCCCAGATTCGCCGTTTTGGTACGAGTTGAGAAGGCAATGAAGCCCTCGTTCTTATCGGCTGCATAAGGCTTGAACGTATAGCTTTCCTGCGCCGTCTTAGATGACACTCTGCAAAGGCGATCATTGAAGTACTTGATGCCACGAACAGAATCGTGAACTTTCGTTCCCAAGATATCTCGGAAGTCTTCGAGTGTCTTTATCGTGGTCGAGTAGTTGTGAGCTGTCCATAGCACACGAGCACCAAAGACAATGGCAAGGGTTAACACATACCACATGATGGTCGTTGTCTTGCCGTTTTGGCGTGGAATGGCAAGGCCGACAATCCTTTGCACAAACTGTAGATTGTCATCAATGGCAGCAAGGATCTCTAAATCTCTTTTTTGCCATCCGGCAAACTTCATACCAGCTTGCCCGGCAAGGGTAACCACGAGCGGCGCCAGTGATTTTTGGTAGGGTTCGTGGATGCAATACCTAGGATCCAACAATGAGTTTGAGGGAGCGCTCAAGCGGATCGTCTGCGTGGTCTTGCTTGTCATCGACCTTTGCTCCCTCCAACTCTTCAATTTGCATGCAGACGGCTCGATACTCTTTTGCGATGGTTGCTATGTTTCTCGTCTCGGCAGTAAGTAAGCTTTCTCTGAGCAGATTGCGTTCTTCTCTGAGACGTGCGGCGGTATTTTGTCGTTCACCCTCACGGAATGGGACTGCATACGAGACGCCGGGCAGTTCTTTGAGGGCATCTTTGACCGTTGTTTCACGCTTTCTGTACTTTGCGGCGTACTTCTGCACGACCCTGATAGACCGGCCTAATGTCTCCGCAATCTTTTTATTCGGAACATGTTGTTCTTTGGCTTTCAGAATGTAGTCAATTTCTGACTGGGTCAGCGGGTTTTGTGGCGTCATTACACCTCCTTTTCTGTAAGCGTGCATGTGTGCACATGAGGGCGTGCACCCCTTGTTTGGCTGGTCTGAAAAAATGGCTCTATGCCGCCGAGTGTGCCGCTACTACCTGGGCGGGGAGGGTTGACCCGCCCCTCACCACTGTCGAGAGCGGTATATTTTTCCCGCATTCACGGGGTGAACGACTTTGTTACTTTTCTCGCGGTTACAATGTCTGTGAGCAGCCTGTACGTTGGCACGATCCAGGGCTGCCGCCTGTCCCGACTCATACGGACCAACCCAACAGCGTTGCTGGGTGTTGTAGAGTCTCAACCAGTACCGCGATACTGGAACAACTTCGTCAACCTCAAAAGCATCGGGGTGTGTAGCAGGCAAACTATAGTCGATAGGTTGTCCACAAATTGCACAAGGTAGCTGCTGTGCCATGAGCCATGCCCTAAGCTTTCGACGGGCATTACCATTGGTCTGCCGTACGTTCTTTGCCATGACGCCCCAATCAAAAGCTAAAGAAAAAGCGCACCACCTAAAAGTGATGCGCTGACTTCCGACAACTGTCGCACAATAGCATATTTACACAATTTGCGTTCAAAGTGTTCAGCAAAGAATTTCTTTGTCTATCTCCTTGGTTTCTCCATATCTTGTTTGATAAGGTCCTTTATGTATCCAGAACGGTTTTTTTGTGCGGTGAGATAGCTATATAGATCTGCTTCGGAAGGATAGAAGTTTATTGCCACTGTCTTAACATTGCGCTTCCGGTACTTTGCTGAAGCTCTCTTCTGCGCATCGCTTGTTGACATGCTATCTCTCCTTTCGGCGTATCCATCGATAGGCAATATGGGTAATTGCTACGGTTGCCAGTATGAGGATTATGTTGTTCATTGTCTGCTCCTTTTGTGGTAATCTAGAGCCAGTCGGGGCACCAGCTGGAACTGGTACCCCTTGGCTTAAAGTCCTTACTCTTCGTCGGGGTGGGACTTTTTTATTTCCTCTGCTATCTTCTCAACTGCTACTGTGGTTACTGCTGTGAAGACTGCGAGGAATAACTGCCATATCTTTTCTTCCATCTTTCACCTCCTCCCTTGCTGTATATAGTATATAACTATTACCTATATATAGCAAGATGGATTGTATGTTTCTACACAATTTCAACACAATTGGATGATGATGGAAATATTATCCTTGAGCCTCAGTACCTGCTATAACCTTATCGAGTCCTAGAGAATCACAGGTTTCAAGCGCGACGTTTGTCATGCTGATACACGTTGCTGCAGAACATCCCACAAGCCTGCTAACCTCTCGTGTGCTCATATGGCCGATGTAGCGCCAGTAGAGTACGCTAGCGTAGTCAGAGCCGAGCAGGCTCTCGATCCCTCCTGACCCTTTGCAATCCTCGCCGAAGAGGACTTCACAGGCCTCAGCAATAAGCGCGTAGTCCTCCTCTAGCTGGCGGTGGAGTTTGTGCTCATAGTCAATCCGCTTATCCACAAGCCCCATGGCGTCGTGGTTTGAACCGACTGCTACGGCGGGGGAATAGCTCTGAGCTTTAACACCTTCGGCGGCTTGCATCGCAGAGAGTTCGCGCCAAGTTCTATCAGCCTCTGTTGCTGCGGCCCTGACACCTTCGAAGAACTCAAGCGCCGAGGCATATCCTCCGAACCCCATTACACACCAACCTCTGCCTTGAGTTTGTCTACTGCAGACTGGTCAAGATACACAATCTTCATATCAAGCGCTTCGGCAATAGACTGCTCAAGATTCGAACCAGAACTTTCAAGTGATCCAGGCAAGCATACGAGCACACTGAAGGGATATTCAGCTAACACTCGAATGCATGTACGCATAGCTTCTTCCCAACTTATATCTGGGTTTATATCTTCAGTTGGGTTATATGCAACCTCAGCCCCTTCGTAGAGTAACCACTTCTTAACTGCATCGAAAGCTGGCTTGTTGCGATTCTCCACGCCGGTGACGGGACCTGAAATGAAGCACTGCTTTCCTCTGAAGACATCTTCTGGTTTCGTCTCGCTCATTGTTCACTCCTGTTCTGTTCTTTTTTCTTTCCAAAATCATTGATACATGTGTTCGCCTACTACTAGTAAGGTTTAGTAGTAAGTCTTTTCTTTATCTTTATCTTTATCTTTGTAATGCGATGTCGTATAACGGTCGTACTACGTTCGCATATTCGGTCGCTATGCGGTCGTATAAATATGCTGTTCATTGCTTCTTTTTTGCCCATCTATTAGACGCCGCTTTTGCTCCCGCAGCCCTCTTTTTACCAACCTGGAAAGCATTTTCAAGCATCCTCTCCGATACAATCCGACCATCGCGCAAGTACTCGGAATTGATGAGTCCAACGTCCGCGAAACACGATAAATTGCGCTCAACTTCTTCGAAACTTTCACACCAGAGATAGTCCATCAATGTCAAAATGTCTTCGTCATTTCTATAAGAGAGAATGTGGCCGTCAGTGAGTGCTAAGGCTTCACAGAGAAGCCAGAAAGTACATACGCCTTCTTTCCCCAGGCGAAAGCGCACACGCTTGATCTTCATATCATCGTGAGCATTTGAATCATGCAAAAAGCTTTCAAGCGGACGAGCTGCCATAACATCGCTGTCATACATGTCTTGCTTTTTCATGGTTTTCACCTTTCCTAGTTGGCGTATATGATTCGCTCGAGGATTTCATCTGTGGTCATAGGCTGTGGCTCTACGTAGTCGATGTCATCTAAGGGCATGACCTCAACCATGTCAGGCCAGCCGTAGGTAAGGCCATAACGGCCGTAGGAGTCTTCGTTATAGGCATAGACGGCACTTATAGTTTCGGTGCCACTACGAAAGAGTGTACGTTCGATTACATAGTGTCCAGAGCTCCCACGGTCCACGCAATCTGACTTGTCTTCCCAGTCAACGTGACGTATCGAAAGGGCGTCTCTTAAACTTTGCATCGGTTCTGATATTTTCATCAAACATTAGTCCTTTCTAGTAGCTTGACAGATAATTACTTCTTATCTGTCATAAGAAAAGCGGGTAGGTATATAACGACTGATAAACAACTGAATCTTGAGGTTTTCAAAAACTGCCCAAAACCGCTCATTGCAACTAATTGCAACTGCCTTGAAAAACCTAACATGCAAGATTAAATACCCCCGAGACACGCTTCACGGCGCCCTCAAACGCTTCTGCTGCTGCGCGATCACGCCCTGGGAGAACATGCGCATAAAGTCTTAACGTTGTGGCTTCGTCAGCGTGTCCTAAGCGCTCTGAGAGCGTCTTTAAGTCAACGCCGCTTGCCAGACACCAGGTGGCGTGCGTGTGGCGGAGCGTGTGGAAGGTGATGCCTTTAGGGAGCTTGAGGGAGCGCCTGAGGGAACTGAAGGCGCGAGACACATTAGAGGGACGCATATACGAGCCATCAAGCGATATCAAGGGCAGATCCCACGAAGGAGTGGCAAGGGCACGCGTTTGTAGATCGATATAGCGTGTGATTGTGCGCATGTCCTCCTCTGTAATCGAAACGTTGCGGCACTTCCTGCCTTTCGTAACGTCTCGCCTATAGGACTTTCTTCTTGGCTCCTCAATGACCGTACCGCCCACATGTATAAAGCCCTGCAAGCGGTTTATGTCCTTACGGTTAAGCGCACAGACCTCCCCGCAGCGAAGGCCGGTTCTTAAAGCGAGCCAGGCGGCGAAGGCATAGACCGTCTTGGCGGTGTACTCACTGGCCGCAAAGGCTTCCTGTAGGACTTTACTCACGGCTTGGTCAAGCTCTGCAAAGTTGTATTCCTCTAGCGAGATAGCCTCATGGCGCTCAGGGGAGGGTTTGGCGGCATTGATAAGCGGGTTGGTATCGCAGATGCCTGCTGCCACAAAGTAGCCGTAAGCGCCCCTTAAGAAGTGGTGGACATTGATAGTGCTATTCCTGCTGAGGGCATGTCCGCCCTCGCGGCGTGAGCGCATAAGACGCTGCTCAAAGGCAGTGAAGTCAGATGCATTGAGGCTTCTTGCATCAGCGTGGCCGAGCAAGGCTCCTACGTGGTTTTTGACGAATCCGCGGTACTGCCTTACCGTATTGGGACTTACGCCGTTTTGCTTTCTGATAGCGATGTACTCCCACAAGAGCTCGACGAGATTGGCACTCTTGACGCGACCGTCTGCGGTAAGGTTTTTGGCCCATAGCTCGGCCATAGCTTGGGCGTCGGCTTCGTCTTTGGCGATGGGAAAAGAGGCGTATGGCTGTATCGACTTGCCGGAGCTGTCGCGGCCAAGATACAGCCGGCAACACCACACACCCTTTGCATTCTTTTTCACGACTGGTTTTTTCTGCATCTTCTATCGCTTTCATGATGGGTTTTAGAGCTATTGAGAGATCACGGGAGAGGATCAATCCGAAATGACAGCAAGCAAGGCAGAATTGCTCACAGCCCTCTTCGAGATCGTCTACAAGCTTCTCTAGGGCTTCTTGGTAAGTCATAAGGGCGCGTAGTCCATCAAAAGCCATATGCACTCACCGTGCGGCAAGCTGTCCACGGTAGCCTCTGCTTCACGCTCACTCATATCGCCATCGCTCATAAGGAGGTCTACAACATCGTCGCGGTCATCGAAGACCATAGTTTCGTGCTCCCACCACTCGCCAATGCAGGCGCCGGTAAGCTCAAGGACGAAGCAGTCATCGGTCTCTCCGTAATACGATTTGCCCATCTTGTATATCGGTAGATCGGGTCGCTTGGAGATCAGCTGTGTGAGCGCTTCACCTGGTTGCTTAGCGGTCTTGTGATTCATTGTGCCCTCGCTTCTCTTCTCGGGTATACCCGGTGCGCTTCTCAAACTCAGAGCGTGCGGCCTGAAGGCTATCAAGCCTCGCTCTTTCAACCGCTTCAAGCGCGTCCAGCTCCTCCGCGTCGAGCGTATATGTGGCCTCTTGCCCATATGGATTGAACGCATCGCGGCCACTTACTATCGCGACCATCTTGTTTTTGATCCTGCTAAGACGCAGCTTCCGTGGATGACAACTGATGCAGTATTCGCATGCTGTAAGGTTTTGCATCTTGATGATCTGTTCCTCAATGCGCTTGTCTATCTCATCCAAGGTGCATTTGTACAAGTCTGGTAATTCAAACAGCTCACTCATTGGGGCCTCCATCCAGTACTACAATGGCGGCATCTCTGCCATGCTCGGCCCACATCAGAGCTTCCTCTAACTTAGTGATAACAATGGAGCGCTCGCGAGAGTTTGGAGCTATAAGCGCTTTTACACGTGCACCTTTGATTGTGTTGATTAGCGTCTGCCAATCTTTTTCATCTCCCATTACACGGATGTTTGCCGCTTCTGCATCCTTCCCTAGCTCATAATCCTCATACGTCCGCTCAAAGACATCAGGCTTGCACGGGTAAAGCTCACCTCTGATGCCTTTGATAATCCAGTCGTTAGGACTGATTTTCATCTCGCCTTCAAGGGTCTTGATGCA
>ERZ772962.41-NODE-41-length-75459-cov-5.244921_pt1 | contig 75459 bp, 77 predicted proteins | sample MGYA00580676_ERZ772962 | MGnify/ENA primary metagenome ERZ772962 (study PRJEB29015, sample SAMEA2738049) | human oral metagenome | biome: human oral; feature: human-associated habitat; material: saliva | place: China | collected 2230 ...
GCGGTGATAGCACCAATAATGACCCCTAATAGGATAATAGGTTTGCGACCAAAACTGTCACCAAAGGGTCCCCAGAACAATTGCCCTGCCGCCATACCATAAGCGAAGAATGTCAGCGTGTACTGTACTTGCTCGGCGTTGATATTTAAGTCTTCAGCAATATTTAAAAAGGACGGAATATACATATCCACGCCCAAAGGCGGTAGCATCGAGAGGATGCCGAGCGTGGCGATAAAAATAAAGGTAGGTTTAATATTTTGGCTCATATTATTTCACTAAATTGTCAATTTCTTCCTGTGTGAGTGGACGAAATTCGCCTTCTTCTAAGCTTTCATCTAATTCAACGTTACCGATTTTCCAACGATGGAGTGTCACGACTTTATTACCAAGCGCGGCAAACATTCGTTTCACTTGGTGATAGCGGCCTTCTGAGATAGTCAGATTCACGTTGTAATCATCTAACACTTCAAGTTTTGCTGGCTTAGTCGGTTCTTTTTCACCACGTAATAAAATGCCTTCTTCACAGGCTGAGGCATAATGGTTCTCAACCGGGTCAGCTAAAGTGACTAAATAGGTTTTTTCGCATTGATGTTTGGGTGAAGTAATACGATGTGACCATTGACCATCATCCGTTAATAGTACAAGTCCTGTCGTATCCACATCTAATCGTCCAGCACTGTGTAATTTGCTAGAAAGAGGCGGTTCAAAGAATTGATAAATGGTTGGATAGTCACCATCATCATGAGAGCAAACATAGCCCTGAGGCTTATGCAACATAAAATATTGACCTTCTTCCACCCAAGTCAATAATTCATCTTCAAAATAAATTTCATCTTCTTGACTGACTTTGGTCGCACCATTTTTCACAATTTCACCGTTAATTTTGACCGCACTTTGGCGAATGGCCTTGGTGGCTTGTGAACGGGTTAAGCCTGTATTCTCGGCAATAAATTTATCTAGTCGCATCGTAAACTCTTATTTTTGATTGAACCAGCTAACGTAATCAAATTGGTCGTAATATTTTTCACCATTCCAACCGGAAAAAGTAAATAAATCGCCCACTTCTCCTTCGTTTTCAAAGCCTTTAATGTAGAAAGCAGATTTAAACTCGGGATAAGGCTTATGGGTAAAGACCACTTTGTTTGGATAAGGCAAATTATCAAAGGCTTGTAAATCTTCATATTTTGCGCCTTTTCCGCCATCTTTATCCGTCATCATAATAAATAAATTATCAAAATCTAAACGTTGTGAGCGCGCTTCCCATTTCTCTTTGGCCTCTTGTTCAGAATGATAATGCATAAAATGCACTTTAAGATCATCTAATAAGCCAACGGGATACGGTTTTTCTGTTTGTATAAATTGAAGCGGTTGTGCTTGATAGAATGTGATGTTCTGCAGATAGCGAACAAAATCGCTCGGATCTAAATAGAGATTAACAAATGGGGAGTTAAAAGGCTGATTTAGATCGTGCAAAATAAACGCGCCGACACAGTTTGCAGAAATCACCGACATACCTTGATTGGTTAAACGTTTTTGATAGGTTTTGTTAATCGCTTTCCGTTGTAATTTATTGATGGCGCTTCTAAATTTAGAAAACAAACTCATTATTTATATCCTGTATATTTTTTGCGATATAGTAACGTTTTTGCTTATGAATGTGAAGAAAAGACAAAAGTGCGGTCGATTTCACTCATATTTTTGTAATAAATTTGTAAAATTTTTGCGGTATGTCACAAAATTCTGTTTAAAAGAGAGTATAATGGCGCAAATTTTATTTAACCTAAGTGAAAATGGAGTATATTTATATGAGCGAACAATTGCGCCAAGCTGCATTAGATTTTCATGAATTCCCAATTCCAGGAAAAATTGCTGTCACCCCAACCAAATCGTTAGAAACTCAACATGATTTAGCCCTTGCTTATTCTCCAGGTGTTGCAGAGCCTTGTCTCGAAATTGAAAAAGATCCTTCAGCTGCAAGCCGTTATACTGCACGTGCTAATTTAGTGGCTGTGATTTCAAATGGTACTGCTGTATTAGGTTTAGGAAATATTGGGGCACTTGCCTCCAAACCTGTTATGGAAGGGAAAGGGGTATTGTTCAAAAAATTTGCCGGTATCAAAGTTGCGCTTATCTATCTGCTCGCCCAATACTGCCTCGTAGACACCTTGCAGCTGCGAAAGTGTAAATTTAGCTGGTAGCAAACTACAAGCAGCGTTACTGCGGGTAATCTTGCGGCCAAGCTGGTACCGGGCGTCGCTGATAGCCGTAGTTTGAGCCAGTTGCCCCGGCAGGTTATCTACCGACCAAAACCGTGCTAGCTGCTCGCCACTGCGCAAGGTCGCTGCGCCCATGCAGCCCAGGTAAGTGACGCATACACTACCGCCCTGCGGTGTGCCGAAACCACTCTCGTACGTGTAGAGCTGCTGGGTAAAGCCCAGGTCATCATCCAGCACCAGCCCAGCTTGCGTACGGGCAGCCTGCTCAACTACCTGGTACGTAGTTTCGGTACTACTCACATCACCGCCCGGTAGCTGCCAAGCTGGTACGTCGCTACTCGGCTGGCACAACAGTACCTGCAGCTGCCCGGCTTGCACACAGAACACAACGATCTGTGCTGTGACGGCTGGCGGCTGGTATTTGTGCTTGAATAACATAGATATTGTTATAGTAACACTTATTTGCCGCAGCGTCTACATCAATCTAGGCTGACTTATTGTGGCACAGCCAGGCTACTTGGCAAATTCAATTGCCCGCGTTTCACGAATCACATTCACTTTAATTGTGCCAGGATACTGCATCGTACTCTCGATCTTATTTGCAATATCGCGGGCCAGTTTAATAGCGCTTAGGTCATCTACTGTCCGTGGGCTCACAATTACCCGCACCTCACGGCCAGCGCTAATGGCATAGGCCTTATCAATACCACGGAAACTCTTGGCCACGTTTTCGAGTTCGCGCATTCGCTCCGAAAAGTTTTCGGCGCTAATATTACGTGCACCTGGCCGGGCAGCACTAGCAGCATCGACCACACGCACAACCAGGGCTTCTGGCGTAGTAGCTTCTATATCGTCGTGGTGTGCCTCTATAGCATGGGCGATTTCTTCACCCATACCAAATTTACGGGCAAACTCAGCACCAATATGGTGGTGCTTGCCTTCCATTTTATGCGAGACCGCTTTACCGACATCGTGCAGTAGTGTAGCAATTTTTGCAACGCGTACATTAGCGCCCACCTCCTCAGCAATCATACCAGCAATTTGTGTCATTTCTACACTATGCTTAAGGACATTCTGGCCATAACTCGTACGGAACTTAAGCTCACCCAGCATACGCACCATTTCCTTCGGGATACCAACCACGCCGGTTTCGCGCATAGCATCCTCACCAGCCTGACGGACCTCTTTGTCAATCTGCTTTTTAGCCTTTGCTACAACCTCTTCGACACGGCCCGGGTGAATGCGCCCATCTTTCATTAGCATCTCGAGCGTTAAGCGTGCCACCTGGCGGCGCACCGGGTCAAAGCTTGATAGCACCACCATGCCGGGGGTATCATCCACCAGCACATCCACGCCGGTTTCGCGCTGAATGGCTTGAATATTGCGGCCTTCCTTACCAATAATCCTGCCCTTCATTTCATCATCTGTTAGCTTGAGGGCGGTGACGGTACGCTCGGCTGTTACCTCGCTACTCATACGCTCCATAGCGGTTAGCAGGATCGTCTGCGCTCGGTCTTCAGCGTCGTCCATTGCATCGCGTTGCAGTTTGGCAACCAGCTCCGTCAGGTCAGCCTTGATATCATTCTCGGTCATTGTCAGCAGCTTTTCGGCCGCTTGCGTCTTGGTCAGCTTCGCAATACGCTCAAGCTTCTCTTGCTGGCGGCTCCGAATCTGGCGAATCTCGTTCTTCAGCTCTTCGACTTCACTCTCGGCCTGGCGGAGCTTTTCACTCCGGCTATCCAGCTCGTCAAGCTTTTTATCAAGGTGCGTTTCGCGCTCTGCAAGGCGCTCTTCCGTCTTCTTAAGCCCTTTGCGCAGCTCGGCTTCTTCGCGCTTGGCATCATCGGTTATTTTTAGTGCTTTATCCTTAGCGGCCAGCACCACAGCGCGGGCTTTATTCTTGGCAGCAGCAACCGTCTGCTCGCTCTGGTGGCGACTGGTTGCGCGCCGGTATTGGCTATACGCATATGTGCCAGCAACACCACAGACCAAGCCAATAATCACAGCGACGATAGTCATGGTTTATCCTTTCTGTTTGGCGCTTAGCAGCGTGGCCCGGTTATAAAACTACTGTAGGTATCACTGCGCCTGGTGCCGAGCGCCATTATCATCAAACTAGTATCATCAAAGCTTTCATTACAATAAGCTACTTCCATTGTAGCGCTTTTTAGAACATTTAGGCAAGCCTTTTACAAGTTATCTTACTTGCGCGGTGCCGTAATGCGTGCGGGGCGGCCATAGACTGGCACCACGACACCATCGTTTTGGTGTGATGCGAGGCGGGCGATCGACTCTGCCTGCCAATCATCACCACACGCACCCACGACTGGCACATCAAGACTGTACGCAAGCGCATTCGCTGTGGCCACGCCAATACGCAGGCCAGTAAAGCTCCCTGGCCCACGCAGCACGCCAATACCAGTCACATCCGGCCAATCCACCTGGTGGCGGGCCAGGCTCGTGTGTATAAACGCTAATAGCCCCCGGGCAAGCTGGCGGTCAGCCTGCCACGTATACTGGTGCGTTGTACCCGTAGCGGGGTCATATATACCCAAGCGGCAGGTGCCGGTGTCTGTTTGGAGTAGTAGTATCATATGTTGATTCCCTGTATATGCACATGGCGAGCATTCGCATCGGCTGCATCAGCAGTGATGGTAATGGTAATATGTTCAGCCGGCAGTATACCTGCCACACTCCCGGCCCATTCAATCACGGTAATTGTATCAGAGTCCGCTAATGTTTCGGCTAGCTCGTCCTGCATAATACCAGCGTCGTCCAGGCGATAAAAATCGTAGTGCGCTAAGTGCCACCGTTTGCCTTGGTAGCGGCGGCTAATGGTAAAGGTTGGGCTCTGCACCGCTTCTGCAATACCAAGGCCGCGTGCAAGGCCCTTGGTAAGGGTAGTCTTACCAGCGCCAACATCACCAATCAGCTCAATCACCTGGCCGCCATGCAGTTGGGCGGCAATCTGTGCGCCAAGAGCACTCATCGCCTGGTCACTCGCTATCTTCATGCCTCTATCATATACCACCCCCTGGCCCAGGGGCAAGCACGGCTGCTATGTGCTATACTAAAGGCAAGTATTATACCAACCAAACAACACGAGGAGGAACTACCGTGGCAGGCCATAGCAAATGGGCAAAAATTAAGCGCGATAAAGGCGCAAACGATGCAAAACGCGGCGCAATCTTTACGCGGCTTGGTAACCAAATTGCCGTCGCAGCACGTGGCGGTACCGACCCAAGTATGAACTCTGCCCTGGCGCTAGCAATCGAAAAGGCCAAGGCGGCTAATATGCCAAACGCCAATATCCAGCGCGCCATCGACCGCATTAACGATAAAAACGCAGCCGCGCTTGAAGAAATCACCTACGAAGCCTACGGCCCTGGTGGTGTGGGGATTATCATTGAAACGGCAACGGATAACCGTAACCGCACCCTGCCAGAGGTAAAAAACGCCCTTTCTAAGAATGGCGGCACGATTGCCGATGCCGGCAGCGTCTTGTTCCAGTTTGACCACAAAGGCGTTATTACTGTGCAGGCAACTGGCGAGGATGCTCTGCTAACTGTGCTTGATGCTGGCGCAGAAGATGCGAACGAGGAAGACGGCGAGATTATTGTGTATACCAACCAGAAAGACCTTGCCAAAGTACGCACCAGCATTATTGCCGCTGGCCTACCTGTGGCTGATGCCGAGCTCCGCTATATCGGCAAAAATCTCGTCCCCGTTGATGATGAAGAAACCCAGGCCAAGCTCTTAAAGCTACTGGATGCGGTGGACGACCTAGCTGACGTTGTCAACGTCCACACAAATGCTGACCTGCCTGCCTAAGCCGCCGATCCCCTGCTCACTACCTACAAACTGGTACGGGGCTCGCCTCAGGCTCCACCTTGACACCCCCGCGCGCGCTGTGCTACACTTGGCCAAGATACAATGCGAGGCCATAGCTCAGTTGGTTAGAGCACCTGCCTTTTAAGCAGGGTGTCCTGGGTTCGAGCCCCAGTGGCCTCACCAGGTATAATCACAAACCGTCCCGGCAGCTAGAACAGCCTGGGCGGTTTTTTATTATGTGTCATAGGCTGATGGGGCGCATCGCGCGCCACACACTCTGCAGGCCTAGTCTTTCGTTTTTTTAGCCTTTTTTGGCTTTGCCAGATTTGGTAGGCTTAGCTGGCGCGGAGTAGGCAAAGGCAATATCAACCACTGCAATTGCAACAGCCGCCGTCATAATCGTATCGCGCTGGCTTAATATAGCTTCGAACACTGCTCGCTCTGGGCCCATCAGTACCAGCGAGCTGGCAAGCGCTCCCAAGCTAAACACCACCGCCAGTAGCGCGTATAGCACCGCACCACAGACACGCCCACGCAAACGGCCATACACCGGCCCACGTACAAGCAGCACGAGTGATGGCAGCAGAATCACCAGGAGCTGGAGCACCGTAATGTTCGACACCCATCCACCAGCCAAGGGTGGCAACTGGCTGGCGTAGGTACTCAGCCATGCGCTCCACAATTGGTGCAATACGTAGCCAGCACAGAGCGCCAAACCCAGCACGCCAAAACGGCGACGAGTCGCAAACGCTACAAGGCCCAGCACAAGTGCCATACCAGTCAGCATCAGCAAAACTTGCATAATTATAACTCCTGCGGGAGACGGATGCTACTCCCCTGCTCGACACCTGCTCGCGCGGCAGCACCAGCCGGGAGCTCCAGCACATAGCGGGCCTTTTTATACGGGAAGTAGTGCTTTGGGTAAGAGGCCGGCTGCATATCGCGCACCATATGGATGACGCGCCCCTCCCGATCGAGCCATAGAACATCAATCGGAATATACATATCCTTCATCCAAATACGCCAGGTGTCATCGCGGCCAAAATCAAACAGCATGCCACCACGTGCTGGCAGGTGCCGCACACCGCCCAGGCCTTTGGTGAGCTGCTCCGGCGTTTTGGCAATCCACACAGCAAAGTCTTCCTTGCCAACACCAACCTCAACGGTCCGGCGTAGATAGCCTGGCATATACCACAGTGCCAGCACAACCACTGCAGCCACGGCAGCCAGCGGCAAGACCCAACGCAGGAGGATCGTACGTATCTTCATAGCTCGTATTATACCACGGCCACTAGCTAAGCGCGCAGGGGTTGACGTTCCTAAATACCGACGCGGTCGCGACGGTGGGAGCGCCGAGCATGGAGCTCAACATATTTGATGATTGGTGTTGCAACATCGCGGCCAGTTACTTTTTCTATACCAAAGCCAGGGCTGGCATTAACTTCAAGCACAAGTGGGCCACGGTTCGAGCGCATCACATCAACGCCGGCCACATTCAGCCCCATTGCCTTGGCAGCCTTAATAACCATCTTGCGTTCTTCTACCGTTAGCTTAGCGATTGTACCTTCGCCGCCCTTATGCAGATTCGAACGAAAGTCATCATCCAGGCTCTGGCGTTTCATGCTGGCCACCACACGGCCACCTACCACAAAGGCACGAATATCTGTTCCGGCCGACTCCTTGACAAATTCCTGTAGCATGACGTTGGTGCCGTCTTCATTCGTCAAGTAAAACGCCTGTAGTACAGACTTAGCTGCCTTTTTGGTTTCTGCAAGCACCACGCCGTTGCCATGTGTACCACGGGCCAGCTTAATAATAACTGGTGTGCCGCCAAGTTTATCGAGCAGGGCATCGATATCAGTTGCATTACGCGACACCACCGTCTTCGGGATCCCAACCCCAGCCCGCGCCAGCAGCTGCAAACTGCGCAGTTTATCACGCGAGCGGCTAATAGCAATCGAGCTCGATAGCGAATAGACACCGCTTGATTCCAGCTGCCGCACCATCGCGGTACCGTAGCGGGTCATATTACTAGCAATGCGCGGGATCACCGCATCGTAGCCAGCTAGGTCTTCGCCACGGTAGCTAATCACCGGGTGGCTCTGCTCAATCGAGGCGTAGCACTCCTTATACTTAATAACCCGCACCGTATGCCCCCGCGAGCGTGCAACTTCCTTCAAGCGCCGCGTGGAATAATTCCCCGGCCCATTTGATAATATGGCGATTTTCATAGTTACTATAATTGTATCATTTTTGCGGTGAGTGTCAATGCGCATAAGTCCCTTTTGGCACGGTAGTGTCCCACTTTTAGGCACAAGGAAGCCCCGCGCCTACCTGCTACGTGGCATATAGCTGATAGGCTACGGGGGTGGCAGGGTTATTCATGGTGGCGGTGGCGGCCGTCGGCCTGGACTGCCTCACTATCGGCAGCTAGGCTATGGGCTTCGATCCGGGACTGCTCAACTGCGTGATTTGAGCTATCCCAGGCGCGGTCCTCCACTTGCTCGTGGATGTACGCGCCCAGTGCCATCACTGGGATAGTGATAACACACAGGCCAAAGCCATAGACAGCCGGCCAAGCAATACCGCCTATGAAAATACCATAGGTGATCATTGCCACACCAATACCCCCAACAACAAAGGCAATGATGCGCACCGCCCACACGGCTGGTTGGCACCAGCCGACCCTCAGCCAAAACTCGTCTTTACTGACCATCTTACACCTCCTTAGGCTAGCGAACGAGTCTACTTATAGTGTACCATCTGTTGCGCTTATAGCAATATGGTGTTATGACTTGTCGATCTTCATATAGGTTGGATCAGCAATGCCTTTAATACGCTCTAGCGGCGGACCTTTCAGCACTTGGCTCACCTTGTTGCCCTCAAGCACGCGCTGGGCAAACTCCGGCGTCATAAAGCCCGTATCAAGCGATTTGTGCTGGCTGGAGGCTGCCATATTCAGCCAGGCCGATGGCGCCATGGTTTTATAGGTGGCACTATCGGCCGTAACCTGCGCGAGCGTCTTGTCATTCTGGTAGTTGCGTGCCCAAACACCAATGTCCTCTGCCTTGGTATTAATTGTGCTGTTGCTATTAATATGGTGCTTAAACAGCTCGATATCCGGCATGGCATTGAGATCGTTCGAGCGGTCGGTTATGACATCACGCAGCTGCTGAATACCAGGGTTAGCCGATTGCGCCAGCATATCGGTATAGGCCCGCATCGAGGCCATATCACCCTTAGTGATGGATTCATGCAACCGCTGCCCCATGGCCGTCACATCACCAGCGCGCACATCGGATGTTAGCTGAATAGCGTCGACGTCCTCGCGGTTTGCCTTAGCGATATCGCTCAGTGCACCAGCTTTTACCTTGCGCGCACCAATTTCCCCGGTAGTGCCAGCTGCAATAGCTTGGCGGCGCTGCGCCTCTGCCAGGGCAGCACCACTTTTACCGCTATCATCCAGCAAATTCGCAAATTCAGACTTGTACTCCTTCTGCGCCATCGTCGTGCTCATGGCTAGGAGGTCCTTTTCATGGCTCGTGCTGCGGATTTGGCTCGCCAAGGTACTCTCCTGCTCACTCAGGCCGGTCGTGCCAGCGTCAGTCGTAATTTGGGCCATAAAGGCTGCCGTGCCCTGCTTGGCGCGCTCGTAGTTATCACTCGCTAGGCGGTTACCCATAGCCATCTGGCGCGTGGTGGGGTCAAAGCGCTTACGGTCCTCGTATAGGGCCCCGGCTTGGTTTTCTATGGCACTCATGGCTTCTTGGCTCATCAGGCGGTCAATTGCATAGCGCTGGCCACGGGTGGTGCGGCGGTAGCGGCGCATACGGGCATCGTCATAGGATTTTAGGCGATCTTCTTTCTCGAGTGTACGGTTATCGTGCCACTTGGCAAAGCTCGTTCCCAGGGCGCCAGCGGCCATGCGGCGGCCCTTGGCTAGGTTAGCTTCGCGGTTAGCCCAGATTTTGGCTTTGTCGCCCACGCCACGGGTCGGGTTATTAATCATACCAGCAAAGCGCCCCAGCAGCCGGCCGCTAAAGCGAATCAAAAACGGTGTAATCACCAGTGGCACTGCCTGCACAAATAGGGCAATCAGCAGTGTTTCCCAACGGTTATTAGTCTGGGCAATTAAGTAACTTGCCAGGTGCGACCCGCCAAACAGCAGCGCAAACATGGGATACATCACGAGCATAGTAGAAAATATCTCTTGCCACCGATCGAACCACTTGCTGGTACCTGGCAAAATATAGAGCACAAAAGCAATCGGCGAAATCACCACCATAACCACAATGATTGCTTGGCGGGCCGCAAGCACCGCAAAGGTCACAATCATAATCGTCGCAACCGGCACCAGCGCGAATACCAATAGATAGAGCACCCCTGGGCCCATGGCGGCAACACTCGCCGCTGTGGCCGATGTCAGCCCCGCTACCGCAAGCGTCCCACCAGAAAGCAAGTACGCCGCCGCCTCGCCCCAGCTTGGCACATCCAGGCTATTACGCCCTGCCCCTTCGCCCACAACGCGCAGCGCCTCGATCAGCAAGCCATTCAGCCCCGACCCCACAATGTTCGATATATCAATCAGCAGCGCACATATATAGTAGCTGAGGTTCACTGCTACAATTGCTAGAATCAAGCGCGGCAGCATGCGCTTCAGGTTATAATTACTAAGCCCCGTGTTTGTTAGGTGCGAGTAAATAATCGCAATAAACACTGCAATAAACATCACGTTGGCAATTTGGCGCATAATCGACCAGGCCTTATACATCACACCTTGGTCATCGGTGGCGAGCGTTTCTACCCGGAGCAGCGATGTTTCAAGGTATTTAAATACGTTATCGGTAGCATCGGCCAAAAAGTTAATAATTGGGCATAGAATGTAGCCAATACCATTGACCACACACGAGGTAATTTCCTTCTCATCCTCGCCGCCGTTACCATTCGCCGCCTGGGAGGCAGACTGCCGGTCAATACTAATAGGCGTATAGGTACTGGGCTGGTTATACTCACCATTGCTAATCTGGTACTCGACCACACGGGCACGGTCAGCATTCGCGACATCGTCATTTTCAAAATATATAACCGACGATTGGCCATCACTCAGATTTTCGTAGTACTTTTTACCCTCACCAATCCCGGGGGGCTGGCTAGCCGTAGCCGTTTTGGGGCCTTCGTACGTCCGGCCATTATACTCAACGCCATTGGCGCTCCAGGTGGCATCAGCGGCATAGGCGGGTGGCACATCACTAGCCAGCGCACCGAAAAGAGCCGTTAGGCATACAGCAGCGACTGCTACGACCCACCGGCTCATACGCGTTAATGCAAATGGTAGTAACGAACCCAAAACCCGCATAATAATGTCTTGTATATTATCATGATTTTGCGTAGCGGTCAATTAGTATGCATGCTTATACTTTGTAACGCTCGCATCACTCCATTCACTATACGCCCTTTTGCACTAATAGCAAGTTATTATGCTTATTCTGCATCACCTGTCGGTATCGCTAGAACAGCGAGCGCTTTTTGTGCGCCTTAAACTGCTCAAGCAGCTCTTTCTGCTTTTTGCTAAGCTTTTGCGGGGTGCGGACGTGGATCGTCACGATATGGTCACCACGGCCAGACCGATTAGCATAGGCAACACCATGGCCACTCAGCTTAAAGTCCGTGCCGCTTTGCGTGCCAGCCGGCACCTTCATGCGCACAACACCATCAACGGTATTTACATCTATCTCTGCGCCAAGAGCAGCATCCACCATATCAATGGTTTCGTGGCTTAAGATCAAATCACCTTCGCGCGTGAAATCCTTATCGGCCGTAACGCGAATATGCACATATAAATCACCTTTACTGCCACCCGGGGTTGCCTCGCCACGCTCACGCAGGCGGATGATAGCCCCATCATCAATACCAGCTGGCACCTTTATAGTCAGCGTCTGTTTGCGGCGTTCGGTACCACTCCCATGGCAAACGGTACAAGGCTTTTCGGGCACCTTGCCACGGCCATGGCAGGTAGGGCACACCACCGATTGCTGAATCTGCCCAAACATCGTGTTCATGACACGGGCAATTTGACCGCTACCATCACACTCTTTACAGGTAACCAGCTCGTGGCCAGGCTCGGCAGTCGTACCATGGCAGTGCGAACACTCGTCATCCATCGTCAGGCTGATATCTTTTTCGGCCCCAAATACGGCCTCTTTAAAACTAAGGGTGATATTTGTTTCGACATCGCTCCCCCGTTGCGGGCCAGCTTGGGCAGCATTACCGCCAAAGAACTGGCCAAAAATATCGCCAAGGCCACCACCAAAATCAAAGCTCATGTGGGGCCCACCAGCACCGGCAAAGTTGCTAAAATCAAACCCCTCAAACGGGCCCGCGCCACCGCCTGGGCCACCCACACCAGCATGGCCAAACTGATCATAACGCTGGCGTTTTTGCTGATCTTTCAGTACCTCATAGGCTTCGTTAATCTCTTTAAACTTGGCTTCATCGCCACCCTCTTTATCTGGGTGGTAGCGCACGGCTAGCTTGCGGAACGCCTTTTTAATTTCATCGGCGCTGGCGTCCCGGCTCACACCCAGCACATCGTAATAATCTTGCTTATTCATTAGGGCTTTATTATAGCAAAATTAGCACTCAATTGGCAAGAGTGCTAACATGTATGTGGTTTTATTACTAATTACTTAGCGGACGCTATCGAGCTGAGCCTTGCGGCCAAGCGCAATCAGCACATCCTTGGCGGCAGCACGTGTCAGTGGCAGTTGGCCTTCGGTAGAGACGGTAATCATAAATACATACGACTTTAGCCCCTTCACGGCTACCAGGGCGTACTCGCGCTCATTACGTGATGGGTCATCAGCCGGGAAGACGAGGTGAGCTTCATCACCAACACCACTGATTTTTTCGGCTTGGGCACCGCGGAAAACTTCGGCACTCTTAAGCGCGTTGGCAGATGTATATACCATAGCATCAATCTGCAGTTTTACCTTCTTTTGACTAGTGGTATTAAAGGTGTAGGTAGCAGTTTCGGCGCGGTTATTGGCCACATAGGCGGTACCACTTAGTTCCGGCCCCTGCACATCCTTACCCAGCGAGCCAAGCGCTACTGTTACATCGCGCTCCGCCAGTACCGAACCCACACCAATATGCTGCTTTGTATCGTAGCGGTAAGCGCTCTGGCTACTGGCTGGGGACGACTGCTGGTTGACAATAATAAGGATAGCGCCAACAAGCAGCAGAATACCAATGCAGCTCCCTATTATAACAGTGACTGTTTTTTTATTCATACCTCGTCCTCGTCATGGTTATGGTTTCAGTATACAGCATACCATAGGCACTTGCCAAGGATTTTGCCAGATGACTTCATTTTATTCTAAGAATTAGCTCGTGTGGCCATGATACTTCTGGTGGAACTGGTGTGGATCACGGCGGAGCTCCCGCTTAAGCCGCTGCGTTTTGCCCGAAGGGCTCACATCAACTTCACCATGGCCAACATCCACCACAAACTTGCCCTGCAAGGTGCGGCGGCCAATCAGCACCGGGAAGCTGTGCACCGAGCGGTCCGATAAGCCAAACAGCACGCGCATGCGCCTACCCGCAAGGTAGATAGTAAGATGGGTAAAATACCGAATATGGTCGTGGCCAGAAGCACTCCGCACCCGCGCCACTGTAAAATCCTTGCGCTTAAATATTTTACCGTTGTAATAGGGCGAGCCTTCACCAAAAAGACTAAAGCGCAGGAGGCCATCCTTCCCAACCCGTATATTGCTTGCCCATACAGCGGAGCTATCAGCACCTGTATCAATTTTGGCTGGAACGCCAACACTGTGTTTCACAAAACTAATGCGTGTATTGCGGCCGATAACGGCCTTGCTTTGTACGCTCATAGTGGTTAATTATAAAACATTACCTGGCTGTTTGGCAAATTTTTGCCTTACACATACGTAGGGCAAGGCTGTAATACTTGCCCTGCCCTACTGCTATGTATAGTTACGTTTACCGAAACCAGGCTTACTTTTTGCCCTTTTTGTCGCTACCGACGACTTCGCCTTCAACTGGGCCGTCGTCCTTTTTGCGTGATTTTGCGCTGCCCGGCTTTTTAGCATCCGACTTTTCATCCGACTGGGCGGCCTGGTAGAGTTTGGCACCGATTGGCATAATCGCCTCTTGCAGTTCCTTGGCGGCTTTTTCAAGCTCGTCTTTACCAGCCTTGTCGTCCTCTTTTACTTTTTTGGCAGCGGCAACGGCTGTCTCGATCGCCTTTTTATCGTCGGCTGTGATTTTGTCTTTATATTCGCTCGGCATTTTCTCTGCCTGGTATATGCTGTTTTCAAGCACGTTGCGTGCCTCGACTGACTCACGCTTTTTCTTGTCTTCGTCAGCGTGCAGTTCAGCTTCCTTCTGAGCTTGCTCGATATCCTCTTTGCTCATGTTGCCGCTGTCCTGAATTGTAATCGACTGCTCCTTGCCAGTGCCCTTGTCCTTAGCGCCAACGTTCAGAATGCCGTTCGCGTCTAGACTAAAGGTGACTTCAATCTGTGGCACGCCGCGTGGAGCTGGGGCAATGCCGTCCAGCACAAACGTACCGAGGCTTTTATTATCGGCTGCCATTTCGCGCTCGCCCTGCAGCACATGGATTTCCACCTGCGACTGATTATCAGCATAGGTAGAAAACACCTGGCTCTTGCTGGTTGGCACGGTAGTATTGCGGTCAATCATAGCGGTGCGCACGCCACCAGCTGTCTCGATACCCAGTGTTAGTGGTGTTACATCTAGCAGCAGCACGTCCTTTACATCGCCTGCCAAGACGCCGCCCTGGATAGCCGCGCCAACAGCTACAACTTCATCTGGGTTAACGCCCTTAAGCGGATCCTTACCAAAGATATCCTTTACCTTAGCGACCACAGCTGGCATACGGGTCATACCACCCACCAGCACTACCTGGTCAATTTGGCTCGGCTTTAAGTCAGCATCAGCAAGCGCCTTTTGGACTGGCCCTGCTAAGCGGTCGATTAGATCACCCACCAGCTCCTCGAGCTTGGCACGGGTCAGCGTGTACTCAAAGTGCTTTGGGCCGTCAGCGTCAGCGGTGATGAACGGCAGGTTTACCTCGTACGAATTTGTGGTTGAAAGTTCCTTCTTGGCCTTTTCGGCTTCGTCCTTCAGGCGCTGCATTGCAGCCTTGTCGCCCTTGAGGTCAACGCCCTCTTCCTTCTTAAATACCTCTAGGAAGAAGTTGACGATGCGGTTATCAAAGTCCTCACCACCAAGGTGGGTGTCACCATTGGTTGAGCGAACCTCAAATACGCCATCACCCAGTTCCAGAATAGACACATCAAATGTACCACCACCAAGGTCAAAGACGGCAATCTTCTCGTCCTTGTTGCCCTCAAGACCATAAGCCAGGGCAGCTGCGGTTGGCTCGTTAATAATGCGCTTAACCTCAAGGCCAGCAATCTTACCAGCATCCTTGGTAGCCTGGCGCTGGCTGTCATCAAAGTATGCCGGCACCGTAATAACCGCCTCGGTCACAGGCTCACCCAAGAAGGCTTCGGCGTCAGATTTGATCTTGCTCAGGATCATAGCACTCACTGCCTCTGGTGTATATTCCTTATCGCCTAGCTTAACGGCTACGCCATCGCCCTTTTTGACAATCTCGAACGGCATGATATCGTGGTCGTTCTGGACTTCTTTATCGCCCCACTTGCGGCCAATCAAGCGCTTAACGCCGTAAATCGTATTCTTAGGGTTAGTAACGCGCTGGCGCTGTGCCACTTGGCCAACCAGGCGATCACCTGATTTATTCACCGCTACGACACTTGGGGTTGTACGATTGCCTTCTGCATTGGCGATTACCTCTGGCTTGCCAGCCAGCATATATGCAAAGGCGCTATTGGTTGTCCCAAGATCAATACCTATTATTTTACCCATAATCATCTTTACTTGCGCTGCCAGGTAGTGCACGGCACCGACCCACAGGCAAGCTTACTCCTTTCTACTCGCTTTGGTTATCCCTTATGTTTAGTGTATCATGTTCTATTTTAGCACTCATTGGTGTGGAGTGCTAGTAGCTTTACTATACACGAGTTGGCACTCTCAAGTCAAGAGTGCTAATTAATAATCTTTAATTTCAGTTATAAATCACCACTTTTTAAGCTATTTACAAGTCTAGAGTTTTATAGCTAATCACTATATACTAGCCGTAAGAGTTATGCGAATATCAGATAGAACGTTTATTGCGATGATGCAGCTGCACAATACACTTGATGCAGCTCAGCTTGCTGATATTCAACAGGAAAGCGAAAACACGCGCGCGCCCCTGCAGTCAGTCGCGATTAAAAAGCACCTGCTGAGCGAAGAAACCCTTACCAAGCTGTTCTCGGAATACGCCGATATCCCCTACACCACCATTGACCCAAAGGAAATCACCCAAGCCGCGCTCGATAAAATCCCCGAGCGTATTGCCCGCCAGTATAACGCCATTGTATTTAAGATTGATGATGAAACTGGCCTGGTGCACCTTGCGATTGAGGACCCTGATGATGTAGAAGCACTCAGTTTTCTGCAAAAGCTAATTGGCCCAAGTATGCGCGTGTACGTGGCCACGCACGACACTATGCTGACGGCGCTCGAAGCCTACCGCGGTGATGTTGATAAAGAAATCGAACAGGTTGTTAACGACCAAGCCCAGAACACCAAAGAAACCGTGGTGCGCGAAGAGGATGTGGCAGAAAACTCGCCGATTGCAAAAACTGTCAACCTGCTGCTTGAATACGCTATTCGCTCGGGCGCAAGTGATATTCATATTGAGCCACGCGAAACATTTATTCAGGTCCGCTACCGCATTGATGGTCTGCTCAAGGAAGCTAATCAGCTGCCTAAAAACATTGCCAATGCCCTGGCGAGTCGCGTTAAAATTCTAGCTAACCTCAAGATCGACGAACGCCGTGTGCCGCAGGATGGCCGCTTTAAAATCAAGCTTGGTGGGCGGCGCTATGCCTTCCGTGTCAGCACCCTGCCAATCACCGACGGCGAAAAGATCGTGATGCGTATTTTGAATGAATCGAACGAAGCCCTGCCGCTTGAAAAACTCGGCTACTGGGGGCGCTCGCTTGATACCATTAACCACGCGCTGGCGGAGCCAAACGGCATGATCCTGGTGACAGGGCCAACCGGGAGCGGTAAATCAACCAGCCTCTTTAGCGTTCTATCGCGCCTTAATACACCAGACGTTAATATCTCGACCATCGAGGACCCGGTGGAGTATAAGATCCCCGGCGTTAACCAAACTCAGACTAATAACAAAGCCGGCATGACCTTTGCTAGTGGCCTGCGTGCCCTGCTGCGCCAAGACCCAAATATCATTATGGTGGGCGAGATCCGCGACGGCGAGACAGCCAATCTTGGTGTGCAAGCTGCCCTAACCGGCCACTTGGTATTTAGTACGCTCCACACTAATAACGCCGCCACCTGCTTGCCGCGCTTACTCGATATGGGAATCGAGCCCTTCCTGATCGCCAGCACGGTGAAGGCCGTGGTGGGCCAGCGCCTGGTGCGCCGCTTGCGCCACGAAACACGGCTGCAATACGTGCCGACAGATAAAGAAAAGGAGCAAATCCGGCGCCTGCTAGATATCCAACCAGGTGAATCATTTGCACGCGTGCACGAGCTAGAAAAGCAAGCCGCCGCCATGGGTATTGGTGGCAACGCCCCGCTGGCAACCACGCCAGATGATATCTTGTTCGTGTGGAAGCCTAAGCAGGATGACAACGACGATGGCGCCCAAGGTGGGTTTAAGGGCCGCGTGGGGATTTACGAAGTCCTGGGCCTTTCTGTGCAAATGCAAAAACTTATTACCGCCAATGCCACCAGCGATGATATTCAAAAGCAAGCCATCGCCGAGGGAATGCTCACCATGCAGAGCGATGGTATTATTAAAGCCCTGCGCGGCGATACAACGGTAGAGGAAGTCCTGCGCGTTACCAGGGAATAACAGGGGGAATTATGGCAAAATACACATACACCGCAATATCAGCAAAGAACCCATCACAGATTATTGAAGGCGAAATGGAGGCCAGCAGCCGCGATGATGTTATCGCGAGCCTTGGCCGGCAACGGCTATCGCCACTTAGTATTAAGCAAGGCAGTTCTGAGTCCGACTTTCTAGAGCGCTTCTTTAGTAAAAAGAGCGTCAAGGCAGATGAAATCGTCATCTTTACACGCCAGCTCAGCGCTATGATCGGCGCTGGCGTGTCGCTGACTCGCTCACTGAGTTCCCTGGCAGACCAAGCCGAAAACCCGGCCTTTAAAAAGGTGCTATCCGCTTGTGTCGAAGACATTCAGGCTGGTAGCGGCTTTGGCGACACACTGGCTCACCACCCCAGTGTCTTTAGCGACGTCTATGTCAATATGGTGCGCGCCGGCGAAACCGCAGGTATTTTGGATGATATTTTAAAGCGCCTGGCTATGCAGCAAGAGAAATCATCCAGCATCCGCAAAAAGATCAAAAGCGCCATGAGCTACCCAATGGTGCTGCTGTTTATTACAATTATTGCCTTCTTTGGCCTGATGCTGTTTGTGATTCCGCAGATTGGTAAAATCATCCTCGATCTTGGCGGCCCGGATGCCAAATTGCCGATGCTAACCCAGGTGATGCTCGGCATCAGCGGCTTTATGGTCAACTTTTGGTATATTGTGCTGCCTGCCTTTGGTGGTGGCGTTATGGCCCTGCTGCGCTATATCAAAACTCCCCAGGGCAAGATTGTTTTCCATAAGGTTGTGCTGAAGGTTCCGGCCGTTGGTGGCATTATTAAAAAGGTGGCGGTAGCCCGCATGGCACGCACGTACTCATCGCTGATCGGCGCTGGTGTGCCAGTGGTTGAAGCCCTAAGCGTGACCTCGCGCGCAATTGGCAACACCGTATACGAAACCCATCTAACCGAGGCAATCGAACGGGTCAAGAATGGCGAGCAGCTTTCCACCGTTGTGGCCGAAAACAAAGTCCTTTACCCGTCTATTTTGGCGCAGATGCTTGCCGTGGGCGAAGAAACCGGCCAGACCGATACTGTGCTCATTAAGGTGGCGGATTTTTACGAAGAGGAAGTCGATGTGGCAATTGATGGCATTAGCTCTATCATCGAGCCGGTCATGATTGTGCTGATGGGTAGCATGGTTGGTTTGATTGCCGCCAGCGTGATGGGGCCAATCGCAAGTATTTCACAAAACATTAAGTAAAATTTAATATAATCTTAAGCAAAATAGTAGTAATAAGCGCTCATGTACGTTACAATAGAAACACAACAAGGGTAGGTATGAAAAAATTATTCTATAAAGACACGCCCCTCATTGGGTTCGAAATCAACACCACCGACATGAAGATCATGTCGATTGACCCCCGCCGCTGGTCGATTCTTGGCTACGGCGCAGTCGATGTTGACCCCAAACAGATGAAGCTAGCACTGGAAGAAAAAAGCGACTACCTTACCGAGGCAACCAAAAAGCTGCTGGGCGAAAAAATCGTTGGTATTATGCCAAGCAAGAATGTTGTACTCGGCATGCCTACCTCGCGCACCTATTCGCGCGCCTTTAGTATCCCAGCTAGTGCCGAAAAGCACCTGACCGAGGCGGTTGAGCTTGAGGTTAGCCAGTACGTGCCCGTGCCGCTTTCCATGTTGTATGTGGATTACGAAGTCATCGGCCGCACCAAAGAAGAGCTTTCTGTGGTGGCATCGGCCGTGCCGCGCAATGCCATCGATAACGCCATTGAAGCCTGCGATAGCGCCGGGCTGACTGTGGTAGCGATTGAACCAGGCATTAACGCAATCGCCCGGCTGGTAAAAGCTACCGAAAACGGTGATAACCTGGCCACACTCATCGTCGACATTAGCCCTGCCAACACCGATATTGCTGTACTGGATGGCACCATCCGCGTAACCGGTGGCACCGCTATTGGTGGTAATACCTTTACGCTTGATATTGCTAAAAAGCTTGATCTCCCGCTCGAAAACGCCCACCAGCTTAAGGTACTCCACGGCCTTAACCCAGGGCCACGCCAGGCAAAAATCGTCGGTGCTATGAAACCAAGCCTGCAGCGCATTGTAACGGAAATCCGCCGTGTGCTACGCTACTATAACGAGCGTATCGAAAACGGCCGCAAGCTCGAGCAAGTCCTGATTGTCGGTGGTGGTAGCAACGTGCCTGGTATTGGTGAATACTTTACCAACGAACTGGTGATGCCGGCCCGCGTGGCCAGCCCATGGCAAAAATTTGACTTTGGTAGCTTGCAACCACCTACCAAGCAGTTCCGGCCACGCTACCTAACCGTCGCTGGCCTCGGTAGTGTGACCAACGAGGAGGTATGGCAATGATCAACTTAATTCCGCCCAAAAAACGCAAAGAACTGCATGCAATGCGCCAGAATACACTGCTACTGCGCTACGTTATCGCTACGCTAATTGTGCTGGGCCTGGTGCTAGTGATTAATATCGGCACCTTTATTGTCATGAAAACAACGGAAAACTCTGCTCGCCGCAGCGCCGATGATAACAATGCCCGCGTGGCCGACTATGCAAATGTACGCCAGCAGGCCGAGGAATATACCAAAAACCTGGCCCTGGCTAAGCAAATGTTTGACCGCAATGTGCCCTACGCTGACGTGGTGATTGGGCTTGCCAAGACACTGCCAGAAGGCGTCTTGCTCGAGTCAATCACGCTGAGCCCTGCTATTACATCATCGCCCACAACGCTTAACGCACGGGCCAAATCCTACCAGGCGGCCATCAACCTTAAAAACCAACTGAACCGCTCAAATATCGCTAAGGATGTCAGCATTGCTTCTATCAATACCGATGGCAGTGTCCAAGGCGCCCAGGCTGGCGACTACCCGCTCAGCGTTGTGATTAATGTCACCTTTACTGATAAACTACTGCGCCCGAAGGGAGATGCCTAATGGCTAGTAAACCAACCAAAGCCCGCAAAGATATTATTACCGCAACCCGCCTGCGCATCATCCTGGTGCTATGCCTGGTGCTGACGATTGGCGCCAGCATCGGTACTGTGGTAATGGGCCAAAGCGTCCTAAAGGAAAACTCTAGCAGCGTGACCGAAGCCGTCAAGGCAGAAAAAGCCAGTAGCCAATTACTGAGCCTCCTGCAGCAAGCTAAGGAGCGACTCAAAACGCAAGATAGTAGCTACCAAAAATCCAAGCAACTAGTAGCATCCGACGTGCAAACCGCCTACCAGCAGCAAGTAATTAACGATATTAACCTCTATGCCCAGAAGGCTGGGATTTCAGTCAAGGGCTATACTTTTGAGGAATCATCTGCTGCGAGTAACGCGAAAAGCCCGAGCAGCGCAAGTAGCAGTAGCGCCGCAGCGCCCGCCAAGCCAAGCAGCAGCGGCCCATCCAGTGCCCGTGTTGTGCTTGCAGTTGATTCCCCCATCGCCTACGATTCGCTGCTCAAATTCCTGAAGCTGCTCAATACGTCGCTGCCGCAAATTTACCTAAGCGAACTGAGCCTGGCACGCAACGAACACAGCGGCGATGCAGGCCGGCCCGTTAATCTGGAAAGCCTAACCTTGGAGGTGTATTTAAACAAATGACCAAGCATATAACCTCGGTTGAAGGGTTCTTTAACCGCTACAATATTGTCATCTTCTTTACGCTGGCAGCCGTCATCACTGGTATATCGATCTTCCTGTGCTACCAAGTCTACACCGGCGCAACTGATATCAGCCAGTCAGATATCCCACAGGAGGTCAATATTAACTTTGACCAGCCTACCGCACGGCGTATTGATGAGCTCCACACCAGCGACCAAGCCACCGTACCAAATCTACCGGGTGGCCGTCTCAGTCCCTTTGTAGAGTAATATTGAGAAAACCACCCATAACGCGTATACTAGAGGCATATGCTCATTCGATCGTCACAATTTATCAATATGCCGGTATTAAGCCTGCAAACGGGCGATCAAATTGCCCAGGTTGACCGCTTAATTGTCGACCCCAGCGACCTCACGGTGCTGGCGTTTGAGCTCAGCGGTAGCCGGCTTGACCAGTCCCCGTCGCTCCTGCGGATTGAGGATATCCGCGAGCTTAGTTCGATCGGGTTTATTATTGATTCTAGTGACGAATGTATTGCCCCCAGTGATGTGGTAAAAATTAAGCAAGTCTATGAGCTTGACTTTGACCTGATTAGCATGCCGGTTATCGATACCGCACAGCATAAGCTTGGTAAGGTAAACGACAGTGTGATTGATAGCAATATGTTTGTGATTACCCAGCTAAGCGTACGGCGACCACTCTTTCAGCGCTTGACGCAAGATGAGCTCTTGATTAGCCGCCACCAAATTGTCAGCATTAACGACGACAATATTGTTGTGAAGGCGCCGACCGTGCCTACTCAGCGCACTGCGCTTGTACCAGCCAGCCAAACTGACTTCGTCAATCCCTTCCGTGCCCAGCCAGATAGCAGCGACTCACAGTAACTCGCCAAGGGGGTAATCTATAGTAGCCACAAATTTACCCCAAGCCTGTATTAGGGGGCGTCATGAATGCTCATCAAGCTGCGCTATAATGTCGCTATAGCCAAACCCCTGGCGCTGCAAATAAGCAATCAGCTTGGCCCTATCTGGGTAGCGGTGGGCTTTTTTAGCAATCACCTTGGCAAGTTCCGCCTGGTCACTACGGCCGCTGCCAGCAAGCGCATCATCAATTATATCAGCTGGCACGCCCTTCTGGCGTAGCTCTAACTGCAGCACCCGCTGGCTCACACCAGTGCGCTGCTTACGGCCAGTAGCCCACCAGCGGGCAAAGGCCGTATCATCAATATAACCCTTAGCCTGGAGGCGGGCGTATACCCGCTCCGCCACAGCTGGGCTGACGCCTGGCTGCTGGTAGATCTCCCCTGTGCGGCGATTTTTACGCGGCTGAGAGCAGGTTTTTTTATATAAATAATCCTGTATTTCTTTGCTGCTATGGGGCCGGGCTAGGCAGTAGTCTACCGCCCGCACGTAGAGCTTGCCAAACTGGCTTTCTTGCTCTAGCTGGGCAATATCAGCCTCCGTCAGCTCCTGCCCGATCTTCAGACCCAGCTGCCCCACCTGGAAAATATCCAGGCTCAGGCGGTAGCGCCCATCTACCATAATATTGACGCGGTCTTTATTCTGCACTTGCTGGGTAATTGCGGTGATGGTCATACCTTTAGTATACGTGCTCGTAGCAGCCGGGGCAATGAAGCCCTATGACGGTGTATCCACGTGCAGGCGCATAATCACGTCCTGGCGATTAGGATACTGCTTGTGCCCATCAACTACAAAACCACATGATTCATAGAGATGCCGCACTGGCGCGTTCCATTCAGCCGCATTTGTCTGCAGGGTGAACTCCTTGGTACCACTATGCAACGCCTGCTCCATATAATGCCCAATCAGCTGACGAGCAAGACCCTGGCCCTGGTAACCTGGATCGACGGCTAATTCGCTCATATACAAGGACTCTACTGGGTACTGCTGATTCCCTTCAGCTGCTCGTATATAGCCCATCACAAAGCCAACAACCTGATCATCTGCTTGCAGCGCATACGAATAATCCCACTTGCTGCTTGTATCACGACCATCTAGTTTGCACTCAGCCAGAATATCCTCTGGTGTTATACTCACTTCAGGGATAAGGTTTGCTAGTTCACTGAGCCGAGCTTGGTGCTTGTGCGCGTACTCACGCGTCAACGGGTGTACCTGCAGGTGTGGCTCATATTCAGGTCCTATCGCTGTATCTGGATATTCTGCTTTTGCAGCGGGACGATACTCGCTCATACTAATCCCTACTCGCTCGCTTCCTTCACCTGGGCACGGACTTTGCCATCAATTTCGGCCAGTAGCTCGGGGTTTTGCTTCAGGAACTCCTTGGTTTTATCGCGGCCCTGGCCAATGGTTTCGTCGTTATACTTGTAAAAGGCGCCAGATTTTGCCACAATACCATGCTGCACCGCCAGGTCGAGGATGTCACCGGTCTTGCTAATACCTTCGTTATACATAATATCAAACTCCGCAATCCGGAAGGGCGGCGCGATCTTATTCTTAACCACCTTCACCTTGGTGCGGTTACCTAATATGTCATCACCAACTTTAATTTGGCCAGTGCGGCGGATATCCATGCGCACGCTGGCGTAGAACTTGAGGGCATTACCGCCAGTTGTGGTTTCGGGGTTGCCAAACATCACGCCAATCTTCATACGGATTTGATTAATGAAGATAACGGTGGCCTTGCTTTTATTAATAATCCCAGTGAGCTTACGCAAGGCCTGGCTCATCAGGCGAGCCTGCAGCCCCATATGCGAATCACCCATATCGCCGTCAATCTCGGCCTGGGGCGTCAGCGCTGCCACGCTGTCTACTACAATCAGGTCCACGGCGTTAGAGCGCACCAGTGTTTCGGCAATTTCGAGCGCTTGCTCGCCGTTATCTGGCTGCGAAACCAGCAGGTTTTCGGTATCGACCCCGAGCTTTTTGGCGTAGCTTGGGTCTAGAGCATGCTCGGCATCAATGAAGGCGGCCGTACCACCCTGCTTTTGGATTTCAGCAATGGCATGTAGTGTCAGCGTTGTTTTACCGCTACTTTCTGGGCCGTAAATTTCGATGATGCGTCCCTTGGGGTAGCCACCACCCAAGGCTAGATCAAGACTCAGCGCACCACTTGGCAGCAATTCTACATCTACCTTTTTGGCTTCACCAAGCTTCATAATCGAGCCATCACCAAATTGCTTGGTGATCTGGTCCATCGCCAAGCTTAAGGCCTTTTGCTTACCATCATCCACCGGTGTTACTGCATCCGCTTTCTTTGCCATCTGCGCTCTCCTCCCATTAGCTTTTCTCTATTATACCATATCCAAGTGGGGCTAGATTTGCTATACTAAGTGGTATGAATAAAGATCATGGCTTTACTGTTATAGAGCTTATCGTTGTGATTGCAGTGCTGCTTGGTGCCGGTATTTTGTTCTTTTACCAGAGCAACACCATCCAAGCCAGTGCGCGCGATACGCAGCGTAAAACCGATATCAACACGCTGTACCACAACCTCACCAAGGTGTATTACCCAGAGCACAAATCATACCCCAAGGACCTGACGGAGAAGGCCCTACCAGCGGTACCACCCGATACCTTTAAGGACCCGAACGGTGTGCGTATCAATGCTACTGGCAGCGACCAAAATCTTGGCGCCCTACTTGGCCAAGCTAGCTACCGCTACCAGCCAACCGGCTGCAACCAGCAAACCGGCGCCTGCAAAGGCTTTAGCCTGACCGCTACCCTCGAGCGCGAAGCTCAGTACACAAAAACTGCACCCACTCAGTAGGGTGCAGGTTCTTTCTATAGTTATCGTAGCGTGCTGACAACGTACGCTACGCTTGATTAATCATCCACTGGGCGGCCGTTCTTAAAGGCCTCTACCGCGTTCGATAGAATTGCTGTCTGCTGCTTGGGGCTGGCAACGTAGTGGAAACGATAGGTGCTTTCCTCGCCCTCTGTGCTAAGGCGGATTGAGCCGTAATCGAACATCACCTGCAGCAACCCCTGGCGGCGGTAGCTTACGTCCTCGATACTGCCAAGACTGACTGTCTGCTCCTTATGGGATAACAAGCTAAACTGTAGCTCCTGAATCACGCTTTCGTTGGTCAAAAAGAACGTATTACGCATATACACCCAGGCTGCGATGTACGAAATCACGGCAATAATACCACACAGACCCAAGATTGCTGGCACGACCACCGCCTGCGATGGCATATCGGCCTCTACCACAGTTTCTGCAATCGATGGGTACAGAATCATCAACGACAGCAGCAAGATGATTGCAATAATAGAGATAAAAATCTGCGCCAGCATGCCAATCGGGTGGCGGTGGACTTCGAGGATGACGTATTCCCCGGCAGATAGGTTCAGGAAGGGATACCGCTCGCGCGACTCCTGGTGGCGGCGCATGGCTTCGGCGCTTGGCTCGCCAACCACTGGATTATACGGCCGAGTGGTGTGAATAACGCCCGGCTCGTTGGCATACTGCGTACGAATGCGCGGGTCATAATTTTGGCCAGGCTGCATGCCAGGCTGAATAGTTACGTGTGATTGGGTTTGCACCACTTTTTGGCCGGAGTCACTCCACGACTGGGTTGCACGACTTGGGCCTTCGTATGGTGGCGGCGTTTCGCCGACTGGCATGTCACCTTGATTCATGACCTTATTATACCAAATTTCGGCGAGCCCCCAAAGATATTAGCCCCAAAACAGCAGATCCCTGCCCCGCTGAGCCTTAGCGCTCCAGCCCAAGATGCTTGCGGGCACGCGGGGTAACACGGCGGCCGCGGGGAGTGCGCTCGATAAAGCCAATCTGCAGTAAATACGGCTCGTAGAAATCCTCAATTGTGGTCGCTTCATCCCCAGTCAGGGCTGCGATTGTCGTCAGCCCAACCGGGCTATCGCCATAGGCCTCGATAATGCTCGTGAGCAAGTGGCGGTCTGCCGGGTCAAGACCAAGCTCGTCCACCTCCAGCAGTGCCAACGCGGCTGTGGTGGTAGCGACATCTATAATGCCATCACCATTCACATCAGCATAGTCGCGCACCCGCTTAAGCAAACGGTTGGCAATACGCGGCGTCAGGCGGGCTCGTGTACTAAGCATCGCGGCGGATTCCGCATGAATAGGCCGCTCGAGGATGGCAGCCGCCCGGGTAATAATCGCCTCGACCTGGGCTGGTGTATAGAATTCAAGACGGTGCACCAGCCCAAAACGGTCACGCAGCGGCGCCGCAAGACTACCCGTCCGCGTAGTGGCGCCAATCACGGTAAATTTAGGTAGATCCAGCCGTACACTACGCGCAGCCGGCCCCTTGCCAATCACAATGTCAAGCTTGTAATCCTCCATAGCGCTATAGAGCACTTCCTCGACCGTGCGGCTCAAGCGGTGGATTTCATCAATAAAAAGAATGTCGCCATCCTGCAGATTAGTCAGGATACTTGCTAAATCACCAGCCCGCTCAATTGCCGGCCCAGCCGTGACGCGCAGGTTAGTGCCCATTTCATTGGCAATCACACTTGCCATGGTTGTCTTGCCAAGGCCGGGCGGCCCATAGAGCAGCACGTGGTCAATCGGCTCACCGCGTTTTTTCGCAGCAGCAATCGCCAGCTGAACATTCTTCTTCAGCCTATCTTGGCCAATGTAATCTGCAAAAGTCTGTGGGCGCAGCGTTACCTCTACGGCCTGCTCGGCCGCGTCGTCCTGGTGGGTACTGGTATCTACAATTCGCTCAATTGCCATATGCCCATTATACCATTTGTACCAGCTAATATAGGCCGTGCAACGCGGGTGCCGCCGCTACCACCCATCTGCATAGCGCTACCCCTTAAGTGCCAAGCGGACGCGCTCCGCAGTTGGCAAGTCCTGGGCAATGCCTTCAAGCGCCTTGGTTGCATCAGCCAAAGTATAGCCCAGAGCCATCAGCGCCTCGCGGGCTTCATCCGGCTGCTCGCCTGGCGTAGGAGCCGTCAGGGTAGACTCAGTGGTGCCAAACTGGGTCGGCACGCCAACCTTATCACGCACGTCCACAATAATGCGCTCGGCGGTCTTTTTGCCAACACCGGCCGCCTTTTGAACAAACCCTGCATCCCCCTGGGCAAGCGCGTTACGTACCTGTTCGCTACTACCCAAGCTCAGAATAGCCAGCGCTGCCTTGGGCCCAACCCCTTGCACCGCTATAAGAATTTGGAATAGCTTTTTGGCGGCAAGGCTCCCAAAGCCGAACAGCTCCTCGGCCTGTTCGCGAATATGATGGTAGGTGTAGAAGGTTGCCTCCTGGCCATTCTGGGCGGCTTCGAAATCACCCAGCGCTACGCTTAGCTCATAGCCCACACCCTGCACATCAACCACAATGGTGCCAGCTATCTTTTCGGTTACGATTCCGCGAATATGTGCAATCATAGTGTGTAGTTTACTGACCTATAGCCCGCCGGAGGGCATTGTAGCCATCTTGGGCGCCTTGTCTGACACGATCAGTGTCAACCGGCGGCGGGGTCGGTGCTGGCGTTGTGTTACCACCAGTGTTGCCGGTATTGCCGCTGTTACCAGTACCAGTGTTACCAGTTGTGCCATCGCCCGTACCGGTGCCAGTGTTGCCGGTACCGTTGGTGCCGTCAGTACCGGTTGTACCATTGGTGCCGTTATTATTAGTAGCATTATTCAGGCGGTCGCGGAGGTTACGTAGGGCTGAATTAGCTCGGTCAGTGGCGTTATTATCCGTCGTGTTTGGTTGCTGCTGGGTCGGCGTCTCTTCCTTCTTCTCTTCCTTTTTGGTTGCGTTACAGCCGCCATCCGGCAGTGCCGTCGATAAGAAGACTTCTTTATAGGTATTGGCGCCAGCTTGCTGCGCTAGCTTGCCATCGCCACGGCAGACATCACGCGTCACAATACCGCCCGGCTGCTTAAAGACTTCGCCAGATTGCGCCCCAGCCAGGCTATTCATAGCCCCACGCCAGATTGGCCCAGCCAGGCCACCACCACCGTTGTTCATAACCGAGTTATCGTTATTACCAACCCATACACCAATAGCTATATCTGGTGTGTAGCCGATTGTCCAGGCATCGCGCTGGCTATCGGTGGTACCGGTTTTTACCGCCGCCTTTTTGCCGTTGAGGCTCAGGGTGCGGCCAAACATACCAGAGCGGGCTTCGTTATCAGATAGGATATTGCTAATCAGGTACGCACCTTGCTCGCTCATAACGGGGGCATTCTTAGGCGTTGTTTTGCGCTGCACATACTTATCGTACTTGTCTTTAATCTCTATCACCTTGGTGACATCGTTCTTCTTACCACCATTGGCAAACACCGCGTAAGCACCGGTCATCTCTTGTAAGCGAGCTTCGCCCGAACCCAGGGCAAGTGACAAGCCATAATCTGTACCACGCGACAAGGTCGTGATACCAAGATCCTGTGCCGTCCGCACTGCCTTACCGACACCGTACTTTTCCATGATTTTTACAGCTGGAATATTGAGCGACCAAGCCAGGGCGCGGCGCACAGTCACGTCACCATTGTAGGTACGCAGAGCGTTCTTTGGCTGGTAGCCACCAGGGAAGGTTGTGGCCTTATCTTCAAAAATAGTCGCTGGCGTAATGGTACCATCAGCCAGTGCCCCGGCGTAATAAATTGGCTTAAAGCTTGAGCCTGGCTGGCGAGTCGCCTGGACCATATCGACGTTACCAAAGTCTTTGTCGTTGTAATCATAGCTACCAACGTAACCCTGGACTTCGCCGCTGGATGGCTCAATAGCGATAGCACCAGCGTTGGAGCCACCCTGGGCACGGATACTTGCCATATTAGTATTGATTTGGTTTTCTAGCACGCTCTGGATATTTGGGTCAAGCGTGGTAGTGACTTGGTAACCACTACGGGCCACCTTTTCTTCGCCGTAGCGCTGCTTGAGCTCACGAATAACCTGCTGCACAAAGTGGGGCGCCTTTTTAATGCCGCTGCTCTCTTCTTTCGAGGCGTAGGCAAGCTCTTCGCTAGCGGCGGCTACCTTCTGCTCGTTTGTAATCTTGCCGTTTTTGACCATACGCTCAAGCACGACCTTCTGGCGCTCCTTGGCATACTCCTTGCTACCACTAATTGGCGAGTACTTGGTTGGCGCTGGCAGGACACCAATCAGCATAGCGCTTTCGGCCAGGGTAAGATCCGCTGGCTTTTTGCCAAAGTAAATTTGGGCCGCGTCCTCAATACCAAAGGCATCCTCGCCGTAGTAGACGGAGTTAAGGTACATTGCCAGGATCTCATCCTTTTTGTAGTGATTTTCAATCGCAATCGAAACAAACAGCTCCTGGTACTTACGCATGAAGGTCTGCTCGCTACTGAGCAACGTATTCTTAGCCAGCTGCTGCGTAATCGTTGAGCCACCACCATGGCGCGTGACTGCTGCACGCAAAATACTAACTGGGTTAAAGCCTTTGTGCTTATAAAAATCCTTGTCCTCACTAGAAATCAGGGCATCCACAACGTGCTTGTTGATATTGTTCAGCGGGACAACATCGCGGTGCTTGGCCTTGCCACTACGGTAGAGAACCTCACCGTTTTTGGCACTAATAACGATACCAGTATTATTGCGGTTCATCAGCCGCTCTACATTGGCAATATCACGCGCAAAGTACGCATAGGTTAAGAGCGGGATAAGCAGCATCACCGTAAAGATCGGAATCAAGATGACGGCAGCCTTTTGCCAGCGATTTAAATTACGGAACCATAGTATGTATTTATTCGTGCCGTACCAGGCGGACCGAACACGGCGTTCTTTGGTGTAGCGTCCAACTCTTCGCATATCCCCTATTATACCACTTTTTATTGTCGATTCATAAAAGCGCACATAATTGCGGCTGCCAAGGCATCGGCACAGTCATCTGGCCGCGGCGGCTCGGCTAATTGTAGCTGCATACGCACCATCTCTTGCACCTGGGCTTTGCTAGCCCGGCCATAGCCCGTTAGGCTCTGCTTAATCTGCAAGGGGGTGTACTCAGTAATTATAAGCCCCGCTTGCTGGCCCGTCAGCATAGCTACACCGCGAGCCTGGGCAACGCTCATAGCGGTGGTAACGTTCTGGTTAAAGAACAGCTTTTCGATCGCCATATACTGGGGCTTTGTACTGGCGATAATACTGGTGAGACCAGTGTAGATTTCTTCAAGGCGCTCTGGCAGCGGCGTATGTGCTGGGGTCGTGATAACACCTGCATCCACCAACCGTGTGCGGCCACCCTGGGCATCAATCACCCCAAACCCAAGGATACCGGTGCCAGGGTCAATACCAATGATACGCGTCGTCACCATATGGAGCCATTATACCACCTGGGCCGTATGCTACACGCGGGGGCGAGGATAACCCGCGCGGGCACCCCGCTAAGCCTTGTGCTACTTACCGACCAAATAGTCGGCGCACGCCAAGGGCAATTTCGTGCCGCCACTCCCAGCCAGCGTAACCAAGCGCCACTGCGCCCAGGCCGCCTAGTGCCACCCAGGATGCGATACTGCCACTTGATTGGTCCGTGGTTGCCTGCGGTGCGTATCCGGCCTGCCCAGCGGTGGTTTTATGAGCCACCTTGCGGCAGCGGTTGGTAGCTGGGTTACGTTCGTAGCCTGGTTTACAGGGCTTGGGCTGGTTTGACTTGGCCATATTTTTACATCGGCCCGTCGCTGGGTTGCGGACTTGGCCTGGCTTACAGGCAGTGGTGGCGGTGGCCTTTTTGCTACTAGCAGTGATAGCGGCCTTACAGCGGCCGGTAGCTGGATTACGCACCTGGCCAGGTTTACATGTGGCAGCCGCTACACCAGTGCGAGCTTTGCCCGCACCCGTGGCGCGCTTGGCACCGGTCGTGCCCCGGTGCGCCGTGGCTTTCTTGAGCGCTACTGCCCCGGTATGCTCACCGATGATTTTATTACAGCGCTTAGTGGCTGGATTGCGGTACCAGCCGGCTTGGCAGGGCTCCACAGTGCGCTTGGCCACCTTGGTCTGCTTGCGGCAACGGTTGGTACCAGGCGAGCGCTCGTAGCCAGCCGCACAGGGCGTCGCCTGGGTAGCTTCTGGCGCACCCCAGCGGCAGCTCCCAGTTGCAACCTGATGGTGGTAACCGCTTGGGCAGCTGATATCTGCACCGACTGCCCCGCGGCAACGCTGTGCAGTCTCATCCCACTGCTGCTGGCTTGGGCACAGTGGGTGCACACTGATAACATTATCTGCGCCTGGCGTAGGCGTGTAGGTTACCTGCCAGGCCTCGCTATCATCAAGCGCCCAGGTAGTGCCAGCTGGCAAGGCCGGGTAGTCAACTTGGGCAGTTTCTTGCTGATTGACATCAATTATATACACACGGCCAGCTTTGGTTTTTGTCAGAGTAATTGGCGCACGGGCAAGCTGCACCAGGTGGTACTGACCAGGGTCTAAGGTGCTATCACCAAGCTCTGCCTTAGCAGATTTACTACGGTTGGTTTGCAGCCAGCAGCCTTTGAGCGAAGCTGGCACCGAGCCGGTATTTTGTAGCTCAATAAACTGGTCGGCCACAGCCAGCGGGGCGCCTACCTCGGTAATAGCAATCTGCTCGCAGTTTGTGGGCGTAGTCTGTTGCTGGGATTGCTGCTGACCCTTGCTAGCCCCACCAGTATGGTGATTATGATCCTTGCTTGTATCCTTCGACCCATCAGCTACACGGGCTGGCTCGTGCGATGTATCCCCAGTGGGCGGCTTCGGCGCAGTGTCAGCTGGTGGCGTTTGCTGGGCGCTGCTACAGTTTGGCAAATTGGCTTCTACCGCTGGGTTTTGTATAAAGCCCTGCAGTGCCCCATCTGCTAAGCAGCGCTGCCACGTAGCCGTTTTGCTATCCGCCAGCTCGTCCCCACTTGGCTTTGGTGCCCAGCGTACGGTATCAATCGCATGCTCTGCGTGCATAAGCTGCAGCGAGCCCGTGGCCGGCAAGCGGCCTGCGGTGTAGGCAGTGCCATTGTGGTTAAAAATCAAATCACTCGCCTGCACAGCCTGGCTTGCACCTACTAGGGCATCGTGGCGAACAAATAGCTGGCTCCGGGCCGGTACAGTCTGCCCGCTAAAAGTAAATACCTGGTGCTGACGGTCGGTATTGCCACGGGCAACCAAGCGCCACTCATCACTGAGCTGCACTGGCTGGTCGGTTGGGTTATAGATGCCCACAAACTCATTCGCCGACCCGCCACCCGTTTGCATACTACCAATTAGGGGCCCCTCGCTACCCGCACCAGCCGGGGCAACCGTTGCAAACAAAAAAGCCTCGCTAAAAGCGGGCCGGGCAGCATGGTGTCTAGTGTGGTTCGCGTGCGTTACCGGGGGTAGTGCAGCCGCGGTCGGTGGCGGCAAAGCAATGCCAATTGCAACCCCTAGCGCTACTATTATTCGTATCATCTGCTTCATGCTGCTGCTCCTTATTTACCGGGGCGTATGCACACCTGCTTAACCTAGTTCCTAAGGCCATTGTAACATTGCCAGCAACCAAGTTCCGTTGTTTTTTGATCTACATCTACACATTACCTCTGTTATGTCAATATATTATTTGCGGGCTACCTAGGCACCGTGCTACCATACCAGGCATGAAACCCGCACACCCGCTCTACAGTGTGCTGGCTTGGTCGGCTGGCTGCTTAGCTGGCGTACTCGCTGCACGGTTTGTGCCACTGCCAGCGCTCGCTGACCCCTTATGGCTAGTGGTTAGTGCGGGCGGCTTACTGCTGAGTTTGTGGCAGCAAAGGCGGTGGCTTATTGCACTGGCTTGTGTATGCGGACTACTCGCGGGGCTGTGCCGCGGCACTGCAGTGCGCCTGCCAGAAATTACCACCAGCCACTACAAAGGCCAAACCGTCACAATTCATGGCCGTATTAATGGTGACCCGTCGGCCAACCGCAGCGGCGGGCAGACTGTGCAGCTAGCGGTAGCAACGATCCAGAACCAGCCAGCTGGGGGCCACATCTGGCTCACAACGCATGCCCATGCCCGTTTACAGCGCGGCAGCCACGTCGTGGTGCGCGGCATACTAAGCCCAGGGTTTGGCGTCTTTGCTGGTGCTATGTATCGGGCGCGTATTATACAGGCCACAGCCCCGCAAGGGGATATCTTTTTACCAATGCGGGATTGGTTTGCAGGGCGCTTGTTCACCTGGCTACCGAATGATGAAGCCGCCCTTGCTGCGGGGTTTTTACTGGGGCATAAAACCGCCCTATCCAACCAACTCGATGAAGCAATGCGCACTGTTGGCCTGACTCATATCGTCGTAGCGAGTGGCTATAATCTTACCATTCTGGTGCGGCTTGGGCGGCGACTATTCGCACGCCACTCCCGTAAAATTGCACTGATAGCGGGGCTTAGCCTAGTGGCTGTGTTTATTGCTATTACTGGTGCTAGCCCAAGCATGGTGCGGGCTGGTATGGTAGCAGTGATCAGTATGCTGGCATGGTTTTACGGCCGTGAGGTCCACCCGCTCACCGTGCTGATTGTCTGCGCTGCTGCTTCTGTATTGATTCAGCCACGCTATATATGGGGCGACCTGGGCTGGCTACTGAGCTTCGCAGCCTTTGGCGGTGTTATGTTCCTGGCCCCACTGCTCCAGCATTACTTTTATGGTCAGCAGCGGCCTCAGCTTATACCGCAAATCATGACCGAAACGTTCTCGGCCCAGATCTTTACACTGCCCATTACTCTGTATGTGTTTGGTAGTGTGAGTGTCGTAGCGCTGATTGCCAACCTGCTCGTACTCCCCTTCATACCACTGATTATGCTGCTGAGTGCGATCGGTGGCCTGCTGGGCCCGCTGGTGATCACGCCCGCCCACTGGCTGCTGAGCTACGTGGTTATGGTTGTCTATCAGCTAGCCAGTGTACCCTGGGCCACGCTCGAGCTTCGCCTGCCAATTAGCGCCATTATAGGTCTTTACCTTGGGCTTGGTGTTATGCTGTGGTGGCTCCAGCGCCGCACGCAGTTTAGCTGGCGCAGTGTCAATATCACTCGGTAGCAAAGTCCGCATGGATTCTACAACACGCTTTTGCTTGTATTTATAATACGAATAGGGTACTATAGCTTTAAGCAATTGTATATGTATATAAGGGGTTGTGGAAAACAATGTTATTGGGGAAAAATATGAAACTACAGAACATTTTAGCAGCAGCACTGGTCAGCATCGGGGCTGGTTTGCTTTTCTTTACTATGCCACTACACGCCAGCGAAGTCGCCAATAACGATTACAAGCAGCGCGTTGTCCAGGGATGCCAGCAATATATGAATAGTAATAACCCAGATCTACCAGCCGCCTGTCTGTATGGTGGGCTTGGTGATGCTGGCTTGCAGTATTTCCCACACTCGGCACCATCCTGCCAAGACCGGAGCGACTACAAGGGCGAAGAAAAAACCGCCTGCCAACGTGGTGCAGAATCCGGCAAGAATGCCTTCCGCGATGTGTTCCGTAACTTTGTTAACGCTGCCTATATTGCCCGCACCGATGAACTCTGTAACGGCTTAGGCACCGACAGCGAAACCGGCAAAGCCTGCCGCGAAGCTGCCCGTGGTGGTGACAACAACAACTCCTTCCCCCACTCCCCTGATGTTTGTACTAAACTATTCGCCAAAAACGGCCCTGTGCTTGAAGCCTGTAATAAAGGCGTAGCCGAAGGTAACCTGCTTTACGAGCAGTTTATCGCTATCGGCGAGCAACCTGGCGTCAAACCATCGAACACCGATGGTAGCGGGAATAACGCCGGCGGTAACGGTGGTGGCAACCACCTAGCCAATAACGGTGCAAGTGCAAATGGCACCGGTGTTAACGGCCAAAACTTTGGCAACAACGCTGGCTTTAACTTTGCAAACGTTGCTGGGCCAAATGGTACTGCCAACGGCCGCAATGGTAGTAATGGAGCTGCAAACGGTGGCGCCAATGGTGATGGCGGTGGCCTAACCGGTGGCACCAACGGCAGTAGCAACGGCGCAGCTGGTGGTAACGGTAGCAATACCCGTACTGATGTCAACACACCTGGTAACAGCGGCAACCGTAATAATACCAGCCCAACCAATGCTGACTATATTGCCAAATACGGCATCGAAAATAAGGGCGCTGGCAAAAACAATCCTGGCCCACAGGACTTCACCGTCAATGGCAACCGTACCGACGGCTTCTATATTAACGGTAACGGTGACCGCCAGGCGATCACTATCACCCGCCCAGATAACCAATCAAACCGCCCTGCTATCCTATTTGTGAACGGTGGTGGCTGGCGAGCCGATGCTGGTACTTGGGGGCCAAACCGCTTTATTAACCAAGACGACCCGAAGGGCCCATTACCCCGTGGCTACGTAGCGGTGAATATTAGCTACCGCCTGATGCCAAATGGTCTCTATGCTATCTATAATGACATCAAAAACGCCACCGAATACGTCCGTAATAACGCTGCCAAGTTTGGTATCGACCCGAACCGTATGGCCATGTGGGGCGACTCTGCCGGTGGTAGCTTGACCGCACGTATGGCAGCCTCGGGCCGCTCTGGCCTTGCGGCAGCCGTTACGATGTCTGGCCCAATGAACGCCTTCCGCGATGTAACCAAATCCCTCCCAACCCTCGCGATTGGTATCGACCACTCTACCTGTATTGACACCGGCTTTACCCGTAGCTTTACCTTAGTCAATAAATACGCTGGCGCCGCGCTGGACCCACAGGGCTTCCTGCGTGACTTACAAAGTAAAAGCCCGCAAGAGCAATTTGCCTTTGCCCAGGGTGTGCTTGGCGATGCCTCGACTATCCTCAACGACATCACCAGCTACGACTGGCAAAGCGAGCTCAAGAGCTGGGGCATTGACCCAGAAGACGTACGTGACGTGACCAACAGCTTGCCATCGGCCAAGAATAGCTTGGAGCGCATCATTAAAAACTACAAGAACAACCCAAGTAGCGACAAAGATAGCCGCAATAGTACACCACAAAAGATCAAAGAGGATCTAGAAATGACCTCGCAGTCACTGGATAACGCTGCCAGCAAGAGTACCAAGGTTGGCTCCATCCAGACTGCTATCACCAACCTCGCAGGCACTATTAGCGCAAACGGTGGTAACGAGCAGGTTGTCGGGATCCTCCAGAAGGTGGGTGAAATCAGCGGTAGTATCGACGAGATTACCAAGAGCTTTAAGGCCGATAAAGGCCCTGGTGCTGGCCTACGCGATATCGTTAAGGATATGCAGGGTCAAAAAGCCAGCAACCCAAGCGCCTTCCGCTCGACCAAGAATAGTACGTACGATAAAGACAGTATCCTGCCTGTTGCTATGACAGCCGCTTCGGATGAAAAGCAGAGCAAGATCGCTAATGGTATCATGGCAGTTGATAGCTTTATGCAAAACAACCAAGCCAATGGTGAGCTGATCGGCCAAATGAGCAACCTCCTACAGGGCGACAAAAGCCTAGCATCGATCGCTAGCGGGCTAACCAATATCGCATCTTCCCAGATTGCCAAGCGCGTTAGCAACCCACGCCTAAAAACACTCGCGGGCAAGCTCGGCCAATGTATGGATAATATGATCCAACTTTCACCAGCCATCTTTGCTGACCCGAACACGCCGCCGATGTTTATGTCGAACGCCCAGGAAGAAACGGTTGTGCCGCCAGAGGATGCCTACGATATGCAGAACCGCCTACGCCAGATTGGCCAACGTGGCGAAGTCATGATTCTGCCTGGCCCAATCCACATGGGGTACGATGCCCGTGCCGTTGACCCCGCCTTCAACTTCCTGGCGCCAATCCTGCAGCCACGCCCAGTTGGTGGTAACGGCGGCGGTGCAGCCACCCCAGTGCCGTAGGCTTATTGCCTCACCTACCGCACGATATACAATGGCCCAATACCCCCTATACACCCGCGTATAGGGGGTATTCACTTGCCAACCCAACCAGTGCCAAAGCTCCAGCGGCTTACTGAGATACAAAACTCCGCCCCTACTGAGGCGGAGTGGATGCTTTGGCGCACGTACGCGCGATTCTATGATGAGGCAAGGTAGCAATAGCTTGCATGCAAATATACTACTTGCGCGTTACTTTAACCATCGTGTGGCGGATTGGTGTGCCAGCCCGCTGGTAGCCAGCCTGTAGCTCAAGTTCAATAACTTCGGTATTACCCGTAGCGTCCTCGTTGATCTGCACAGCGTCGTGCAAGGCAGGGTCAAATGGGGTACCAGGGGCCGCCGCAATCCGCTCAATATCAAGGCTCTGCAGGGCTTTTGCCAGGTTCTTTTCTACCCCAGCCAGGCCCTTGCCAAGCGCCGAGTTTTGCAGCTCTTTTGGTACATGGCTAGCCGCACGTTCGATGATATCGACCACTGGTAGTAGCTTAAGGATGGTGGCGGTTTCGGCTTGTTCCTTGACACGGCGCTTTTCGCTCGCGACACGCTTTTGGTAGTTTTCGAAATCAGCCCGCATACGCTGCAGGTCTGTCGTGGCCGCAGCTAGCTTGGCTTCGTAGTCAGCCTTTAGCTGCGCAAGCTCGCTACTGCTCGCCCGCGTGGCAGCCGGCTCCTGGCGCTGTGCAGTGCGGGCACGGCGGGCTGGCGGCGGGCTCGAGCGGCGTGGCTGCGGCGGCAGCGTGGCTTGGCGCCCGGTGCGCGATGCGCGGCTAGCTGTTGTCTTTGTGTTCTTGGTATCATTCTTTGGCATTATCGTCCCCTTCCTTTTCGCCTTGTAGCATCTCTTCTAATGTCTCGGCAGCTTGGCTCACCAGGCGCATCACGCGGCCGTAACTCTGGCGGGTTGGCCCCAATACCCCAATATAGCTTTGGTCACTATAGGGTGAGCGGAATTTACTAATAATCAGGCTTGCGCCGCTCTGCTTGCCAACCGGGTTTTCTTCGCCAATGTAGACATTAATAGCCTCGGCCGGGGCCGCTTCCTTCAGCCACGGGCCAAGATTATCAAGCAAACGCGCCACCGCCTGGGGAGCCTGGCCACCGTGAATAAATTCTGGCTGGCTAAAGAGATTCCCAATCCCGCTCATATAGAGTTGGCCATCAATCGTAGCAATCCCAAGGTTGTGCGTCAGCTCTACCAGGCTATCAACCGCGCTACGAATCGCTTGATCAGCACTATGGCGGTTGCTGCCTACCCGCGCTTCAAGCGCACGGGTTGTACGCTCCATGGCTGGCAGTTGCGGCTGGTAGGTCTGCTCAGTAATCTGATTAACATAGTAGCGGTAGCCTTTATCGGTAGGGATACGCCCAGCACTGGTGTGTGGGTGCGTAATATAGCCAAATTGCTCTAGCTTGGCCATTTCGCTGCGAATTGTGGCGCTGCTGACGCCAAATAGCTTCGCTAGCGTTACACTACCAACTGGTGCAGCAACCTCGGCGTACTGTTCTATAATCGCAATCAAAATCTGCTTTTGGCGGTTTGTCATGGCCCTATTATAGCAAGAATTTAGCACTCGTGCAATGTGAGTGCCAGTCTGGCTCCTGCCTGAAATCCAAAGCCGTGTATCAGGTAAGCGGCCCGCTCGGCACATACCTCGCGTAGGATGCGTATTGGTGCTATAATAAACTTATCTTATGACCAAACGCACCAAAGCTCGCCTCAAAATCAACGATGTCTTGCGTGGCAAACGAACCAACTTCCGCGCGGTGGGTTGCTTGTTGTTTAAAGAAGACAACCCCGAGACCAAGCAAGCCTCCTATTGGGAAGAGTGGGAGCTGACGGGCCTCGAAAATTACGATAGCTGGGTAGAGTACGACCACGATAGCAAGGTTGTGTCGCTCTACGAGCCAGTGCGGTTTGCCCAGCGGCTTGAGCCAGAGCACCTGGCGGCGGGTAATGAGTTTAGCATCACGCTGGAGGACGGCACAGCGCAAACCATTACCGTTGCCGAGGCCGGCGAGGGCACCATTATGGCCATCCGCGGCAAGAACGCCTACCAAGTCTTTGAGGGTGAGCCGATGGCCTATGCCAGCCTGCACTACACCGACGCCGAAACCGGCACTACCACCACCTACACGGTCGAAAAATACAACCGGCGCGAGTACGACGTCTACCGCAAAACACCGCTGTCCGACGCGCAGCAAAAGGAACTATTTGGCCGGCTTATTCGCCCGCGCAACTGGCCGCTGTTTTGGCGCTGGGTGATGATCATCAGCTTTGTTGGCGCACTGCTCTTTGCCATTTACGATGAGTTCTTTGGCCACGATGATTCGCACGGCAGCGGCACCTACCACGGGCGCAGCGTCTATGGCGGTGGCAGTGGCGGCGTAGGCAAGTAACCTAGGCGCGAAAGGTAGACGAAAGACACTATGGCACACACTCGCGTCACGCCACCGGGCACCAAGCACATCACCAGCAAGGAAAACATCGCGCTGTTTGCGGCGGCGCTGCTGGTGGCAATTGGCGGGCTTATCTACGAGCTCATCCTGGGCACGGCTGCCTCGTACCTGGTGGGCGATTCAATCCTGAGCTTTAGCCTGGCAACTGGTATAACCCTCTTTGGCATGGGGGTGGGGTCGCTGCTGGTGCGGCATATTCGCTGGCACCCAGCCACCAGCTTTGCCGTTAATGAAATCCTGCTGGGGCTGGTGGGTGGTAATTCGGTGCTGCTGCTCTACAGCGCCTTTAGCTTAAGCAAGCTGCACTGGCCAGTGTTTGCGCTGATTAGCCTGGTGATTGGTGTGCTGATTGGCCTGGAAATTCCGCTGCTGGTGAAGATGTTTACCCGCTACGGCCGGCCGTCTTCGGTAGAGCTCCTTAGCAAGGTGCTGGCGATCGACTACTTTGGCGCGCTGGTGGCCTCGCTGATCTTCCCGCTCTTCTTGCTGCCCAGCCTGGGCCTGATGCGCAGCACCTACTTGATTGCCACGCTTAACATCGCCGTGGCAGTCCTGATTCTGCTGCAGCTGAAGACTTCACGCAGGCTCCTAGCCGCCAGTGTGGTGGCGACCATTCTGCTGCTGGGGCTGTTCTTTGGCGCCAGCTGGCTGGAGCACCGCATCGATACCAAGGCCTACAAAGACCCGGTTATCCTCTACCAGCAGTCGGCTTACCAAAAGATCGTCCTCACCAAGTATAAGCAGGATCTGCGGCTGTATCTGAATAACAATCTGCAGTTTTCCAGCCTGGACGAAGCCCGCTATCACGAAACGCTGGCCGGTGCGGCGATGACAGCGGTCAAGCAGCCCAAAAACGTGCTGATTATGGGTGGTGGCGATGGCCTGCTGGCGCGCGAGATCCTTAAATACCCGAGCGTGGAGCACATCACCTTGGTGGATATCGACCCAGCTATGACGCAGCTGGCGCGCACTAGTCCCCTGCTGACTGAGCAAAACAAGCGCTCGCTTGCTAGCCCCAAAGTGCGCGTCGTCAACGAGGACGCGTTTTTATTTGCCTTCAAGACGCACCAAGCCTACGACGCCATTCTGATCGACCTGGTCGACCCATCGAACGACCGCCTGGCCAAGCTCTACTCGCAGCAATTCTACCGCCAGGCCGCGCGCATCCTCAGCCCCACTGGCGTGATGATCACCCAAGCGACGTCGTCGTACTTTTCGCCAAATGCCTTCGCGATGGTGGCTAGCACCGTCGCATCCGCCCAGCCCCAGCGGCATATCACGCCCTTTAGCATTAATGTACCCTCCTTTGGCGAGTGGGGCTTTGTGCTCTCGACCAAGGATAAAGCCAGCCTGCTAAGCCAGCCGCTGCCGCCTGGGCTCAGCTACACCGATAGCACGCTGCTCGACTACGCCCTGCGCCAGCGCCCCGCTAGCCTACCCCCAGCCGGCATCTCTACCCTGCTAACGCCGCGGATCATCGACGTTTATAATCGTGATATGGCGCAGTGGCGGTATTAGGGTTGATGCGGCGCTACACGCACATGCGCTACCTCACCCAGCCTTACCACTCTGGTGAACTTGACTTCGGTCCCTTATATTGATATATATATCAGACTTTCACGCCTCATGTGCGAGTCTTGTACCTTAAGGGTACGTGGTTTTTCACTCCTACCAGAGAGGATTTGTCATGTCTACCACCGTAACACGCCTGTACGGCGACACGTGGTTCCTGCAATCAAGCAAGAACTCCCCTACCACCAAGCTGTGGGGGAAGAAAAATTACACCATAGAGGGGCAAGATGCCCGGGTGCAAATGCTTAAGTTCCTGAAAAAGGAACAGCGCGCCCTACGATGGGATACTATCTGGGAGCAGCAACGCACCAGAATTATCCTGGGTGGCTTCTCCCTGGCCGTCCTTGGCGTTGTTGTAGGGATCATTGCATCTACTAACGAGATGCTCAAAGGAGCAGCCGTGTTCCTTGGTGGTATCATTATCATCAGTGCGATAATTATCGGCCTTGTGTTGCGATTGTGGCTCAACGATACGAGCCCAAAGTTTACATCGCACAGGCGCAACCAAATTGAGCATTACGGAAAGCTGATTAGGGATCTAAAGGATCCCGAAGGCAGTATTACACTTACAAGGGATGATCTGCCAGTGGTGCTGCTCACGAGCATGTTCGAAGATCATCAAGATTTTAATGATCATATCTTCCTACCGCTCGAGAGTAAGCAGCTGCGGGACAAGGCCAAGGAAACAGCCCTTGGCCTCATTGGCGATTATGTTGAGCAGCTCGCCAGAGCAATGCTCAGCAGTAGTTACAATCAGATCACAAATGGTGAGCTCAAGAGGAAGCTGCAAGGCGCCTTCCTAAGCGCAATAGTCCTGCCAACTGCAGAGCTACTACAGGATAATGCAGCACTCTACAAGCAGCTGGACGAAGATTTTAAGGAGGTGAATATCGATTCACACGAGATAGCCGCACGAGCCTACCTTGAGGCTCACGGCTTTGATGAATAAACCGTACCGTTCCCGCCCTGATACCATATATATGTGGTATCAGGGCGATTCCCTTATTCCCCACTCATTGCAATAATTTCATCAAGTAGGTCACGTGCGGCAAGGCGGGCTTCGTCGTCTTTACGCGTGTAGATATCTGGCTTGAGGGCAATCTGGCGAGTGCTGCGTACAGCCTCGGCCAGGTCATCGTTAATGATAAAGTGGTAATACGGCAGCTCCAGAGCGTGCGTCAGCTCATCAATAGCGGTGCGGCGGCGCGCTGGCCACTCTGCCATAAAGGCCGTGTGGCTTGGGTAGCGGTTACGCAGGCGCTGCTGCCAAACGCTAAAGCTAGGCGGCAGAATAAACACCGCCACCACCCCTGGCGAAAGCTCTTTATATTCTGTGACACCCTGCACATCGATATCAGTAATTGCGATTTTACCCTGGCGGTAGGCCTCTTCTACCTCGGCCACACTGGTGCCATAGACCGTACCATGGACAAACTTAGCCTCAATAAAGGCCTGTTCACCGAGCATAGCCGCGGCCGTCTCTTCGGTGATAAAGTGGTAGTCACGGCCATTCACCTCGTGCGTGCCATTATTAATACGCGGCTTGCGGGTTGTGTGCGAAATAATATCACGAAAGAGTGGCTCTGCCAGCAGTTGGGTTTTAATGGTATCCTTGCCCGCCCCCGTAATACCAACCAGCAGCACCAGTTTGGCATCCGCCACCAGCTGAGCCGCTGCCCGGCTGGGGGTATAGTTAGTAATCAGTTCCTGCAGTTGTGCCATCTGGTCCCTTCCTTATTATTAATCCCGCTTAAGCATCACCGTAAAGGCTTCACTCGGGATATCTACCTTACCAAAGCGTTTCATACGCTGCTTACCCTTTGCCTGCTTGGCAAGGAGCTTTTTGCGCCGCGATACATCACCACCATACAGCTTGGCCGTCACATCTTTGCGGTAGGCGCTTAGGTCCTCGCGGGCGATAAACTTACCGCCAATTGCTGCCTGCAAGCTTACCTGGAAACTCTGGCGCGGCACAACTTCTTTCAGCTTCTTCACCACCTGGCGCCCTAGTGCATGGGCTTCGGTGCGGTGGCACATCACGCTCAGGGCATCTACCATTTCCCCGGCAACGTAGAAATCCACCCGCACCAGGTCCTCTGGCTGGTACCCCTTAAGCTCATAATTAAACGAGCCGTAGCCGCTAGTAATACTCTTCAGCTGGTCGTAAAAATCCGTTAGCAAATTAGCCAGTGGCGCCGTGAACGACACCAGGGCGCGCTCATCAATATAGCTAATGTTGCTCTGCACGCCGCGCTTGGTGACAATCAGCTGAATAACAGCACCGATATATTCCTGCGGCACGACGATCTCACCATTAATCCACGGTTCACGGATCTGGGTAATCTTAGTGATAGGCGGCAGATCAGCAGCAGATTTAATATCCTGCTCGCTGCCGTCTGTCATCGCCACCTTGTAGTCGGTACTGGGGTTGGTCACAACTAAATCAAGTGCATACTCACGCTCGAGCCGCTCGCGAATGATATCCATATGCAAGAGGCCAAGGAAGCCAATTCGCACGCCAAAGCCAAGCACCGGCGAATTCTCTGGCTCGAACTGCAGGGCACTATCACTCAGGCTTAGCTTCTCGATCGCTTCTTTCAGGTCATTGTAATCTTCGTTACTCACCGGGAAAAACCCCGCATAGACGAAGGGCTGGACTTCTTTATAGCCAGGGAGGGGTTCAAGTGTAATGTGTGGCATATAGCTATAATAGCGTGTTTTGACTATCGCGTACAGAGTTGACACGATGTGGCGTAGATGAAGATAAAGTCTCCCCCATATTACGAGTTAATAGTGCACCATACATCATTTCAGGAGCGCCAGATTCGGCAACAAACGCAGGAAAAATATGAAAACCACTAGTTAGAGCAGTATTATTATCGAAGACAATGTCATCCATGCAATAAATTGCACTAGAGTGAATTGGCCAAGTCAACTTTGGATTATTATTTAAATCAGTGTGCGTATCATCAACTAACAACGACAGCGGTCTCCTATATCGCTCTTGTGTCCTATTCTTTCTCTTAGCTATCTCTTCTTGCAGAAGTTGTGCTGACTGATCGTTTAGAGTACTTTCTTCAGATATCTGCTGTAACCATTCCTTTAGTTGTGCAGTCGTGGGTTGAATTCTCAAAGCAAAATCTACAAGCTTAGCTGTGGCCACCTTACTTAGACTATTGTCTAAACCTACTTGGCAAACTTCTTCAATGTATCGAGCTTGGCTCTGGTCATCCGCTATATTCTTATAAAATACCTCGTGCAGTAAAGCAAGGTTGCTATAAATTTTTTCTGTAGTTCCAGCAATTTTAGTACAGTCTTCTAATGCAAGTGAAACTGGAACATACTTCGAGTAGTTGATTTTATAACCCTGTTCTCGCGCAAGATGATGTCCATCAAAATCTTTTACTTTGTCATAAAAAATAACTTTCTTGGCTATATCAATATCCTGGTTGCTAATTGCTCCACTTATTATATTCTCGATTTCATTATGAAGCTCCTTATTTAAAAGACGGTTCCACGGTTGGCGATACTTCAATGTGTCTGCGGGTGGCAGGTCGAGTTCGCTCAACATAGTCACACGCTCATTGGAAGGCCTTGCCTTGGCAATATGTAGGTGACCGAATGGCATTGTCGGAGCACCCCTACCTAATCCATATTGATTCCTCTGATCGACCTCGCTAAAACCCCAAGATCCGTAAATTAACGGTACACCTTCAAAATTACTCAGCGACTTAAATCCGCGCATGACTTGCTCCGAAATGCCTTGTAGGTAGTTTGACCGCACATCATCTTTCATCGCGAACAGGTCAAACATGTCAACCGCATTATCGCTAGCCCCATAAGCCGACCTCCACCAGACTATCATATGCGGAGCCACAGGCTGATCGTGGGCTATATCAACGAGCAACTCCGGCTTCTTACCGAAAGCCAGTTGTGCGTCCTGCAATAAATCTGATAGCTTATGCTCGGGAGGGAAATGCGGGGACGCCGCCAAGGTCAAACTAACTGCCGCTTCACCAAGAAATACGTTGCCGCTAAACTTCTCTCCCTCCTGAATAGGCGCCTTATCGCTTCGGGGCATCAACGATGGAATAGGTAAAACCGGGATAGATTCTCCCAACAGATCCCTGTCTTCCTCCATTAGTCGTTGCAGAGAGCCATAGTGACTTTCTAGCCTCATAACGCTTTCTCAATCTCCAGGCTCTTACTAATCTTATGCGCCATATAATCAACACCGAGCCCCATGTCATCCAATACGTCCTCCGGCTTACCACTTGATGGAAACACATGATTCGCGGATATTTGCAGCACAACCTTATTTAAGCGACTTGCGACAATATAGGAAATTAAGTCACCCAGCCCTCCTACCGGCCAGTGATCCTCTATAGTGACTATATTATCAAACTCGTATAGTGTCTCGGCAATATACTCTTCGGAACAAGTTAACACTGGCATATCATAAACAGCAATCGATGGACACCCTATTGCTTCTAGCTTGTCCGCTACTTGTAACACCCTTGGGAGCATAAGCCCGGTAGTTACGAGGGCAGTCTTTTCACCACTCTTCCAGCATCTTAAGCCACTTCCTATCGGTAGCTTTGGGACGCTACTACGTAACCCCTCTGGCCATATTCCACTACGAGGCACTCTTATATAGCACGGTGCGCCTGATTCCAGAGCTCGTAATAACAGGATGGGTATGTCATCATCACATGCGGGTACATACACGCTCATGCCAGGAATAGATCGGGCAAGTGCTATATCTTCAGGACAACAGTGTGAACCACCGTCCGCCCCAGTACTCAGCCCTGCATGTGTACCCAAAAGTACTACCGGTAGGCGTGAAGCTGCTATCGTATTTCTTGCCTGCTCAAATGCCCTTCCGAGCAGAAAAATAGAAAACGTAGCCGCAATCACAGGACGACCAGTGCTTGCGATACCCGCGGCAACACCAAGCAAATTCTGCTCAGCGCACCCCACATTAACATATCTGTCTTGATACACATCACCAAATGCCTGCACTCGAGTAGCAGGACCATTATCAGCATCCACAACAAAGAAATCTTTTCTACGTTTGCCTAAAGCTAACAGAGCAGGTCCAATCACATCACGCATTTTTTGCCACCTCTATCATTCGTTTTTTCTCCACAAGGCTATCTCGAATTCTCTGGATTTCACTAGTCGAAGGCACTTTACCATGCCACGCTAGGTTATCTTCCATAAATAGTCCGTCTTTCCCCTTAATTGTATGGGCATAAACAAACAGCGGCATCTTTGCTGTATGACCTGCAGATTGAAGCGCGGTAAGTATGCTATTGTGATCGTGACCATCAATCTCTATATAGTCCCAACCAAAAGAACGAACAGCACGAGACAAATCTGCTGGCGTAACGACATCTCCAACTGCACCAGTGTATTGCAGCTTGTTTCCATCAACTATGGCAACGAGATTGCTAATTTTTTGGTAACCAGCAAACATAACTGCCTCCCACACCTGACCTTCGTCAATCTCTCCGTCACCCATAAGTGCAAAGACCCGTGGCCCACCATTACCGTATACGCGTTTGAGGGCCAAAGCCGCACCAGCTGCGACTGAAAGTCCCTGTCCAAGCGAACCAGTGCTTACTTCAACTCCAGGAAGGCCGACTTTTGGATGACCTTGGAGCCGTGAACCCAACTTGCGCAGTGTAGCCAATTCCTGTTTGTCAAAGTAGCCAACTTCAGACAATATCCCATAAAGAGCTGGTGCAGCGTGGCCCTTGGCCAAAATAAACCTATCTCTTTCTGGCATGAGCGGGTTTGACACATCGTACCTCATAATATCCTTATAAAGCGCTACTATGATCTCGACACAAGAAAATGAACTGTCAATATGACCAGATAACGCAGTTTCGACCATATCGAGAATTGATAATCTCAGATTAACTGCTGCAAGTCTAGGGTCGCTATCTGTTGCCCGCATATTTATCCGACCTCTCTGCCCTGTACAGTGAGCTTAACATTATGAGACCCATTCTTGAACACTTTCATATTAAAGCCCCTTTCACTAATGCCATAATCAACTTCAAATGGCGTGATATACTGGCCAACAAAGATCAATGGGGTATCTCCCGTGTTTACAGTCCTATGCGCCCATCCAGACTTTAGCTGAATAACATCACCAGGAGACATAGGTAGCCATTCGGAACCACCATCTTTCTCAACAATCAATCCACCTTGTCCGGCTATACAAAAATACGTCTCTCCCTTTTCGGGCTTGTGGTCGTGTCCTCGTGTAAAGAAGCACTCTCCGCTAACGTTACCCGGCATAATCGTTGTAATAGAAAACTCAGGAGTTTGACTATCCGCAGCTGCAACCCTCTCCACAAAATACACAATATCATCATCTCTATAGCTGGCATTTTCTACATCACTAAACAGATGTTTTACGTCGCCGAAACGAGTTACTTTTGCATTGTCAGGTAGGCCGCCCTTAACAGACACTCGGGTTATTGTCCCAGACTCGTATGTATTCATGTTACCATCTCCTCTCTAGTGCTATCCAACCTGCTGCTACGGATGCTGCCACAGATAGCTCATTGTTCATGAGTATAGTTCGTAGCTCGTCAGTTGTTAGCTGTATTACTTCAATATCCTCATTATCGTCAAGATGTTGCCTATGCTTTATAGTGACATTATCAGCAAAGACGATCGCTATCTTGACACGGCTATTCGTAGGGTCCTCAAAAAATGTAGGTCCCTCTACAAAAAGACTGGAGGTGCCTCCAGTCTCTTCATATAATTCCCTTTTTGCAGCAATTAAAGCAGATTCACCCGCATCGATCTTACCCGCAGGAAACTCTATAACACTTTGCTGCGCTCCGTGTTTATACTGACGCACCAGTAAAAATTTGCCTTCATGAGTGCGTGGAACGATCAAAACGGCGTTCATACCCTCTCGCACATAATAATCATCGAGGACTTTGCCTGACGGGAGCCTGACGGTTTCAATATTGAGCTTGTACCACGGTGAGTCGACTAACTTCTTTTGACTTATAACGTTCCATTCTTGGTTCATATTATTATTTTAGTACATTCTCAGACTTAACACCACCCCGCAACATTAGTATATCCTAATTTTGCACAGCCAAGCAGTGTCGCGTCGCCGTCCATAAATAAGACATTCATACCCTTGCAGGCATTACGTATCACATCTCTGGCAAAATTAATATTTACCCCGCCACCATACACAACAACATTTTTAGGTTTAACACTGTTCGGCAGACTAATAATAGCCCTGCGCAAATCACGCAATACAGCGTCCCGCACAACCCCTGGACTAGCTCCATTTTCAAACCACAGCTTAGCTGCATCCCCAAAGTATCGTTCTGAAACTTTATGCTGCAATGTGTTATTGTCTTCAAAATCAGATATACTACGAATCATAGGACCCCAACGATACATAACCAGCGAATCTACCGCTAAAAACGGTCCATCCTCTCGTGTGTGACGCATATTGTTCGATTTTTCTCCATTCGAAAGGAAGGATATAGACCAGAAGGTGCCAGTTGCCATAACAATATCTGCTGAGTATTTATCAAAAATTCCTGTTCCCATATATCCAAGTTGTTCATCAGTACCACCCAGATATATATTTGTATGTGACATACCATTAGAATAAACACCAGGTTTAACATCTCTAGCCCAGTTAATATTCGGGAGACCGACAGGAAAACAGCGTTTCAAATAATGCTCGCCTGCATCTCTCTGCCCTTTGGTTGTTGCGTGCTGGCCATTCAGTAGGTACATTATCCATCCAGCAAAGGTAGTCATTGTGTGGACGGCAAATATATCGCCAATGGGTTTACTTTGTAGATTCGTTCCTGCAAATACAATATCACCCGTGCTATCAACCCCAACGATACCTTCTCTAAATGTTGATATGCCAAGACTACTAACACCATTAGTCTTCATAAACTCAACGATCACCGTTGCAACATCATCAAACCAACGTTTTAGAGATGTAATAGGTTCGCACGAATCCAGCCATTCCTGATTATGGGAGATTATTACAGTTTCTCCATCCGGAATGATCTTACCTTGAGATTTCTTAAATTTTTGGATTTTTAAATTGGTAGAACCAACATCGCATGCTAATACCATACAATTATGGTATCATTGTAATAAATTTATGTGTAGACCAAAAAGCGTAGTAATCTTCGACTTTGATGGCGTCATTTCAGTCAGCGATGACGCACGATTCAAAATCCTTAAAGAACAGGCTTTACGCTACAACGTCGTAATGCCAGATTCTTTATACGAAGAAACCGTTGGGCAAACAACCATCAACTTCTTCAAAAAACACTTCTCTCACCTAAATCCAGACACCACTCATAATATAATTGAAAACTACACAAAAATATACAGAAGTAATATCCTCCAGTACAGCAAAGAGGTCAAGTCGGTGACCAACTTCATTAAGAAACACAACGCCGAATACACCTTTGCGATTGCATCAACGAATACCATTATCAATATAGAAGCGATCCTCAAGAAATTTGGCATCATTAATTTTTTCTCATGTATCATTACTCGAGAAGATGTATGTAAGAAAAAACCAGATCCATCCGCGTATTTGAAGGTGATCGATAAATTAAATGCGCGTAAATCACAATGTATTGCTATTGAAGATTCATTGATCGGTGCTCGGGCTGCTGTCAATGCAGGAATACCAGTGCTTGGTTTATTGAATGGTTACAATAGTAACAGTGCTTTTGATGGTTTACCAATAGCAGGGGTGGTGTCGACAGAAAGTGAGCTTACTGATGCTATCTCCTTAATTCTACGGAAACCCACGGCACTATAATCAGATTTAATATATCAGCTTGCGCAGTGTTTGCGAGTGTCATTCGCGAGGTCGATTCCCAAAGACAAAACAGGCCGCATGGGCCAGCGGCTGGGTGAAGAACTCGCTTGTGGCTGCCACAATTTGGCCAACGTACTCTGGCACAAAGTAGGTACGAATGTGCGACGCACCTTCAATAAAGAGCAGCTATTTGCTGGCCGCAGCAGTCGCCTTGACATGGGCATTTTCCGTCATATAGTGTGTATCGGCGGGGGGGTACAGCTACTCGTTACAACTGGTCAATCAGCCTCAGTAGTGTTTCCCACGCTGGCCGGTTAGTGTGATCACTGTCGACAATACCAGCATAGTCGCACACTTTATACATAAGCGGGTGTCTTTCAGCGCTGATCCATACCTGCATGTCTAGTGGATACGCCAGCTGGTCCGACACACCGATAGCCGCGCTGTAGTCCGTGGTTAATACATCAATCCCGTCTGATCCAATCTGATCCGCCCAATACTTACAGTGTTCAACCGCTTGCCGGTACGTCATTTGTGGGTAACAAGCAACGTTATGATTTATCAAATAGGCAAACTTATTGATTATTTGCTGAAATATTTCTTGAGCCTCCCATTCATCATCCGCTGCTTTCAAGTCCACTGCTAGCTCGGCTATTTCACCTAAGAAAGGGTACTGGCGCTGGAGCTTATCCCAATCACGGCGCGGAGTTGTTACAAGAGCGATATGTTCACCCAACGCATTCAGCGGCAAACTATCCCTATTTTCAAGGATATCTGCTATCAGCTGCACGATGTAGCGTGTACTCTCATCCATATTAGTAAGCGCCGTTTTGTGTTTTAGATTCGAGTAGTGTTTGTTAATCACAAGATTAAAACCTCTTCATTAACAGCATACACCACATAGCTTTACTCATACACACATTACCTGTAGTAATTATTACGGAACATTGTATTTGACGCACCAGCAACCATGCTATATGATATGAACCGGCACATAAGCGGAGGAACCATATGCAGCAGCACACCAATGTCACGAACAAAGCCCTACTCGAGCGCAATATCGTCAAATACTCGTGGTTCCGCATCTTTACCAAGCGCGTATACCTACCGCTTATAACGGTACAGCTGGTCAACGTTGGTAAAGTTAGCCTGGATGAGCTGGCCCTTATGGTGATTATTTCTTCTATTGTGCAGGCGCTGCTACAAATACCGGCTGGCTACGTGGCTGATACCTTTGGCAACCGCCGGGCAATTATCCTAGGTACAAGTATCGCGGTGACATCACCGCTTTTTTATGCCTTTCTGCCAACCTTCTGGGGCGGGTTGATAGCTTCGCTCTTATTCTTTGGTGGGTATGCGTTTTTATCCGGCGCGGTAGAAGCCTTTATGCACGATACCCTGGTGGCGCTCGGGCGCGGGCACGACTATACCAAAGTAATGGGACGCGCCCAAACCTATGGCCTGGTTGGCAACACAGTGCTGATTATCCTGATTCCTCTTACCTACCAAATCCACCATACGCTGCCCTTTATACTAGGGTTTCTATCGCTGGCGGCTACTGTGTGCTTAGCGCTAAGCTTTGCCCACCCACCGCGCCAAGATGCAGATAGTATAAAGCGCCCTATGGGGGCAGCCAAAGCTATCATTACCCCTCGTAACCTGGCACTATTTGTATTTGCTGGCTTCCTGGCTGGTGTTTCGAATAAGGGTACGGAATACCGCGAACTCCTCTTCCAGCACGTTGGTGTCGGCGTGGAGTGGTTTGGGGTGATTGCCGCCGTTGGCAGTATCGGTGGTGCACTGCTTGGCTGGTACGCGTACTGGTTCGATAAGCTCAAGCCTCTTGCCTTCTACTGGGTGGATGGGGTTATTATGGCGGCTAGCATTGCGCTGATGGGGGCAAGCAGCTGGCCGCCAGTTGCCATCGCTGCAGTCGTGCTGTTTACTGCTTATACACGCGTGCGCCCAATTGTGCTGCAAGCCAAAATCCTCAGCACCACGAGACACACCTACAAAGCCACGCTTATTTCTGCCCTGAATATGTTTACACTCCTTGGTGATGTGCTTGCCATTAGTCTCCTAACCCACTGCGTTAACACCCACGGTTACCTAATTGGGCACCGCTGGTTTGGTGGCTTTGTGGGCCTGATTGCCTTTAGCCTGTGGCTGGTGATTGTGCTCGTGCATTATACTAGCCGCACCCAGAACGCCCGGCCAGCTGCGGCGACCTAAATTACCAGCCTGGGCTCCCCGCACAAACGGGGCCCAAGCGCTCTATATACTTACAGGGCGTAGCTATCGCCGCTGACGTTATAGCCGTTAAACTCAGTATCTTCGAACGGTACCGGGATGCGCTGCAACTCACGGCGCTCGGCACTCATATAGCCAAAGAGTGTCGGCCGATTAGTCGCCGCTCCGCCAATATGGTTATCAATCACAATAGCAGGCTTGGCACCAATCGCTTGAGCTTGCTGGCGCACGTAATCTGTTGCTGCCTGGTAAAAATCGCCCACATCTACCTTGTGAATATAGTTTTCGGTTGGGTTAAGGCCACGCATCAGCAGTACCTTTTCGCCCGTGGCGGTATCTTCGGTTTCAATCAGCATACCGGCGCCAACCACGCGTTCGTTCGCCTGGCCAGGGCGGGCTTTCATAATCACAGCGGTAAAGTTCGGTAGCGTTTCGGCAATCGATTGATACTGGTCCGCCCAGCAGGCATCAGCAATCTGGCCCGACATCTCCATCAGCAGCCCGCGGGTAGGAATAAACTGCAGCTTCGTTGTGCCGGTACGGTCGGCTTGCTGCTGGTAGCGCTGCATGGCTTCTTCCAGCGCCTTGGTGCTGTTCATTTGCTTAAACTGCCCAGCCTGCTTTTTGGTACTAAAGTAGTTGCCGTAGGTTTCTTGGTTAACGATATGCTCTATAAACTCACGCATGTTACTCATAGAATCAAGCGTTGGTTCTGGCGAAAGATCACGCGCGATTGCCGCGTGGACCGGCTCCTTACGCATAGCCCAGGCAAACACCAAGCGGCGCAGCTGACCATGCAGCTCTTTATGGGGGGAAAGCTCGCTAAAGGCCCGCGTTGCATCGGCCGGCGATTCAAGCACAAACCGGCTGCCATCCACCCACTCATTATCATCCACCTGCTGCAAGTAGGCCGTTAACTTGCCGAGGCGCTGCTCAAGATTCTGGCGCTTAAACTCTGCCTTGGGGTCATTTGCATCAATTGCCTCTAGCTGACTGGCGAGTCCTTCGGCAACGCCATCAATCGCCTGGCGTAAATCTTCCATCGCCCGGCGAATCCCACCCTGCTGGCCCGCCATACGGGCTGCCTGCTGCATATCACTATACAGCAGCTGGTAGCGTTCGGTGGCATCTTGCGTCCAGGTAACACGCTCTTTCTTTGCCTTAACGGTGGTTAATTCGTAGGTTGCGCTGACTGCGTAACCAGGCTTAAGCGGCGCAATCCGGCCGTCCTCGACCGCCCTGTTATGGTAGCTAATCTTCTGGCGCAGTCCGTCGCCGCTGCTACTCCCCCATGTGCTTTCCCGGTAGCCCGTCACACTCATGAGTGCCTCGCGTAGAATCGCTGACTTTTCAAGCTGATGGGCCCGCTCGGGGCTAATATCCCCAGCCTGGAACTCGGCCAGGAATTCACTCACCTGCTGCTTCATTTGGTCAATACCAACCCGGCCGCTCTCGGTAATACCAAGGCTCTTCATGTAATCGGTCGGGGCTTCGGTGTTCAGGATCATATTAGCAATGCGTGTCCCTGCCACACCCACCGTACCGAACACATCCCTGGCGTGTAGCATTGCCGGGGGTAAATCATCCCCAGCAATCGTCGCATAGCTACTCAGTAAGCCTTGGTCCTGGCTACGGAGGATCGCCTGGATATCGCTATCACGGTGCTCCGCTAGTACCTGGCGCACGGCCGGGCTATTCTTTAGCTGGCTCTGCATAGCACGTGGGATTTCATTCAAATACGTGATAGACTGGCCAAGCAGCTGGGCCGCAACCTTACCATCTGGGTCATCAAATTTACGGAGCGCATAGGCTACTTCGTACCCATGCTCGGTTGCAAGCAGCTGCTCGGCTAAATCAACATTCAAGCTCCCATTCGGGAAATAAATCAAGTCCCCAAGTAGGCGCTGGGTATATCCTGCACTACAAGCCTGCTCGGCAATTGCCTGATGGTCAATACCATCAAATCGATCGATCTGGCATAAAACGCCCATAATGTCACCGGCCTGAATCAAATGGCTCGCGATGCTGCTATCTATATGATTGCTGCTAATCTGCCACAAATTCATTGCCACGATCCCCGCACTTGATTCATCACGGTCAATAAGCTTCTTGATAAACTCATTCTGATCAGCCTCTGGCACGTGGTGCCTATAATACATTAACTCCTGAGTTGGTGTCCGCTGGTCATCAAATGCCCGGTCGATAATTGCCTGCTTATCAATCATGTCTGGCGGGAAAACATCTGCTTGATCTAAGAGATTCGTGTAGCGGCCATCTTCTATCAGTTGGTCGGCCAGTTGTTGTTTGTCAAAAATATCATCATCAAACGCGCCGAACCGACAACCCCGCAATACGTCTGGGCTATGCCCATGCTGATATAATTGTTCAGCTATCTGCGGGCTTAAATCCCGAAAATGTGCAATACGACCGCTGAGAAAGTCTGTACCTTGCTGGCCGCTATCCAGCAGTGACTGCGCTAGCTGCTCGTGGCTGACACCAGGGGCAAGCTCGTCCATATCAATTGGCTCAGATAGACGTGCAATCCTATCCGCCGAATCTCGCCCCTTTTGGTGCTGATCAAGATACTGCCGTATGTCATCAAGATTTGGTATATGTGGGGTAGCCTCATCACGGGACTCCCGCGCCCCTGCCGGTAAGTCAAACGCGGAGCGCTGCGGTACAGCCACCGTGTGGCGGTCCGCATCTTCCCGAGCAGCAAGCTGAGGCTCGGTAGTTGGTGTATCAGGCTCACGCCTAATTGGTTCAATCGGAGCCTGGTGGGATTCGCCCCTTGTAAGACGCTGTAACATAGCGCGTAGTGCCACCCGCCCATACTTACGCTTGGCAGCAGGCTGGGGTGGCTGGGCTTCGAAGTTAGATCGGTCCGGCTCTTCCATTGGTGAAATAGGGGGTAAATCGTGGTGCGGCATATTGCCAATATACCATAAAAAGTATCTGCGTGCTACTTGTGCTGGTAGTCCTGGCTGAGTGTGATTGTATCACCCACCATGCCCATGGTAGGGATAATGGATATATTGGATGGTCTTCCCATTTGGTAGCTCTACTGCACCTGCTGTGACGGTGAGCCTGACCCTTTCCTAATGAAATTCATTTTTCTTAACCCTAGGGATACGACGACGAGACAATATCATAGCCAACCACAAACAGCCACTACATAGGACAAATCCAATTGTCGCAGGGGCAATCACCGCCAGACCAGCTTCACCAGAAAAAGTTATACTCCATAGTAATTTACCGGCAGCCATGAACGCCATGACTGCCACACCCAGCCAGACATTTCGCCACCACAATGCCGCTGCTAAAGCACTAAAGGATAATGGTATAAGCAATGTGAGGAAAATCTTACCAAATGTCCATTCACTCTGCAGATACTGCTGCTCAACTTGCAAAAACTGTTGCACCTGTGAACTCGTTTCATTGGGCGGAGCAAACCATCCCATGCTGGTCAAGGTGAGTAATATCACCATCATTATCCCTGCCCAGCTCCGCCGATAGGCGAACCAACAAAATGGTATCAAGAATAACGGACGGATATACCAACTAAGCTGGTTGTGATGCCGCTGCCACAGCCAATCCCAAAAACTCGGAGTAGTAAATGCCACGGCGATGAATAGCATAATTAGGCCAGCAAACAAGATGGCGATGAATTTGTCGTACTTTTTTATCGCAGCCATCATACAGTAAACTATAGCACATGTTATAACTACTCAAAGTATTTCTTGAGTGTCACCGTATCCCCCACCCGTGCCTCGCGCGTGGTCTTGAGGTTAGTGACGATGTAGCCGATTTCGCCGGTGCCAAGCAGTGGGTCGGGCTGCATGGTTGGGCTGAGGTGCCCTACTTCCAGAGCAAGGCCACGGGCGCCGGTGGCCATCATGGTGATGTCTGCGCCTTTCGGTATTGTGCCATCTACCACGCGCACGTAGAGGATGACCCCCCGGTAGTCATCGTAGTAGCTATCAAAAATCAGGGCGCGAGTTGGTATGGCCGGCGTCTTGCCATCTTGCGCAGCCATGCGCTCAGCCTGCACCGCCAGTGGCGATACTGGTGCTGGGATGCGCTCGACGATAGCCCGCAGCACCTGCGGTACATTCTGCCCGGTCTTGGCCGAAATATGAATAATGTCGCTCTCATCACAGCCGAGCAGATTAATCACCTGCTTGGAAACGCGCGGCACATCGGCTGCCGGCAGGTCAACCTTGTTGAGCACCGGGATGATGGTGAGGTCCTGCTCCATCGCCAAGTACACATTGGCCAGCGTCTGCGCCTGAATCCCCTGGCTGGCATCCACCACCAGCACTGCGCCTTCGCAGGCCTGCAAGCTGCGTGATACTTCGTAGCTAAAATCCACATGGCCGGGGGTGTCGATCAGGTTGAGGTCGTAGGTGCCAGGCTGGGGTGCAGTAGTATCACTTTGGCTTAGTCCAGATACTGACCCGCTCTGTGCCTGCGCACTGGTAGGGTTTGCATCCTCCGCACCATACTCATACTTCATCCGCACCGGAGCGAGCTTGATGGTAATTCCCTTCTCGCGCTCTAGATCCATGCTATCGAGCAACTGCTGCTTCATATCCCGCTTGGTAACGGTGCCCGTCAGCTCCATCATGCGGTCGGCCAGGGTGCTCTTGCCGTGGTCGATATGGGCGATGATGCAGAAATTCCGAATCAGCGGTTGGCTCATTTTTTATTACCAGCCGCGGTTTTACGGGCTAGGCTTTCTTGCAGCGCGCTGATATCCAGCTTGCTGGCACGCTCTTGCAGACGCTGCTGCACCTTGCTATCAACCGTGCGCGCGTTGGCAGACACCACGCTAATTGCCGTCTTGGCGTCCTCGATACCCTCGCCAGAACCCAGTGCCTTGTCGTAATCATTATAGGCTTTGCGAATACCTACCAGCAGCGTCTTGTAGTCGGCATCGGCTACCTTGCCAAGGTCAATCGCTAGCATCGCCTTAAGGCACGGTGAAAATATACGCCGCGCATCGGTGCTATCCGTGCTGCCATAGGCCTTTTCAAACGTTTGCTTGGTGCAGGCATTTTTAGCCGTTGCGGTTTGGCGCAACGACTCCGCTACGGCGCGCACATCAGCACTATAGCCCTGCTCGTTCTTTTGGTAGGCTGTGTAGCCAGCTTTAAGCTGGTCGTCCTTATAAATACCTGGCAAGCGGCTTAGTGATTCGGTCTGCTCATCGAGCTTTTTGGCGCCATCCACCATGCTATTTGGGTTGGTATTAGCGGGGCCATCGGCATTACTGATGGCAGCAAAGTAGGCATTGGTCGCCGCTACCGAGGCAGCCTGCACCTTGGCCGTTTCGTCCACCGCGCGCTTGGCTTCGGTGTACTGGTACTGCAGGGGCTTACCCAAAAACTGCAGGGCAATAATCGCGCCTAGCACAACCAGAATACCACCAGCTACACCAGCGCCAATCAAAATTCGTTTTTTTTGCGTTGTTTCCTCAGACATAATCTTCCTACCCAATTGTTTTATACAGTCAGTATACCATAAGCGCTGCTTAAAATCATCTTACACCCGGAAAAAGAAGTGCCGTAGCTTGGCAATCACGGGGTCGGCCTCTGGTAGGCGCAGCATTTTCGATAGTACTAGGTAAGCACTAAGGCTAACGCCGGCAATAATACCGAACTTAGGGATACTGGTAAAGAAGCTCTTGTCATCCGCCGTGAGCGGGAAGAGCGCCGTTGCTGTGTAGGCCACAACAGCTGTTATAGCGGCAGCAATCAGCATGCGACCAACCGCGTGGGCGGTGTGGCGCGTGAGTGAGCCAGGTACCTGCACGGCCATCAGCGATAGCAGAATCGCTACCTCGAGGCCAGATACAATCACCTGAGCCAGGGCTAGCCCAGATGCCCCCAGGCGCCAGCCAAAGGTAAACCAAATTGCTAGAGCAATATTAAGCCCAATCGCAAAAATAGATACATACAGCGGCGTTTTGGTATCCTTACGGGCGTAAAAACCGCGGGCCGCCATATGGTAAATGGAGCGGAACAGAATCGCCAGGGCAAAGGCGCCCAAGACACGCGCAATAGCTGGGTCGCCACCATTAACGATGAAGTGAATCAAATACCCCCGGGCAAAAAAGGTCACCACCGAAACCGGCAAGGCCAGCCAAATAATCGCCCGCAGTACCTGGGCAAACTCCTTACAGAATAAATCCGTCCGGTTCTGCGCGAGGTATTCTGTCATGCGTGGGTAGGCGGCCGTGCTAATCGACACGCCAATCATGTTGATCGGTGCCAGGTGCAAGGTCGAAGCTTGGTTGAGTGCCCGCACCGAACCTTCCGTCATGCGGCTTGCTAGGTTATATTCCACTAGGGTGACTACGTAATCCATGCCTTGGTCGAGCGAGCGTGCCGGTAGCAAATTCAGCACCTTACGGAAGCCGTGGTTCTTCCAAAAAATCTTAAACTGGTAGTCAAACCCAAGCCCAGCCAGGCCGATTAAACTCACCACCAACTGCAGCACCGAGCCAAACACCACCCCCAATGCAACACCCATAATGCCGCCATCGAACAGCTCCCAGCCAAAAATAGTAATACCATTGGTAAAGAAGAGTGTCCCGATAATAATCCCTACGTTATAGAGCGCCGGCGCCAGGGCATAAAAGGCAAAACGCCCCACAGCCTGCTGAATACTGGCGATGACTGCTGCAATGGCAAATAGGAATGGGTTCACGGCAATCACACGCATCATGCTCACTGCCAGGGCAGTGCCTGACTCGCTCAAGCCCGGGGCCACCAGGTAGCGCACAATTGGGTCAGCAAAGATGATGATCAGTACACTGGTAATCAGCGTTACCAGTGCCATCAGGTTAATCATACTTGAGCTAAGCTGCCAGGCAGATTTTTTATTCCCGGCCGCCGCCCGCTGGTTAAAGACAGGTATAAAGGTGACGCTTAGCGCGCCGGATACCAGGATCATAAACATAAAGTCGGGCACGGTAAAAGCTGCCGTGTAGGCATCCAACCCTACCTTATAGGTGCCCAGGTACATACTATTCAGCAGCCTATCGCGCTGCAAACCAAGCAGGATCGACAACAGTGTCGACCCCGCTAGCAGTGCAGCTGCATACTGCACCGTTACCTTTTTGTTCATACGCAGCACAGCTGCGCGGAGCTTACCAATCGGTGCCATAACCTTGGGCAACCCCCACTGCTACGCGTGCAGTGCCACTTCGGGTGGCATGGCGGCGTGCTTTAAGATTTCTTCTACCTCGGTGCTTTCGATCGTCTCTTTCTCGAGCAACGCATGGGCCAAGGCATCCAGGCTTGGCCGGTTGGCTTGCAGCACCAGCTCGGCCCGGCGGGCAGCTTCCTTTACCAGCATTTCTACCTCTTGGTCGATCAGCTCAGCCGTTGCATCACTATACGGGCGCTCGTGAGTGATTTTATCAAACACCATGCCGCCATTGTCCTCGTGGAAGACTTGGTCGCGCAGCTTGCTACCCATACCCTGCTCAATCACCATATCGCGGGCAATTTCGGTCGCCTTGCGTAGGTCGCTACCTGCCCCTGTGGTAATACCATCAGCGCCGTAGATCAGCTTTTCGGCAATACGCCCACCCATCGCCCGGGCAAGGATATCCTTAAACTCATACACGCTCGTGTAGCTTTTATCCTCTGGCGGCAGGAACCATGTCACACCACCGGTACCACCACGCGGAATGATCGTTACCTTGTGCACTGGGTCGCTATCAGGCAGCACGTGCCCTACAAGTGCGTGGCCAGCCTCATGGTAGGCAGTCAGTTGCTTTTCTTTCTCGTTCATGACCTTGGCTTTGCGCTCAGGGCCAATCGCTACCTTTTCGAAGGCCTCGGTAAGGTCGGCATTGCTCACCTTCTTGGCGTTACGGCGGGCAGCAATAATCGCAGCTTCGTTGGCGATATTGGCAAGGTCTGCACCGCTACTACCTGCTGTCTTGGCAGCCAGTTCATCCAGGTTAACATCGTTCTCGACTGGCTTGTCCTTAAAATGCACCTTAAGGATCGCCTCGCGGTCTTTACGCTCTGGCAGGGTAATATTGGTGCGGCGGTCAAAGCGGCCGGGGCGTAGCAAGGCTGGGTCCAGCACATCAGCACGGTTCGTGGCGGCGAGCACAATCACGTTCGTACCCGTCTCGAACCCATCCATTTCTACCAAGATTTGGTTCAGTGTTTGCTCGCGCTCATCGTGGCCACCGCCCATACCGCTACCGCGCTTACGGCCAACAGCATCAATTTCATCAATAAAGATAATGGCTGGGGCGTTCTTCTTAGCCTTGGCAAAAAGATCGCGCACACGGCTAGCACCAACACCCACGAACATCTCGACAAATTCCGAACCACTAATGCTAAAGAACGGCACATCTGCCTCGCCAGCCACGGCTCGGGCGAGCATCGTTTTACCGGTACCGGGGTTACCCACCAGCAGTACGCCCTTCGGTATCTTGGCGCCTAATTCTTGGTACTTTTTGGGGTGCTTGAGGAAGTCTACCACTTCTTCAAGATCCTGCTTGGCGTTTTCGTTGCCAGCAATATCCTTAAACACCACCTTTTTGCGGTCCGGACCATACAGCTTGGCCTTACTCTTACCAAAACCCATTGCTTGATTGTTCTGCCCCTGGGCCGAGCGCATCATAAACATAAAGAAGCCAATAATAAGCATGGTTGGGATAAGCAGCATGGCAATATTCCAGGCTGTTTCGCCGGTCTGCGATGGTGCCTTATCCGAAATCACCTTGGTTTTTGCATCGCCAGAAAGATTGGCATCCTTCAGCAGCGTGCTCACGCCACCTTGAATATACGACCGCTGCGTTGGGCGCTGGCTGCCTTCTGGCGTAATCTTTAGCTCACTCCCCTGGCCTTCAATCTTGGCAATCTCGCCCTTATTGGCGCGGGCGATCACATCAGAAATCGGCACCTCGCGCAAATTTTCGTTCGGGTTGAAAAGGGCCATTAAGGTTATGCCCACCACGATAATAATTGCCCAAAATACACTCAGGCGCAAAAAATTAGCCATTCGATTGCCTGGTTTTTTAGGACGTTTTGCATTCGCCATAAATCTGTCACAGTTCCTTTCTGCTCTTGTTCCACTAGTCTCTTCCCCTTAGTATAGCACCTTTCGGCCCCTGCACCGCAAAATCACGGCGGCAAAATACCACAAACCACCCTGGCCCAAGGCTCAGGCGCGCACCAGGCCGCGCGGTTTTGATAGCTAGCAGTAATCGCTCATGTTGCGGGCGAGTCAGTCGCACCCCGGCCTGGGCCAAAGTGGCCCTCAGTACCGCTTGGGCCTCGCGGGCTGGTGCCTGGCAGTAAAAGTAGCGCTGCCACGTTGCCAGCCGGCTGGTTTCTGTGTCGATATGGCGGGCACACTGCCGCTGGCACTGCCACAGAGCATACAGCTGCACCTGCGTGGTAGCCGGAAGGCGCCGCACCAGGGGGCGCACGCGGTTACGTAGGTAGGCGTTACCGGCGTTGGTTTCATCCTCGCACCATTCCAAGCGGTGGTTAGTCGCATACGCCACAATATCCGCTTTGTGTAGGTGTGCGAGCGGGCGAATAATACCCGGTGCGTTCATAACGGCCAGGCCGCGCCAGCCAGTCCCGCGCACCAAGTTAATAGCAATTGATTCAATAATATCATCGGTGTGGTGGGCGGTTGCAATCAGCGCCTGGTGCTTGGCTGCCAGGGACCGCAGCCAACTATAGCGGGCCTGGCGGGCAGTATCTTCGCTTGCCTGGGGGCCTAGTTGCGCCCGGTGGAGCCGGAACGGGAGGCCATACTGCTGGGCTAGGCCACGTACAAAGGTTGCATCGTGGCGGCTCGCCGGGCGAATACCGTGGTCCACATGGGCAACCCATAGGCTACCGCTTGGCTGGCTCTGCATCAGCATATGTAGCATCACCACCGAATCCACCCCACCACTGACCGCTGCAATAATCCGCTGCCCCTGCACACCGCTTACTTCCATACCGGCTAGTATAGCACGTAGGCCTCGCGGGGCTGCTTGCATTATTGCCCTTTTAGTGATATATATATATCAGCTTTTGTTACACAAAAGCTTGCACCTACCTCGCTGTGTGGCAGATCCACACATACGCACCCACGCGGGCGAGGAGAGAGGGAATGATGGAAAAATACACCGTAGCAGATGCCTTGGGTGTCTTTTATAAAACTGTGTCATCGCTGATTCTCGTGTGGATCGGCTATGAACTGATTACTGGTGTAGCGCACCAGTATGGCATTTTAGCCGGTATAATTACTGGCATTGTCGAAGTCTTCATCATTGTTTCAATAGGGTTTATTCTATGCTATTTAGACGATGAATAACTCCCTTGGCACCACCCTAGCGTGGTGCCTTTTCATACGCTATACTAATACCATAAAGTAACAAAAGGAGAACCCCATGCGTGCAGCAGATACCGCATACCCCGTCGAAAAACATATGGCTAGCGTCAGCCTCGTTTTTAACGACGAAGCTAACCAATGGCTACGCCAACTTTCCGCTGATATGAAGCTAGACTTTGGTGAGTTTATTCCCCATGTCACACTTATCAACGTGACCGAGCAAGACATGCCACGCCTGCAAGCAGCCGCCGCAAGCCTAGCGCCACTGGACGAGCTGGTGCTCGATGGTGTGAACTTCCTGCCAGATGAAGCCGGCAACTGTGTGTGGGTAGAGCTACGCACGCAAAAGACCGCCTGGATGAACCAAGCTCGGGAGCAGCTGCTAGCAGCGCTTAGTGATATTCACCCCGGCCTGAATACTGATGGCTTCCGCCCTCATATCACCCTTGGCTGTGTCGAGGCTGGCACACTGGCTGATGTTGACCTGACACCTATCCCCCGCCAGCTAGCTACCATCGCTCAGCCGCGGGCTGCAGCCTGCTACAATGGTGTTCATGGCAAGGTAGTTGAGGTTTTATAGGCCCCGCGCACCCCTGTTACCACACTTATCAAGCCCTTTTCTTAGCAAAAGGGCTTGCTTTTTTAGTTAGTTTGTGCAATAATATATTTACACAACAATTAACCATAAACACAAAAAGGAACCGCATGAAAACCACCACGCTTGACACTTTTACAGCGGCCAAAGATATAGCCAGCTGGAACCGCCACCGCACGAGCGAGGAGCTACAGAGTTTTGTAGCCCACCGCCTGGGTGTGCTAGCAACGCGTACCCGCGCTAAGTAAACCTTTTAAAAGTAGCCCGTGTTTGTTATAATGCTGAGTGATGGTGCATATGCCATCACTCACTTTTTGGCAGCGTAGCTCAGTTGGTTAGAGCGTAGGACTCATAAGCCTAAGGTCACTGGTTCAATCCCAGTCGCTGCTACCAGGTATTATCCCCCACCCGCGCCCGGGTGGGTTTTACATTCCGCTGGCAGTAATGGGCTGGCCATACAGTATCAATTAACCAGCTACAGCATAAGCGAAATTTCAGTAAAACACCAGTTTACTTTGCGCTGACTGGTGCGAGTATGGTATAACTAAATACAGGAACTTAAAAACGTAACCATGATGCACTATATTATTGCTTTTTCTATCATTGGGCTCGGTGCTTTTGTGCACGCGTGCTTTTGGTTAAGTGTTAGTACACTCACCATGATGAGTGGCCACGCACTTGGCAAAAAGCGTTCACAGGCGCAGCTTGTGCGGCTGATTATAAGCTTTTTAGGCGGCAGTGTTGCAATGACCGCGCTACTTATAAGCATCAGCGTCGCCGCAAGTACATGGTTATTCCCAACTCGGCACGTACCACCCGTCGCGTGGGCGGTGATATGCGGTCTGCTTTTGGGCCTTGGCATTGCAGCCTGGCTCTTTTATTTTAAAAAGGGCGATGGTGCAACCCTGTGGATCCCGCGCCACTTTGCTGATTACCTGGTGCGGCGCAGCAAGCGCACCCGCCACAGCGGCGAAGCCTTTGGCCTTGGCCTCAGCGGGGCATTCGGCGAGCTGCTCTTTACCATCGGCCCACTTACCAGCAGTGGGGTTATTATTAGTACTCACCTACCAGCCTACCTACAGCCAGTTAGCGTTGCTACTTACACAGCGATTGCGGTGGTGCCGCTCAGCTTTGTGGCTATGCTGATTGGGCGCGGTGTCAAAATTAGCCGTTTGCAATACTGGCGCGAAAAGCACAAACGGTTCCTGCAGTTTTTGGCCGGGAGTAGCCTCGTGGTGCTGGCGCTCTACCTGTATGTTAACGAGGTGGCTATTGTCGCCCTACACCAGGGGTTATAACTATGGCGATGGTCTGTAAATACTTACGCCCCGGCCGCAGCAGCCGCGAGCCCTACCAGGCAGAAAAGCTCCACCAGAGCCTCTACGCTAGCTGCCTCAGTGTACGCATACCCGCGCCCGAAGCTACCGAAGCTGCCCAAACAGTTACCTCCCACGTGACTGCCTGGCTACGTGACCGCCACTACGTTAGCAGCCGCGATATCCGCCGCCAAGCAACCATTGCCCTCTTGCCTATCCAGCCAGATGCAGCATACATTTACCAACATGGCCGTGATGCCTTATAATAGAAGGTGATTATGGCACGTAGTAAATATGATTTTGACTTATTAGTAATTGGTAGCGGGGCTGGTGGCAGTGCAGCTGCCACGATTGCCGCCCGGGCTGGCAAACGGGTTGGCCTGGTAGAAGCAGATACATTTGGTGGTGACTCCCCTAACTGGAGCGATGTCCCGACCAAAGCGCTGCTACACGCAGCCCACCTATATGACGAAGCTCGCCACGCCAGCCGCTTTGGCTTACGTGTGAGCACCGTGGGCTATAACTACCCAAGCGTCAAGGCCTGGAAGGATCTTGCTGTTAAGCGCACCGGGGCTGGTGGCAACCGCCGCTTTTACGAAAACGAGGGTATTACGACCTTCCACGGCCGTGCCCGTTTTACCGGCCCGCACACCATAACTGTGGGCGATAATACGCTCAGCTCAGCCCGGTTCCTGATTGCCACCGGCGCCCGCTGGGCCTTACCAGACATTGAAGGCCTAAAGGAAAGCGACTACCTCACGCCGCGCACCATCCTGGAGGCTAACCGCCCGCCACGCAGCCTGTACGTCATCGGTGGTGGCAGCCAGGCGGTAGAGATCGCCCAACTTATGGCCACCTTTGGTACCAAAGTATATCTTGCGGAGATTGCGGGGCGCATCCTGCCTGATGAAGACGAAGCCGTTGGCCAGCTGATGGAGCAGCAGCTCACCGAGCATAAAGGTATGGCAATCCTCACCCAAACCCGAACCCTGCGCGTTGAGCGTGATGGCCTGTATAAACGCATTACCTACAGCCAGGGTGGTGAAGAACACAGCGTGCGAGTCGAGGAAGTCCTGGTGGCAGCTGGCCGCACCCCCGAAGTCGACCTAGGCCTGGAAGCCGCTGGTGTGGCCTATACACCCCAGGGTATCGAGGTTAACGAGCAGCTACAAACCAACCTCAAGCATATCTACGCGACTGGCGATGTGCTCGGCCGGCCTAGCCACACCCACACCGCCCTGCTCGAAAGCCGCGTGGCGGCGCATAACCTGTTTAAACGCAGCAAAATCATACCCGACTACACGGCCACACCACGTGTCACTGCTACTTTCCCAGCAGTCGCTAGCGTCGGCATGACAGAAAACGAATACCTAAAGCGCGATTTAACGGTTAAAATTGGCCTGGCGCCGCTCAGCATTATTGCCCGCAGCAATACTAGTGATTTTCGTGATGGTTTCGTCAAGATTATCGCAGACCCCGACGGCGTTATTATTGGTGCCACCGTGGTAGGCCCCCACGCCGGTGAGGTCATCCAGGAGCTGACCCTGGCCATTAAACACGGCCTCACTGCGAGCGATCTTGCCGATACACCCCACGCCTTCCTGACCTGGAGCGAGGCTGTACGTGTCGCAGCCACCAGGGTGTAAGCGCCGGCCAGCCCGGTTGCTATGTAACTAGGCGTAGTCGCTCACCTCTAAGCCACTGCCGCCATTTTGCCCTTGCGCTGGGCACGCTCGTCTGCTACAATAGTGAGCGTATCGCGGGGTGGAGCAGCCTGGTAGCTCGTCGGGCTCATAACCCGAAGGTCGTAGGTTCAAATCCTACCCCCGCTACCACGAAAAGCCCTCACTAGCTAGAATAGCGGTGAGGTTTTTTCGTTATGTCTTTCCTTACTATCCAGCTGCGCCGGCCCATCTACAGCCCGGCGCAACACATAAACCCGGCCTGGCTACTTAATAAGTCTACACTCTAGCACAGTACTTATTGATTAGCATTGCCACCCAGCAGAAAAGTCAGCCACTGGCTAAAGTTGCTTGGCTCTGGCGCGGGCGGTGTGGCAGTAACGCGTTCTGCTGGTGAATCCTGGGCGCTGGCCTGCGGGCTGTTGGCAGGCAGAATCACCACCTTTTCGCCAGGGTCACCTCTCCCGAGGCGTTCACGGACGGCCAGCTTACGGTACTCGTCACTCTTAAGATAGGCTTGTTCGTATTCAAGCGTCTTCATTTGGAGCTCTACCAGGGAGCGCTCACGCTTTTTGGCCGCAACGTTAGCACGCAAGCTGTAGTTCTTCTGCATGGCTACCACCGAGCCCCATATAAACCACAGCACAATTGCCACAACCGCCACGATACTTGCGATCTGGCGGGTTGGGTAACGGTAGCGGAGCTGATAGCGTAGTTTTTGTATTGGTAAATTGGGCATTTTCATATCTCATTATAGCCTAGGTGGCGGTTTTGCGCTATAATAGCCTACCGGAGGGGGCGTAGCTCAGTGGTTAGAGCAGCGGGCTCATAACCTGTTGGTCGCTGGTTCAATCCCAGCCGCCCCCACCATGTATACTCAAGCATGTTTATAGTAGAAGCCTGTGCTATCCACGCGCAGGCTTTTGTGTTTTTATGAATACTACCGCCACGTATCGTCGTGGGCCGCCAGGAGCTGCGCATCGGTGTAGGGTGTTTCGCTCGTGCGCATGGTGCGCACTGCCGCGCCACCAATCTGGCGAGCTAGCCTGCGGCCGGGTGCCTCGGGCGTGGCGGCTTGCTCATGCTGGCCAAACTGCTGGCGAAGATGCGTGGCCTCATCCTCTGTAATCGTGCCTTTAATATAGGCGACCCAAATGTGGGCTAGCGCTTGGTGAGTAAACTGCTGCTCTGCCCGGGCAGCCTTATGCTGCCAGCCATGGCGGTATAGCTCCTGGTATTCACCCTGGCTGGCACGCAGCTGCTGCTGCAATGCCGTCGCAACCGCCGATAGCTCACCGGGCGCGCAGGTATCCAGCTGCTTCGTCGCACCTTCCCCTGTGTGCGCAGGCGTATCGGCGTTGTGCCATGGTGCCGTTTCCACCGGCGCTGGCGTAAAGCTTGCTTGGTAGGTCGTGTCGTACTGGCTATAGGGCAACACATCGCCGCTATCGCTCACATAGTCATGCTGGTTATAATTCAGGCGCTCCATGGTTAATATAAATCCTTATCGTGGCTGCCGCACAGGCACCGGCCGGTACACAAAACGGCGGGCAGCATCGCTTGATAGTGCCAGTAGTATACCAATATGGAGCGAAATTGTCACCAGGGAATTGCCAAACGAAATCGGCTGCCGGTACAGGAAGAACCCTACCGCGGCCTGAATAATCACAAAGCTGGCTGCACCCAATAGCGCCAGGCGAGCCAGCGCACTCCCCCGCAGCACAAAGAATACAAGCGCGGCCTCGATTAAAATCACTACCAAGCTGGTAATGGCAGCAATCGCTACCACCCAGCGCCAGTCCATACCGGCCACCTGGCCTGCGCTGCCCGTTTGCCAGGCATCATACATATCCTGCACAAACTGCACTAGCTCCATAATCACACTGACCGCTACCAGCATAGCCCCAGCCAGGAGCTGCAATGGGCGGCGGCTCCATATAGCCTGGCCAAGCTCGGCTGTTGGGGTGAGCTCGTGGTTAACGGGTAGTAGCGGCACAGGCTTGGTACTATCAAAAATCAGGCCAGCCCGCGGCGGCGTCGTAAGCTGGACGCTACTATCGACCGGCACCTGGGCCAGCTCTAAAATCGGCAAGTCACCATCGGTTATAATGGTATCCCCACCGCCGTTACGCGAGTGGTACCCGGTCGAAAAATCCTTTAGGATTGCCACGCGCGCCTGCACGTTATGGTCCAGTACAGAGCTAGTGATATAGTCGCGTTCAATATCAATATTTTCATCTACCTTGTGGGTAATTTGGAAGGTAAAGAGCGATAAACCAACGCTTTTATCGTACGAGCCAGCCGCTAGCCAATCAACCCGGTAGCCACCCGGGAGCAACCAGCCCTTGGGGCAGTGCCAAAAACGCACATGGTGGCGCTGCTTGGGGTTGCCGCCAACCTCTTGCTGGTACGCAAAATCCTGCTGCCGCCCGAACAAAAACAGCGGCGATACTGGCGCATGCAAGTAGCTACGCCGCCGCACGGTGGATGTGATAATCCGCCAAATAGAGCGGGCCGTAATATCATCCGCCCGCGTCCAGCCGGCAGCTTGCATCGCTGCGTGCAGCTGGGCTTCGCTGCCACGTACGCCAATATTAACCGGGTCGCCCAAGATGCCATCACTCGTACGGGTGCGGCCAATAAAATAATCCGGCACGTAAATATAGCTTAGAATCCGGTGCAGCCGCGGTAAGCCTAGGTACGCCACGACCACCCAAAAAACTACAAAGTAGACCCAATATTCAAAGTTGAGCCCCCAGCCAGCCATAAACAGAATTGCCCCCAACCACAAGGTGGCAATACCAGCAAACACAAAGAAGAACCGGTCCAGCACTTCTACGACAGACGACCGGCGGCGCATCTGGAACGAGCGCTTTTGGACTGGCTGCTGGGCAGATTGCTGAACTGCATGCTCAGGGGTGGGGGCTGATAGTTTCATCAACTTTAGTATAGCATACACAAGGAAGCCCCCAGACTGCGGAGGACCTGGGGGCTTCATGACACCTGTTTGTTTGGGCTTAGTGTACCCCACCACGCTATGTGGTGCAAGCGTAGGCGTTTTACTTCACTTCTTCTTTTTTCTTTACAACGAGGAAACCGTTGCGCTCAATTTCCCATACAATACGGTCTGCTGGTAGATCCGCTGGAACACCGCGGTCATTCTTCTCGTTTTTGCTAAAAAAGTAAATGGTGACTTGCTTACCACCACGTAGTGTAACGTCCGATTTATGTAAGTAATATGTAACGCCCTTTGAATTTGTGTGACTGTATGCCATAAGAATGTATACCTCCTTAACGTGAACATCTTACATTTTTTACACTACATGGCGCTATGTATGATGTCAACCCCTTACTCGTTATGCTTACCCCTTATGATTGCAGCGGCGCCGGCCGTTTGCGGCGCTTGATACGCAACATCAGCAGTAGGCACCACAGGGCAATAGTACGCACAATAATCACCCCAATAATGATGATAATGGCAATAATCACCCAGCCCGCCAGGTCGAATGATAACAGTGGTGGAGCGTAGGAATAACGGTAATTATCACCGTCTGGCAGGGCTAGTGTTGCAACCGGGTTCTTACCAGGGCCGCGCTTGGCATGCTCAGCCCGCGAGCACTCCACGTAGCCCTGCCCATAACCCGAATATTGCGGCCGGCAAATATCATCCACTTCTTTATTAATCGGGTTAGCGCGGCTTGTCTCGACGGCTTTTTTAATAAGCTCGGCACTATCACGATCAAACTGCTTCTGTAGGTAGACGGTATTACCATCGGTATTCATATGGTGGGCCACGTAGTGCTGTAGGCTCAGCAAGGCCGCCTTGATATCCTCTGGCTTGCCCTTTGCATCGGCGGCAATCACCGCATCGCGGCGCTCTACCATACCGATGTTATTAAGCCGCAGCAAGGCCGCTGCCGCGAGCACCAGCAATATCAGCAGCAGCACCAGCTGCCAGGTGCGGACCCTACTGATGCGCTTAAGTGCGCGCTTGACTGTACGAATATCTGCCATATACCCACCATAAAGGTTGTGGCTTTAGTATAGCAAACCAACCGGGCAGCAGCAATATACCAGCTAGGGCCGCCCTACCCTGCCCGCACAATATAAAAAGTGGTATAATAAACGAACGATGACAAAACGCATATACTTTGCTGGTATCGGTGGCGTAGGGATTGGCCCACTGGCTATGATTGCCCACGATGCCGGCTACCACGTAACTGGCTCCGACCAAGCCACAAGCCTGATGACAGAGCAGCTTGATAGCGCGGGCGTTACCTACACGCTTGACCAATCCGGCAGCTACCTACGGGCCGAGCACGCCAAGCAGCCCTTTGCCTGGTTTATTCATACTGCCGCCCTGCCTGATGACCACCCCGAGCTGGTAGCCGCCCGCGAACTGGGGATTCGCACTGCCAAGCGCGATGAGCTCCTTGCCCATATTATTACGCACACTAATCTCAAGCTGGTAGCAGTTGCTGGCACCCATGGTAAAACAACCACCAGCGGCATGCTGGTGTGGGCGCTGGAGCAACTCGGTGTGCCGGTCAGCTACTCGGTGGGTAGTAATCTTCCCTTTGGCCCAAGCGGCATGTACCGCCCGGGCAGTGAGTATTTTATCTACGAATGCGATGAATTCGACCGCAATTTCCTACACTTTACGCCGTGGCTCAGCCTGGTAACCTCGGTGGATTACGACCACCCCGATACCTACCCCACAGAGGCGGACTACCGGGCTGCCTTCCGCCAGTTTGGAGAACAATCTAGCCATATAATCACCTGGCAGCAGCTTGGCACAGTGTTTAATCCGCGTAATGTGCACCTGCTGGCGCAGCCAACCACTGGCATCACCATCCCTGGCCAGCACAACCGGGCCAATGCGAGCCTTGTGCTGGCCGCGCTGCAGCATATCATAAATGGCCAGCCGCAGCAGCTGGTGGCCAGCCCGCCAGCCCATATCGCAGCACTCAATAGCTTCCCTGGTACCGCCCGCCGGTTCGAAAAGCTTGGTGATAATCTGTATAGCGATTACGGCCACCACCCAGTAGAAATCGCCGCCACACTGCAAATGGCCCGGGAGGTTAACCCCCACGTGGTGCTTGTCTATCAGCCACACCAAAATGTGCGCCAACACGAAATTATCAGCCAGTACACAGACGCCGTCTTTGCAGATGCCGAGCGTATCTACTGGCTACCAACCTACCTCACGCGCGAGGACCCGCATCTAGCTGTGCTCACCCCGGCGGAGCTCACCAAGGGCATAACCCACCCGCACCTGCAGCAGGCCGACATGAACGCGGCCCTATGGCAGCAGATTCAGGCCGCCCGCCGTAGTGGTGCCCTGGTGCTAGCGATGGGGGCTGGCTCAATCGACGAATGGCTCCGCCAGCAACTTACGCAGGGCCACTAAGGCAGCTTGGGCTATGAACCGCCACAATCGTGCACCACACCAGCCAAGTGAGCTACCCCAGCCCGAGCATGGCATGCTACATAGCGATGGTCTTTTGTGGGATATACGCGACCAATTGCAGCAAACCGTCGATAGCGGTGACCTCAGCTACGATGAGCTCACCCAGTATGCAGCGCAGCTGAACCGTGAGCTAGCTGGTGCAGCACCAGAGGTACTAACCCACCACGACCTCATGCCGCTACAAGACCAATTTAGGCCCGGCGTGGCGCTCCTCTACCAGCTGGATATGCTCGGTAGCGATACCTACAGGCTGGGCACTATACTGCCAGGTGCGTACCTCACAGCCGAGCTATGGCAGCATAATGGCTTGCTGGTGCCAGAGCCGGTGCTGTATATCCCGGTGACTCATGAGCAAAACCACGATACTGCCACGACGAATACCCACACCAATACGCAGCACGTTGATGATTATGCCCGCCTACCAGTGGTGCACTACGGCCAGTGGTGTGAAGCCTATGGCGGCGCCCTGGGCGATAACATTACCCGCTACCAGCAGGCTTATGCGGCTTTTCGTAGTGCGCCGCTCACCCAGCCGGCAAGCAGCAACGACTTTCGCCAGTTTAGCCCCCGTATTAAGTGGCCAAACCATGGCTAATGCGCACTTCCGCCTCGCCGAGCAACCCCCCGGCCCATAGATCCATAATCCATACACTGTCGCTACAAGTTTAGCGTTCGTCGCCACTGCCACCAAGGGCCTGGCGCTGGCGGCGGCTAGCTAGCTTGGCGTTATTCACCTGGGCAACCTCCTCAAGGCTTGAGCCTAGTAGGTGCGCGATAGACGTCACGTACCACAGCACGTCACCAAGCTCCTTAATAATCGCCGCGACGTCATCGGGCGTAAGTTCGCCCCGCTTATCGCGCAGGAGCTTTTTAAACTTCTCTTGCACCTCGCCAGCTTCACCACTCAGACCCAAAACCTGGCCCATCAACTGGGCATCGATCTGGCCGTAGTGGTACTGATTGGTTAATGTTGCCAGTGCTTTTTGACTATATTCATCAAGTTGCATCATACCTCCTTACCCTTTTAGTATGCCAGTGGTAGCACGTAGTTGCAAACAACCGGTAGCCGGCGTACAATGGCTGCACACCGATACCAGCCTAAAATTCTACAAATACCATTACTATGCCGACGATACACCAACGTCGCCGCTCACCCGAGGCCAAGCTGCGCACCGTAGCGCACCCGCATACCCCAGAACACACCGGGCCCACCCTACACCCAGCCGTGCAAGAATGGCGCCAGGCCTTTTACGGATTGTAGCTAGGCTGTGGGCGGCGCTGCTTTGACAAAGTGCGTCACCAAGCCTTGGCTCAGCCAGCGGCGTTCATAGGTGGTCAGCAGCTTATATTCTGGTGATAACTCCGATTCGTGCAGATCAAACGATAGCTCCTGAATATGCCAGCCAGCTGCTACCAGCTGCTCGAGGCTCCAGGCAAAAAAGCTCGGGTTATCGTGCTTAAGATACAGGGCGCCACCAGGGGCAAGCACCTGTTGGTACTGAGCCAAAAAATGTGGGTGCGTCAGCCGGCGCCCGGCTGAACGGCGCTTTGGGAACGGGTCCGGAAAGGTTAGCCACACTGCCTGGGCACGGCCTGGCTCGATAAGTTCGCTCAGCTGATCCGCCCGGGCACGCACAAAGCGCACATTGCTAAGGGCCTGCTCTTCTGCCTGGCGAGCCCCCACCTGCAAGCGGTCACCCTTTACATCCAGGGCCAGCACCTGTGCCTGCAGGTTCCTAGCCGCAAGCTGCGTACTAAACAGGCCCGTGCCAGCGCCTATTTCTACATGGCTAATTGGCTGGGGCGGCTGGGCGCGCCATTCATCATACTCAAAACACAAGGGCGAATTAGCAAACAGTGCAAACCGGTACTTTTTGCGCTTGCGGGTAATGATAAAGTCGTCGGGGTTTAGCATGGTTACTCTGCACTAATACCCAAAGTCTGGTCGCTAATATCGGCTGGGTTAAACGCACCGGTGTGCTTGGTAATATCGTTATACTTACCACGGTACATCTTTTTAAACTCGGCTACATTCTGCTCGTTAAGCTTTTGGTTGGTTGTAAAGCCCGTAAACTGGTCAGAGGTTTTAATTTGGTTGCGCACCGCCTGGTAGGCTGGGCGGCTGAGGTCAAGCTGGGCAGCACCCGACTGGCCATACAGATACATGCTAAATACCATCAATACCATAGCAATAATAATTGCGCTCATAATGGTGGTAACTAGCAGTGCGCTAAGGCCCATAATAGAAGTATGGCGCAGGCGCTCAGCCAGTGATTGAATCGGTGCAACCAGCCTATTCATGCTGCTCCTTTAGCTGCCCCGGCAGCGAGGCTTCAAAGGCCTCAAAGGCGACATAATAATCATTGGCAATGCGCTGCAGCTTACCAACCCGCTGGTGAACCTCCTGGCGCATACTCTGCACCGTCTTCAGTTCCAAATAAAACTGCTGCGACTGGGTGCGGCAATCACTCTTGAGCAAGTGGTTCATAGCAAACTCGTAGGTTTTGTAGCTATCGATAAAGGCAGCGTGCTCCTTCTGGAAGGCGGCAGCATGAGCAAGTAGCTTACCGCCATCCAGATTCTGGCTCGCGATCTTTGTATTGAGCTTGGTGATCAGCTTGCTCGACAAGCTATCGTAAGCCTGGCCAAGAGTCACACGCATCACACCATCGCGCTCGTGCACCTTGGAAAGCTTAAGCTTAACATGAAAGCAATCCATGGTTATATGGGTAAAAATGCCTTCATTATCGGGCTTAAGTTGGCCTTGATTACTCTGGGCGGTAGCAACTGGCGCTAGCAAAAAGCCAAAGGCCAGCAAGCCCATCAACACACGCGCTGTTCGGTTCATTATTACTCTAGTATGCACGGTTTTTGCCGGGTGGTCAAGCCTACTTTAACTGGCGAACACTACGGCCCACCTGGCGGCTAGTCCGGGCAGCAGAGCCTGCTGCGCTGGCGGCGTGCTGCTTTGCTTCGGCGCCAAGCTGGCGAGCTTCGACGCCAATTTTACCAGCTGAATCCTTGGCTTTAGCAGCAAAATCCTTGGCTTCGCGCGCTACTTCACCAAAGCCCTGCTTAATATGCTCTGCTGATTCGTCATACACCACCTTGGCTTCTTTCGCCTTGGCAGCACCAACCTGTTTAGCCTTTTGGGCGGCCTTGTGTAAGTCCTGGCGAGTCTCTGCCCCGCTCTTTGGCGCTACAAGCCTACCAGCTACGTAGCCAACTGCAGCCGCACCGAGTACACTTAATAATTTCTTCATAATTCCTCCTTATTTCTTCCTTTTGCCGCCACTTGTAAACGCACGTGCTGCAGCCGCAAATACCGTGGTTGGGCTGAGCCATGCAGTGGCCGATGCTAAGTTTTTGGTGATGGTTTGAGCCTGATTTGTTAGGGCACGCAGACGCGCGAGTACCACAATTACCAGGCCAAGCAGCACCACAATCA